>Ga0129307_1000147_pt1 | contig 118535 bp, 116 predicted proteins | sample P1105metagenome_FD_94437 | JGI IMG/M metagenome (GOLD analysis project Ga0129307, IMG submission 94437) | Capybara group fecal microbial communities from Wisconsin, USA - P1105 metagenome | ecosystem: Host-associated > Mammals > Digestive system > Large intestine > Fecal | place: USA... | reverse complement strand
TTGAAGTGAGTAACTTCTACACCACAGCGGTCACAAATTACACCCTTATAACGGATAGACTTGAACTTACCGCAGTAGCATTCCCATTCCTTAGTTGTACCGAAAATTCTTTCACAGAAAAGACCATCTTTCTCAGGACGGAGTGTTCTGTAGTTTATAGTCTCAGGCTTTTTTACCTCACCGTAAGACCATGAACGAATGGTCTCTGGAGAAGCCAGTTTAATCTTTAAGCTGTCAAAATCCTGTACATCACGCATTTGCATCCTCCTTATCAAATCCGGAAGCATTCTTGTCAATCAGTTCCTGATCACGTTCAGTAAGAGCAATCTGCTTACCCTTAGCATCATAAATTGTGAAATCAAGAGCCAAACCACGGAGTTCCTGTACCAATACGTTGAATGATTCAGGGATTCCGATTGGAGATGAAGGATCACCCTTTACGATAGATTCGTAAATCTTGGTACGTCCGTTCATATCATCAGACTTGATTGTCATCATTTCCTGAAGAGTGTTAGCCGCACCGTAAGCTTCGAGTGCCCAAACCTCCATTTCTCCAAGACGCTGACCACCAAACTGTGCCTTACCACCAAGAGGCTGCTGTGTAACCAGAGAATAAGGACCAGTTGCACGTGCATGCATCTTATCATCAACAAGGTGATGAAGCTTCATATAATAGATAACTCCGACGAAAATTGGGTTTACAAATGGTTCACCAGTACGTCCGTCGTGTACAATCTGTTTACAGTCTGTAGAAATCTTAAGACCTGTTCCGGCAACTGCCTTGTTAGCTTCTTCAAGCTTGTCTTCAATCATCTTCTGAGAAGGTGATTCGAATACTGGAACCTCGAAGAACTGATTCAAGTATTTACCAGCAATACCAAGTTCAGACTCAAGAATCTGACCAATGTTCATTCGGGAAGGTACACCAAGTGGATTCAAACAAACATCAAGTGGAGTACCATCTTCGAGATATGGCATATCTTCAACAGGGAGAATACGAGAAACAACACCCTTGTTTCCGTGGCGTCCGGCCATCTTATCACCTTCACGAAGCTTACGCTTGTTAGCGATAAGAACCTTAACAACCTTATCTACACCTGGGAGCAAATCGTCACCTTCGAGGCGGCTCATCTGCTGAATATCAATTACAACACCTTCAATTCCATGTGGAACGCGGAGTGAAGAATCGCGAACTTCTTTTGCCTTTTCACCGAAGATTGAGTTCAAAAGCTTAAACTCTGGAGTTGTTTCAGTTTCAGACTTTGGAGTAACCTTACCAACAAGGATATCTCCTGAACGAACCTTAGCACCAATACGAATGATACCTTCTGAGTCGAGGTTAGCAAGTGCCTTCTCGGCTGTGTTAGGAATATCGCGTGTAATGCGCTCTGGTCCGAGCTTTGTTTCGCGGATCTCAATCTGGAACTCTTTAATATGGATAGAAGTGTACATATCCTCGCGAACTACGCGCTGAGAAATAAGTACGGCATCCTCATAGTTATAACCATTCCAAGGAACGAATCCTACGAGAATGTTACGTCCAAGAGCGAGCTCTCCGTTGAATGTTGCTGGTCCGTCAGCAAGTACATCACCTGCTTTAACCTTTTCGCCAACATTAACTGTAGGACGCTGGTGGTTACATGTATCGTTGTTAGTTCTCTGATACTTCAAGAGGCTGTATTCATCAACTGCCTTAGAACCATCAACCTTTACCTTAATAAGTTCACTTGAAACGTAGATAACTTCACCATCGTGCTTAGCCTTGATAAGAACACCAGAGTCATAAGCACACTTTCTTTCCATACCAGTACCAACGTGTGGTGGTTCTGGGAAGAGAAGAGGTACAGCCTGACGCTGCATGTTACAACCCATGAGCGCACGGTTAGCATCGTCATGCTCAAGGAACGGAATCAAAGAAGCAGAAACAGAAATTACCTGACGTGGAGAAACGTCGATGTACTGAACGTCTTTTGGAGAACGCTGAGTATAGTTACCACGGTTACGGCAAGAAATTGTTTCTGTTGGGAATGAACCATCCTTCTTCATTCCTTCAACTACCTGACCAATGAAGTACTTGTCTTCATCCATAGCAGAAAGGTATTCAACTTTGTTTGTAGCCTTTCCGTTTTCTACCTTGCGGTATGGAGCTTCAAGGAATCCGTAGTCATTGATGCGTGTGTACATAGCGAGAGAAACGATAAGACCGATGTTCGGACCTTCAGGAGTCTCGATAGGACACATGCGTCCATAGTGTGAATAGTGTACGTCACGAACTTCGAAACCGGCACGGTCACGAGAAAGACCACCAGGTCCGAGAGCGTTCAAACGACGTTTATGTGTAAGCTCTGCCAATGGGTTAATCTGATCCATGAACTGAGAGAGCTGTGAAGAACCAAAGAATTCCTTAATTGCAGCAACGATAGGTTTGATAGAAATCAAATCCTGTGGCTTCATTGTATCAGTTTCTTTAAGGCTCATGCGTTCCTTAGCAATACGCTCCATTCTTGCAAATGCAGACTTAAGCTGATTTGTCATCAACTCGCCTACAGAACGGATACGGCGGTTTCCAAGGTGGTCAATATCGTCAATCTGTTCTTCACCAATATAAACCTTGATGAGGAACTTCATTGTATTGATGATATCTTCCTTAATAAGAGTGAAGTCTTTTACATCATCAGAGTAATCAAACTTCTTGTTGAGCTTATAGCGACCAACACGTCCGAGGTCATAACGGCGCTCAGAGAAGAAGAGAGAGTTGAGGTCTTTTTCAGCCTGCTCTACTGTCATTGGCTCACCAGGCTGCAAAATTGCATATACAGCAGCGAGACAATCTTCTTTAGTTGGTTCGTTATCTACAGAACCTTCTTTTACGAATTTAACTTCCTCGCGTTCGAAACAGTTGATAATCATCTGTGAATCGAGAGAAGTATTCTTTTCATCACCATTAGAATTGCTGCGAGTATCAAAGCGGATTACGCAGATTTCGCTGATCTTGTTAGCAATAAGATCATCAATATCATGTGGATGAAGTTTTGTACCTGCATTAAAGAGTCTCTTTTCATTACCTTCTTCATCTTTGATGATTACGGCAGATGCGAGAACCTTGTCTACAAGTTCATCACCCTTCTTTACTTTGATATCTTCTACATCGTAGAAGCAGCGGATAATTTCTTCACGTGTTGAATATCCAAGTGCGCGGAGGAAAACTGTACCAAGAATCTTCTTTTTGCGGTCAATCTTTGCAAAAATAAGTTCTTTTTTCTGGTCAATTTCAAATTCAAGCCAAGATCCGCGGTACGGAATAATACGGCTTGAGTAAACGCCCTTGTCGTGACAGAAAATTACACCAGGTGAACGGTGAATCTGGGAAACAACTACGCGCTCTGCACCATTGATAACGAATGTACCACGGTCGGTCATGAGCGGAATGTCACCCATATAAATATCTTTCTGGAGAATAGCTCCAGTCTGAAGGAAATTCAAATTAATACGGGCTTTTAAAGGAACTGAATAAGTAAGTCCCTTCTGCTTGCACTGCAACTCGGTGAATTTCTGGTTCTCCCAGTCGAGCTCATAAAACTCATACTCCAATGACATATCGCCATTAGGACTTTCAATAGGAAAAGTAGAAGTAAAAACGTCCTGAAGTCCCTGGTTGAGGATTTCTTTTTTTTCTTTCAGAGCTTCTGCCTGAAGGAAATCATCATACGATTTTGTCTGGATTGCGATAAGATCAGGCACATCCATAGCATGCTGGATAGCCTTTCCATAATTCTTACGGTCGATTGTTCGAGTCTTTGCGAACATCGGATCCCCCTGATATGTTGATTCGGTTTGTTATCTGCTACATGCTGGAAACTCCGCACAGCACAGAAAACACCGATAAAAAATAGCCATAAATACGACTAAAGGGGATATCCGGTACAATACTGCACCAGACATCCCCTATAGATAAATTGTCAGTTTACGCTGACTTATTTCTTGCTAGCCTTTCCACCAGCTTCTTCGATCTTCTTAATGAATTCGTCAGCATCAGCCTTTGATACACCTTCCTTAAGAGCTTTTGGTGCACCTTCAACAAGAGCCTTAGCTTCACCAAGTCCGAGACCTGTGATTTCGCGAACAGCCTTGATTACTGGAATCTTCTTTGCTGCGTCGAATGATTCGAGAGTTACTGTGAATTCAGTCTGTTCTTCACCACCAGCTGCTGCTCCGCCTGCTGCTGCAGGACCTGCTGCTACTGCAACTGCTGCTGTAACGCCGAATTTTTCTTCCATTGCTTTTACGAGTTCTGAAACTTCAAGAACTGACATAGATGCGATTGCATCAAGAATCTGATCATTTGTGAGAGCTGCCATATTGTCTTCTCCACTATAAATTAGTTATATTTTCCACCCGGTAGGTGGCAGCAGATTTAACTCAACTGAGTCGTTCTGCATTTAGCACCGACAGTCGACAGCTATGAAGCCTGACGGTACTTTTATTTGTTGTTTTAGAAAGTGTAATTAGTTTGCACCTTCTGCAGCTTTTTTGTCTGCGTAAGCCTTCAATGTAGCGGCAAGCTTCTGAGCTGGTCCGTTCATTGCAGACATAAGCATAGCAATAAGCTGGTTCTTTCCAGGAACCTTTGAGTAAGCCTCAATCTTAGCCTGGTCATAGATTTCGTTAGCAATGCTAGCACCCTTAATTGCGAGAGCTGGAGCATCCTTTGCGAAGTCAAAGAGAACCTTTGCAACTTCGTTTGAATCTTCCTTAGCCATTGCAACTACAGTTGGTCCCTTGAGGTAGTCAGCAACATTTTCTACTTTCATTTCCTCAAAAGCGATGCGTGCAAAGTTGTTTTTAACAACCTTAAGGATAGCATTCTTTTCACGAAGTTTATCACGAAGAGCAGTAATCTGCTCTACTGTAAGACCGCGATAGTCAGCGAAAATGAAGTCGCTGTAATCTGCAAATGTCTTTTTTGCTTCTTCAATAGCCTGAGCCTTAGCCGGCTGAATTTTCTTTGCTCTTACTGCCATTATTCGCCTTCCTTATAATCAACCCAAACACCTGGGCCCATAGATGAACTTACAGAAACAGACTTTACAAAACCAGCAGCTGCACCAGCAGGCTTCTTCTTACTTACTTCAGAAAGAAGAGTATTTACGTTTGCAACAAGCTTATCTGTATCCATAGAACACTTACCAACAGCAATGTGTACGATACCAGTCTTATCAGCGCGGAATTCTGTACGACCCTTCTTGAGCTCTGCAACAGCCTGAGCTACGTTAGGAGTTACAGTACCAGTCTTAGGGTTAGGCATCAAACCTTTGCGTCCGAGAACCATACCGAGACGACCTACGTCCTTCATCATATCAGGAGTAGCAACAGCAACGTCGAAGTCCAACCAGCCATCCTTTACCTTTTCGATATATTCTTCACCTGCAAAAGCAGCACCAGCATCCAAAGCTTCCTTTACCTTGTCTCCCTTACAGAAAACAAGAACTTTCTTTTCACCTTTGAACTGATTAGGGAATACCAATGTATCGCGTACAGTAGCGTTTTTCTCAAGACGAAGAACTACGTGAGCTTCTACAGTCTCATCGAAGTTAGCAAACTTCATATCCTGAACCATTTTACAAGCTGAAGCTACATCATATTTCTTTGAAAGATCATACTTTGCAGCAGCTGCGTTATATTTCTTTCCATGTTTCATATTACTGCTCCACCTCTACACCCATACTGCGTGCAGTACCGGCAATGATTTTCTTTGCTGCTTCGATATCGTTAGCATTGATATCTGGCATCTTTGTCTTTGCGATTTCTTCCAGGTCCTTCTTTGAAAGAGTTGCAACCTTGTTACGAAGAGGGTTTCCTGAACCCTTGTCGAGTTTACAAGCCTTTTTAATGAGAACTGCTGCTGGAGGAGTTTTAAGAATGAATGTGTAAGATTTGTCCTGATAAACTGTAATTACTACAGGGATTACAAGACCTCTTTCCATTGTCTTTGTTCGATCATTGAATTCCTGAACGAACTTTGGGGCTGAAACACCGTGAGGTCCAAGTGCTGGTCCAATTGGAGGAGCTGGTGTAGCCGCCCCTGCAGGACACTGCAATTTGATCACAGCTGTTACTTTTTTTGTAGCCATTTTATTTCTCCCAATGTTGGTGTGAAAGCATCATATAGATGTCTTTCTAACGAAACGCCTATGTCCAACGGACCTGCGCCTCTCCCAAAAACAGGATCAAACGGTTTGTATTTGGGATACAAACCCCTGAATTTGCTAAATATAAATAGTAAAGAACTTAGGCTTTTTCTGCCTGAAGGAAGCTTACTTCTACCGGAGTAGGACGTCCAAAAATCTGAACCTCAACACTAAGCTTCTCTTTTTCCATATTGATTTCTTTAACAGTACCAGTGAATGATGCAAATGGACCGTCAGCAATTTTAACAACATCGCCAACGTTGAATGACTGGCGCACACGAACCTGCTTATCACCCTTGATAACACCAGACTTCTGAAGAAGGTTCATAGCTTCATCTTTAGTGATTGGCATAGGACGATTAGAGCGACTTACATTACCAACAAATCCGGTAACACCCTGAATCTTATAAAGCTTGGCACAAGTATCTTTCCAGCCAATTTCTGGAAGATCCATCTCAAGCATAATATAACCAGGGAGAAATTTATTTGAACGTGTACGTTTTTTTCCGTCTTTAATTTCTACAACTTCTTCAACAGGAACCTTTACATCAATAACAACTTCAGGGTCAATTCCTGTCTTATCGCCGCTAGAAAATTTTTCAAGAAGAGATTTAATTGTACGTTCGATTTTTCCTTCGTAACCAGTGTAAGTATGAAGAATATACCAGCTCTTAGACATCTTTCCGTCCTATTTCATCAAAATACGGAACAACTCAGTAAAACCAAGATCAAGTAATCCAAGTATCAAAGCAACGAGGATTGTAGAAATAATAACAACTTTGATTGAAGAAATTACGTCATCCTTTGTAGGCCATACAACTCTCTTCAATTCTGCTCTGCTTTCTTTAAAAAACTGAATTACTTTAGCCATAACACCTTTCCTTTATAAATCAGGGCAGGCAGGATTTGAACCCACGACAGGCGGTTTTGGAGACCGCTGCTCTACCAGCTGAACTACTGCCCTATATATCTAAACCGGCCGAAACCGGATAAATATCAAAAATTATTTTGCTTTTGTTTCTTTATGAAGAATGCTCTTCTTGCAGAACGGACAGTACTTATTCTTCTCGAGTTTTCCTGTGATGTTCTTGCGGTTCTTGTAAGTAGTATAATTCTTTCTCTTACATTCTGTGCACTGCAAAGCGATAATTTCAACAGCACCTTTCTTCTTGCTTCCCATATTTAACTCCTAAATATATTCGCCAAAAAAATAATTTTCAAAGCCCACGTGCAGAATCGGACTGCAGACCTCCACATTACCGATGTGGTGCTCTACCAACTGAGCTACGGGGGCATTTGCAGTATTCCACACTAACTCATAGAAAACATGCGTTCTACGAATATAAACTAAGAAATAATTTTAGTCAATAAAATTCTTTTAGAATTCAAGAAAATTCTACGAATTTTTAGGTATTAAGGAGGGGAAAGCCTTCCCCTGCGGCCGCACTTTGTTGCGTCCTACCCCTTCTCCTAGGGCTACCGCCCTAAAACCCGCTGCCGGCAAAGCAAACCTATCACTTTTATAGGATAGAATTTATCTACCATTTATGTTATCATCTCATATCATTTTAGACAATGAGGTTTATATGAATATTGATATGCTGATAGACGGTATCCTGGATTCCTATGACAGATACGGACTCATCAATAGAAATCACACCGAAGACTTCCCTAACAGACAGAATGTAGTTTCTATCCTTTCTGATTTGCAGTCGGTTGTTTTCCCAGGCTTTCGCGCTGCAGAAGACATTGATTCCGTAAACATCAGATACGTAATCGGCCAGAAGGTAAACAACATAATTGCAAACCTTACACGTGAAATTCAAAAGGCATTAATTTATACAAAGGCACAGACCTGCAGTCATGATGAAATCGGAAATATTTCAGAATCTCATTGCTTCAAACTTGCTGAAAAAACAGCAGTAGCTTTAATAGAAGAAATTCCGGAAATAAGACGCCAGATTCAGCTTGATGTTATCGCCACATTTAATGGTGACCCTGCAGCAAAGAGTAATGAAGAAGTTGTTTTGTCTTATCCGGGTCTTGAAGCAATTCTCGTTTACCGCATTGCTCACTTCCTTTATAAGAGCGGAGTTCCTATCATCCCACGTATCATGAGTGAACACGTTCACGGAAAAACCGGAATTGATATTCATCCGGGCGCAACAATCGGAGAATCTTTCTTTATCGATCATGGAACCGGTGTTGTTGTAGGCGAAACCTGTATAATTGGAAATAACGTAAAAATTTACCAGGGTGTTACACTCGGAGCGCTCAGCGTAAAAAAGAATCTGCAGAATAAAAAACGACATCCTACAATAGAAGATGATGTAACAATCTATGCAAACGCTACAATTCTCGGCGGAGAAACAATAATCGGCCGCGGCTCAACAATCGGTGGAAACACCTGGGTAACAGAATCTGTTCCAGCTGGTTCGGTGATTACTCAAGGGTAACTTGCAGTGACTTCCGGTGGGTTCAATAGGGCTTCGTCTAATCAACCACCGTGGTACTGTGGGGTTAAAAAAAACAAGGTTCCCAGACAGTAACACTAAAAGGGAACCTTGCCGTCCAGCGTTGCTGGACATCGGAGAGAGTTTATCAGCTTATTTACAAGCTATCTTTAATATAATACCATATTTTTTAGATGTCAATACTTTTTGTGAAAAATTCACTCATTTTTTATGATTTTTTTCACCAAAATTAATATACTGCAACCGCAAAAAGAGGTTATTAATGGCAAAAAAAAATGGTTCTATTGTTTATAAGTGCAGTAACTGCGGATATACGCAGCCACGCTGGCTGGGACGCTGTCCGGAATGCGGTGAATGGAATTCTCTCGAAGAAATAATAATCGACAGAAATAATATTACTCCGGCAGGACGTGGAAAAGAAGCCGTAGAAAAACAAAAACCCGTAGTTCTTTCAACAATACTGGCTCAGGAAAACACAAGACTTTCTACCGGAATCGGAGAGTTTGACAGGGTACTCGGAGGCGGAGCAACAAAACGCTCTGCTATTTTACTTGGTGGTGAACCTGGTATCGGTAAATCTACCCTGCTTTTACAGACCGCGGCCAGTGTTGCAAATGCCGGCATAAATGTTCTTTACATAAGCGGTGAGGAATCTGCAGCTCAGATAAAAGAACGTGCAGACCGGCTTTGTCTTAACTGTAATGGAATTAATATTTTATGTACTTCAAGACTCGAAGATTCTCTTGATGCGCTGGATTCATTAAGGCCAGGCTTTGTGATCATCGATTCAATTCAAACCATTTATAGTGCAGAAGCAGGAATTATCCCCGGAACAGTAAATCAGCTTAAGTATTGTGCCAACGAATTTATTTCATGGGTAAAAGAACGCGAATCTGTTTTGATTATGACAGCACATGTTACAAAAGAAGGAACAATCGCAGGTCCTAAATCTCTTGAACATATGGTAGACACTGTAATTTCTTTTGAACGAAATGCAGATGATATAAGATTCTTACATGCTCAGAAAAACCGTTTTGGTTCGGTTGATGAAATAGGTATTTTCAGCATGACAGAAAAGGGGCTGGAACCAGTTATAAACCCAGCTTCACTTTTTTTGACAAAAAGAAAAGATAACCAGCCTGCAGGAGTTGCCTGTACACCAGTTTTTGAAGGCAGCCGTGTATTTTTAGTAGAAATTCAGGCTCTGACAGTACCCGCAAAAGCCAGCGTTTCCCGTATTTATAGTGAAAAAATTGATTCAGGCCGGGTTGCCCGAGTTGCAGCAGTTATTGAAAAGCGCTGCGGGCTGTATTTTTCTGATCAGGATATCTATGTAAATGTAGCTGGCGGCATAAAACTTAGTGAAAGTTCTATAGATGCAGCCCTTGCAGCAGCACTTTATTCTGCGAGAACTGATATTGCCGTAAAAAATGGGACTGCCGTATTTGGAGAATTAAGTCTAGCCGGAGAAATCCGTCCGGTTACAAAGACAAAGCAACGTGTAAAAGCAGCTGAAGGACTTGGATTCACTCAAATTCTAAGCCCTGCCGAAGATACTTCCACAGGAATTTCGGACATAAAAGCACTCATAAAAACAATTTTCCGCTGAATTTGAGTACATTTGGGTATTACTGTGTCATTTTATCTTTATTAAATGAGTAATTTTGACACAGTAATATTCTAACAATAACTCAAATTCCCCTGCACTTTATTGCCATAATAAATAAAAATCTATATTTCTTATAAAAAGAAGGCTTGGCACGATAATTGCTATATATAAAGTGTAAGCTGTTAGCTTATAAAAAAAATAAATCAAATACAAAGAGGTATAGATATGAACGAACTTTCATTTATTGATTCACTTTTTAATGACATGATGGGTAACACACCTTGTGTTACATATTCTGCAGGCGCTCCTCGTGTTGATGTAAAGGAAGAAGACAACGCTTACACTTTGGAAATGGAATTGCCTGGACGTACAGAGAAAGACGTAAATATCGAGCTAGACCACGACAATTTGACCATTGCCTCTAAAACAGAAGAGACAAAGGAAACCAAAGAAGATAAAAAAGACAAGAAGTCTAAGTACATCCTTAAGGAGCGCAGATGCTCAAGCTTTGAACGACGCTTTTCTTTACCAGCTGATGTTGATGCGGAGTCTATTAAGGCTAACTTTAAGAATGGTATTTTGACAATCAATATGCAGAAGAAAGCGATAGCTGCTCCAAAGCATATTGCAATTGAAGCATGTTAATGATCGTTGAAATCCATTTGCTCCCATAGAAAAAAGGCCATGAGAAACGGGAATGATGTTTCTCATGGCCTTTTTTCTATTCCGCAAATAGATTTCAAAAATCACCGTTGTATCAATTGCAATATGTTTTAGATGTCTTTCAGGATTTTGCCGAAGTGGATTAAGTAATCGATGAATGAGGCGTAGCTTAGGATTACGCAGATGGCGAAGAGAACAAAGGCGCCGATTTGCATTGCTCTGAAGAATTCTGGTACTGCATCGAGGCGCACCAGGAGTTCAAGGAAAATACCGTAGAACTCGGCTACAATGTACATTACAGTTTTGAACTTTCCGCCTTTTCTTGCTGCAATTGCAGTTCCCTGTTTTGCTGCAACCATTCGTAAGAAGTTCTGTGAAAACTCACGGAGCATAATCAAAACAAAGAAATAAACAGGCATATAAGATAAACCTGTTTTTATTGAATGCATAAGACAAACAAAACCAGTCAGGTGCAAAACTACATCTGCAAAAGGATCAAAAAGTTTTCCAAAATCACTTACTTCGTTGTGCTTACGGGCATAATGGCCATCTAAATAATCAGTAAATTCCGCAAAAATAAGACAAGGAACAGCTATCAGTAAAGATACCTTTGTTCCGCAACCTGTCCAGATAGGAAGAAAATACAAAATGAAGAAAATAGGTGCAAAAATAATGCGGGTAAAGGTAAACTTGTTTGATAGTTTCATAGCAAATATTATCTACTTAATAGAAAGGAAAGTCAAGGTTTTATGAAGATCGCTCGATAAATCTCGCTCTGAGCCATTCTTTCGATGAACCTAAACAGGCCCGCTGCCGCAGCCCTGTTCTTAACGGTTCTTCGATTATATATAGGCTTATTGGAAAGTCTTAAAGTCATGAATGATGCTTACTGCGGATTTAGCGTCGTAGCCTGGCATTTCTTCACGGATAATCTGTAATGCCTGTTCTACTACAGCCGGAGAATCAGAAACACCATGCAGAACAACTGTATTTCCTTGAATTGTAGCATGCATGAATTCTATGTTCAGCTTGCGCTCCATTGAAAGCTTGTTTACAACTGTCTGTGCTTTAAGAAGATCTTCAATGATTTTATTACCTTCTTCTTCCTCTTTTACAGTTACCTTCTGTTCAACAAGATTTGCAATTACTGAAGCAGCATTTTCGAGACTCAAAAGGCCGGTATTCAAAACTGCGTGATAATTAACCGGGTCATTAATATCAACATTGTAAAAACTTGAATGAAATCCTGCACGGTTGGCATCACTTTCCTGAATACGCTGAAGAGCCTGCTTTTCATCCCAGTTAAATTCTTTTCTGAGACGATCAATACGAGTCTGCTCATCTGCAATAAGACGAACTGAAATATTATTCGGAACATTCTGCAGAACTGCAAAAGCACCGCGGCCAATAATGACCACATTCTTTTTTTCTGCAGCCTCGAGAATTGCATATTGTGCGTAATTCAGGTATTCATCGCGGTCTTTTGTAAGAGATGCGAAGAATCCAGGTTTACGTTCATCGTATTTCGGCATTTTATTCTCTGGAAAACCGAGCTCCACAATACGCTTTTCAATCTCTTTTCTTGTGATGAACTTATAGCCGAGCCTTTTAGCAAGCTCACCGGCTACTTCATCACCCAATGCTGCCACTTGTCTTGAAATTGTAATTACTGCCATAAGTTCACCTCCATATTTATCGCAATGTCTTTTCTTTTATTCAATAATATGATAAATCTAGAATTGAAATCTGTCAAAAATTAACGGAGATTTTAATGAAGAATTATTTTACACCTGAAGACGACAAGCTGAAATGGAAGGAAGGAGAACCTGTTTCCCTTCTGAAAACTGTGGTATGTTCCGTTACACAGCGTCATAATGTTTCTTTTGATGGAACAGAAGGTGATTATATCATTATGAATGCTCCAGACTGGGTAATTGTAATTCCCGAAAAGAATGATAACTTTTTGATGGTAAAACAGTGGCGTCATGGAGAAGCTGCTTTAAGCGTTGAGTTTCCAGGCGGTGTAATTGATAAAGGCGAAGCTCCTGAACAGGCTGCACGTAGAGAATTAGAAGAAGAAACCGGTTATAAGGCCGGTAAACTGGTAGAACTCGGATCTGTAAACCCGAACCCAGCCCTTTTCAGCAATCATGTACACTTTTATCTGGCTCAGGAATTAAGCGCTACCGGCAAACAGAGTTTAGATGAAGATGAATTTATAAATTGTATGGAACTTTCAAAAAAAGAAGTGCTTGAAGGCATGGGAACAAAACAGTTTCCACATGCTATTATGGGAATGGCACTGAGCCTGTACATAAAACATAATGGTGGAAAGCTATAAAAAAAAACGGTGGTAACAACCACCGTTTCGATTATAACCTACTCACCATAAGTTGAATAACTCTTCTTTGGATCATAAGTACCTTTGCGGTATTCACCGGTAAGGCTTGGAATCTTCATCTTCATACCAGGATGGATGAGGTTCGGGTCTTCAGGTTTTGGCATATTCTGCTTGTTAGCCTGATAAAGGTTTTCCCAAAGAAGCGGGTTGTTATAAACATAAGGACGGCCTGAAATATTCCAGTAACAGTCTTTTGTTTCTGCCCAAGGTTTTACAATATAGAACTCTGGAAGAGGAGTAACTTCACTTATACCATCGAGAGCTGCAAGACAAGCCTTTGCATAAGCGTTTGCCTGTTCGTAATCCTCTCCGTCAAAAGAAGTTTCTGCCTTTTCAAGATTGTCTTTAGCAGAAGTATAAGCCATAGGATATGTATTTGGTGCATCAATTTTTTCTGCATAAGCAATCTGATTCTTAGCGAGTTTAATATTATTTTCTGCCTCGCCACGAGCCATCATCATTTTAATATAAGCTTCAGAAAGAGCAGCATTTTCTTCTGCTTTTTTTGAATACTCAACTGCATCATCATACTGACCAGCATCAAGTGCAATTTCTGCCTTCTTTGTATACTCATCAGCGAGTTTCTGGAAAGTATTGTTCTTATAGCTTACTGCAAATACAGAAGCGGCAAGTAAAGCAACTGCTAAAATCGAAATAATCTTTTTCATAATTACTCAGCCTCCGATTCATCAATTTCTTCATCAAGCTCTTCGGCGATATCTGCCTCTGCTTCTTCAGGATCCTCGTAATTATCAGCTTCAAGGAGAACTGCATCTTCATCTTCGATACCTTCAACCTTTTCTGTAATAGGAGCCTTAATATCAGCTTCTTCAGCAAACTTCTCGCTTTCTGCTACACGCTTTTTAGCTTCATCAATTGCAGCCTGTGCCGCAGCACGCTTAGCAGCTACATCTTCATAAAGGTAAGTAAACTTTGTATTTGCTTCCTTATATTTTTCTGAAGCTTTCTTTGCATTCTGCATTGCATAGAGAGAATCTCCAGACTGAATAAGGTCTGCAGCCTCTTTATATTCTGTCTTGCGGGCAACTCCAGCTTTTACACTGTCTGCATTTTTCTTTGCTTCAATTGCGCCTTCACGTTCTTCTTTAGCAATCTTTTTGTATGCTACATTAATTACAGTGTTGAATTCTTTAAGAGCATTTTCTGCATTTACAAAAACAGATTTATCAAAATCATCTGTTCCTTTATCAAATGCAGCATCAACTTTTGCAAGATTATCTACACCTCTATTGTAATTATTCTGTGCATAAGATTCATAACCATTGTCATCGATTTCTTTTTTTGCTTCTACAGCAGCGCTGTAATTTGCAAGAAGGTTATATCTGTCGATAATTGACTGTGCATCAGCTTCAGGATTATCACTATCCTTTAAACCTGCAAGCAGGGCATCAACCTTATTCATCTGATCAGGACAATTCTTGTCTGCTCCAGCTTCAATTGCGGCCTTTCTTGCATCATTAATTTTTTCCATCAACATTGCAAGTCTTTCTTCTTCAGAAGGGCCTTCATCATCAATATTTTCTGATAAATCTTCAACCGATTCTGTTACTTCAGGAGCTTCTGGAGCCTCTTCTTCTGCAGCTGGTTTTGAACCGCAGGAAATAAAGAACAGAAGTGTGAAAATAGAAAGAAGGATTATACTAACTTTCTTCATATTTACCTCACGTTTAAAATATTTACTATATTTTACTATATAATCCACAATCTTACAACGATAATTTAAATGGAGGTACAAAATGGCAGATGATTTTTCATTTAAAATTGAAAAAAGTCTTGGAACTGTTGCTGAAGGAAAGGGCGGCTGGAATCTGGAATTGAATCTTGTTTCCTGGGGTGGAAGACCTGCTAAATATGATTTACGCAGCTGGTCACCTGATCATCAGAAGATGGGAAAAGGTTCTACCTTTACTGCAGATGAACTTAAAGCACTGAAACAACTACTCAGCACTCTTGAGATAGAGTAGAAAGCTGAGCACCATTTTTTATAACAATTTCATAAATCATTTTTTGAAGAAGTACATCCTCCATCTGGGAGCCACCCGAACGGATTTCCATATCTGTTGATGCAAGCACCGCAAGAATAGCGGCTGTCTGTCCCATTGTCCAAACCTTAGCTGCACTGCGATACTGTTTCTGAAGCATCTGCTGAGGAATAGCCTGCTCACCTCTTTTATGCCAGTCCTGTAATTTTCTGAAGCAAGAAGCAAGGCCTGCGATAATCATTACAGAAGAATTTTCCTTTGAAAGTCTGATTTTCTGCAGAATCTGAAGGCCTTTTTCAAGGCGAACCGGAGCCTGGTCGGCACTGTTTGCAAGTTCACGGAACAGGCTGAATGCATTTTCTTCGCGGTTATGTGTAAGAACAGACTCAACATCTGCTTCGGTAATTTCATGATCTTTTGGAAAAAGGACAAAAAAGCGTGAACACTCTGCTGCAAGAGACTGTGTATTATTTTCAATCAGTTCAAGAACAAGCTTTGCCGCACCCTGCTGAATTCTATATCCGTTTTTACTGAAATAACTTGTAACCCATGGAAGCTTTTCGTTCTCAAACATTTCCCAGAATTTTTTACGGTTGCTGTTTGGAACTAATTTTTCGAGTTTTGAATCTACACTGATTTCATCTGAAATAAGTATCAGAACGGCAGAAGGCTCGGGATTTTCCAGCCAGTCTGCAATCATCTGTACATCATCCTTTTTCTTTATAAGCTCAGCATTACGGCAAATAACGCAAACACCATCAGAAAACAAAGTACCACTCTGCAGGATTGTCATAACCTCGTTGAGTGGAGTTTCGAGAAGATAAAAAGAATGCTCATCTATTACACCGAACTGTTTTTTATGAGCAGCCTTTACCGCTTCTACAGCTTCATTTCGTTTTCCGAATTCCGGACCGGTGTAAAGATAAATAGGATTTGCTTTTGCCATTTTTAGTAAGTTCTTACGATGTTTGAAAGTATGCCAACAATGCGGACATCTGTACAATAAATTGCCTGAAAGTCAGGATTCTCAGGTTGAAGACGAATTCTTGAAGATTCCTTGTAATAACGCTTCAGAGTAATCGCATCATCAATTACAGCAACAATAATCTGACCATCCTGAGCGGTTGAAGACTGCTCTACAACTGCAAGATCACCATCAAGGATTCCGGCATTAATCATACTCTGGCCACGAACACGGAGCGCAAAATAACTTTTACCCGGACGAACAAAGGGCTCTGTAAGATTAACGTATCCATCAAGATTTTCTTCACTCAAAAGTGGTTTACCTGCAGCAACAGTTCCTAGAAGTGGAACTTTACTGATATATGTCTGCGGTTCTTTATCGCGGCAATCTGAGAGAACACGGATTGAACGAGCTTTTTTCTGACTCTGTGAAAGGAAGCCCTTTTTCTGCAAAGCAAGAATATGATCCTGTACAGCACGAAGAGAAATACCAAAATGCTCACTAATATCGCGGACTGTTGGCGGATAAGAATTTTCTTCTGTATAAGAAGAAATATAATTCAAAACCTCTTTCTGTCGGTCTGTAATCCCTCTCATTCTGCCCTCCTACTCTTCTTCGAATTTGCTGTTAAAAAGCTCCTCGATTACAGAAGCTGCCTCTGATTCATCCGGGCCAACAACCTGCATTGTAAGCTGAGTATTATAACCAGCTCCCATTGCAATTACTCCCATGATAGATTTTGCATTTACTGTTGCTCCATCACGAGTAAGGGTAATTTCGCTTTCAAACTTGTTTGATGTCTGAGCGATAATTGCCGCAGGTCTTGCGTGGATTCCTGCCCTGTTCTGAACTGTTAAAATCTTTTCGATCATATTAATTTCCTTGGCAGCCTCTCTGCCCCGTTTTATATTTTAGTAAGAATCGTCGTTGCCGTTATATACGGACTGCGCTTCTCCTGTTTCAATCCACTTAAGAACATTCTGATTGAAGTCTTTTGCAGAATTATATCCCATATTCTTAAGACGCTCGTTCATAGCAGCGGCCTCAATAATAATCGGGAGGTTTCGTCCTGGACGAACCGGAATCTCAATTACAGGAACTTTTACTCCAAGCAGCTCCTTATATTTTTGTTCCGTTCCAAGACGGTCATAAGCCTTTGATGAGTTCCAGTCTTCAAGCTGAACAATAAGCTGAACTTCTTTCTGATCGCGGATGGCACCGACACCATAAAGCTGAGAAATATTAATAATTCCCAAACCTCGAATTTCCATATGGTGACTGATTACGGTGTTCGAACCACGGCCAAGAATGATGTTTCCGTTTACACAGCGGATTTCAATAATATCATCTGCAACAAGACGGTGTCCGCGTTCAACAAGCTCAAGAGCAGTTTCACTTTTTCCTACACCGGAATGGCCGGCAAGCAGAATACCAATACCATAAACCTCTACCAGAACTCCATGGAGAGTCTGATGCGGAGCAAACTGATTTGCAAAAACACGGATGATACGGTTTGAAAATTCTATAGAGGTAAGACTTGTCTGAAGAAGCGGACAATAACTTTCTTCTGCAATGTTTCGGAAATCTTCTGTAGGCTCAAGATTGTATGTAAAAATACAGCAAGGCATTTGTGAGCGGAAAAAGTTTCGGATGGAATCGGTATTTTTTTCTTTGTGAAGTTTCTGCAGATAAGCTACTTCGCCGCGCCCAAAAACCTGTACGCGGTTGCTGGCAAAAGATTCATAAAAACCTGAAAGCGCAAGCCCCGGACGGTTAAGTTCAGGAACCGTAATAGCACGTGGTAATCCACGGCGCCCGGCGATACACTTTAAATCAAGAGCATCGTGTCCTGAAAGTTCGAGGTCTAGCAAATCAAGTACTGTAAATTTCTTATCTGCCATACGCGTTTACTATACACAGTTTAAGATATCTTATCAATAGAGAAATGTTTTTTAAATCAAAATTTGTTTTTTCGCAAAACCCGTGTTACTATAATATACAGAAATGCCCGCGTATACGGGTTTACATCACTTACAGCCGGAGTAAAGCAAATTTGCTCCAAAGGAGACAACTATGACACCATCAATTAACGCAGTAGGATTTACACTTGAGCAGAAGCAGTCTGATATGATTGAGTCAAAACTTAAGAGAATTGCTTATGCCGATGAACTGATTGTCGATTTACTTATGAAAATCAAGCACGACAAGGCTTATGTATTTGATACAACCGTAAACTTTAAGTGGGGAACACAGGCTCACGTTACAGGAGAAGATTTTGATTTTGGAGCAGCCCTGAACAAGATGATGGATGTGCTTGATAACAAAATCAAGAAGGAAAAAGATAAGGTTCAGCAGAAGTAGATAATGTCTGCGGTGGTTTCGACAAGCACAACCACCGTATTTTACCTTTTATAGGAATTTTTTAGTCCAAGCTGGGCGCGATATTTTGCTACGGTTCTTCGTGCAATTTTCGCGCCCTTCTTATTTAACAGCTCGGTAAGCTGCTGATCAGAAAGATTTTTGTTTTCATCTTCTGAAAGCACTTCCTTAATTTTTTGCTTTATTCTTTCAGAAGAGATTGTTTTGCTTCCGTCGCGATTGGAAACTCCGGAGGTAAAAAAATACCAGGCGGGAAAAAGGCCCCATTCAGTCTGTATATATTTACTTCCATTTTTTGCAGAAGTTCGCGAAACCGTTGATTCGTGGATTCCTAATTCCTGGGCAATCTGGCGGCGGGTAAGAACCTTGAGGTGTCCCGGCCCTTTCAGGAAAAAGTTTTTCTGGGCACGGACAATGGCACAGCCCTGCATAACAATAGTAGATTCACGATACTGAAGTGAATTAATAAGAGCCTGGGCCTTAGCTATATTTTCCTTATCCATTTTGAACTCTGGAGAAATACGTATCTCAGGCAAAGCGCCGGAAGCATACTTTATCTGAAAGTGATAATCCTGATTTAATGAAACAAGGCCTCGCGAATAATCATCATCTGCAGGGCCATTTTCTTTTGTGACAATTAAAACAACATCCGGACGACCTGTATCTACACCTGCTTCAGAATTATAACCCTGAGCCGGATGCGGATTCAGTGAAAGAATAAATTTAAGGGCAGTGGCGCAGGTATCTTCATCAAGCGTAAGTTTGTCGAGTTCAGAAGTATCTGCAAAAGCTTTTTTCTGGAGTCCTTTTTTAAATTCAATAAGTTTGCGGCTGATTTTCTGCGCATCAGGCGGATTCAAAAAATCAAGATGTCCATCAAGAATAAAAAGCGCAAGCGGGTCTGGATTTTCGGAAAGCTGAGCTTGAATTAAAAGACTTTCTTCTGGAGTGCGGCAGCAAGTTCCAAGAGGATCAAGTGACTGAACAATTTTTATGCAGTGTTCCAGAAGTTCGCGTTCGGCAACAGGATTTTTATGAGGAAGAAAAGTTTCCGGCGAAAGCATTGAGCCATAGAAACCGTTTTTGTCGAGATTATAAATTAACTTAGTACACAAGTCATGCTCAGCCTCAGAAATCTTCATCGCATTCAATTGATGAATAAGATGGGCTTGAAGTGTCTCCCCATAATCCTGCTGATTTTCGAGAATCTGCTGATATTGATCTGAACTTGCTGAATTACCAAAAGAAGTAGAATAAGTTTCACCGCTGGTAAAAGATCCACGTCGGGAAGATGCCTCACTTACAATTTCAAGAGCCGGATTCTCGCTGACGGCTTTGTAGATTTCATTACGCAGCGCCTCATTTCCCATCGCAAGGTAATTGAGGGTTGTTATCTGAACCTGAGAAAGCTTTTGAATCTGTTTTTGAACAAGTTTCTGCTCAAGCCTCAAAGAAGCATCCATCTTTGTAATCCTGCCTAATCCGTTTTTAATTATAGCATAAAAGCCGGTCAAACTGTATACTTGCATCTATGAAAAAGATTGAAGATTTTGGAATCCGTATACCGGAAATCCTTTTGCCAAAAAATATTGATGTAAAGAGCTGGTCGGTAATTGCCTGCGATCAGTATACCCAGGATTTAGATTATTGGAAAAAAGCCGAGGCAGTTGCTGCCGGTAAGCCTTCGACTCTGAATCTGATTTTGCCGGAAGTATATCTTGGAGCAGCTGATAAAACTGCCAGAATCGAAAAGATCAGAGAAACAATGAAGTCTTACATCGCAGAAGGTGCGGGCTCACAGGGCAGCGTGTTCGCAGAACCTCGCAATTGCATGATCTATATAGAAAGAAAAACTGCCTTTGGACGCATGCGCCGTGGCCTTGTTACTCAGATAGATCTTGAAACTTATGAGTGGAAGCCTTTCAGCAAGGCGAATATCCGCGCCACTGAAGCAACTATTGTTGAGCGCATTCCACCGCGTATGGAGATTCGCCGCGGGGCTCCTCTTGAGCTTCCGCATATTATGCTTCTGGTTGATGATAAGGATGATTTACTGGTGGGCGGAGCAGGCAAGCTTGTCCGCGGTAAGGCTCCACTGTACAGCGGCGAGCTTATGTGTAACGGAGGCTCAATTACTGGCTGGGCTGTTGAAAGTTCAGATGAAATTGAGCGAGTGACTGAGGCTGTGACTAAACTTGCAGATTCAAAACGTGCTGCCGACGGCTCGACATTCTTGTTCGCAGTTGGTGATGGAAATCATTCTCTTGCTACTGCCAAGGCTGTCTGGGATGAGTATAAAGAAAAGCTGATTGCAGAGGGCGCCGATGAGGTTGCGCTGCGTGACTGTCCGGTTCGCTATGCCCTTGTTGAAATTGTAAATATTTATGATAGTGGCTTAACCTTCGAGCCTATTCACCGCGTTATTTTTGACTGCGATGTAAAAAGTCTGATTTTGTATCTTGCAGACAAGCTTGGTGGCAGTGTGAGTGAGGTTAGCAGTGCCGGTGAGCTGGAGGCTGCAGTAAAAGCTTCTTCTGCCAGCTTTGGATTTGCATACCGCGATGACAGAGATGGCAAACAAAAATATGACCTTTTGAAAACTGAAATCAAAGAACTGGCTGTTGCAAGACTTCAGCCGGAAATCGATGCCTTCCTCAAGGGTTCTACAAAGATTGATGGAAAAACTCCAGAAATCGACTACATTCATGGAAGCGAAGAAGTTCTTAAACTTGGTGAAAGAGAGAATGCCGTGGGAATCCTGCTGCCGCCAATCGCAAAAGACAGCTTCTTCGAAACAATCAGTGGCCGCGGTCCTTTACCGCGCAAGAGTTTCTCAATGGGTGAAGCTGATGAAAAGAGGTTCTACCTTGAGTGCAGAAGACTTTTCAAATAGTTCTGCAACTTTCTGACATCTTTTTTTACACAATTCGAAAATGCCGTTTTCGTCCTTTTGAACCAGGATGGAACGGCGTTTTCCTTTATCCTGGGCATTGAGAGCGCAGACTGCTTCAAAGGTGGTGCCGCTGCCGGCAAAGAAATCTAAGATGAGGGCGTCGGACGGCTGTCGGGTTATTTCAATCAGATGTTTGATAAGACTGACTGGCTTTGGATTGTCGAAGGCGCCGGGCTGGCCCAGAAGTTCGTCTAAGTGATGCTGGGCAGCACGGGTTGTTTCTGCAGGCTCTATGATGTTGCGGGGAATTACTTCTGACTGCTGGTCGTTGAAAATCTTTACACGAGGAACCTTGTCGTAGGCTGGAGCCTGGCCCCAGAAGATACGGTTATCGGCAATGAGTTCTTTCATGTGGGTCTGGTCTGTCTGCCACTGGCGGGTCCAGACTTTTCCGCTTGGAGAAGTTATGCTGTAGTAATTCTTGTGATTTGGATTTGAGCGTTTTTCGGTAAACGAAATGCTGCCGGAAAACCAGTTTCCGCGGGGATCGGCGTCTGCATTGGTTGTGGCCCAGTCTGTATTCTGCACTTCGCGGAATGCAGGCAGCTGTTTTTTGTCGCGGGCGTAGCAGAGGGTGTGCTGCTGAAGCGTTCGTGACCAGGTATCTTTTTTTCCCTTGCCATGCAGCCACATAAAATCATTTACAAAATTTTCTTCACCGAATATCTGATCGCAGAGAAGTTTTAGTGTGTAAAGCTCGCTCTGGTCTATTGCTATGAAAATGCAGGCGGTTGGTTTGAGGAGGGGGCGGGCAGCTGAGAGGCGGCGCTGCATAAAGCTTAGCCAGGCAGAGTGTCTGTCCTCCCCCGATGCAAAATTATCGTTATAAACAAAGTCGTTACCAGTATTGTAAGGCGGATCGATGTAGATTAAATCAACTGCCCCGGAAAAATCTTCCTGCAACTTTTTCAAAACAGGATAGTTATCGCCTTTTATTAAAACATGACTGAAATTTTGTGAAAATTGAAGTGAAAATTCCGAGTTAGCGATAAAGTCTGGTGTGTCAGCTGCTTCGGGATAGTCTGTCCAGGTAAGTTGTAAAGGCATGTAATGATTATAAGATTTCAAAGATTGTCGGGTCAAGCCCGACAATGACACAAAGGTCAAGAATGCGTAAGGGCATGGAGCGGCTGCGAAGCAGGCCACCGCAAGCGAGTGAAACGAGTGCGGAGGCAGAGCGTTAGCGAACCGCGTAACGCCCGACCCGGCGCGCCGAAGGCGCGGCGGGATACGCCTTAATTATATTAAATAGCAGCAAGACCTTTCTTGAGGTCTTCGATAATGTCGTCAACGTTTTCGAGGCCGACAGAAACGCGGACCATTCCACCGTCGATGCCGGCTGCAACAAGCTGCTCGTCGGTAAGCTGGCGGTGGGTTGCGCTAGCCGGATGAAGAACGCAGGTGCGGATATCGGCAACATGTACTTCGTCGCAGGCAAGTTCAAGAGCGTCCATAAAACGAACGGCAGCTGAACGGCCGCCCTTAATGCTGATAGATATTACACCGCAGGTTCCATTCGGAAGATATTTCTGTGCGCGCTCGTAGTATTTGTCGCCAGGGAGTCCTGGATATGTAATTTTTGCAATTTTGTCGCTGGTCTTGAAGAACTCTGCAACCTTGCGGGCATTTGCACAATAGCGTTCCATGCGAACTGGCAAAGTTTCCAAACCGAGATTCAGATAGAAAGCGCTCTGAGCAGCAGGGTAACAGCCGAAGTCGCGCATAAGCTGAGTACGGGCTTTTACGATATAAGCAGCCTTACCGAAGTCGCCAACATAGCGGAGACCGTGGTAGCTTTCATCTGGTTCAACCATATCAGCAAACTTGCCGGTAGCCTTATAAGCTTTTTCCCAGTCGAAGTTGCCTGAATCAACAATACAACCGCCGCCCTGAACTGCGTGGCCATCCATATATTTTGTTGTTGAGTGAACTACAATGTCTGCGCCCCACTCAAAAGGACGGCAGAGAACAGGAGTTGCAAAAGTATTATCTACAATAAGAGGAAGATTGTTATCGTGAGCAGCCTTAGCCCAGGTTTCAAAATCAAAAACAGTAAGGGCAGGGTTTGCAATTGTCTCACCAAAAATACATTTTGTGTTTGGCTTGATTGCATTGCAGATTTCTTCATACGAAGCATCAACATCAACCCAGATACATTCAATTCCGAGCTTTTTGAGAGTAAAGCCGAAAAGGTTGATTGTTCCGCCGTAAATGCTTGACGAAGCAATAAAGCTGTCGCCTGCACAGCAAAGATTCAACACAGAAAGAAGTGAAGCTGCCTGACCGCTGGAAGTAAGCATACAGCCGATTCCACCCTCGAGGTCTGCAATCTTTTTTTCTACAGCATCGCAGGTAGGGTTTGCAAAACGTGAATACATGAATTCAGTAGGCTTATCAAAAAGAGCCGCAACGTGGTCACAGCTATCAAAGCGGTAAGTTGTGCTCTGCACGATAGGAATAGTTCCAGGTCCGCCATTTTCCGGCTTGTAGCCTGAGTGTAAAACTTTTGTCTCGATTTTCATTTTTTTTCTTCCTCTTACATCAAAATCAGTTATAGAAAAAAATTATAACAGATTATGTAAGGTGTGGGAATAAAGAAAATTTAGATATTGTTCTATAAAAAACAAACTTAAACAAATACTAGCTATAGACTACTTTCGTCCACCGTTTAACATTACAAATAATTGTGGACATATTTTTCTCAGAATTATTCCCAAAGAAGTACCAATTAATAATATAAGTATAATAACTCCAAAAAATTAACGTTCATTTCTCCATAAATTTGAGAGAACTTCTTTTGCAAATCTTCTACCGAGTTCTATAGTTGAAGGAGTATCATAATGTGCTCCATCAAAACATTTGACTAATCCTGTTGAATCAATTAAAAAGCAATGATCATCTTCTTGTGCAATTGTTTCCTTTGCAGAATTCACAACATCTTGATAACAATAAGGATCAATTAGCTGCCAGTCTGTTACTCTTGCATCTATAAATAGCATCTTTTCGTTAAAACTTTTTCTTAAATACTTTATTAGCGTAAGTTCATTCCCATAATAACGTTTCGAAGTATTATAATCACAATCATTCTCACCTTGCATCCAACAACAAGCACGAATATTTGGATAATACCCTCTCCCTACAAGATCTAAACAGCAATTCAAGATATATAATTTCATAATTCGAGAGATATCATTAGCTTCAATAAAATAATCCGAAGGCATTCCCCCAGCTGTATATTTTATTAATACAAGACTGCACCCTGTATTTTGACATTCAAGCGCAAACCCCACTTCAGGTCCAAATAAATTACCATAAGGCCCATTCAAAAAACTGACTTTCGAATATGGAAGAAATCTAATCCCCAAATCTAGTGCAGTAAAATCATTACACACAAAAATATTTATTCCACTAATTCCTTTGCTTACCTTATCATATTCATCCATAGAAAGATATAGGCTTGCTTCATCTGATATACCATGACCTGCCATATTTGATTGGCCTGCAAGGATTACAACATCAATGGGAGTCAGCTGTGTTTTGTCATAAGGTGCAAGAAGAGATTGAAGTGTTATATCGGAATATGGACTAAAATCAAATTTACACGAGATATTTAATAAAATAATTAAAAGTAAATATAGTAATTTTGATGATTTCTGTCTGAATATCCTCACATTATGTAAAAAAGTCATTCTTTTAAGCTTCTTGTACATTCTTGAAAATTCATTATCAGGCATTTCAATATTCCAATAAGTAACTTAATAAATACCAATTGGTATTTATTAATATAATATATTACCTATTGTCTGTTTTAACAAGAGAAAAATACCAAAAGGTTTTAAAATATAAATATGACTTTTTGGGAGAATGTAGACACAGAATTAAAATTTATTGGCATGGAAAGAAAGGAACTTGGTCAAAAAGCCGGTTTCCCTGAATCATATATCTCAAAAGGGATTGCCCGAAAAAGTTGCCCATCTGCAGACTTAGCATTGAAAATAGCAGATGCACTAAACGTCTCAATAGAAAAACTCGTAACAGGTATCGATCACAGAACTTCTACCAAAGATTATATTTCAGAAGATATTCGAACTATGATTTCAAAAATGAATAAGTTTACCCCGCAGCAAAAGCAGGTAATCTTTGATATGGTGGATGTTATAGATAGTAAATAAATTACACTTTTTCTTCCAAAGTACTTTTACAATCTTGTTTTACAATAAGCTGAGATTTCTGAATATTTATTGCGCAAATCTGCACTTGTTTTAATTACCCGCATAATTTTCCGCTATAAATTTTATATCAAAATAAAATAATAATTCAGATATATTGCAACAAGTGCAAATTTTTTAGTAAAGAAAATTTCATTGATTTTTCATTCAACCAATTGACAAATCCTGATTTCGAGTTTACATTGAATTATAATTCATTGAACTTTTATTCAACAGAATTACAAAAGGTGGCTATATGACACGAAATGAACAGAAGGAAGAACGCAGAAAGCAGATTCTTTTTAAAGCGCTGGAACTCTTTGTTACAAAGGGCTTTAGCGAAACAAAGATAACTGATATTGCCCAGGCTCTTGATATCAGTACCGGTCTTTTATTTCACTACTATGAATCAAAGGAACAGCTTTGTCTTGCTCTTGTGCAGATGGGACTCGAAGGTACACAGGTAACAGACACAATTCCCTACAATACTCCCCTGGAATACTTTGGAAATTTTATCAGGGCATTATTTTCTGCAACACAAACCCAACCCTGGATTTATCAGATGTTTGTACTGATGAACAATGCGCGCCGTCCGGGAATCCCAGAACAAATCCGCAGTGTGGCTTTATCAGTTAATCAGATTGAACGTTCTGTAAAGGTTATCAAACAGGGACAAAAAGACGGAAGTATTAAAAAGGGCGACCCGCTTATGCTTTCGACAGCCTTCTGGAGCAGCCTTCAGGGAGTAATGGAAGCACACACTGCGAATCCTGAATCTGCCCTGCCAGATCCGGACTGGCTTTTAGATATTTTACGAGCATAAGAAGGAGAAAACTATGGCAAAGAAAGTAATAATTATTGGCGGAGGAATCGGCGGCCTGAGTGCCGGAATATACGCATTAAAGGCTGGCTTTGAGTCCGAAATCTACGAAAAGAACGCCCTTGCCGGCGGCGAATGTATGGGCTGGAACCGCAAGGGCTATCATATTGATAACTGCATTCACTGGCTCACAGGAACAGACCAGAATACAAAACTCTGGCAGATTTGGAAAACTGTAGGCGCAATTGATGAAAATACAAAATATGCTGATACAAAGAAATTCTATTCAAGCCGTTTCGGTAATCAGGAGCTAACCCTATGGAATGATCTTAAGAAAACAGAAGAAGAGCTTGTAAAAGCCGCGCCAGAAGACGAGGCTGAAATCCGTAAATTCATTCAATATGTTGAATACGCAAAATGCTGTGTCATCCCTTCCGAAAAACCGCTCGACATGATGAAAATCAAAGACTATATCGAAATGGGAAAAGAAATGGCTTACATGCCTAAGGTTATGAAGGAGTACGGAAAAATGAATTGCCGTCAGTTGGCAGAAAGATTTCATAATCCTACAATCAGAAAACTGATGCAGGATTACCTTCCTGCAGATTACACCGCTTATTCCTTCTTAGTTTCTTATGCGACTATGGCAAGCGGTAACGGAAATATTCCTATGGAAGGTTCTCTGGCGATGACCAATAGAATTGTGAAAAAGTTCCAGGAGCTGGGCGGCGTTCTTCATACAAGCACTCCGGTTAAGAAAATCATCATTGAAAAGAAGAAAGCAAGCGGAATTGAACTTGAAGACGGCACTATTGTAAAGGCTGATGAAATTATCAGTGCTGTTGATTTCAGCTTCCTTTATGACAAACTGATTGACCGTAAGTACATGCCAAAGAATCTTAAGAAAGCTTATGAAAACCGCAAGGCCTACCCTATCACCAGCGGCTTCCAGGTTGCCTATGCGATTGACGATACCTTCTCCGCAGATGACACAGTTTTCTTTGACTGTGAGCCGCTTTCAATTGGTTCACAGAGTTTTACAAGAATGTCTGTAAAAAGTTATGCTTACGACAAGAGTTTTGCCCCGGAAGGAAAAACTGTGCTTCAGGCAAATATTGTTCAATTTGATGTTGATTATGAATTCTGGAGCAGCCTCAGCCGAGAAGAATACAAAGAGAAAAAAGCAAAGCTTGCTCAGGAGCTTACTAAAAGAATTATTAAAGAATTCCCTGAACTTGAAGGTAAAATCGAACTGCTCGACTGCTGGACACCGCTCACCTACAAACGATACTGTAATGCATATCACGGCTCATACATGGGTTTTGTCACCACAGTTGGAAACAAGCAGATGCGCATGAAAGGCCTTGTTAAAGGGATTGATAATCTCTTTCTTGCCGGCCAGTGGATTATGAGCCCGGGCGGACTTCCTATTGCCGTTATCTCCGGAAAGTTTGCCGTTCAACGTATTTTGAAACGCGATGGAAAAAGTATAGAAATATAAGACAGAGGTCTGCGGCTGTTTCTACTTCCAGCCTTCCCAAATTTTCTGACACATGCCGACTGTCGCTGCGGTTTTTCCGTTACGGCAGACCGGTTGTTTTAAGAGGGCAGGCTGATTTTCGAAAAGCTTTGATTCTTTTTCGCTGTCGTCAAGGTAGGCAATGCTTGCGTAATCTTTTGCCTTTTTATCAATCAGAGCGTCTATGGCAGCGTCGCGTCCGCCTTCAGTCCGGGCAAGAGCTGTCACTACTGAGTCAAACTCGCCGGCAGACATTTCTTTTTCCTTTAAATCTACAAACTGAAAAGGAATGCGGCGTTCCTTAAAAAATCTCTGTGCCGCCTTGCAGTCAAAACTTTTATTAGTACCAAAAATCTGAATCATAGAAAAAGTATATCAGAAAAAGCAACTATAAGTAACCAAAAAGCAACCAGCCTTTGGTTTGCGCCGGAAAAGTTGTATGATATTATTATGTCAGAGAGGTAAATATGAACTTTTCCGAAAAACTTCAAATTCTTAGAAAGAATAAGGGGCTCACCCAGGAAGCCCTTGCCGACAAACTCAACGTTTCCCGCCAGGCTGTTGCCAAATGGGAAAGCGGACAGGCCTATCCCGATATCACAAACCTAATACAGATAAGCGACCTCATGAGCGTAACTGTAGACTATCTTGTAAGAGACCAGCAGTGTATGATGAATGTAACTGTCGGTAACGGTTTTGGCAGCGCCGACCTGGACGAACTCATCACCTTCCGCCTGGAAGCAAACGTAAATACCTACGCTGCCTTTATGAACGAAACAGCATCTACCCGCCTCGACTCCCACGATTTCAGTTACACAAACGGAGACTACACCTACCACGACACCTACGTAGGCGGCGAACAGTTTGCAGGCGAAGAAGCCATCTGGAAAAAAGGAAAAGCAGAATACGGTATGAATTACCTTGGCCGCGTACTCGAAAAAGAATTCAGCGGAAACTTTCTGAAAGAAGCCTTGCGCGCCGCCGACAAAAAAATGCCTTACCGCGGCCCCGAATATTACCAGAGCGGCGAGTACACCTACAAGTGCTCAGTAAACGGAGACTTCACCTGGTTCCAGGGCTACGAAGAAATCTACTGGCACGACAAAAAAGTCTACGAATGCTTTTTCCACGGCGGAGTGATGAAATAAAATGCCTCGAAATCCTGACACCCAGGTGTCCAAAGAAAAACAAAGTTCCGTCTCACACCCTATTCCACCGGTCTGGAACTCAGAAAGCCAGGTTCTGATTCTCGGCACCATGCCCTCTCCAAAAAGCCGCGAAGCAGGATTTTTCTACATGCATCCGCAGAACAGATTCTGGAGCGTGATGGCTGAGGTCTTCAGCGAAACTCTCGCACATCCAAACAAATCCCCCGACATCTCTGCCGCCATCACTGAGCGCCGCAACTTTCTTCTCCGTCATCACCTCGCCATGTGGGACGTCCTCGCCTCCTGCGAAATCACCGGTGCAGCCGACTCAAGTATAAAAAACGTCATACCAAACGACTTCGCCGAACTCTTAAACGGCAGCCAGATTCACCACATCATCTGCACCGGCAAAACCGCATATAACCTCTGGCAAAAAAATTGCTCAGCCCTTTACGAAGCTCGCTACAACCTGACCGTCCACTGCCTGCCCAGCACCAGCCCGGCAAACGCCCAGTGGAGTAAAGAAAAACTGATTAAAGAATACAAAGTTATATTGAAGCTGCTTCACGAATGAATTGGTCACAATTTGTGACCTCAAAAAAATTTACTGCTCTCCGCCTACGAATCCAATTTTTCTATTAGTTTGTGGCTGATCAATCAGATTATTCAAAACCTGTATAATCTGATTGATTTTCTTATCCTGTTCAGAAAACTTTTTATCGCAATGGTCTATATGAAGCAAGAGGAGTCGCCGGATTTCTGCAAGCTCTGCTTTATCATCTGTTTTTACAATCTGTGAACTTACGTAATGTCGCAATTTTACGAAGGCATCCATTATTCGAATACTTACTTGAATTGCCGTAGAACTGTGAAGAACTGCAGATAACATAGCTACGCCTTGCTCAGTGAAAACATAAGGTAAATATTTTGAATGTTTTCCTCGTTGACTTTCTTCTTCACTCTTTAAGGTCGCAATTTGCGACCTTAAAGAATCTTCTTCATTTTTTGAGGTCGCAAATTGCGACCTCAAAAAATCATATTCTTCTGCCGTTAGTTGAAACCTAAACTCTTCCGGAAACCGTTCAATATTCCTCTTTACAGCTTCCGTAATGCGTTTTGTTTCCACTCCATAAAGTTCCGCGAGGTCACGATCAATCATAACCTGGTTGCCACGAATCATAAAAATCTTACTTTCAACCAAAACTGATGTAATTTCATTATTCATACCATAATCATACTCTGTTCGAAATTGAAAAACATTAAAGTATTACTTTAATAAACATACATCAAAAAAACTTGATATCAAACTTTTGCTTGTCGCTACACCATTTTTTTCTATATATTTAAATCAAAGTGAAATGCAAAATATCTACGTCGGTTTCTACATTTTATATACCAATAATAGATGTAGAAGCGACAGCCAAAAACTTAAAACGCCTCCGAGAAGAACGCAATATCAAAGTCAGCGAAATCCAAAAATCACTGAATATGACATACCCACAGGCAATCTACAACTGGGAAAATCCAAGCCGAAAAGACCTACCCAACATTGACCATCTTGTTTTCCTAGCAAAACTATACGGAGTTACATTAGACGAGTTGATTGTAATAAGAAAAGAAGAAAGCGCAACATTGACTCTACACGAATCAACACTTCCATTCGGAATCACAAAAGAGACACTAGACTTCTTCACAAACAACGCAAACCACGAAACAAAGCTCGCACTAAAACAATTTTACAGCTTCTCAATTCAATCTTTATGATTTCTAAAAAACTTCTTTGCATAAAAACTATAGCTTAAATATACTAAGGCTTAATTTATTCAACAACTTTTGTATTATTTCATTTCAAGCGTCCGGCAATTACTTCAATTAGTTCAAGATTCTCATTTGATAAATGATTCAACTTAGGAATCATATCTTGTAAATTTTGTTTGATACCTTTTTGAAATTCATTCTTTCCGGTCACAAGATATTCAACAGTTGTATTCAATTCTTTAGAAATTTTTAAGGCTTGTTCAGCATCTGGTAAGCGGTCTTTAGTTATCCACGATTGTAATGTATTGTAGCTAATTCCTATCGCTGCAGCTAACTCCTTTTGAGTTATAAGATTATAATCCAACTCTTCTTTCACATTCTGCCAAAATTGTAACATATTATAACAAGAATAATACAAATGGATTTCTAGAACGAAAATTTGATATATTTGGATTATTATGATAATATATAAATCCATTTGGATTGTTAGCAATAAAACATCCATACAATAGGATTTTCTATAAACAAAAACTTGGAGGTTTACATGGGAGTAGCAATATTAATAACTTTCGGAGTAATAATTATATTTGTGATGGCTTTTAAGAAAAATACATCTGAAACCACTGTAACTAGAAAAGATGAAAACGGAAATATCATTACCGAACATCATGAAACTGTACATCATACAGCAGGTCAAAGTGCTGCTCGTTTTGTTGTAGGACTTTTATTTACGATAATATTAATCGTCATAATTCTGGTTGTGGTAATTATTTAATAATCTAGAAAATTAAGGTGAAAAAATGAGGAAATATTTTTTTTGTTTATTTCTATTGTCTGTATTAAGTGGAATTTGTTTTTCTCAATCAAAAAAGTTTGAAGGATATGACAATATGCCTTGGGGAACAAATTTAGAGGAATTCAAAAATAAAAATCCTAGTGCCTATGATCAAACAGATGAAGAAAACAGAATTCGAAATGAAAAACTATTCTATAAAGACGGAAACTCAGTTACTAGAGTTTATAGATTTTTTGATAATAAACTCTGTTGGGGCCGAACTGTTTATAAAAATCCTTCTGAAGCAACCCTTATGGCTATCGTAGAGAAACTGAAAGATGAATACGGAACATTATATGATTTTAATAAAGGAAAAGACAAAAATTGTGATTATTTCGTTTTAACCTGGTATGTATCATCAAATCTAACAGTAATGCTAGAAGCTAAAGATATGTACAATTCATATGGTCGTATTTCTTCAACATTGCTGTTTATTACCTATCAAAATGATAAAACAATGTTTGAAATCGAAAATTATGAAAAACAACAGAGAATGAAAGATTTGGAATTGTAATATATTTCATAAATAAGAAAAAAGCGATACATTGTGTCGTTTTTTTATAACAATCGAATTATTTTCTAAAATCTACTCGTTTCTTCCTACAGTTATATAAAAGATGAAATAATCTATCTTAACAACACGGTTTACTATACAACAAGTCGAAAACAAAAAACAAAAGTAATACTTTAATAATTCAACTGCAACTTAGCAAAAAAATCTTCCAGTAAATATCGCGAATCTATGTCTGTATAAATGCGGATTTTTGGATTCCCTTTGCCAAAGCTTGAAGAGGTATCTTCGTTGATAAAAGGTGCTTCGTGCTCGATGTAGTGACCGCAGTCTGGATTCAAGGCTACACCAATTGCAGGCGAATCACCGAGCAACCAGCTTTCACCTTTTGTCCATCCGGCAGCCGGAGAATTGTTATAGGCAATCATATTTTCAAAAAGATGGCGGCCGATTTTTCCACATGGCAGAACTTTCTTTTGAAGCTCGGCAAGGCCCACTGTAATCGTTGCATAAACGTTAGAAGGAATCAGCCAAAGATTTTTTGCATGGCTCAAAACATAGTTTGCCGCAGCCACATCATTTCCGGAATTAAACTCTCGCCAAGGCACCTGGGCAAGACCATGAGTTCCAATCCAGACAATAGTCATACGTTCCAGAATCTCCGGGCACTTTTTGATTGCAACAGCAACATTAGTTATCGCACCCTGACACAAAACAAAAAGCGGAGCCTGGTCTTCGCGCATAGCTTCAGAAATCAAAAAATCAACAGCAGGCGAAACAACCGCATCTGCCTCCGCCGCCATCGCACCAGGCTCTCCCATAAAAACCGGTACCTCTTTCATATCCATCGCATCAAGAATCGTGCAGACTTCATCATAACTGCGCTGCACAGAGCCCTCTACAGCAAAGTGCTCAGCTAAAATCCCTTTCACCATCAGTTTGGGACTCATCAAAGCCTGAGCAATCGCAAAAGGATCATCAGCCTCGCAGGCAGCATCAGTATCAATAATAACACGCAGCTTCTTATACTGCGGAATATCGAACATCAATTTTGATTTCATAGTTTTAACTCCAACATTATTTTACCCCCTCCAAAGAAACTTAGCAATTACAGAAACTTTTTTTACATGATATAATTTTCTTATGAAATCCATTATCACAAACACAATAAAAATCACCGCAGCAGCTGTTCTCGCGATTCTCTGCGCCAAGGCACTAAAACTAGACTTTGCAGTTTCTGCAGGAATCGTCGCAATCCTTTCTGTACAGCCAACGAAAAAAGAAACACTACGTACCGCCCTCGCCCGCCTTTTCGCCTTTACGGTGGCTCTCGTAATTTCTATCACTTTTTTTAATCTTCTCGGTTTTTCGGTGCCGGTCTTTTTCCTTTATCTTCTGATTTTTATTCTTGTCTGCCAGTGGCGCAAATGGATTTCTGCCATGGCAATGGATTCTGTTTTGATTTCACATTTTCTTTCATTTGGTAAAACAGGCCCTGCTGAAATCAAAAATGAAGTTCTCCTTTTTGTGTTAGGAGTTGGCTTTGGAATCCTGGTGAATCTAGTGCTTCACAAAAAAACCGATTATATCGAAGAATTGAAAAATAAAACTGACCAGCAGATAAAACTTGCCCTCCACAGAATGGCGCTGCGAATCCAGAATCCAGACCTTGCTGATTATGACGGCTCCTGCTTTACTTCCCTTAATCAAAGTATTTTCACTGCAAAAAAACAGGCCGAAGAGAATTACAACAATCAGTTTTCAAAAAATGATACCTTTGATACGTGCTACCTTGAGATGCGCGAAAACCAGACAAAGATTCTTTATGAAATGTTTAAGGCTGCTCACAACCTTCACTCAATTCCTTCCACCGCCACTCTTCTTTCAGACTTTCTCGAGAAAGTCTCAAGTGAATATCACAAAGATAATGATGTAAAAACATTGCTTGAAGAACTCGCTCTCATCAACGATAAAATGAAAAGCCTTCCATTACCTCAGACCCGCACCGAGTTCGAAGACCGCGCGAATCTTTTTATTCTCATGGAAAGGCTTAAAGATTTCTTACAGATAAAACGAGATTTTATGATTTCTCAGAATACTAGAGCGGAGCCTCAATCGTAATCATTTTTACAGAAAAACCGTTTCTCTCGTAAAAACGCAGGCCCGCTTTGTTCATAGGAAAAACCTGAGTACGGAAAAAGTCTGCCCCTTTTTCAAGGCCAAACTTTTTTGCCTCATTCAAAAGCATAGTTCCGATTCCCCGATTTCTATAATCACCATTAACTACCAGATCCTGAAGATAGATATTTGTCTGCGGCTTAAGACAAGAGAAAGGCTTTACACCCATAAATACAACATGAGCAAAACCAATAACTGAAGCAACTTCACTATCTTCCGCAACCAGCATTATCTGAGAATCATTTTTCAAAATATCTTCCAGCTGGCGCGACCTTGCACCCTCAGGACTTAAAACAAAATGCTCGCTTTGATACATTACTGCATCTTTTTCAAGTTCAACATACAGAGCCTCAATAGCAGCAGCATCTTCTATTTTTGCTTTTCGAATCAATATCATAATTTTCCCTGTAAACTAATAGCCAAGCTTTTTGTCTACCTGATAATGAAGAGGAGCTCCCTTTGTAAAATTTTCAAGGTCTTCAAGGAACATATTTACATTCTTATCTTTTGTATAAGCCAGAGTCATGTTTCCGGCAACATGAGGTGTAATCAAAAGATTTTTTGTTTTCCAAAGACGGTTTCCTTCAGGAAGTGGTTCCGTCTGGAAAACATCAAGAGCAGCACCAGCCAGGCAACCAGAATCCAGAGCGTCAGCAAGAGCATCTTCATCAATTGCTGAACCACGACCGACATTTACGATGTATGCACCTTCCGGCAAAAGCCCAAAACGCTCGCGTGAAAGAATGCCGCGGGTTTCTTCTGTGGCAGGCAGGCTCATAGCAAGCAAATCCGTTTCCGGTAAAACAGAATCAAGCTGGCTGACAGGCAGCACCTTATCGTAAACATCAGCCCCCGCCCGGCCGCTTCTGCAAACACCAATAATTGAAGCTGGCTCAAAGGCGCGAGCCCTTTTAGCAAAAGTCGTTCCAATATCGCCGGTACCAAGAACCGTAATGCGGCAGTCTTTCAGAGACTTTTGAGGACGCGGCTTATTCCACTGCCCATCCCTAGTCTCTGCCATAAACTGGTCCAGACGACGCATCATTACAAGCGAAACTGCAATCATATGTTCTGCAATCGAAACGCCGTAGGCACCAGCCGCATTCGTAAGAAGACAGTCTTCGTTTGCAAAGTAGCCCGGCACCATAAGCGAATCAACTCCAGCCCAAGGCACACAAAGCCACTTAAGATTTTTACTTGTTTTTACAATTGATGGCGCAAAGCCGTAAATGATATCAGCATCAAAATTACTCTGAGGAATTTCAGGCTCTGCATTATAAAAGAAAACTTCATGGCCAAGTGAAGCGGCCACAGTCTTTATCTGATCCAGATGTTTTTGTTCAAGCATATTATTGATAACTAAGATTTTCATAATATCAGTATATCAGAAATATGCTGGAAAACAATTGTATAAAAATCTAGAATTTTATCCTTAAGTAACGGACAAAGTTTATAAGGGCGCGTAAACCTTCATCACACAAAACGGCAATAAAGACACCCAGCATTCCAAGTTTGAAACCAAATACACAAAGACATGAAAGAGCGATTACGCCGACTGTTCCCATAATCTGAGTAAAAAGCATCCACTTAGTATCGCCATAGCCACGGATTCCGTTTCCTATAATTATATTTCCAGACTTTCCAAAGAGATTAGCTGCTACCAGAATGATATAGATAACCGACATCTCAATAACTTCTTTATCAGTAGTAAAGAGGCTCAAAGTCAAACGAGGAAAAATCGAAACAAAAATCAGAGCAAATGCCGCAACAAGGAAAGCCCACTTAATCGAAGTCTTAACGACATTACGGTAAAGTTTCATATCTTTTGCACCTGTAGCCTCACCAGTCAAAGTCAAAGTACCGCTTCCGATTGCACCAATAATTACAACAAAGAGAATCTCTACCGTAAATACCATAGAGTAAATTCCAGCAGCCTTTTCGTTGATAGTATTCAGGATTCTGATAATACAAAGATTTCCCACGTTCCAAAGCAGATCTTCACAGGCAGTAGGAATTCCAAGCTTAATTGACTTCAAATAAGGTTTGAATTTTGCAGCAAGAATTCTTTTAAGACCAGGACTTGTAAAGAATTTATCTTTTTTTGTAATTGTTACATACATAAGGTAAATTGCACCTACATATTCTGCAATTGTAGTTCCCAATGCAGCACCCGCAATTTCCATACGAGGGAAGCCGAACTTTCCAAAAATCAAAAGATAATCAAGAATGATATTCAAAGCAGAACGGATAATTCCATAAGCAACAAGCGGCTTTGTATAATTTGATGTCTGAAAAACAACCGAGTAAGAAGCCCAGAGCCCGATAATCAGATATACAGGCGCATAAATTCTTGTATAAGTAACACAAGGCTTCATTACATTTTCTGAAACACCCATCAACCTGAAAACAAGAGGACTACAGAAAGTCCAGAATAAAAAGAGCAAAACCGGAATTACATTATGACACTTTATCATTGAAGCAGCATAGTCTTTTGCCTTTTCAATATCTTTTTCACCGACAGATTGGCTTATAAGAATTGAGGCTCCCATGGCCATAGAAAAAACAAAGGACATAGTTGTCCACATAGGAGCTGTTGCGTTTCCAACCGCACTCATATAAAGGATATCCATTCGTCCCAGGAAAATACGGTCAATAAACATCTGAATCTGTGCTATCAGATTGCTCAGCATGATAGGAACGAAAATTTTTACGAGTTTGTTTTTGTATTCAGTTTTAAAAATCATTTTTTCCTCATGTACCAGTAAGAATACTCTTTTTTGAAACCAAGTTTTTGATACAGATTGTAAGCAACTTCGTTTGTCCGTACAACCTGAAGGAAGGCATTTTCAGCACCCTCGCTCTTTGCCTTTGCAATCAGAGACTGACAAACCTGTTTTCCAAAACCTTTACCTCTTTTTTCCGGAGACACAACTACATTATGTAAAAGCATATAGCCGTGTTCAATTGCAGCAGAAGCACAGGCAGCAATTTTTCCATCATCAATAATTGCAGCAAAAATTGTTTTTACCTGAACTTTTGCTAACATCTGACGGAAGGTATTTATATTATTCTGATCAGTAATATTTTCAAAAGGAAAATATGCAGAAAGCCATTCTTCAGTTGGTGTGTCAAAAAAGACTGCATTTTCTGTTACCGGAAAATTATAAGAATCAAGATTCTGCACAAGAATATCTGTTGTATTAACAGGTTCGTAACCACGATTTTTGAGAGCCTCGTTTAATGCCTTATCACTTTCTGAATCTGTGATTTTAAATTGACAGGGAAGTCCCTGTTTTTGATAACACTTTTCGCAATAAGAAATCTTTTCTTCAAGTGGAAGCGTAGAAGGATAAATTACGCTGACTGAATTAGCGCGGGCTGTATAACCGTTTGAAAATCGAAGCAGCCAGCCGTCGTACTGCATAAGGTTCAGTGCGACGTGGCCGTTAGAGGAAAGCTCCTCGTAAAATCTAATGTTGTTGCCTGACATAGGAGCTCCTCCTGAGTATAGACTAGTGGTGGAAAAGTCTGATTCCGTTGAATGCCATAACCATGTTGTAGTCATCAGCGGCCTTGATAACAAGGTCATCGCGAACGCTTCCGCCCGGCTGAACAACGCAGGTTACACCAGACTTTCTTGCACGTTCGATGTTATCACCAAATGGGAAGAAAGCATCAGAACCAACAGCAACGTTAGTGTTCTTTGCAATCCATTCAGCCTTTTCTTCGCGTGTGAAAACTTCAGGCTTTACTTTAAAGAAGTTCTGCCATTTACCTTCAGCAAGAACGTCCATATATTCTTCACCGATATAAACGTCGATTGTGTTGTCGCGGTCTGCGCGCTTAATACCATCAACAAACTGCAAGCCAAGTACCTTAGGACTCTGACGCAGCCACCAGTTATCAGCCTTCTGACCGGCAAGACGGGTACAGTGAACACGGCTCTGCTGGCCGGCACCAATACCAATTGCCTGACCATCCTTTACAAAACAAACCGAGTTAGACTGAGTATACTTAAGTACGATGAGAGAGATTACAAGATTGCGCTTGTCATCTTCGCTCAAAGTCTTATTCTTAGTTACGATATTTGAAAGAGCCGAAGCCTCATCGATTTTCAGGAAGTTGTGCCCCTGTTCAAAAGTAACACCAAAAACCTGTTTGCGCTCAAGCTCTGCAGGAACGTAGTTAGGATCAATCTGAATTACACAGTAATTACCGTTCTTCTTAGCCTTCAAAATCTCAAGAGCTTTTTCAGAATATCCAGGAGCGATAATACCATCAGAAACTTCCTTCTTGATAAGAAGAGCAGTAGCTTCATCACACTCGTCGCTCAAAGAAATAAAATCACCGAAGGAGCTCATGCGGTCAGCACCACGGGCACGGGCATAAGCACAGGCAAGAGGAGTAAGTTCAACATTGTCAGTAAAATAAATCTGCTTGAGAGTGTCAGAAAGAGGAAGACCTACAGCAGCACCAGCAGGAGAAACATGCTTAAAAGAAGTCGCAGCAGGAAGCCCTGTAGCCTCCTTCAATTCCTTAACAAGCTGCCAGCCATTCAAAGCGTCGAGCAGGTTGATGTATCCCGGTCTTCCGTTCACAACAGTAATAGGAAGATCGCCATTTTCCATAAAAACCCTAGCCGGTTTCTGGTTCGGGTTGCATCCATATTTAAGTTCGAGTTCTTTCATGGAATGTATAATAGAATAAATAATAGAAAAATTCAAATAGGTAGGGAGCGGCCTGCGCGCAGGCAAAAACAGTCCAGTGGACTGTTTTTAGCGAGTCTCCGAGCAGCTATACTGCGAAGGGGGAAAGTCTTCCCCGCGCTCCAGACCCGGTAGTTTCGACAGGCTCAACCACCGGGTCTTCCGCTACCCCTTCTCCTAGGGGGACGCAACAAGTTGCTTACCCCCTAAGACCTCCGGCAGTTTACTCTTCAGAGTCCGAGACCTCTTCACTTTCCAAGTTCTCTTCAGTTTCCGCCGGAGCCGGATTTTCCATTCTCAGAAAAATATCTTTAGCAGTAAGACTTACAGTATAAAAAACAATAGCCGGAATAATTGCAAATCCAGCATAATAAGCATATTTCGAAAAATAAAGAATAACTAATTCAATAATCACAATACCCAGAGTTTTAAAACTGCCTTTCATATTCAAAAAGAAAACTGCAACAGAATTTCTGAGTGTATTTACAAAAGTATTTGAATATCTTGCAATCAAAGGATATGCATACATATTAAAAACAAAAGCAACCAGAGCATAACCTGCAAGTCCCGCAATTATAAAAATATTAAAACCATAGCTGCGGGCTTTATCAAAGAGAAAATATCCGAGTGCTGTACAGGCAGCCGTAAAAACAAGAATCATAATTCCCTGAAGCAAATCCTGTTTATATGCCTTAAAGAAGCGGCGTGCAATTCCACCTGCAGACTGTACTTCTTCATCATCATCTGCAAGCCGCAAAGTTACAGCATAAGCCGCACAGGTAGAAACACCAATCGTAATTACAGGAATACATCCTATAATCCATAAAATATTTAACCAGAATAAACGGGGAAGCTTTTTTATTAAATTCATTTATTTTTCTCCAGTCCACATTTTCCGCAGATTTCTTGCAACCATAGTTGTATTTACTTTTGCTGCAGGGCAGTTAGATAGCACTATTATAGAAAGTTTATCATCAAAATAAAAGCCGTCATAAGAATTAAAAACATTTGTTACACCGGTATGAAAAATAGAACCTTCATGGCAGTAGACTCCATAACCGTAAGATTCTGAATCTATCATCTTTTTAAAGGTCTTCTTTTTTACAACCTTGCCGTTAGTAAAAAGTACATTCCATTTAAATAAATCTGTAACACTGGAATTCACGTCTCCACAACCAAGGGCAAGAGATGCTGGAATACTGTAATAGCGGCCCTTATAATCATAACCGCGTGTATCAGTTTTCTGGAATTCCATATTTGTATGAGTCATACCGCAGCGGTCAAAAATATTTTTCTGCATATAGTCGCTGAAAGACATTCCACTAACCTTCTCAATTATTCGTGCAAGCAGAAAATAATTTGTATTACAATAAAAATAAGTTGAATCCGGTTCTGCAAGAAGAGGCGCATTGTTGAGATATTCAAGTACAAGATTTTCTTCAACCGGCTCACAAGCTAATTGCTTTACCTCGATTCTGCGGTAAATATTTTTAGGAAAAAAATCATCAGCCGAATTGATATGATCAACAAGCCCCGATCTCATATTTAAAAGCATTTCCACAGTAATTTTTTCACCGGCTTCAAAATCAGGGAAAAACTTAGAAACCTTATCTTTTACCGAAAGCTTTCGTTTTTCAACAAGCTGCATAACAGCGGCAGCCGTCATCTGCTTGCTTATGGAACCGATTTCAAAAGTATCGTTTATGCCAATCAAATCATATTCTGAGGGTTTTGGCTTATCATCACAAAAACCAAAACCGTTTGCAAAAGCAATCTTGTCACCGTGCCCAACAAGAACCGCACCCTGAAACCCTGTCTCGTTAAGGTAATTATCTGCATCAATACAAAACTGCAGGTATTTAGCATTGTAGATTGAGTCTACATTCCAGGTTTCTTTTTTAATACTTGAACAGGAAATAAAGGTTAAAATAAAAAAGGAGAGCGATAGGAAAAAAACGTGAGATTTCGCATTTTTTTTCATCTTTCTACTCTCCTAAATAGTCGGCAAGCACAGCCTGCCTCTAAGCCATTTTTCCGATGAACCTGAAGCAATCCTTCCGGCTTGCTTCATAACGGTTCTTCGACTTCAGGCTTTATTTATTCTTATTCAAAATACGCTCTTCGTACTTTCCAGTCGCCAGCTCAATGAATCTAACAAACAAGGAAACCTTATTTTCTTCATTCAAAGAAGACCAGATTGTATTTGTGAACTCTTCAATTCCGCCCTCAATCTTAAGCTTTACAGGTTCACCTTCAAAACTTGGAAGAGGATTTCCATCTCCCATGTAAGTGTGAATATAGTGTCCCTCACCATTCTGTGGATTATCATAAGTGTAAGTAAAACGAAGAGTGTTATCGCCGTTTCCACAATCACTTTTCAAAATAGAAAGTGAATAAGCATAGCCACCATCAACTCCACCTTCAAGATCAAGCAAAGAAGAAATACGTGGTGTATAGTTTGGAGCATCATGCTCGTACTTGCGGCTGCGGAGAGACTGTTCAAAAGTAAGCCCCTTCTTCAATCCGTCAAAAATTGTATCTGTCTGGTCACCGTTTGTTACGATTGTTTTTTTACCAAGCTCGCGAACTGCGGCATAGATAATAAGGCTTGGATCTCCAGCAATCAAAGACTCATCAAAAGCCTTTGTGCGGACAACTTCGCTTCCATTTTCATTATCAGTTACAAAAACACGGTTGCGGCTGCCAGCGCTGCGTCCCATTGTCCAGTATGCAGAAACTGCATATTTTCCATCAGCTGATTTTCCTGCGATAATTCCACGTCCAGGATATGTTGTGCTCGATAATTCTTCTTTTATTTCTTTCATTATAAATTCCTCGTAAAATTTCTAAATCGGCAAGCACAGCTTAGTCGTTACCGTGCTGCTTTTCAAGATATTCCATAACTGCATCTACGGTCTTCTGTTTAGGATCTTCAACTCCTTCCGGAAGATTATTAAGAATATTGTTACGGAATTCCTTACAATCAATTACAGGGCTTGCAGTGAATGTACACTTTCCAGGTTCAAGAATATCTGCAAGCATATCGTCCGGATTATCAGGATTTATGCGCAGACAGTTTCCGTTTATAGAAACCAGAATCATCTTATCAAAAAGACGAAGATAAGAGTCTATCTCACGAAGTCCACGTTTTGTTTCAGGCTTTCCTGGTCTGTAACGTGTTCCGCTTGGGAATACAAGAATTACCTGCCCACGTTTTTTACAACCGTCCATTGCGCGCATTGCGGCAAAGTTAATTTTGCGAGCCTTCTGCTCTTCTGCAATTTTTTCTTCTTCTGAAATTTCTTTTCCTTCAACTGCATTGAGCGAACGTGTAGGATATATTACAACTCTTGTAAAACCTTCGGTAAAAGCACGAACACCAGCATCAGCTTCGTTCAACTTCATACCTGCAACCGCAACAATTCTCGAAGACAAATCCTTTGCCCAGTCTTCGCCCTCTTTTTCAAGAAGATAAAGAATTCCAGGCAAATCAAGATTTGTATAATGTTCCATTAAAATAAGACCTGATTTTCCCTGCTTTACTACATTCTCATAAAAGTCCTTGTAGTTTTCGAGATTTCCGAGGCCAGATTCGCTGTTAAATGCCTCATCAAGAAGCTTCCACATGTAAGGTCTTAACTGCATGTTAGCTTCTTCGTAAACTTTTGTTTCATCGATTTTTGCAGCAGCATGTGACATTTTCTGCATCTCTGCAAACACGCTGCCGAATTTGTCTTTCAACATTATTCCCATAAATGAGCATCCTTAAAAGAATAGTTGATTTCCATTATAGATTATTTAAGCCTTAGAGACAATAATAGAATTATGATGAAACGAACTCTTATATTTATCGCCACTGCATTCCTGTTTCTTGCAGGCTGCAGTGCAAAACAAAAGGATGCTCAGGTCATTGAAAACTCAGACGGCTCTGTAAGCATTACCCGGATTGATGAAGATGGAAAAGCCATTCTCTTCAATAAAAAATACAATGGCGCGACAAATGTAACTCAGGTAAACCTTGCACAAACTTCACGCGCAAATCCAGTTATTGTAGATTTATCTGCATACGAAGGAAAAGATATTGATATTCAGTTTTCCTGCGAAATGCTCGTAGAAGATAAAACAAGAGAAAAAACTCAGATTGTATGGATGATTAATGAACTTAATGAAAACATGCCAAAGCTTTTTGACCGCAAGGTTGAAAACGGAAAATGGTTTTCTGTAAACAAACACATCACCATCCATCTTTCAGGAAAACGCCAGCTCTATATTTCTGGAGCAGGCCTTAACAAAGATTCTTCTACTTTCTACATCAAAAACTTCAAGCTGCGCCTTAACGGCGAAGGCCTTACAAAAAATGCTCCTCAGCCGGCTGTATGGACAGATGTAACTGGTATAAAAGATGTGCTTAAAGACTATTTTGATTATTTTGGCTTCTGTGTTTCATACAACAATAACTTCAAAGAACCTCTTTTACAGAAAGGACTTCCTATTCATGCAAGCTGCATAACAATGGAAAATGAATTCAAACCAGACTTCATTTTTGCATGGGCAAAACCAAATAAACTGACAGAATTCCGCGGCGAAAACGGAAAACTCTACGAAGTTCCTGCAGATATTCCAAGCTTCAAACAGATGGACAGCATTCTTTCAGATATGAAAAAAATGGGACTCAAAATGCGAGGCCATGTTCTGGTATGGCATAGCCAGACTCCGGTATGGTTCTTCCAGAAGAATTACAGCCGCAACGGAGAAACAGAACTCGTAAGCCCAGATGAAATGAACGCAAGAATGGAATGGTATATAAAAACTGTTCTTGAACACGTTACAGAATGGGAAAAGAAAAATAATAACGGCGAGCACATGATTTTAGCCTGGGATGTAGTAAATGAAGCTGCCTCAGATAATTCCACTGAAACAAACTACCTTCGTGATGCTTCTTCAAGCAAATGGTTTGCAGTTTATAAAGATGTAACATTTATTGTAAATGCTTTCCGCTATGCAAATAAATATGCTCCAAAAGATGTAAAACTTGTATATAACGATTATGGCTGTGCTTCTCCAAATAAAAACAAAGCAATCTGTAAAATCATAGATGCAATTCAGGCTGCCCCTGATGCCCGCATTGATGCCGCCGGAATGCAGACTCATATAAGCATAAATGATTCAGCCGTAAACTTTGAAAAAGCCGTTAAAAATTTCCTTGCAAAAGGAATCAATGTTCAGATTACCGAGATGGACGTTGCAAACGGAGCTTCAAGCTACAATGCAATGAAACTTAAAGACTGCTACAGAACATATTTCAAGATGTTCATCGCAAACCGCAAGCAGCCTGGTAAAAACGGAATCGAAGGCGTTACCCTCTGGGGTGTTCGTGATGAATGGACCTGGCTTAACAGTATGCACAAAGGTCATACCCAATACCCTCTTCTTTTTAATGACAAAAACTTCTACTGCAAACCTGCCTACTATGGTGTAATAAAAGCTGCAGAAGAGTCAAAGTAAAAACCTTTAAAGAAGTTCCCTTTTTCCGCCGATAATGATATGAGGTGATTTTTATGAAAAAGGGAACTTTTGTTTTTTATACACTTTTCTTATTCCTTTGCTTTTTTATTTCTGCCTGCAATGTTGAAGTAAAAGATCCAAAACTCTTACAAAAACCTGATGTAGATATTTCTGATAAGCAGGTAACTTTAATCATTCACAAAATCAGCGCAACAACATCATACATAAATATTTACAGACAGGAAATTACTGATGATGAAACTCCTGCAGATATCGTAAATATTGGAATTATATATCCAAATGCAATTACAAATGACGACAAAACATATCGTTTTATAGATAACCTTGTTCACTCAAAAACCGATTATATTTACCGCGTAAGATATGCCAACAAAGACGGTTATCAATACACAAACTGGACAAATGTTGTATCTATTGATGAAGAATTCCAGGGAGCATATCCACCGGCTGTAAATCTTACTTATCAATGCCCTTCAACAATCGCTTTTACCTACGATGAAACTGATTATAAACTGATTCTTTCCGGTTCTGTTACTGCTCCTGCTATAACAGATTTTTCGGATTACCAGCCAATGCTTATAGTAAACAATGTGCTGAAAACTGAAGTATTTAAAATTTCAACAACTGCATTATCACAGCGCGATCCTATCTATTTGAAAGACCATCTTTCTGCAGATTTCCTTGATTGTCCAATCATAATCGAAGGAATAGTGGCTCAAAAGAACGAATATGTAAATCCAACTGCCCCTATGAACGAACGTGTTTTAAAAGCAGTTTATTGGACAGAACCAAAGAAAATCAAGATTAATGCTTACAGCGATAATATCATAACCGTTCCTTCTGTTCATAACACCGCTGGATTTGATTACACAAGAAAAGCGAAATAATTTATTCTGACAATTGAACAAAATATGTAAAAATGGTACGTTTAGACCAGTATGAATACTCTGGTCGCATTATGCGCTGTTGGTGCCGAGCGAATTCTCGGTAACGAAATTAAACATTTAGGTTATAAACTCAAAGGAAACGCACCTGGCCGCGTAAGTTTTACTGGTGATGATGATGCGCTTTTTAAAGCAAACCTTTGCCTCCGTACTGCAGACCGAGTTTACCTCCAGCTGGCAGAATATGACGCTCTTGATTTTGACGCCCTCTACGATGGAACTTACGCCGTAGACTGGCAGGACTATCTGAATAAAGATTCCCGTGTTGTTGTAGATAAAGTCCGCACTTACAAAAGTAAACTCAACTCTGAGCACTCAATTCAGGGAATAGTTCATAAAGCAATTTACTCAAAACTCGGCCATGTTTGGAAAATGTCTTCCATGCCGGAATCTGGTGAACAGAGTGATATTCGTGTTTATGTTGATGAAAACAAGGTTTTAGTTCTTCTTGATTTGTCGGGCTTGCCTTTGCATAAACGCGGTTACCGTGTAGACGGCGGCATTGCCCCGCTTCGCGAAACTCTTGCAGCAACCCTTCTTCAGGAAATGATGTGGCGCCGTAAGACTCCCCTTCACGATCCTTTCTGCGGCTCGGGAACCATTGCAATTGAGGCTACACTTTACGCATTCAATGTTGCTCCGGGGTTCGGCCGCCGCTTTGCCCTTGAAAATCTTCCGATTTATAATGCGGAACGCGCAAAACAGATTCGAGACGAAGAAGCCGCAAAAATCCGCACAGATGTTGAAGTTCGTATTACCGGTTCTGATATAGATAATGCCGCAGTTGAAAGGGCAAAGAAAAACGCCGAGTACGCCTGTGTAATGGCCGGCCGTGCCCTTAAATCAATCGACATAAGTGCACATATTCCACGCCCTGATTTCATTCAGTCTGATTTTGCAGATCTTGAAGCTCCTTATGACCAGGGGCTTATTCTCTGCAATCCTCCATACGGAGAACGACTTGGTGATGAAGAGCAGGCTCGCGAGCTTTATAAAAAAATGCAGAGCCTATGGACAGACTTCAACGGCTGGGATATTGGTGTTATTACTTCAAACCCGGATTTTCAGGAAAACTTTGGTCACAAGACTTCGGCAATCAAAAAAATTAAAGCTGGAAATCTTGATACCTCATTCTATATTTACAGAAGATAAGGAGAAAGCTAAATGGCAATCGTTGTAGAGCACGACAAACGAAAGCAGGAAATCTTACAAAAGTCTCTCGATGTTTTTATTGAAGAAGGCTACGAGGATGCTACCTTCCAGAAAATTGCCGACCGCTGCGGAATCACCCGTACAACTCTTTACATTTATTTTAAAAATAAACACGAAATTTTTCTTGGCAGTATTAAAGAGCTTCTTTCGGAAGTTGAAATTGCCCTGAAAAAAATCATGGCAGATTCAAGTCTGACCGCAGAAGACGCCCTCCGTAAAATTCTTACAACACTCGCAGATGCCTGTGAAAGCAATAAAAAACTTTTCAGCGTTCTTCTGAATTACCTTATGCAGCTCAAAAAATCCGGAGTAGATACAAGCGAACGCGTTCGCCGCCGTGTAATCCGTGTACGACATCTTTTAAGTACAATTCTGATTAAAGGAATCCAGAAAGGTGAGTTCAAAGAAATCAACGTAAAAGACGCAAACGAAACTCTTTACGGTCTCATGGAATCAGCAATCTTCCGCATCGCCGTTCTCAACCAGGATAACGTTGCGGACATCAAAGCCGCTCTCAACACCACCGTAGATCTCTTTAAGGTATAAAAAAAATCCCCGGCCATACCGGGGATTCTATACTAGAACTTAGCTTTTCTAAGTCTTACTTTCTCAATATCCTCGCAAAAGAGTTCACGAAGGTCATTCAATCCCAGTGCCATCAATGCCATACGGTCAATACCAATACCCCAGGCAAGAACAGGACAATCAAGACCCATAGCCTTTGTAACTTCCGGACGGAAAATACCAGAACCACCAAGCTCAAACCAGCCCAATACAGGGTGCTTGATATGAACTTCGATTGAAGGCTCTGTGAACGGGAAGTAACCAGGAACATATTTTACTTCTTCTGCACCGGCAATCTCAGTAGCGAACATCTTAAGCATACCCAAAAGGTCGCGCAGTGTTACGTCGTTTCCGGCAATAATACCTTCTGTCTGATAAAAGTCAGAAAGGTGAGTTGCGTCTACCTTGTCGTAGCGGAAACAGCGGGCAATACCAAAGTACTTGCCAGGAACCTCAGCTTTATGAAGCTGATGAGCCGACAATACAGTTCCCTGTGAACGCAAAATCAAGCGGCGTGTGAACTCATTATCAAAAGTGTAGTTCCAGCCACGGCTACCAGTGTTTCCACCAGTTTCGTGAGCAGCCTTTACGTTGCTCAAATATGGTTCTTCAATAAACTTTGCATGTGTAGGATTTTTAATGCGGTATACATCGTGAATATCACGGGCAGCATGGAACTGTGGCATGAACAAAGCATCACCATTCCAGAATTCAGTTTCTACAAGCGGACCATCAAACTCCTGGAAACCAAGAGAACAAAGCTTGTCTTTTACAGACTCCAGGAACTGAACATATGGATTTGTACGACCAGGAATAATACGAGCAGGTGGAATAGCAATATTGTAACCACGGAACGTACCATTTTTCCAGTCGCCAGATGCAAGCATCTTTGGTGTAATTTCACCGATTTCGTTACCAGTTACGCCGGCACTCTTAAGGGCATCGCGAACAGCTTCAAAACCGCTCTGTAATTTATAGAATACAGTCTCGCGTTCAATCATCTTGAATGGAGAATCTGCTGCACCGCGCTTTTTAGCAAGACCGTCCATAGCAGAAACTTCAGCAGCACTTAAATCATCTTTATTAAGAAAACCACCTTCAGCAGAAATTGCCTTCTTTACAAGCTCCATAGTTGCCTTAATGCGCTCAGGAAGAGCAGCACCAGTGTATTCAACCTTCTTTTCTGCATTCATCTTAAGAACGCCGTCCTTAACGAGAGGACCAAAAGCCGAACCAACATCCTTCTGCTCAAGACCAACACCTGCAGCAATTTCCGGCATAGTGTGAGCACCCTTTTCCTTGAGGAAGTTTACCATGCGCTCTTCTACAGTACCAGTTTCTGCGAGTTTGCGACCCATTTCTGTAATTTCAAAGAATGTATGTGGAGTTCTGCGAACTTCTTTTAAAAGTGATTTTCCAGAAAGCCATGAAAAGGCCTGATTAGCGTGACCTTCCTTATATTCCAGTTCCTTCTGGAGTTTTTCTGATGTAAGTTCATCCTTATCTGAATACTTTAACAAAACCTTGATTTCAAGCGGATGAAGATTTTTAATAATGCTTTTAACGTCCATTTTTGTACCCAATGTCATTCCCGTGCTTGACACGGGAATCTCTTTTAAAAAATAAAACCGACAGTCTACACTGTCGGCTTTATACTATCATATTTCAAATAAAAACAAAATAGGTTAGCGAATTAATTTTATGTGAGAAGAATAAACAACCTTTCTCTGCTTACGGTCATCCTTGTAAGGCTTTGTCTTATCTTTCTCCATATATTTATACTGGAAGTATTTGTTATCTCTGATAAATTTCTGAACATAAGCCATTACAGCATTCATTGCCTCACCTTCAGCAAAGGTAACATACAATGTATCATAGTAAACACGAATCTCATCGTGCATTGGCATATATTCAGCCTTTATTGTAGCGTTTTTATCAATGTCAGATTCCTTCAAACCAAGATCTGCATATGCATCTTTAAGAACTAAATTAAAAACCTGAGTAGTAAGCTTTTCGCGCTCCCATCGGTCTCTTTCAAATGGATCTTCCGGATTATCACCAATAGTTTCAGCAAATAATGAACCAAAAAGAACTGTGAAAACTGCTAACAAAGTTAATATCTTCTTCATAAAATCACCTCTCTAGTAAACACTATACTCTACTATTCTACCGCATTCTAAGAAAAAATCAAGATTTATTACATACCGGCCAGATTTGATTCCCAAAGTCGGAAAATCACGTATCAAAACCGAACCGGTTATTTCTTTAGGCTTATTTTTGATTACTTTTCTATAATAACTACGTACTGCATCTTTAAGTGCTTCCCGGGCAGCTTCTTCTATCCCTTCAAAGCCTTTTTCTACAGAAGCATAGCCTATTCCACCGATTACAGGATTTTGAATTGATTTCCACAAATTGTAAGTCTGGACCTGAGAATCAGTACGAACATATTCAACCCAGCAATTCAGGTTATTATCACTAATCCAGGGTGAGGTATATTTTATACCGCCTTTTATTACATCAGATGAAACAATTTCTGTTACTTCCAGATATTCTTCAACGCCGCGGGCCTTATCATAAGGAACATAAACAAAATTCCAGCCGTAAACCATTCCCGAAATAATAAAGGGTGCAATTCTGCGCATCTGTGAAACAGGAAAATCAAACTGACCGGAATTTTCATCTGCAGAAAGCTCAAGGCCTGGATAAGCATCAAGTTCTGCCCATAAAGGAAGCCTGATATTACGTACAACTGATGGAGTCTGCGCAAAAAGCGAAGAAGCCGTAAAGGCCAGTACGAAAATCAATTTTTTTAATGTCTGTAAGTGTCTTTCCATATTTTGACAGGATGAATTCCCATTCTTGTTACAAAATAAAGCCAGGCCGCAAAGAATCCAAACAGGTGCGTCATATGAGCAACATTTGAACCTCTTCCAAAAAACTGACTTCCAAGTTCAATCAATGCATAAATCAACACCAGAACTGGAGCCGGAACAGGAATTATTCCCCAGATAAAGAAAACTGAACGCGGAAAGAACACAGCGTATGCAAAAAGAATCGCATAAACCGCGCCGCTCGCTCCCAGCAAATGAACTCCCATCTGACCGGTGTATTTATACACAAGGAATGAGAAAAAGCCACTTAAAGCCCCGCATAACAGATAGAAAAGCAAAAATTCTCGGCTTCCTATAGCTTTTTCCAGCCTAAGCCCAAATACCAGCAGAGCCAGCATATTAAAGAACACATGCTGAAAATTACCATGCATAAACATATAGGTAAGAAACTGCCAGTACATATGATAGCGCTCTACTGCATCCGGGCTCATCACACTATATGCTAAAACATACCTGTATAATTCAGGATACACAAACTGGAGACCAAAAATACAGAAATTTAAGAGAATTATAAAAAGAGCCGCACGTCTGTAAACATAAGGAAACGGCCTGCGAAGGATAAAGCTATTTCTTGGCATTTGATGATTTATGCGAAGACTTTCCCTTAGGTTCAAAGAAAGTTACGCGGTTCCTACCATTATTTTTTGACATATAAAGTCCCTGGTCAGCCTGATTTACAAACTCATTAGGGGAACTTACAAGGTTTGTTTCAGCATCAAAAACAGAAACTCCGCCTGAAATAGTTACATGCAGATGCTGATCATTATAAACAAAATCATGCTCGTTAATAGTAGAGCGGATTCTTTCTGCAACAATCATAGCCTCATCTTTTCCGGCATCAATCAAAAGTGCAGTAAATTCCTCACCACCATAACGGCTTGCAACATCCGAATCACGCAGATTCTTGCGGATAAGGTCTGCAACACTTTTCAAAACAAAGTCGCCGCATTCATGGCCATAGGTATCATTAAATTTCTTGAAAAAGTCTATATCAAACATGATAACGGCAACATGCTGTTTATTAAGGAATGCCGCATCAATTGCTTCTGTAAGAAGATTAAAGAAGTAATACTTTAGCTTAAGGTGAGTCATCATATCAGTTGAAGACATTTCCAGAAGTGCCGCATTATTAATAGCTACAGAAGCGAGACTTGCAATAGACATAATCTGATTAATTTCATATTCAGAATAAGAAGCATCATCTTCAATTGCAATACGCTCCTGAAGAATAAGCATACCATTCAAGTGATTCTTCTGAATAAGAGGAACAATCAAAGTTGGATTCAAAGCCTCAAGGATTTTAAGATGCTCACAGTCACTGCAATTCTTTTTAAGTTCATCAAAAGTAAGCGGGCGTTTTTCAGAAATAAGAATTGAAGCAATCGGTGTGTTTACCGGAAGCATTGTTTTTTTATCAGAAAGGAAATCTTTAGAAGTTTCAAGAACAAAGTTTTCATTGGTGATTAAATCACGTACAAAAATTTCGGCACCAAGAACATGCATCTGTGCCATACAGATATAAACAATAGATTCAAGAAGATTACTGAAGTCAAGATTCTGGCAGAAAGACTTTGCAATATCAAGAAGCTGTTCAAGATCATATATCTTCTTTTCGTATTGAATAGTCTGTTCGAGAACCTGCTGGTGAGACGAATCTTTATTCTCTTCAATCTTCTTCTTTTTACTCATGTTTTATATCACCACTATTAATAATAACATAGTTTTTCATAATTTCAAAAAATATATTCCATTTTTCGTAATTTGCTTCAAGGAAGTTAGTATTATCACGGTTTCTGGAAGACATCATAAGAACTTTAAGATTCGAAATGATTTCACTGGAAGGCTTTTTAGCATCTGCAAGAAGCTCTCCAAGCTGACGGCTAAGAGAAGAAAGACTCGTACAAACAGCCTGTAAAACCTTGTGGGCATCATCATTAATTGCCTGAACCATTTTTTCAAGCTTCTTGTAAAAGTCTTTATCTTTTTTACTGTCTTTTATATAACTTTCAAGAACGGCAATACTATGCTTTTTGTCTGCTCCAAATGATTCCTCAAATTCCAGAATCTCTTTTTCAGCATTAATGGCAGAGAAAACAATAGAAGAAAAACTTGATTTATATGCCGGATTATTAAAGAAACCTTCTATTACAATATCATTTAAAAGGCCTTTAGCTCCTTCCGGAAGATATATTCTCAGGAAAGTTTTTAGAATACGCATAGGAAGAATCCACTTAAAGGCCATAGAAACTTCTGACTGTAAAAGTCCATTGTAAGTCTGATTGTAAGAGCCAACTTCTTCAAGCGGGATATCAGGGAAAAGAGCCGAAACTTCATCAGAAATTGTTTCATCCTGAATCTCAGTTTTAATTCTCTGCTCGTCTGCATCAAAGCGGGTCTGCAGCATATTCGCAAAATCCTGACGCGGAGAACCAGTATACTGAGCAACATTAGGCTCATAAGTTAAATCCTGGCGGCACATTCTGATAAGTGTTTTGAGTTTTTCGGCATTAAGGATTTTTGTAATTATGTAATTTATTTTCTTAAGATTTCCAAGATATGATTTTTTCTCATCTTCTGTAAGTTCTGAACCTTTTCGAAGCTGAGCAAGGGCAATAACAGCCTCAGCCGTAGTAGTTGTGATTGAAAGACCGCTTGCCTGATAATAAAGATCTTCCAGAAGATTCTGTGCCGTAGAAGCAGGTATTTCCTTATAATTTGGCTTATACATTAAATCAGCAGGAATAAAATTGGTATCAAAAGCCTGAAGGAAAGGAGTATAATTATAACGACAGAATTCAACAAGCTGGCGTAAAGACAGCAGGTCAGAATCCATCTTTCTAAAGCCTTCTGTATTAAGGGATTTTATAAGACGTTCAAGCTCCTTTCTCTGATGCATGTAAATACGGTCAGGATTCTGATTTTCTGCAAGAACTTCTGCCTTACGGTTTTCAAAAGAAAGAGATTCAAGAACTTCCTGATCCTGCATCGGGTAACCGGTTACAATAAGCTGGGCTTCAAAGCGGCGCTGACGCTGCATATCATTCGGGCTCACCGTTACGGCAAACAGATTGTCTAAAGGTCTGGTATTTTTATAAAGGGCATAAATAGCCTCACCAAAATTTGGAAGAAGCATACCATTACGGCAAATTGACGGCTGGAATTCTCTAATTTCCTGCTCAAGCTTTTTCATCTGCTGCTTTTTTTGAACTTCTGGTGAGGAACGCTTAAATAGTGATTCGAATAAATCGGTAAGTGTTTTTATAAATCCCATTTTTACGCAAATATTTTAACAGAGATTTATGAAATTAGCAAATATATCTTTATAATCCTGTACGGTAGCGGCGTGAACTATCTGAGCACGGAGAGCTGCACCCCCGGAAATACCTTTTGAGTAAGCTGCAAAGCGTTTTCGCATTTCCAGGCAGGCATGCTGTTCGCTGGTTTCTGCAACAAGGCGTTCCAGCTCTGCAAAACCGGTTTTTACACGTTCTTCCGGCGGAATTGGCTCATAGCTTCCTTTCGTCAGCAAATCAGTTGCATCCCGGAAAATAAAAGGGTTGCCCATGGCACCGCGCGCAAACATCACCGCGTCGGCGCCAGTCTGCTCAAGCATAGCCCGCGCATCTTCAGGCTTAAAGAGGTCTCCGCTGCCAAAAACCGGAACACGTCCGTTTACCAGCTGCACAAGCTCCTTCATTATGCCCCAGTCCGAATGACCTTCGTAGCCTTGCGCGCGGGTCCGCGGGTGTATCGTAATCGCACTAACCCCAGCATCCAGTGCCGCCTGAGCAGCCTCGCGCCAGGTCATCTGCTTAGACTCCCAGCCCGAACGGATTTTTACGGTAACAGGGACGCCGCCATTCTCAGGGCGTCCGCCGGCAGCCTTCACAACAGCCTCGGCTACCTTAAAAAGTCTGTCCGGGTCACGTGTAAGTGCCGAACCCGCACCTGTTTTTATAATTTTTGGTACGGGACAACCGCAGTTTATATCAATTACTTCGCAATGTGTTTTTTCAAGGACAATATGTGCCGCTTCTGCCATAATTTCCGGCTCGCCGCCAAAAATCTGTACAGAATAAGCCTTTTCGTTACATGCCCGGCGCATGAGAATTTCAGTTTTAAGATTTTTTCGTACCAGAGCCTCGGCACTTACCATTTCGGTATAGGTAAAGCAGGCTCCGTTTTCTATGCAGACAGAACGAAAAGCCGCGTCGCTGTAACCAGCGACCGGCGCTAAAAAGAGATTTCCCTTTAATTCAACGTTTCCGATTTTGACCGGATGATATAAAGATTCCATAGGTGGTTGAGCCTGTCGAAACCACCGTCTACTCTTCAGGCAGGTTGAAAGCCTTACAACTATTCTTCCACAACTGCTCGCTCAATGCTTCCAGATCCATATCAAGCATTTCTGCAAGGAAGCGGGCTGTAGAAGGCAGATAAGCCGGCATAGTTCGCTTTTTCTCGCGGAATTCAGCCGGAATCATAAACGGACTTTCTGTTTCAATCAAAATGCGGTCTACCGGAATGTTCAAAACTGTTTCGTGAAGGTTTCTTGCATTACGGTATGTAAGATTTCCTGCAAAACTGAACCAGATATTCTTATCAAGACACTTCTTAGCATAAGCAGCATCTTCAGAATAACAATGAAGGATAGCACCTGCATCCGGCATACGTTCTGTAAGAACATCATAAAGATCACGGCCTGCATCACGGTTATGAATGATTACAGGAAGATTATACTTCTGTGCAATTTCGAGCTGTGTAATAAAGAGCTCAATCTGAGAACGCTTGTCTCCAAATTTTTTAAAATAGTCCAGACCTGTCTCGCCTACTGCGACAACATTAGGCAAAGAAAGATTCTTTTCTATTGTTTCAATCCAATCCGGACCTGGATTTGTAACTTCAGAAGGAGCTACTCCTACCGCATGATAAATTCCAGGTATAGACTTAAGATTTGGATAATTCTTGTTAAAATCATAGAGACTATTATTAATGCTTACAATACGAACAACTCCAGCCTGTTCAGCCTGTTGTATTACGCGTAATTGTTCAATAGGATCATCGTATATCAGCCCGATGTGAGCGTGAGTATCAAAAAACTTCATGGCTTATTCTTCCTAAAGATGAGATATGTTACGTTAAATATAACACTAGAACGAATTATCGTCAAATTTAAAACAAACGAAATCATAAAACAGAAAAATATGAAATTGCGGGTCCCAGCGACGGCAAAAATGACAAGGTATCCCCCGCCTTTCGCTACCCCTGGCTTGCTTCGCTCGCCAGGCCGCTGGCGGTTCCCCCTTATCATTTCTTGCCTGCGTCCCACAATTTCATATTTTTCTGTTCCGGGACAAAACATCATTTTTTTTCGAGTTCTTGACGATAATATAAATACCCCATCTTTCATCAAAGTGGTTGGGATGTTTGACTTAAATCATTCCTATATGGTATAATTTTATGAATATGTCAAAAACACAGAAGACTATTAAAAAATTTGAAAAACAGTTTACCTCAAAAGTTTCTCATGGTTTTGGTTCATTCCTTCATAATGTAGGAAACTTTTTTGTACGTATTTTCAAAGTTTTTGACAGTAAGCTTACAATCATGATTGTTCCTCACTCTCAGAGCAAAGTTATCAACTTTCAGACAAATGTCTTTGCCCTTATTCTTGGTGTGCTCGTAACAATCGGTGTAATCACATCATTCTTCTATTATAATAGACGTTCTATTTCAGCAAATATGGAAATCTCTTCTCTTGTAGAACAGAACCGCGCTACACTTGCAAGCCTTGATGAATTACGTGATGAAAACACAAATCTTTTCCAGGCTGCAAAACGTTTCCAGGCATCTCTTTCTCAGAGTCTTTCACTTCTTGGAATTGACCAGGTAAAAAACAATTCTGAAACCTCTGCTTCAAACGGTGACCTTTCTGCACTTTTCAGTTCAACTGAAGTTACTCAGGGTTCTATCAAAGAAGTTGCTGAAGTTAAAGAACTTACCTCTTATCTTGAAGACGCTGTAAAGCCAATTGAAGAAATCGGAAAAATGCTTAAGACACAGCAGAACCTCTTTACTGAGATTCCAAGTATCTGTCCGGTAAAAAATCCTAACTATCATATTTCTATGGCCTTTGGTCCAAATATCCACCCTCTTAACGGTAACTGGTATATTCACAAGGGTCTGGACTTCTCTACCTGGCGTTCAGGAGACGCTGTTCTTGCAACTGCTTCTGGTCAGGTTGTAACAGTTGGTTTTGACAACAGCTTTGGTAACTACATCATCATTAAGCATAATCATGGTATGTATACACGCTATGCACACCTTAATTCTTTCCGTGTTAAAAAAGGTGAAACAGTAAGACAGGGACAGACAATCGGAACAATCGGTAACACTGGTGTTTCAACTGGTCCTCATCTTCACTACGAAGTTCATATCGGTTCTGATGTAGTTGATCCTGCTAAATATATCAACATCAATTTTGCAAAATAGGTTCTTATGGCTCTACGAACAGATGACATTTCCATAAACACTATAATCGGAAAAGGCTCTGCAATTTCCGGCAATATGAAGGTAAACGGCTTTATCCGTATTGACGGTGATATTGACGGAAGCCTCGAAACTGACGGAAATGTTATTGTCGGTGAGAATGCCAGAATTCGTGGTGACCTTACCGCTAAATCTGTAATCATTGGTGGAATCATAAAGGGAAACATTAAAGCAACTGAAAGCGTAAAGATTCTTTCTTATGCAGCTGTTATTGGCGATGTTCTCTCTCATAAAGTTCAGATTGATGGTTCTGCAATTATTCACGGTCACTGTATTTCTATTAAAGATGATGCTGAATACGGCCGCGCTTCCGGCGAATATCTTCAGTCTAAGGCAATTAAGGAAAAGGTTATTCTGTAAATGGCAGAAATCGATTCTCTGGGTTCAAATTATTACTACTCAGGCGTTCAAAATGCCAGCAACGAAGCAATAAAACGTAATACAAAAAAAGAAGAAGTACGTAAGAGCGGCTCTGCCCGTAAACTTGATTTTGGAAGGCTTCTGAAAGGTGATGAAGTTGAAGAACCTCAGTTTATTGCTGAGGGTTTGAATCTTCCACCAGAAGTTCGGGCAATGTCTATTGATGATGCAGCTGTGTATCTGGCAGATGCAGTTTCAATGGCTGGAAATGATTTTTCAGAAGAACAGTCTCAGGAAAACCTTGATAACTTCAAAAATGCTGTAAGCCAGTTTATAAGATTTGTTGTAATCAATAATTTTGATGTAAATATTAAACAGAAACGCCAGAGACCTGGTAAACAGACAGCGCCGTCAAGATTATTTGTTTTTTCTGATTATTCAGTTCCTCCGGCAAAACCAAAACCACGCTTTTCTATAGAAGTAATCAATCAGAAGCTGGATGCTCTTGCACGCGAAACACTTTCTGCCCAATCAAACAATCTTAAAATTCTTGCACAGGTAAATGAAATAAAAGGTCTCATCGTAGACTTGCTAAGTTCATAATTCGTGAGGTATACTGAATTATTATGAGTGATATTTTTGAAACAGATATAGATGATGAGAACGAAAACCTTTCGTCTCTCGAAGATACAGATATTGATGAATCGGCCTCAGAAAACCTCGTTTTCGATTATCCGCTTTATCATCTTAAACTTGATTATTCAAGTGAAACAATTTATGCAAAAACTCCAGATGGAAAAATGCAATTAACCGGCGGCGACTTTGTTGTTGTTCCTACTCGTTATGGTAAAGACATGGCCCGTGTATTGGGAATTGCAAAAAAACCTATCGGAATCAAACAGTCTGATATTGCTACAATTGACCGTAAAGCAAATGAAGCTGACTTAAAGCGCCGCGAAGAACTGATTCAAAAAGAAAAAGACGCTTTCCCTATTTTCAAGGAAAAAGTGGCTCTCCATAAGCTTGATATGAAGCTTGTAGAAACTCACTTTTTGTTTGATGAGCAGAAAGCCTTGTTCTTCTTCAGTTCGGACAGTCGTGTAGACTTCCGCGAGCTGGTAAAAGACCTGGTTTCTGTTTTCAAGATGCGAATTGAACTGCGCCAGATTGGTGTACGCGACGAGTCCCGCATTACCGGAGGACTTGGAGTTTGCGGTCGTCCTTTCTGCTGTCACGGTGTTTCAGATAAGCTGCGCCCTGTATCTATCAAGATGGCAAAAGACCAGAACCTTTCTTTGAATTCTATGAAGATTTCGGGTCAGTGTGGCCGCCTTCTCTGCTGTCTTTCTTATGAATACGACTGGTACAACGAGGCACGCAAGAGTCTTCCTAACGAAGGTGTGCGTCTTTCTTATGATGGAACTGATTTCCGCATTACAGAAGTAAATCCTCTTACCTCTATGGTTAAGATGCTCGGTGATGACGGCCGCCTGCTCGAAGTAAACGCAAAACGCTTCTACCGCGATGGTAACAGGTGGAAAATTAATTAGCCTATAATCGAAAATCCGTTAAAAAACGAGCCGAAAGGGTCGTTTTAGGATTATCGAAAAAATGTCTCAGAGGCAAGCTGTGCTTGCCGACTTGTAAGGATTGTCCGGTCAAGCCGGACAATGACACTTTGTTTTAACTTGAATTTCTTCTATTATGATTTATAATATATAGTACTATGATTTACATTAAGAAGTGGACAGACTATTACGAAGACTTTTTCCCCATTGAACCGAATCAGTTTGAGTTTTTCTCGGCTATGGGAGATGAGTTTACGGCTCCGGCTAAATTTTTAAGCGTAGAGTGCGGGCCTGCATTACTTTCGGAAAAGCTGCAGGAAAAACACGATGTAACTCTTACGGACTCTTTTGCAGAGTTTGTTCAGATTGCAAATACACGTCAGGCAAATAAAGAAAACCCAGCCCATGTATTCAATTTGAATCCGGCAGATATTGCCCGCTATCTTGGTAAAAACTTTTTTAATGTTGTCGTTTGCCTCTGTTACCGCATTATCTTTATGAAAGACCGCACCCTTATCAAAAAGTTCCTTTTTGATTCTAAAATGCTTCTTTCAGACGGCGGTTACCTTGTCCTTGATATTCTGAATTTTTCAAAATATGATTTCTCTGAAACAAAGATTGAGCTCCCTGCAAAAAAAGCAGAACGTGCAACCTTATATTCATCTGTAATCAAAAATTCTGACTCTGTTCAGTACAAGCTCTTCCAGCATGTTGTTACAGCTAGCGGAAAAGTTATTGATGAAGTAAAGGATGAGCTTATCTGCCCTATCAGTATGGAAACGATCCGCTCTTACGCTAAAGAAGTAAAATACTCATCCTGTGAATTCTTCAGCGACTATAACCGCACTCCATACACTCCTGACTCAGACAAAATTATCTGTGTACTAAAAAAGTAAGGGTGGTTTCGATAGGCCCGCCTTTGCGGGCACTCAACCACCGTATCGACTAACAATCTATTTTTCATTAAAATAGATTGCTATGAAAGCTACAAAAACAATTATCTCTACACTGCGTGAAGCTCCAAACGACGCAGTTATTGCAAGCCATCAGCTTATGATGCGCAGCGGTCTTATCCGCAAACTTGGAAACGGACTTTATGCTTATATGCCATTCGGATTCCGTTCTTTGATGAAAGTTGAAAAAATTATCCGCGAAGAACTCGACAACGCAGGTCTTCTCGAAATCAAACCTACAGTAATCGTACCCGGTGATTTATGGAAGGAATCTGGCCGCTGGGATAAAATGGCAGGCGAAATGCTTACAGCCCAGAACCGCCAGGGCCAGGACATGGTAGTTTCTCCTACAGCAGAGGAAGCCTTTACAGCTATCGTTCGCGACGGACTTTCTTCTTATAAACAGCTTCCATTCACACTCTATCAGATTAATACAAAATACCGCGATGAAATCCGTCCCCGCTATGGTGTAATGCGTGGCCGCGAATTCACAATGATGGACGCTTATTCTTTTGACAAGGACCAGGCTGATTTGGATGCATCTTACGACAATGTAGCAGCAGCTTACCGCCGTATCTTTAAGCGTATGGGCCTTACAACAATTTCTGTAAAGGCCGACACAGGTTCTATGGGTGGTTCTGGTTCAGAAGAGTTCATGGTTGAATCAGAAGTTGGTGACGATACACTTCTCCTCTGCCCTAACTGTGATTATGCCGCAAACGTAGAAAAGGCAGCATGTAAGGCTGAAACTCCTCTCGACAGCAATGGACAGCCACAGAAAAAGACAGACCTGACTATCGAAGAAGTTGCTACTCCAAACGTATTCAGCATTGAAGATATGGAAAAGTTCTTTGGCGAAAAATCAACTACCTTCCTTAAGGCTCTTATTTACAAGGTTTACAACTGTGCTGTTGATTTGTCTGCAACAGACTTCTATAAGGACGCTAAGACTGTTACAGAAGGCGGACAGACTTATATTCCAGAGACTTTCTTCTGTGTTTTGATTCGCGGAGACCTCGATGTAAATGAGACAAAGCTTGCTGCTGAATTGAAGGCAAGTGGCGCTGAACTTGCCAGTGACGAAGATGTTCTTAAGTACTCTGGTGCTCCACACGGATTCGTTGGTCCAGTTGGAATCAAGATTCCAGTAATTGCAGATAAATCAACTGTAGATATGCACGACTGTATTGCAGGTGCCGGCAAGAACGGCTTCCACATTAAGCACGTTGAACCAGGCCGCGACTACACTCCATTTATGACTGTTGATGTTCGTACCTGTAAAGAAGGAGACCTCTGTCCTGAATGCGGTGGAAAGTTCTACATGAAGAAGGGTAACGAGCTTGGACACATCTTCAAGCTTGGAACTAAATATACAAAGTCAATGAACGTAACTTACCTTGGCGAAAGCGGAAAGCCTGTAACACCTCTTATGGGTTGTTATGGTATTGGTGTTGACCGTACACTGGCTTCTATCATCGAAGGTCACCACGACGACAAGGGAATCATCTGGCCTATGACTGTAGCTCCATATCAGGTAGCAGTTATCCCAATCCAGTACAAGGACAAGATGAAGGAAGTTGCTGATAAGATTTATGAGGATTTGAAGGCAGACGGAATCGAGGTTATTCTCGACGACCGCAACGAACGCCCGGGCGTTAAGTTCACAGACTCAGAGCTTATCGGTTACCCTATCCGCATCGTAGTCGGCGACAAGAATCTTCCAAATGTTGAGATGAAGCTCAGAACTGATGCTGAGGCTACTCTTGTTCCAGCTGATGAAGTTGCTAAGAAAGCAGCAGACATCGTTCGTGAAGAATTGAAGAAATTGAATGCGTAATGCCTAAAATCGAAGAACCGTTAAAAAGCAAGCCGAAAGGGTTGCTTTAGGTTCATCGAAAAAACGGCACAGAGGCAAGCTATGCTTGCCGACTTAGTCATTGTCCGGTAGTTTCAGAGATTGCCGAAGAAATAGACCGGACAACCTTATACAGGACTACCCATGAAAAAACTAATCCTATCAATCATAACATCAATCATAATAACTACTGCCAGCTTTGCCCTTCCAGGCTTTACTTCCTTTATTCCCGACAGCGCCGGCGAATATGTTTACTACCGCGATTCTTCTTTTACCCGCGAAAGCTATATCGGAATCCTTGGTTATGATAATTCTACATTACAAATCCGCTATATTGCTCCGCAGGATGAAAATACAAAGCTTCCTAAAAAAGATATTTCGATTCTTATCACGGTAGATCCAAAAGCTGATGTATGGTCTATGACCGGCGAGAAAATTATTTCTACGATTATTCCCGATTCAGATGATGTAGATATTGTAAACTATCTTCACGATTTGCTTTATGAGTTTTCTGCCCGCCGTATTTCAGCCGATATTGTTGAATCAGATAAATTGATTCTCGATCAGGATTATGCACAGTTTGGTGGCAAGGTTGCCCTTACTTTTGATGCCCGCATTCCACTTTTTAATATCAGAAGCATTGCAAATGAAAAAGGCGAAAAAGTTTTTGACTGCGTAACAATCGGAACTATCAAATCAAGCGAAGATAAAACTTTTGAAATGTTCAGTGGAATGAACACACAAAAGCCAGAAGTTCAGAAAGAAACCAAAAAAGCAGCAAAATCAATGATTTGCAAGTTCGAAAACCGTTCTGTAACTCTGGATGAAAGCTGGGAACAGAAAATGGAAAACTTCTGGACACTTGGCAACGACTCGCTTATAACAATGTCTGCCCTGCCAAAGGTTTCTGAAAATAAAACTTTAAATGATTTGTATGTTCAGAGAAAGCTGCTCGAAAGCACAGAAGGCTCATACACAGACTTCCAGAACTGTGAGATTATCTACACACAGGCGAAGGATAGTTACAAACTGGTCAGCACATCATACTTTCCGGAAAGCGGAATCAATGTCTGCATCACAAAAATTTTGACAAGAAATAAAGACGGCGGCTTTGATTACTTTTCGATTTCAACATATCAGACAGCATATCTTAAATCACCGTCTTATTTTGATAAGATTGTGAAGTCTTATCGCTAGAATGAACTTCTCGACAATGGAGAGCCTATCCACTGGCCTTCGCTGCCGAGGTAGTCTCTCTTTTCACCTTCAATCAGGAATTGTACGCTGTTTACGGTTGAGAATGCAGTTGCTGTAAAGACAATCTGCTCCAGCTGATGGATATAGCCTTCTACACCGTAAGTATTGATTTCAAAAGCTTCATTAAAGTTCAAATATGCAACGCCGCCAGAAACCTTTGCGCTTAAAAGCTTTGTTCCAGGCGGAATAAGATTCATAAGATTCCTTTCTGCAGAAATTGTTGAATCAGGCCCCTTAAGCAACAAATTTATAGCAGTAGTCAGCGGAGAATCGCTCTTAGGAACCTTGCGTTTGATTACCTGACGAACAACAGCACCGTCACCATCAATATTCACAAAGCAAAGCTGAAGTTCAGTACTTGCAGGTTTGACAGCTTCTTTTTTAGGCTCTTCCGGCTTTTTTTCTGCAGTTTTTGTAGTTTCGGCAGGCTTTGTTGCTTCTGCAACAACAGATGTTTCAGAAGTCTTTGGCTCCGGCTCGCTGTAAACCGGTGCAGGAGTATCTTCTGTTTCAATCTTTATAGTAACTTCCTCATTCTTAAGAGGAATAGTTTCAGTTTTTTTAGGCTCAACCGGCTCATGTTTCTCAATTACTGTAGGAGTTGTTCCAAAAACTCTGTCAAAAAAGGCTGTTTCCTTAAGATTTGTAAAAATCTGATCTTTCTTTACAAGAAATATGATTAAAATAACCAGAAGCCCCAGCAAAACACAGGCCGCCGTAAACAAAGTAGTATTTTTCTTTTTATTATTTTTTTTCTGTGCCATATTTTGATTATCGGTGAATTTTGCGGTCGGGTTTATGACTATTGAAGAGATTTTATTGTACTGCTAAAATCCAAACCTTGAATTGTGCGAAGTTGTTTTATAGCAGTTTCTCGTAACAATTCCAGGCGTTCCGGCTGTTCAATATTTTGTTCAATCAGAATTGCATTATAGCTTTCAAGATTTGCAAGAACTAAAAGATGATGCAAATCTGCATAATCACGAATATTTCCCTTCTTGCCAGGATTATCTTTTCGCCATTCTGATGCGGTTTGTCCAAACAAGGCAACATTCAATAAATCTGCCTCATCTGCATAAACAAAAGACTTTTGTGCAGGTGTCAATTCTGGAGAAAGTCAGGAAGCAAATTCCAATGCAATATCAGAATGCGCAAATATACCTCCTCCATATCGACCCGATTTTGTTATAATTCCTTTTCCTTGAAGTACTTCATTCCATTCTTTTATAGAAAATGTAAATGCATTAGTTCCAGCATCAGTTTTAAACGTATCGAATTCGATACGTTTAAAATCTGGATTATGAAGATTTTTCCCACAAACCTAAAAACTCGACAATATCCCGTCCTCGTAGCCAAGCATGAATAGTAATACGTGGATCAGTACTTCGATAACGAGCAATATCAGTTAGTGATATATATTCATTTTCGAAATCGGTTGTATAAATACCGATTTCTATTCCCTTTGCGTGAATTGTGTCTTTCACTATCTTAGCCATAAGCATTCCTCAAAATGAGATATTAGTTTTTCAGCGCCTGTCCAACCCCCGGCCTGAATTATGGTAAAGAAAAAACGAAGATAATAAACTGTCATTGCCATGCTCGGCACGGCAATCTAATAATCACGTATATACTGATAAATGCTATTTGTTCGTTGGAAGTGTTCTTCTGCACGGAATGCTTTACATTATTCAATATAATAAAAAAGGAGATTTCAAGTCAATTGAAATCTCCTTTTCCTTTACTCTGTTATAAAGTCGGCAAGCATAGCTTGCCTCTGTGCCATTCTTTCGATGAACCTAAAACGGCCCGCTGTCGCAGCCCGTTTTTTAACGGTTCTTCGATTTTAGGCATTATTTCGCGAGATACTCGTTGATGCCAGCAGCAGCTTTTCTTCCTTCACCCATGGCGAGGATTACTGTAGCAGCACCGAGAACGATATCTCCACCGGCCCATACTTTGGCGTGGTGAGTGGCCTGCTTTTCGTCTACGAGGATGTGACCGCGCTTGTCGGCGTCGAGGCCTGGAGTTGTGCTTACGAGGAGTGGGTTTGAACCGTTTCCGAGGGCAACAATCATTGCGTCACATGGAACGTCATGCTCTGAGCCTTGAATAGGTACCGGCGAGCGGCGTCCAGATTCATCTGGTTCACCGAGTTCGTAGCTGAGACAGCGTACGCCTACAACCTTACCTTCTTCGTTACCTAGTACTTCTACAGGGTTTTCGAGGAAGCGGAAGTTTACGCCTTCTTCTTCTGCGTGGCCAATCTCTTCAAGACGGGCTGGCATTTCGTTTCTTGTACGGCGGTAAACTACATCAACAGTTTCTGCTCCAAGACGGAAGGCCATGCGGGCAGCATCCATTGCAACGTTTCCGGCACCACAAACAACTACGTGCTTTGCTTCGTAGATTGGAGTTGCAGCGTGATCCTTATCGTAACCCTTCATAAGGTTTGCACGAGTAAGATATTCGTTTGCAGAGAATACACCAATAAGGTTTTCTCCAGGAATGTTGAGGAACTTTGGAAGACCAGCACCAGTTCCTACGAAAGCAGCATCAAAGCCCTTTTCTGTAAGGAGCTGATCCAGAGTATCTGTACGGCCAACAAGGAAGTTTGTTTCAAACTTTACGCCGATTTTCTTAAGATTTTCAATTTCGTCCTGAACGATTTTCTTTGGAAGACGGAACTCAGGAATACCGTACATCATAACGCCACCACATTTGTGGAAAGCTTCGAATACAGTAACCTCGTGACCGGCACGTGCACAGTCAGCAGCAACTGTAAGACCTGCAGGACCAGAACCGATAACTGCAACCTTCTTTCCTGTAGCTGGTGCAACTTCCGGCATTGTTACCTGATTGTTTTCGCGTTCCCAGTCTGCTACAAAGCGTTCCAGGCGGCCGATAGAAACAGCCTTTTCCGGGTTCTTCCAAACCTTACCTACAGTACACTTACCCTGGCACTGCTTTTCCTGAGGACAAACACGACCACAGATTGCAGGCAGGAGAGATGTCTTTTTGATTGTATCAACAGCGGCCTTAAAGTTTTCGTTAGCAATTTCGCGGATAAAGCCCGGAATATCGATATTTACAGGACAGCCTTCCATACAGAATGGCTTTGCACACTGAAGACAGCGGTTAGCTTCTACAATAGCCTGTTCCTTGCTGAAACCAAGAGCAACCTCGTCCATCTGGCGGGCACGAGCCTTTGGTTCGCGGGCTGGCATTTCCATCTGTGGAATGGCATTGCGGTCTTTAGCAGTGAGCTTACCGTTAGCCTTAATCAAATCATTAATTTTATTAAGTTCTTCTGTTACATTAATTGCCATTTTTCTGCTCCTACTTTTCTATACCAAGACCAATCTTGCACTTGTGGAAATCTTCCTGTTCGCGTGGCTTGAAAGACTTCATACGCATCATCATGTTGTCCCAGTCTACAATGTGAGCATCGAACTCCGGACCGTCTACACAAACAAACTTTGTTTCTCCGCCAACAGATACACGACAGCCACCGCACATTCCGGTTCCGTCAATCATAATTGTGTTCAAAGAAACTGTAGTCTTAACACCGTACTCCTTAGTTGTAGCGGCACAGAACTTCATCATGATTGGAGGTCCGATTGCGATAACCTCAGCAGGTGGGCACTGACTTTCACACATTTCCTTTACAGGAACAGTTGATACACCCTGGCGGCCGGCAGAACCATCATCAGTCATAATGATTACTTCGTCTGCAAGAGCCTTCATTTCATCAACATAAATAAGAAGGTCCTTATTGCGGGCACAAATAACCATGATTACCTTGTTACCGATAGCCTTGTGGGCCTGAACGATTGGATAACATGGAGCAACACCAAAACCACCACCAACAACAAGTACAGGGCGGTCATATTTTTCGATTTTAGATGGATTTCCAAGAGGACCGAGCACAGCAGGAAGTTCTTCACCAGCCTCTTTCAAAGAAAGCTTCAGGGTAGATGCACCAACAGCCTGGAAAACGAGAGCAATCCAGCCCTCTTCGGCATTTGCATCAGCGATTGTAAGCGGAATGCGCTCACCAAAGTCCAGATCAACCTGAACGATAACAAACTGTCCTGCCTTGCGGTTGCGTGCAATTTCAGGAGCAGTAACCTTCATATAAAATACACCGGCAGAAAGCTGTTTTTTTTCAATAATTTTAAACATCTTCAGTCCTCTTAAAAAACAAATAGTAAATTATTTTATAATATGAGGAGATTTGAGTCAATGACGCCAAGGATTCTAAATGCCGGAGATTCTAAGTTCGAGTTCGGAGTGAAAAAAGCCCCTGGGCAACATCATTTCCGTTGACCAGGGGCTTTTTTCACGGGAGAACACGAACTTATGTTCGACGATATTTAGAATCCCACTGTTACGTATGCATAGGCTCCAGCACCTGCTCCGACAAAACTCTTCTTAAAACTGGCAGACTGAATTGTAGCTCCCAGATCAAGCTGAACTAATCTGACATTCAATGTCATTCCAAGTCCATGTGCAAATACCTGATCCATATACTGAGTAAAAATGCCTAACTTGAAAATACTGAATGCATTAAATGTAACTGCAATCTTGTATTCCGGATAGAAAATTGGTATCTCAGAGAAAGGTCTTCTAAGTCCAAAACCTCCTCCGGCATAAATCTCAACAAACTTTGCAAAAAGCTTTGTGTCTACATAAGCAAAGAATTTCAGAGCTCTGTTTATATACATTTCTTCTTCAATTCCGTTACTAACCACAGGCTGATTAAATACATATGTATTATTAGCAATTTCCAATACAGGAGATTCAAATGCAAAACTTGATGTAACTGAATATTTTTTATTCAGACGGCCTGGAACAAGAGGAACTCTTGCCTCAGCTCCAATTCCAAAAGATTCTGTAAAAGGAAGACTGAGAGCTGCTGTAACATCAAATCCATAGCCGGTAAACAGAGTGCTTTCAAGCGATTCTGTATTAATCTTTATCTGACCGTCTTCCATCGTGAAATCAAGAGGAGTATGAACTTCCATATTCAAGTCGGCATGCAATCTTACTGTACCATCAGCTTCATTTACTGCAGTTACAGTTCCACCGCTGTTGTTAATAACAAGAACAGGAATAAAAACAGCTGGTTTTACATGAAACCTTAATTTCTTAAAATTGAAACCCGCATCAAGTTGTGCATAAGCAAAAACCTCGGCATTATTCTTTAATTCCGATATCACAGACTGACCTATGCTGTTACCATATCCAAGGAATTCAAAAAGGCTCTTGTTCAAATCCATTCGCTGGAAGTATTCAATACCTGTAGAAAAACCAAAACCAAGACTTTTGATATTCAGGTTCATTTCTACAGAAGGAGACATTTTTGCAAGAACAGTAAAGCCTTCATCCGGACAGTCCTCTGCTATTTTACGAAGATCAATTACCAGATCTTTCTTCATAAAATCATTTGCTGCAAGAAGGTTATTTGAAAAATTTACATCTGTACCAGCTTTCAATTCCAGAAACCTATGTTTTGCAAAAAAGCTTTCTGCAAAAATAGTCATATTAAAGCAAACAAAAATCAGTAATAAAAGAATCTTTTTCATACACACCTCCTTAGAACAACTGGATAGTACCGTCTGTAATAATATTAACCGCAAGATTCATTTTGAATTCTTTTGTTCTTGGTACTGAGAAAACGGCATCTTTCAAAATCTTAATTTTCAAATTTGGACAAAGCGGATATGTGTTTATCATATTATGAATATCATCATAATTAAATGTTACAATTCCTCCATCCAGTTCATATTCCCGATAATCATTATTTCCTAAGATGTCTACACTGAAGATAATACCAGGCTCTGCTTTGAAAGGCATTGCTGAAGTTGAATAAATTAATGAAGTACTTCTGATTGCATCAATATATTTCATCATATCCCTAAATTCAGTTGGCCCAGAACGACCAAAAATATCAGTTCTCTGATTACTTGAATTTGAAGAATCTATAAACTGACGGATATCAAGAGTAATATTGTTTGTAACCGTAAACTTTACAGGAAGAACAATTGCTGCATATACAACGAGTTTTGGATTTTCAGAAACAAACTGTCCTTTTGTAAGCTCTCCTTTAAGTAAAAAATCATAATCAATACAAACCTTTGCATCAGAACGTGGTACATTCTTTGCATTATTCATAAACAAGGCAAGATCCTGATTTAAGCTGGAATTTTCTATTGCTAAATCCGTAATTACCGCTGAAGTTCTTGTATCGGTTTCAAGTTCAGGTAATGTTGTACCACTAAGATTTTTTCTTTCAGTTGCACTTCCTGCAATATATGTATCATATACAGGTGAAATCGAATTTTTAGCTGAATCACCATAGAACATCTTTAATTTTGCATCTGCTGATAATCCGTTTCCTGCACTACAATAAATGTAAACAGGAACTGAGCACAATTCTACGGCTGCAAAGTCATTACCCAAAGCATCTTTTATCGAACTCATTATTTCAGCTGGATTAAAATCAAAGGTTTCTGTACCAGATGCCGCAAGAGGAGGTAAGCCACCCGGAAGATTGTTCAAATCTATAGTAAAATCATCCGGACAATACTGGAGGAATGAATTAAGCGATGTATTATCACCAAAAATATCTGCAAGACTCTTTTCGTAAATCTTCATAGTTATTAAAAACTGCTGAATCTTACTGTCTTTCTTCTGTGGATAATAATCGTAAACAGATACACCTTCTTTATCTATAGAAAGCATAGACTGAATATTAAGTTCTGAATCCAGATTCTTTTCGAAATTTCCAAATGAGAAATTATAGCTGGCGTTTGTCTTTACTGATACTGTCTCCGGAATTTCCCAGGAACAGCTGTTAAAGAAAAATAACAAACCTGCAAGCGACAATAAAGCTGATGCTTTTTTCATAAAACACCTCCTAAAAACATACGATATCAAACTCTCTAACTTTTTCGGAATATTTTAGAAAGGACTTTTTATATTCTTAACTAAATTATTAATAAATGTCTGATAATTATAACACGGAAGGTTTTTAAAGTAAACCTTCAAGGCTTTAAACACTTCCGTGTTATTTTTTTGTTACAGCAGTTTATTTTTTATTGTTGAAGAAAGCTGCAAATGGATTGTAGCTCATTCCGTCATCACTGCCTGAATTGTGGTCGTAAGACTGGCTGCGGCGATTGTCGTCGCGGCGGTCACGAACCTGTGAGCCGGCATTTCCTGCTGCTCCACCCTTCTTTACAACAACTACACGGCGGCCTGTTCCAGAACCTGCGGCACCAGCTCCAGCGTTGTCGCGGCGGGCTGAGCTCTTCTGACCTGTTCCGGCACGGCTTGCGGCATCACTCTTAAGGGAAAGTGCAATACGGCGGCGGTCGCGGTCCAGTTCAATAATAGTAAACTCGTGAACGTCTCCTACCTTTACAACGTCCATAGGGTTTTCAACGAAGCTGTCTGAAAGCTCACTGAGGTGAACAAGACCAGTTTCGTGAAGTCCAATATCAACAAAGGCACCAAAATCAACTACATTTTTGATTTTTCCGGTTACCTTCATGCCTTCCTTGAGGTCTTCGAACTGCAAAACACCCTTCTGCATGATTGGAGCCGGATAGCCGTCGCGAGGGTCGCGGTTTGGCTTCTGAAGCTCGTCTACAATGTCGCGGACGGTTGTTTCGCCGATATTATATTTTTCTGCAAGCTTTTTGATGAGGTCGGCAGGAACCTTTTCTTTATTCTGGATATACGGAAGAACTTCGCGGGCTGCCTCGTAGTTTTCCGGGTGAACCCAAGTGTTGTCCAGCGGGTCAGAGCTTTCTGCAATCTTAAGGAATCCTGCGCATTGCTCAAAGGCTTTTGGACCAAGGCCCGGAACACTTTTGAGGTCTTCGCGGCTCTTGATTTTGCCGTTCTGGTCGCGGTAAGCAACAATTTTCTTTGCAGTTGTGGCGTTGATACCAGAAACGTATTTGAGAAGTGAGTAGCTGGCTGTATTGAGGTTTACACCAACGTTATTTACTACAGAACCTACAACTTCATCCAGCTGTTCTGCAAGCTTTTTCTGATTTACATCGTGCTGATAAAGACCTACACCAATTGCCTTAGGGTCGATTTTTACGAGCTCTGAAAGAGGGTCCTGAAGGCGGCGTCCCATAGAGATGGCACCACGGATTGTAAGGTCCAGATCCGGGAATTCTTCGCGGGCAATGTCACTTGCCGAGTAAACAGAAGCACCAGACTCATCAACTACGGTGTAAACAACATCATTATAGTTATCGCTGATAACCTTGCTTACAATTGCCTGAACTTCCTGGCTGCCGGTTCCGTTACCAACTGCCACAACCTGAATATCGTACTTGTCTATGGCGTCGTTAATCATTTTGTAAGAACCATCCGGGTCTGTAACCTGGAAGAACTTAAAGTAACCAAGGTACTTACCTGTTTCGTCGAGGGCAGCACACTTTGTACCTGTACGGATACCAGGGTCTACACCAAGAACGCGGCTTCCCTTAATTGGCTGGGTCATCAAAAGGTTTTTGAGGTTTTCGCTGAAAATACCGATTCCGTGAACATCGGCTTCGTCTGCTTCGTCGCTGCGGATTTCGCGGACAACAGCAGGAGACAAAAGACGAACAACGCCGTCTTCAATTGCGTCTTTATGATAGTTATTGTGAATGTCTGCACGGCGCTGGAGGTCTGCAATTGCTGCATCTACATCAACATCAATAGTAACTTCCAGGGCACCTTCGCGCTCGCCGCGGTTAATTGCGAGAATGCGGTGAGGCTTAACCTCGTTAAGCGGCTCGCTGTAATCCCAGTACATTTTATAAGTAGAAGTATTCTCTGCAACAGCGGCATCCTGACCATCCGGAACGATTCCCTTAGTCTTAATAGTACCAGTTCTCATGTAAAGATCATGAATTGCTTCGCGGTTAGAAGTTTCCTGGCTAACACGCTCTGCGATGATATCTTTTGCACCAGCGAGGGCATCCAAAGCACTTTCAACATTGAGTGCGCTGTCTTCATTATCAGTTTTGATATATTTTTCTGCTTCTTTTTCAACCGCGCCATCATCATGGTCTGCAAGAATAAAATCAGCTAATGGCTCAAGGCCTTTTTCTGCGGCAATCATACCGCGGGTCTTCTTCTTTTTCTTGAATGGAGCCCAGAGATCTTCTAGGGCAGTCATTGTTGTAGCCGACATTACGGCATTGTACAAAGTCTCAGTAAGTTTTCCCTGAGCAAAAATGCCTTTTACAATTTCAAGGCGGCGGTCTTCAAGGTTATGATATGATTTATAGAGGTGGTCACAATCGCGAACCTGAACCTCATCAAGATTGTCATGCTTTTCCTTGCGGTAACGGCTGATAAAAGGGATTGTACATCCTTCTTCAACCAGGCTGATAACAGCACTCACCTGCTGTACACGGATATTCAATTCTGCCGCGATTTTTTTCATAATTTCCACTTCATTAACTGAAAGTGCGTCGATAGTTTCTTGTGTAAATTCCATAGTGGGAGTTATTCTAGTGAAAAAAAGATTGTCGGGTCAAGCCCGACATTTCAGCTTCGCAATTTATTAAAGAACACCATCGTCTACACTTTTCAGCTCATCTACTGCTTCCTGCTCATTCACCTTTTCATACATCTGATCCAGAATCGCATTACAGTTAACTGAAAGCAGCTTATACAAAGCTGGAATCAAAAGTCCCCGAGTTCTTTCATCAAGACCATTCTGACCAGCTGAATTAACAAAGGCAAATACATAAAGCATATCACCGTTTACAGGACGCTCCATTACAAGAACGGCATCTGAACGGAAAAGGAAACCACGGATATTAAAGTGAATATCAGGTATTTTTTCGTACAGTTTAATTTCGAGTCCAGTACCACTTACAAGAATAGTAAAATGCGAAAGACTTATATCTTGCAAAGTACCGGTAACAGAATCTTTATATTGACCATACTCGTAAGTGTATGTACAAGCAGAAGAACATAAAGCACGAATAGTCTTACGACGTCCCTGAGCCTGATTTGCATACAGAATCTTTCCAATTAATTCAAAATTCTGCACCTTCTGATACTCAAGCTGTATACAACCGCAGCGGATTCCCATTTCATAAAGATATTTTCTCTCCAAAACCTGTTTTTCAAGCTTTGTCTGGCGTTTTGTATACATTATTCCTACAGAACCAGCATTATCATTTTCATGGATATAATCATAAATAAAATCATCCCAGTTAAAATCAGGGAGATTAAGATTATAATCAATATTAAAGAAAATGATTAAATCTTTAAAAAGAGAAGTTATAACTTTTACCTTTTTCTGGATATTTACACGCTTATCAAAAGGTACATAATAGCATTCGTAACCGAGAGCAAAATAATCTTCAAGATATGATTCCGGCATTAAAGACGTATCCGGTAAAATGAAAAAGGTTTTTCTTCCTGTTACAATATCGTTGACTGAAATTCCCAAGTTGTTGTCCTCTTCAATCCTTAATTATAAAGCATAAATCAAAAAAAACAACTTTTTAAAATAAATAATGGATTACGTCGCTCAATCAATCAGATAAAGTGAGTAATAGAATGGTGTTCTATATTCTTGGTTTTTACTGCAACAATATAAGTTCCAACCATTGCTGTAAGTGTATCAAACAATGCAGCAAATGAACAGATTATTACAGAAGCAGGCTTCAAAAGAAGGAAGCTTGTTTCAAAACCGCGGGCATATTTTGTACAAAGAATGGTAAGCAGAACAAATGCTCCGCCAGAAGGAATGCCTCCAAGCAGGAAGGAAAGCCCGAACGAAAGCCCAAAAATCCAGAGAATATCTGACATAGGAATGCTAAGGCTCGAATAAGAACGCCAGATCAATATAAACGAAATGGTAGTTACAAGGGCTGAACCACCGCGGGCAAAAATTGAAAACAGCGGATAAGTAAAGCCACGGCAACGGCGGCGAATTCCAAGACTATCACGCAAATGGCGGTTAGCAAGAGGAATTACAAGGTTTGAATCTCCGCCAAAGAATGAAAGTGTAAGCGGTGCAATACTTGCAAAAAGAACCTTATAAGGATGTGGATCATGACACACAAAGTGCAGGATAAGCGGATAAATAATTCCGGCCACAACAATAAAATCAACAATGAACATTATAATCATTGGAGTATAAATTCCCGGCTCAATTACCTTGCGGAAATCCATTGTCCAGTAACATACAATTGCGATACACAAAATTGACAAGATTTCTGTAAAGAAAGCCGCAATATTGTAAAAAAGATTTGAGAAAGAATCTGAAATTACAAAAACCGGCTTAAAAGTTGTTTCTTCTGAAGCACTTTCCCAACCGATTATGAAAGCAAAAATCAAACAAACCAGAAGGAAAGAACCTTCCTTCAAAGCTTCGAATCCAGAATATGGGAAAAGAGACAGTATAAGTCCTTTAACATTCAGAGTAAAAGCCTCTGTAGCAACATCTACTGTAATAGGAATACGTGGTAGCTTAACAAGCAGAATAGAAATAAGACCTACCAGAGTAAGAATAAGTGATGAAGCAACAATGATGAGCACTGTAAGCCAGGTAGTCTTTAACAGGAGTTTGGAAGTTCTGAGCTTGCTTACAGCAACAATTGCACTTGTAAAAAGCAAAGGAACTACAACATATCTTCCTACTCTGATAAAGAGCTCTGTTAAGAACGAAACTGCATTTGCAAAAGCAGCATTTTCTGTAGGAAGAATTAAAGCCGCAAGCACACCTAAGGCAACGCCAATTAAATATTTAATCCAAACTTTCATAGTTAGTCATTATAACATACTATGGATTGCAATGCCATAGTGTGTTATAATTGAGTTATGTCTAACACGCTGTTTATTGGAAAAGATTTGCCGGATGGACTTAGTTTTGCAGAAGCCCTGGCAGATTCTGGCCGCTCTGTTTTTAGTACGGCAAAATCTGAAGCCGATGCTTCAAAATTTGATTCAGAAAAGATTTTTGCAACAACCTGGAATAAATCTTCTGCTGTTTCGGCTCATTCGGTTATTATCCGGGCAGAAACTAAGCTTGAAGCCCTGGATGAAGTGATTTTCTATTTTGACGCTTTGCATTTCTGTTCACAATTCGAACTTGACCGTACAGAAGACCTTTCCAATGGAATTGATACTATGATCAGCGGTTTTTTGTTTGCAGCCAATGAACTTTTAAAAAGAATTGATCAGTGTAAAGAAAAGATTTCGGTTGTATTCCTTGTAAAAGAATATCCTTCAAAGTATGAAATGATTTCTTCAAAAACAGCAGGTATTGTTCCGGCAAGTACAATTGTTAGTGCCGCACAGGCCGCCTTCTGTGCACTTGCTGAAAGCTTTGCCGCTAATGTTGGCGAACGCGATTATCTTTCTGTAATTCTGGCAAAGTGCGCTTTTGCAAACGAGCTCTACAAAAATGAAGATGCCGTTGCCGACTGGGTTGTTTCTGCACTCAATACTATTAAAAGCATGAAAAATCCACAGACTGTGAAACAGGCTTGTGCCTGGAATAAAGTTGGTGCAAAAGTTTCAACCGGATTTTCACTGTTTAAGTAAATCAGATAGGAATGGGATATATGAATTATGGACTTTTAGGCGATTATGCTATAAGAATTGCAGCAAGCTTTGTATGCGGCTTTTGTCTTGGAATTGAACGAAAATCACGCCAGCATTCGGTTGGAATTAGAACTCTTGTATTAATCAGTATTTCATCCTGCCTTCTTTCCATTCTTTCTATACATATGGCAGAAGTTTTTAAGGTTAACGGTGACCCTACCCGTATTGCTGCAGGTGTAGCTTCGGGAATCGGTTTTATTGGTGGTGGGGCAATCATGCGCTACGGCTTAAATATCCGTGGACTTACAACCGCTGCCATCATCTTTACAGCTTCTGCAATAGGCCTTGCCTGTGGAGCTGCCCTTTACTTCCCGGTTGTCCTTACAATGTTGTCTGTAGCAATTGTTCTTTTTATGATGAACCGTCTGGAAAAGAAAATCTTCCCAGCAGCTAAATCAAAACTTGTTACTATAATCTTTACTGGTGCTGATTTTCCAAAGAGTTTTTTAACAGAAACCATGCAGCGTTACGGTTTTATCATTCATGATATGAATATTGAATATGACAGACCCTTAAATCAGACTAAACTTGTATTTACAACAAAAACTCCAGACAGATTAAGCCTGATAGAATTTACAAAAGAAATTGAAAGTCTTGAGAATCTGATAACATTTAAATTGGATGATATGATTGCCGATTAAGGTAAGCTATGCTTGCCGACTTATTGTCTGGTTACAACTACCGAATTATCTGCATTGCTGAAAGGTGCTGGAATATATTTGTCTGCTTTCCAGTCATTTTCCCAACGGCAGCCATCAAGAAGATAGCGGAACTGATATTCACGATTTGCGGCAAGGTCGAGGCTTACAGAAAAACTTCCGTCATTTCCAAGTGTAAGGGGAGTGTCTGTGCTGCTCCAGCTGTTAAAATCGCCGGCCAGGTTTATTGTTTTTGCTCCCTGTGCAGCTTCTTTTGATACTGTAAAGGTAACGGTGCAAGTTTGATTATCTTTTGAGAAAGACTTTTTAAGTGACATTTGTCGCTCCTGCTTTTTTTCTTATTTTCCCCTAACCTTTAGTATTAAAATATTGCATTTTTCTTTTTTATGCAATATAGTTATTCAACAATTTATTTGACAACTACTATCCGCCGATTTATCCAAATTGCAGGGCGGACTTCTTCTCGTATGAGGGGAAAAATCTTGCTAAATAGGAGACTTATATGTCTATCTTATCTAACAATCATTATTTATTTACTTCTGAATCTGTTGGTGAAGGTCACCCGGATAAACTTTGTGATCAGGTTTCTGATGCAGTTCTTGATTATTGTCTTTCTCTGGACAAAGATGCACACGTAGCATGCGAATCTTTCTCTACAACTGACTTTTTACTCGTTGGTGGTGAAATCGGTTTCCAGAATATCAAGGTTGATGCAGAATTTACAAAGAAATTCAACGCTCAGATTGAAAAAATTGCCCGCGGAGTTGCCCTCGACATCGGTTATAACGCTCCTGAAGTAGGTCTCGACGGTGCAAATTGTATTTTTATGAACAGACTTCACGCACAGTCTGCTGATATTAATCAGGGCGTTGTTGGAAAAGGTCTTGATGAATACGAAGGACAGCAGGGAGCCGGAGATCAGGGTATGATGTTCGGTTTTGCTTGTAACGAAACACCTAGTCTTATGCCAGCACCTGTTTATTATTCACACCAGATTCTTTTGAAAGCTCATGAACTCCGCCATTCAGGTAAAATTGCATGGCTCCGCCCGGATGCAAAGTCTCAGGTTACTGTTGAATACGACGGATTTAAGCCTGTTCGCATTGATACTGTTGTTGTTTCTCATCAGCATGACCCTGAAGTTGATTACGACACAATCAAAAAGACTATTATAGAAGAAATCATTAAACCTGTACTTGAACCAACAGGCCTTTTGAAAGGTGATACAAAATACTTTATCAACCCAACCGGAAAATTCGTAATTGGTGGACCAGACGGAGACTCTGGACTTACAGGACGTAAAATCATCGTAGATACTTATGGTGGAATGGGCCGTCACGGTGGTGGAGCTTTCTCTGGAAAGGATCCTTCTAAGGTTGACCGTTCAGCTGCTTATATGGCCCGCTACATTGCAAAGAATGTTGTTGCAGCAGGTCTTGCAGACCGCGCCGAAGTTGAACTTGCTTACGCTATTGGTGTTCCATTCCCCGTTTCTATCATGGTTGAGACTTTTGGAACAGAAAAGGTTGAACGCTCAAAGATTGTTGCCGCTGTAGAAAAGACATTTGACTGTACACCAGCAGGAATTATCAAGACTTTGAAGCTTAAACAGCCTATTTACCGCAAGACAGCATCTTACGGACACTTTGGCCGTGAAGGCTTCCCTTGGGAAAATACTGATAAGGCAGAAGAACTTAAAGCAGCAGTGAAATAGACTGGATTGCTTCGCTGCGCTCGCAATGACAGACAATAAAAAAGAGGTGGGGGCTCCACCTCTTTTTTTTAGTTTTTTAAATTTTCAACTTTTTACTATTCAATCTTTTTAAATATCCAACTTTTTGTAATATTCAACTTTTTTAAATTTCTGATTTACACCTTAAACTGATCTACCTGCACTCCAATCTTGTCGATTGAACCGCCAATCTGATCTGAGACCTCCCGCAGGCTTGAACCGGTCTCATTAATTTTTCTTGCACCTATAGCCATTTCTTCCATACTGCTGTTCATGGCAAGAGCTGCATCCTGTAGGGCACGAACCTCATTCAAAATCATCTTATTTCCGGTCTCCATTTCTGCTGAAGCAGTTTTTACTTCGAGAGTACTGTCCTGCATAACCTTGAGTGTTTCTGTAATTTGTTTAGAACCTTCGTTCTGTTCTTCCATTGCTCCCTTGATGAGCATTACAAGCGCGTCTGTATCTTCAAGTTTTTTGGAAACAGAGGCAAAGGCAAGACTGGCTTCTGATGAGGCTTCAACAACATCATTAATTGAATCTTTGATTGCGCTAAGCTGAACACCAATTGTCTTTGACTGAGCCGTAGAAGTTTCCGAAAGCTTTCTGATTTCATCTGCAACGACAGCAAATCCTTTTCCGGCATCTCCAGCATGGGCCGCCTCAATTGCCGCATTCATGGCAAGAAGATTTGTCTGGCTTGCAATTGAAGAAATTGTAACATTTGCTTCCTGAAGCATCTTAGACTGATTTTCAATCTGACTGATTCTTTCATTTACAGCCTTCTGCTTTTCAATACCAACCTGAGAATTAGAAAGCAAATCTGCGAATGTATTTGCCATCAAATCTACAGAAGAGTTTACAGACGAAATATTTCCAATCATCTGTTCAACTGCGGCAGAGGCCTGGGTAACACTTGCAGACTGGTTCTGTACCATATTTCCAAGAGATTCAATGTTCGAGGCAATCTCTGTTACAGCGCCTGCAGTCTGATCAACACTCTTAGACTGGCCTTCAATCTGCCGCTTCATACTGTCGATGTTTGCAATAATTTCTGTAATTGAGCTGGCTGTATCCTGCATTGAAGCCGAAAGATTTTCGCCTGCAACCATCAGTTCATCTTTTGAATTCTTTACATCACCAATAATTGTCTGAAGCTTTTCACTGAATTTATTGAATCCGTTTACAACTTCTCCAATTTCATCCTTTGCAGTTGCTTTAAGACGTCTTGTTAAATCTGCATCTCCAGAAGCAATTCCATCTATCGCTTTACTTACGTTTTTAAGAGGATTAATTGAAACTCGAACAATAAACATGCCGACTACAAAGGCAACAAGAAGCGAAATAATTGTAATCAGAATCATTACTCTCAACAGAATACTGATACCGCTGTAGAAATCATTATAAGGCGCAACGCAAACGGCAGACCATTCACAATTATCAATTGCCTGATAAGCAACGGCATATTTTTTATCTTCTATTTCATCATAATAAACTTCTGCACCACTTTTTCCGCTCATGATTTTTTCAAGAACCGGTTTAAAGCCTTCTGAGATATTATCAGAAACCTTTGTAGCATTTTCTACAAGCTTCTGGTTTTCGTGAGCAACATACTGCCCGTTTTTTCTACTGATTACATATGGATGAGAAGATTTTCCAACTGTAAGAGTTGTCATTGTATTACAAAGAGCAGTTGCATCTACAACGGCAGCAAGCACACCAAGCTGTTTTCCATTTTTTTCAAAAAAAGGAACTGCGTAGAATGTACAAAGATGACCGTTTGTAGCAGACCAGTTAGGATCCATAAGAGTCTGAATACCTTTCATTGAAATTTTAAGATATTCACGGCTGCTCATATCATTATAATCACCAGTTGTTGTATAACCGATACCCTTTGCATCATAAACGCCCATTCCGTAATATTTGCTGTTACCTTCCAGAGCAGAATTTGCAAGAAGCCACTTTTCTTTAAGGTCTACATCCGGATCTTTTATAATAGAAAGATTTGCAAGTGCTTCCAGCATCTGGAATTCACGTCCATTAATTATCTGAATTTTTGCAGAAACTGCTTCTGCAAGTACCTGATTTCCCGTTTCAACTGCTTCTGTTAATTCTGATTTTGATTGAAGATAACTTAAAGTTGCAATAACTGTTGATGTTAAAAAGATTAAGCTTAACATTGCTACAGTTATTTTTGTTTTGATGCCCATGATTGCTCCTATATATAGAAACATTATAGCATTGAGAAAATTCTATTAGGATTTTTTTTACTTTCTTTACTTTTTTTACTTTCAAAAGACATGCTTTTTTTGATCTTTTTTTAGAAAACCAAAAAAATGACAGCTTGCAGGATAAACGGCTATGCATTATTCTATTAAATATGACGCTTTTATCTGAAAAAGAAATGAAAGAAGCCTTTTCACGCTGGCAAAAACAAAATCCAGCCCCAGCTTCTGAACTGGATTATGTAAATCCCTTTACACTTCTCGTTGCTGTAGTGCTTTCGGCGCAAACCACAGACAAAGGCGTTAACAAAGCAACCGGTCCTCTCTTTAAAATTGCGGATACACCGGAAAAAATGCTTGCACTTGGCGAAGAAGGTCTGATTTCTTACATAAAAACTATCGGGCTATATAAAAATAAAGCTAAACATGTTATGGGCCTTTCAAAAAAACTAATTGATGATTTTGGCAGCCAGGTTCCTGATAACCGCGATGCCCTCATGACACTGCCGGGAGTTGGCCGCAAAACGGCGAATGTAGTTTTGAATGTGATTTTTCATCAGCCGACAATGCCGGTAGACACCCATCTGCTTCGGGTTGCTCCAAAAATTGGACTGGCCGAAGGAAATACCCCGGAAACAGTAGAAAAATCCCTTCTGGAACGCATCCCAAAAGAATACCTGACCGACGCCCACCACTGGATTTTACTGCACGGTCGTTACGTTTGCACGGCAAGGGCACCTAAATGCGAAGAGTGTATAATCTGTGATTTGTGCAAACACAACGGGTAGCGCTGGGAGCCCCTTGCCGACCGCAGCGACGGTGGTTGAGCCTGTCGAAACCACCAGAGCGAGGACGGTGAGCGTTAGCGAAGGGCGGACATAGCGACCCCGAGCGCAGCGAGGGGGACCCGTACTTGAAATCTATCAAAATCAACGTTACATTTTAAGCATGAACGACACATTGAATTCTATTGGAGAAGCAGCCAGTAACGCCGCTAACGATTTATTTTTTGATAAAACAGATTCACTATTTAGCTGGATAAAAAGTCTTATTACCTGGGAGCATCTTTTTAAGTTTATTGGTTCTGTTTTCATTCTTTTTATAATTGGAATAATTTTCCGTATCATAACAAAGGCAATCCGCCGTGTGCCTGAATCAAAACTTCCGGCTCAAAGAAGCACGATAATCATCCGCTTTCTGAAATATATTTTTTATGTAATCGCTGTTTTATATATTTTAAGTCTTTTTGGAATTAATCTTAAAGCAATCTGGGGTGCTGCAGGAATTGCCGGAGTTGCAATCGGTTTTGCAGCCCAGACTTCGGTAAGCAACCTTATCAGTGGTCTTTTTGTTCTTACTGAAGGTTCCATTCACGTTGGTGATACAATCATTGTTGGTGATGTTACTGGTATTGTTGATGAAGTAAAACTTCTTTCTGTTCGTGTTCATACCTATGACAATCAGATGGTTCGTATTCCAAACTCTACAATTATTAACAGCAATCTTACAAATAACTCATATCACAATAAACGCCGTCTCACACTCAAAGTCGGAGTAGACTATTCAACAGATATGAGAAAAGCCCTCGAAACCCTGCAGAAAGCTCCATCACTCTGCCCTACCGTTTTGAGCGACCCGGCACCTGCAGTCTGGTTCGATGGTTTTGATGCAAGCAGTATCAACCTTGTAGTTGCAGTCTGGTTTAAGCCTGTAGATTTTCTGCAGACAAAGAATGACCTTTACGTTGCAATGAAACAGGTTCTCGACGAAGCTGGAATTTCCATTCCGTTTAATCAGCTTGATGTTCACCTCGACAAATAATGAACTACTTTGATAAATACGACTGGGAGACTATGCTGAATCAGCATGCCCCGGTCAAATATGATATTTCTGAATATTTTGAAATCCTGTGCCCCAAAAGTGACTGGCCAGATTTTTTAAACCGATATATTGAACTTCCTGTTATGCAGCGGCTTAAAGGAATTGGACTTCTCTGCGGCACAGACTGGACAGCGCTTTACCATAACCGCTTTTATTACTCCCGCCTCGACCACAGTATTGGAGTTGCACTGATTGTCTGGCATTTTACTCATGACAAAGCTCAGACAATTGCAGGGCTTTTACATGATATTTCAACTCCGGTTTTCAGTCATGTTTCTGATTTCCGAAAAGGAGATGCACTGACTCAGACCGCAACAGAAGAACCTACTGCCCGGATTATTCGTGGAGACGCGGCTCTTGGTCGCCTGCTTGCAGAAGACGGTCTTACTGCGAAAGAGGTTGAAGATTATCATATTTACCCGATTGCAGATAACGAGATTCCGCAGCTAAGTGCAGACAGGCTCGAATACATGTTTCCTTCCGGAATGGCTCTGGACGGCAGCTGGACTATGGAAGAAATCCGCACCTGCTATAATGATCTTACCATTTTAAAAAATGAAGATGGTTTTGATGAACTGGGCTTTAAGACTCTGGAAACTGCAGAACTTTACTGCCAGCATTTTTGTATGATTGGGCACATACTTCAGCTGAATGAAAACAAACTTGCACTTCATATGCTGGGCCAGATAATGAATATGGCTGAAAAAGCAGGCCTGCTTACAGAAAGTGATTTTATGACACTGAGCGAAAAGGAAGTGATGGAGAGATTGTATACGGTGATTTCGACAAGCTCAACCACCGTATTAGCCCGAATGTACAAAACCTTCCGCACAATGACTAAGATTGAACATACACAGGCACCGCTGGGCGATGATTACTTCTGTGTTAATCTGAAGGTTAAGCAGAGGTATATAAATCCACTTGTGGTTTCAAAGAGTTCTGCGGTAGTTTCGACAGGTTCAACCACCATAAATGCCGTACGGCTCTCGGAAGTCTCTGAAAAGGCTCGACGCATTATCGACGACTTCAAATCTTATTCCGACACGCCTTATGGTTGCGCCAAGTTTTGTTAATCACTAAAATAGAGCCATGATTGAATTAACAAGCAAACAGAGAAAGAATCTTGAAAAACTCGCTCACGACCTTCAGCCGGTAGTAATTGTTGGCGGTGCAGGTGTAACAGACGGCGTTATTTCTATGGTAGACAATTCCCTCGCCGCACACGAACTTATCAAAATCAAATTCAACGAATACAAAGACGAAATCCGCGAACTCACAAGTGAACTCTGCGAAAAAACAGATGCAACCCTCGTACGCATCATCGGCTTTACAGTAATCCTTTTCCGCGAAGCAGAAGAGGAAGAAGATAGAAAAATTAAACTGTAACTTTGCCGAATGCCCAGCGGACAATTGCCAGAGCATACTTCATCTGACTTTCGGGTATAAAAATATAATGCTTTTGTTCGCCTTCTTCACCGGTAACAGTCAGCTGCATAACACTATTAGAAACAGAAAGCACTGCAGAAAGACTCGAAAGAGGAATTTCTGTTGTGCCTGTTTTTGAGAAGATTACTACACGCTGGCTGGTAACTACAAAATCACCTTCATTATCTTTTTGAGTTGTTTCTGATGCATAAAGAATTTTTTCGCCCGGATTTGTTTTGAGACGGAGAAAATGTACGAGAGGAATTTTTGCATCTTCGGTTAGAGGAAGCTTATACAGATTCGTATCTACGTAAGGATTTTCGTAATCAGATTTTTTTCCGGCGGCCCGGAAATTACGCCACAAAATCAGAACCAGAATAATCAGAAAGAAAAGGAAAACATAAAAACTGCGGCCAAGCGCGCGGCCACCCTGTTTTTTTACTGAACGAGGTACGCGCTCTTCATCCTGTTCTGATTTTTTAGAATCGGATTTTTTTTTCTTGTCTGAAGCAGGAGAAATCTTTTTTTCTTTTTTACTTGGACGACCCGGATTTGCCGGAGCATCGTAAGCTGTTTCACCACCTGAATATTTGAAAGGAAGTGAAACTCCACCAGTGTTATAGGAAGGTTCAAGCAAAAGGACAAAGGCAACAACAGCAATATACAGAAGTGAACCCGCTCCTGTAATTATGATTTTTCGTTTTTTCTTCCAGGAAGTCATAAACCACATGAGGGCAAGACCAATAGGAATAAGAATGATGCTGCAAAAACACGCTATTGTAATGATTGAAAAGACTTTATTTCTTTGCATTCGAATTCGACTCCAAATGTATACTTTAAATTATCTGTATTCATTATATCAGAGGGAGAGCCGAAAAGCACGGATTTTTTTGCCCCGTCCGAAATCGCAGATGCTGGTGGCAGCAGGAGAATTTTGTCTGCAAAGCGTGCCGCTAAGTTGATGTCGTGAACGGCCGCTAGAACTCCGAGATTTTTTTTGTGGACAGTGTCGCGAAGTAACTGCATAAGGTGTGGTTCGTAAACATAGTCCAGGTTAGAAGCAGGTTCGTCCAGAAGCAGGAAGCGTGGAGTCTGCGCGAGGGCACGGGCTAGACGTACCTTCTGAAATTCGCCTCCCGAAAGACTGTGGATATTGCGCTTGTTGAATTGTGTGAGTTTGAGATCTGCAAGTACCCCGTCGACAATTGAATGATCATCGGCCGTGTAGTGTCCATAGCGTGTGTAAGCATAGCGTCCCTGAAGGATATAATCGTGAACAGTAAAATCCCACTCTGAATACTCGTTCTGCTGAAGATAGGCAATGGTACGGGCCAGGTCGCGGCGGGGAATGGTTGAGATATCAATAGTGCGCGAGGTCTGCGGTGGTTTCGACCCCTTCGACAGGCTCAGGGACCGGGGGCCCCGTATAAACCGTATGTCGCCGGTAACTTTTAATTTTGCGTCAGGAACCCCGGCCATCACAGAAAGCAGAGTTGATTTTCCAGCTCCGTTCGGACCGCAGAGGCAGACGAACTCGCCTGGTATGAGAGAGAGATTTATGTTGCGAAGGATTTGGGTTTTGTTATATGTGGCGTTGAGGTTTGATACGTTGAAATCTGCGGTGGTTTCGTTCATTTTCGGCCTCCCAGGCACAGCGCTAAGAAGAAGGGTACTCCCAGTATCGAAGTAATAATGCCGGCTGGAAGTTCACCTGGTGCTATGATGATTCTCGCAAAGGTGTCGGAAAGAAGCAGCAAAGTGGCGCCGAAGAGCATACTGAAAGGCACAAGTGTGCGGGCGCGCGGACCGAGAAATTTTCTCACGATGTGCGGAGCGATGAGGCCTACAAAACCGATGGTGCCGCCCGCACACACTCCGGCACTTACCGCAAGGGCGCCGCACAGCAGTACAAGAATTCGGAGTTTGTCTACTTCGACGCCGAGCGCGGCGGCGGATTTTTCGCCACCGGTGAGTAAGTCGAGCGGGCGCGACACAATGAACATTAGTATAATTGAGACTGCGGAAGGCAGCAGGATGAAAAGCAGCTCGTTCCAGCCGCGGCCGTTGAAGCTTCCGAGAATCCAGGTATAAATAGAATGAAGCTCTTTGTTGCAGGTGAGAAGGAGCATTGAGCTTAATGAAGAATACAAGGTCCCGAGCGCCGTACCGCAAAGCAGCAGCATCACAGAAGAAGACTTTCCTCCCCTGCTGAAAGCAAGCGAAGTAACAAAGAGTCCTGCAATAAGAGCTCCTGCAAAGGCACACAGGTTCACAGGTGAAATATATGCACCCACTCCACCCTTTCCAGTCAGAGCCATAAAGCCCGGTACAATACTCGCAATAACTGCGCCAAGAGTTGCTCCGGAAGAGATTCCCATAATGCCGGGCTCAGCCAGCGGATTTCTGAAAAACAACTGAAAAACAGCACCGCTTCCGCCAAGCAAAAGTCCTGTAATTAAAACAAGAAGAACGCGAGGAAGACGAAGCTGCCATAAAATGATATTTTCGAATTTATCTCCCTGTCCAAAAACTGCCGCAAGGCTCACTTTTTCTGCGCCAAGCATAAGGGCAAGAATCACAGAAATAACAAGGAGAATGGGAGAAATGATTTTCCAGAAAATATCTCGTTTCATATTATTCGAACTCTGCGGTAGTTTCACCCCCTTCGATAGGCTCAGAGAGCGCAACCACCGTATTTTTCTTACTTAGTCAATAATGCTGATAATTCTACAACTACATCCGCAATTCTAGGACCAGGTCTTGTATAAACGTTATCATCAACTACAAAAACCTTACCGTTCTTTACTGCAGGAATATCTGACCAGCCGTTACGAAGTCCCACTGCAGACGCTTCCATTCCTGTACTCATAGGAATAAGAATAAGAGCCGGCTTGCGGGCAATAATTGATTCCTCGCTCACCATCGGATAAGCATCAGTTAAATCAGCAAAAATATTTTCACCGCCAGCAGCTTTAATTACATCATGTATAAACGAAGAAGGTCCTACAGACATATAAGGTGCATTCCAGACTTCCCAGTACACCTTTACAGCACCAGTCCCCTTCTTTGCTTCTGCCACTTTCGACAATTTCTTTTCCATGCCGTCTACAACTTTTTTTGCTTCTTTATCATGGCCGGTAATTTTTCCAACCTCAAGGATTTCTCTTTCTACAGAAGCTATTGAATCGCCCTTAGAAACATAATAAGCAATTCCATTGCTCTCGAGAGTTGCAATCAAAAAGTTATGCATCCGTTCAGTCAGATAAACCAGATCCGGCTTAAAGGACATGATAGTTTCAAGGCTCAAAGTTTTACCATCAAAGCCGCCCACTACAGGCTTAGCTTTTGCCTCAGGTGGAAAATCTGTAAACTCACTTACAGCCGAAACCTGGTCTCCTGCGCCAATAGTAAAAAGAATCTCAGCGGCACTAGGAGACAAAGCAACTATAGATTTTGGGTATCCGGTATCCGCTGCTTTAGGTTTTCTGGCATAAAGCGCAGAGAGTAAACAAATAAATAGAAAGAATGTAAAAAATCTTTTCTTATTCATTTATTTGCAGCCCCATTCTTTATAGTAAGCATCCAGCTGAGTTTTGATTTCATCAGTAATAACTTTCTTATCGCCGTTTGTGTAGAGAGAATCTACAACCTCGCTCATTGTTACGATGGCCTTTGCCGGGAAGCCGTACTTTTCTGTGATTACATCAAGCGCAGCCTTATCACTGTCCGGAGCACGCTCTTCACGATTCAGGCTTACAATTTCGCCCACAATCTTAATTGCACCCGGAGTAGTTTCAAGAGCCTTAATTTTCGGATAAACCTCTTCAATTGATTTTCCGCTTGTTGTTACATCTTCAATAATTACAACCTTGTCGCCATCCTGAATCTTGTATCCAAGAATAGCACCCTTGTCTGCACCGTGGTCTTTTTCTTCCTTACGGTCGCAGCAGTATTTTATTTCCTTTCCATAAAGTTCGCTGTAAGCAACAGCAGTTACAACAGCCAGAGGAATACCTTTGTAAGCCGGTCCAAAAAATACATCAATGTCATCACCAAAATTGTCGTGGATTGCCTGAGCATAATACTTACCAAGCCGCGCCAGCTGACCGCCTGTTACATACCCTCCTGCATTCATAAAAAACGGAGACTGTCTTCCACTCTTCAAAGTAAAAGACCCGAACTTAAGTACGCCGCAGCTAACCATAAAATCAATAAATTCTTTCTTGTAATTTTCCATGATTTTCATTTTAGCGAATTTGGAGGCTTAGATAAAGAAGGAGGGGAAAGCCTAGCTTGAAACACGGCTCATTTTGAGCCGTGTGCCATATCCCCTGGCTTCAGCCCGCTGCACAGGCTTACGCCCCCTTTTTTAAACTTGACAACTTGACAAGTTAGCCATATCTTATAGATATGAAACAAATGACCGTTGGTGATTTTAAAGCACAATTTTCCTCAGTGCTAGAAGAGGTTATGCAGGGCGAAGAAATTCAGATTTTGTATGGTCGCTTAAAGAAACCTGTAGCATGTCTTACAAAACTTGCAGAAAAACCGAAACGTAAGAAACGTCCGCTGGGATCTTATGAAGGTAAAGCAACTTATTGGGAAGATGAGTCTTTCGAGTTTACTCCTGAAATGCTTTTCGACAACATGAATGATCTATTATAGGTCAAGGAATTGTTTATGAAATATTTACTTGATACACATGTATTTTTATGGTCATTTCTTGATACAAAAAGAATTAGGCCGAAAACCTTAGAAATAATTGCAGATGAAGAAAATGAAATATTTGTAAGTCCAATAAGTTTTTGGGAAATAGCAATAAAAAATCAGACAAAAAAACTCAATTTAGAAGGAATCAACGTTCTGCATCTTCCACACATTGCAGATGAATATAATTTCTCTATCCTTAATCCTGAACCTTATGATTATATAAGTATTGGACAAATCCCTCAAAAAGAAAATCATCATGACCCATTTGATCGTATGCTGATTCAACAGGCTATTCGTAATGATTTAGTTTTAATCAGCAAAGATGAAATGTTCCCGCAATACGAAGAAAACGGACTGCAGCTTCTGTGGGAGTAGAATCTTATGAGTGCAACCTTTTTATTTCCAGACAGTAAGAATTTCTCACCCGACTTCAAAGAGATTGCCCGCTATCTGGGCTACAGACGCACGACGCCACCCGAGGCTGATGTTTCGGCTCTTATGGAAAAGGCAGCTGGTGAGATGCAGGCGGTGATGAAGGCTCAGGCGGTTTTTGAGATATATGATTTGTCGGTGGTTGAGTGCCGCGATAGCGGTATATCGAAACCACCTTGTGAGCCAACAACTGAGGTGGTTTCGACAGGCTCAACCACCGTATCATTTGCGGATGTAACGCTTAATTCACGGGACCTGGGCCGAAACCTGGCCGGATGTTCTCAGGTTGCCCTGCTTGCAGCGACTATCGGACCGCAGGTGGACGCGCTCATTCGCCGCCACAGCTCGCTTGACCCGGTTTACGCAAGCATTCTGCAGGCAACCGGCGCTATGTTTATAGAAGAACTCGTAGACCTGACAAACTCAGAAATAAAAAAAATAGCCGCAGCGCAGGGGCTGAAAACGAAACCTCGTTACAGTCCGGGCTACGGCGATGTACCTCTGCAAGTACAGAAAGATTTTTTCCGGCTGCTGCCTTGTACCCGCATAGGATTAACCCTTATGGATACACTGATTATGGCGCCGGAAAAGTCAGTTACGGCTTTTGTCGGTTTATATTAGACCCTGAAACAAGTTCAGGGTGACCGTACTCGTCATGCCGACCGTACAAGTCATGCTGAACTTGTTTCAGCATCTATTTCAGGCAAGAACGGTCGAGACGGTCAAAACCATCTGTAAGCTGGCGGGCAATTTCTACAAGCTTAGCAAGATCTCCTGGGCGGGCACCTTCGATATTCAACGGCATAACAGGATCGTGGAGAGAAAGTCTCAAAAGCATCCAGCCTTGAACGCTTTCTCCCTTAAAGCTGATTCTGACACCTTCGTAAGATTCTGGCATTTCGTATTCAGCTTCGATTGCACGGCGCTTGAATTCTGCAAGCACACTCTGACCGTAAGTCTTAAAGTCATCACCAGAAATCTTAAAGCGGTATTCACCTTCTTCAACAAGTGGAGGAAGTTTTTCAATCAAGCTGTCGAGCTTCTTACCCTGAGCATTTGCCTGAGCCAGAGCAATTACAAGTTTAACAGCAAGGAAAGCACCGTCATCAAGGAAGTAGTTATCCTTCAAAGCACCGTGTCCAGAAGTTTCCATAGCAAGAGGAGCTACAATGCCCTTTGCATTCAATTCTTTCTGCTTGTTGATTACGTTCTTGTAACCGCGCATGTAGCAGAGATGCTTAAGACCAAGCACGTCCTGCAGGAAGTATGTAAGACGGTCTGAAGTAACACTGTCTGTAATGATTGTAGAACCAGGATATTCTGGAGCAAGAATTGCAGCAATCATAGCGATAATTGAATCGCGGTTTACTTCACTTCCATCGCTCAGAACTGCAGACATACGGTCAACGTCTGTATCAAAAATCAAACCAAGATCAGCCTTGTTGTTCAAAACTGCGCTGCGGATTGCTTCCATTGCCTGTTTGTTTTCCGGATTAGGAATATGGTTAGGGAACATTCCGTCTGGTTCAAGGAACTGGCTTCCTGTTGTATCAGCACCAAGTGGCTGAAGAATCTTATCTACAAAGAATCCTGAAGCACCGTTTCCACTGTCTACAACAATGTGAAGACCAGCAAGAGGTTTGTCACCCTTACCAAGTGAAGCAAGTCCATCAGCAATTTTATTTTTCAGATAATCTGCATAAATAGAAAGAAGGTCAAGCTTTTCTACGAAAACATTTACTTTTGCCGGATTCAAAAAGCCTGCAAGGTTCAGGATTTCTGTAATATCTTCATGCTCAAGACCGCCATCGTTATCAAAGAATTTAATACCGTTGCGGTTGAAAGGAAGATGGCTTGCAGTAATCATTGCTGAACCATTAAAGTTTGTTTCCGGGAAAACAATGGACATGAACATTGCAGGAGTTGTTGCCATACCACAGTCAACTACAGTTGCACCTGCGCTAACCATTCCTTCAATGAGGGCATCTGCAAGAGCCGGACCTGTAACACGTGAATCACGGCCAACTCCAAGACGCAAGGCAGTAGCATCAACATCAAGTTTTTTTGCAAGCCAGCTTACATAAGCACAGCCAATCTGCTTTGCAATCTGAGGAGTGAGATTTACATTCTCACCTTCAACACCTTCTATAGCAACACCACGGACATCACTGCCGTTCTGCAATTTCATTAAATCCATAAAAACCGTCCTTATATTACTTTTTTATTTTCCAATAATATCGCGGGCAAGAATCTTCGCAATATTAGGTCTCTTCTGAAGATCACCCTTCAAGCCTTCTTCGCGGGCCTTGTTTACGTAGTTAGGGTCCTGGAAGCTGTACTTGAAGTTTGTATGAACATCGTATGTTCCCTTCATAAGAGCGTATGCATCTTCTGTCATTACGAGCTCTTCATCTGTTGGAATTACGAAAATCTTTGTCTTGCTGTCGTCAGCGTGGATGTAAGTTTCAGCGTTACCTGTGAATGACCATTCGTTGCGCTGAGCATCAATCTTGATACCATAGTTTTCAAGACCAGAACATGCCTTGAAGCGTGTGATTGGTCCGCGCTCGCCTACACCTGCTGTCCAGATGATTGCGTCTACGTGGCCGAGTTCTGCCATAAATGCACCGATGTATTTCTTAATGCGGAGAGCTTCCATTTCGATAGAAAGCTGACAGAGCTTGTCGCCCTTTGCAGCATCGATTTCGATATCGCGGCGGTCAGAATATTTTCCTGTAATACCAAGACAACCACACTTCTTGTTGAGTGCCTTGTCCATTTCATCAGCTGACATACCAGTTTTGCGCATGATGTAGAATGGAAGAGCAGGGTCGAGGTCTCCTGAACGAGTTCCCATTACAAGACCTTCGAGAGGAGTAATACCCATTGTTGTATCGTAGCAGACACCGTTCTTAACAGCACACATAGAAGAACCGTTTCCGATGTGGCAGATGATAAGGTTACAGTCTTTAGGATCTTTTCCAAGGAGAACTGCAGCACGTTTTGCTGTGTAAAGGAATGATGTTCCATGGAAACCGTAGCGGCGTGCAGCATACTTCTCGTACCATTCGCGTGGAATTGCGTACTGGAAAGTTTCTTCCGGCATTGTCTGGTGCCATGCTGTATCCATGATTGCTGAGTGAGGAATGTTTGGCATTACCTTCTGAGCAGCTTCAATACCCATGATGTTTGCAGGCATGTGGAGAGGTCCAAGATCTACTACCTCGCGGAAGCCGTCCAAAACCTCTGGAGTGATAAGTACAGACTTTGTGAACTTTTCGCCACCATGAAGTACGCGGTGACCAACTGCTCCAATTTCGTCCATAGATTTGATTACACCAACTTCTGGGTCAGTGATTTCTTTAATGATAAGTTCGATTGCTTCTTTGTGAGTTGGACAAGGGCTTTCGATTTCTGTTTTCTTTCCCTTAGCCTTGTGAGTAATGCAGCTTCCTTCAATTCCGATGCGCTCTACAACACCGTTAGCCATTACTTCTTTGTTGTCCCAGTCATAAACCTGATACTTTGCAGATGATGAACCGCAGTTCAATGTTAAAATAACCATAATAGTTTCCTATATAAAAAGAATTGATAGAATGAGGGTGGATGTCCGTCGGGTTGCTGAATGCAGCGGGGCAGGCAGGCACTCAAAAGAATGATATAATTATAGAAGTAATACGTACAATTTTCAATCACTGAAGGACCCCGCCTTGATACCTCACAGATAATATGATAACTTTGATTTGAGGGCTATTATGCAGAAAAAAGCATTTTCTTGTATCGTAATTAATGGAAAATTTCTGGAGCAGAAAATCACAGGCGTTCAGCGCTTTGCCTGGGAAGTTACCAAAAAACTTGATGAACAGGCTCCACAGTTCGGCTTAAAGGTTTATCTTGCAATTTCACCAGCTGTAAAAAACTCGGCTCTTCCTGATTTGAAAAACATAGAAATCATTACTGTTGGAAAATCTAAAGGTATTCGCTGGGAACAGATTCATCTTGCAAAATTTATCAGAAAGAATAATGCTCTGGGCCTTCATTTGTGTAATGCAATTCCATTCTTTGCACCAAAAGGAATTGCAGCTCTTCACGACATTTCCTATAAAGTAAATCCTGAATTTGTTACTACAGCAAAACATAAAATAATCAGAATCTGGCACCTGATTCAGTCGAAAGCCTGTGTTAAGCAGACTCTTGCAGTACTTACCGTCAGCGAATTCAGCCGTAATCAAATTTCTGAAGTTTATAAAATCCCTAAAGAAAAAATTACCGTAGTTTACAACGGCTGGCAGCATTTTCAAGGAAACGTTTCAGAAACTCCAATTGAAAAAGAGTTTTCTTTTCTGCATCAGAAAGATTTTTATTACTGCATGGCAACTCTCGCAAAGAACAAAAACTTTGAATGGATAAAAAAAGCAGCAGCATTTAATCCGCAATCAAACTTTGCTGTTGCCGGCCACCTTGATTTCAAAAAGCATGCAGTTAATTTTACAGAAGCAGATCTTCCAAAAAATCTTCATTACCTTGGTTATGTAAGTGATGAGCAGGCAAAACTCCTTATGAAAAACTGTAAGGCTTTTTTATTCCCATCGCTTTATGAGGGCTTTGGTATTCCTCCGCTTGAAGCACTGTCTATGGGAGCTCCGGTAATCTGTTCTAACTCAACCTGCCTGCCGGAAATTTTCAAAAATGGTGTACATTACATTGATCCATACAACGCAGAAGTCAATCTGGACCAGCTTTTGAAGCAACCGGTTTCCGATCCAAAGGAAATTCTGGCATTGTACAGCTGGGAAAAGACAGCATCTCTCATTGCAGGAGTAATCAAGAACATCATCTAAGTTTTTTTACTATATATTATTGAAAATCAATTCTTTAAAATATATAGTAAAGTATAATGATTATTACACAAACCCCATTCAGAATGAGTTTCTTTGGCGGCGGTACAGACTTTTCCGGTTTCTATAATGAACACGGAGGAGCTGTAATTTCTACAACCTTCGATAAATACTGTTATGTAACAGTACGTCATCTTCCGCCCTTTTTTGACTATAAAACACATGTAACTTATTCAAAAGAAGAAAAAATTAACAATCTTTCAGAAATGCAGCACCCGGCTATCCGCAATGCTATGGAATGGCTCGATATGCATGATATAAGACTTACCTACGAAAGTGACCTTCCTGCCCGCAGCGGACTTGGTACAAGTTCTTCTTTTGCAGTAGGAATGCTTTCTGCCTTCTATGCACTTAAAGGCCAGTACGCAGATAAACGCAAGCTCGCTGATGATGCAATCTATCTTGAACGCACACTTTGTAAAGAAGCAGGCGGTATTCAAGATCAGATTGCCGCAAGCTTTGGCGGAATGAACAGAATAAACTTTTCTGCAGACGGCTACACAGTTCATCCGGTTATTATTAATCCGGAAAGAAAAAAGCTTTTGAATGAGCATCTTATGCTTTTCTTTACAGGCTTCTCTCGCTTTTCTTCTGACATTCAGAAGGGAACAGAAAAATCTATGAAAGACAAGACTCAGCAGCTTCTTGAAATGTATAAGCTTGTTGATGATGCAGAAAAAATCCTTACTGATAAAAATACTTCTCTTGATGAATTTGGAAAACTTCTGGACTATACCTGGCAGCTTAAACGCGGCATTTCAAGCGGAATCAGTACAGACTCAATAGACGAACAGTACGAAAGAGCAAAGAAAGCCGGAGCCCTGGGAGGAAAACTTCTTGGCGCAGGTGGCGGCGGCTTCCTTCTCTTCTATGTTCCAAAAGAAAAACAGGCTGATGTTAAAAAAGCTCTCGCAGGACAGATGTATGTTCCATTCAGTTTTGAGAATGACGGAACAAAAGTTATTCATTACAGTCCTGAAACTTATGTAGAAAAACAATAACTATCAGACAAAGGAGACTTTGATGGATTATATAGCAGAACTTATTGAACGATATCCTTCACTTTCTGTATGCGAAAATGATATCCGCGCGGCAGCAGATGCAATTATTGAATCATATAAAAAAGGCGGTAAACTGATTGCTGCAGGAAACGGTGGAAGTGCCGCAGACAGCGACCATATTACCGGAGAACTATTAAAATCTTTCGTGAAAAAGAGAACTCCAGATGCATCATTTATCGAAGAACTCAAAAAGATTGACGGCGATACAGGAGCATATCTTTCTGATAAACTTCAGGGCTCATTACCAGCCATTGCACTCACAAACAATGCGGCACTTATGACAGCAAGTCTTAATGATGTTGATGGAAATGTTATGTTTGCTCAGCAGGTAAACGGCTACGGAAAAGAAAATGATGTTTTCCTTGGAATTTCTACAAGCGGAAATTCTGCTGATATAGTTTACGCAACTGTAGTTGCCAAAGCAAAAAAGCTTAAGACAATTGCACTCACTGGTAAAAACGGTGGAAAGCTTAAGGGGCTTGCCGACATCTCAATCGTAGTACCGCAGTCAGAAACCTTTAAGATTCAGGAACTTCACCTTCCTGTTTACCATGCGCTCTGTCTCACAATCGAAGAATACTTCTGGAAAGAATAAACAATAAAAGGAAGCAAAATGAAAGCTGTAATTATGGCCGGCGGCCTTGGAACCAGAATCGCAAGTGTACGCAGCGATGTTCCAAAACCGATGATTGAAATATGCGGAAAACCAATTCTCCAGCATCAGATTGAAAATCTTTTGAGCTCAGGAATTACCGACATCACTCTGGTAACAGGCCACCTTGGACATAAAATTCAGGAATACTTTGGCGACGGTTCAAAGTTCGGAGTAAAGATTTCTTACTTCAACGAAGATCACCCTTTAGGAACAGCAGGTGCACTTTTTAAGATGGAAGGTCTTACAGAAGATTTTCTCCTGCTCTGCGGCGATACTATGTTCAATCTGGACTTTGCACGGTTTATAGAATTTCATAAAAAGCATGGTGCATGGGCAAGCCTTATGGCTCACCCTAACGGCCACCCTTACGATTCATCTCTTCTTGTTACAGAAATCCTGCCTCCAGAAAAAGAAGGCGAACTCCCTCGTGATAGCAAACGTGTTGCAAAATGGCTGGCAAAAGAAGATGAACGCCTTTATTACAAAAACCGCGTAAATGCCGGAATCGAAATTATTTCGCCAGAGCTTCTTGAATACACAAAAAAGAATTTCAAGCCACGTCATCCGGAAACTCCAGATAAGATTGACCTGGACCGCGATGTCCTTAAACCTGCAATTCCAACCGAAAAGATTTTTGCTTACGACACTCCGGAATACATAAAAGACATGGGAACTCCAGAACGCTATTATGAGACTGAAAAAGACTTACAGTGCGGTCGTATTTTCCAGAAAAATCTTTCTCAGAAACAGAAAGCTGTATTCCTTGACCGAGACGGAACTTTGAACAAAGACAGAGGTTTTATAACAAGCCCAGAGCAGCTTGAACTTATTGACGGTGTAGCTGGAGCTGTAAAGGCAATCAATAAATCTGGATATCTTGCAATTGTAATTACAAATCAGCCGGTTATTGCACGCGGTGAATGCAGCTTTGAAAGTCTTCAGCAGATTCACGACAAGCTTGAAACAGAACTTGGAAAAGATGGTGCATATATTGATGCACTTTATTATTGTCCTCATCATCCGGATTCTGGCTTTGAAGGAGAACGGATTGCCTATAAAAGAAAGTGTAATTGCCGAAAGCCTGCCACAGGTTTAATTGAGCAGGCTCAGAAAGATTTTAATATTGATGTTTCACAGTCATTTATGGTTGGTGATTCTTCACGCGATACAGACTGTGGAAAAAATGCCGGCTGTAAGGCAAGCATTCTTGTAAATGAAAAATATAGGCTCAGCGACTTTGTAAAAGAATATATTTCAGGAGACGAAAAATGAAAGTAGCTATTGTTCATGACTGGCTCACAAACTACGGCGGCGCCGAAACCTTCGTAGAACTGTGGCTCAGAATGTATCCTCAGGCAGACATCTACACTCTGGTGTACGACAAGAAAAAAATGAAGGGACACTTTGAAGGAAGTAAAATCTATACTTCAAAGCTTCAGAAGATTCCAGGTGCAACAAAGATTTACACAAAGCTGCTTTCCTTTATGCCAAAAGCCTTTGAAAGCTTTGACCTTACCGGCTACGACCTTGTTCTCTGCTCAAGCTCAAGCTGCGCAAAGGGAGTTATAGTTCCGCCGCACATTCCTCAGGTAGCATACATTCACACACCAATGCGCTACGCCTGGGACTTATATTTTGATTACAAAAAGCGAAGCGGAAAACTCACAAGATTTTTCATGGATAAGTGGATGCCAAAAATCCGTTTGTGGGATTATATTTCTGCACAGCGTATAGATACAATCGTAGCAAACTCTGCCTACATTGCCCGAAGAATCCAGAAGTTCTGGAACCGCGAAGCAACAGTTATTTATTCTCCTGTAAATATAAACCGCTTTTATGCTGCTGAACCGGCTCTCCCCCGCGAAGATTTTTATGTAGCTTTCTCACGCCTCGTTCCATATAAGAGAATTGATCTTGCTGTACAAGCCGCAATAAACCTCGGCAAGAAACTCGTAGTTATCGGCGGCGGCAGTGAGGAAAAAAAGCTCCGTGCCATGGCTGCCGGTCACAGCAACATTGTTTTCCTTGGCCGTGCCAGCGACGAGGTCTTGCGAAATAACCTCCAGCGTTGTAAAGGTATGATTTTCTGCGCAGAAGAAGATTTCGGTTTAGCGCCGGTTGAAGCACAAGCCTGCGGCGCGCCTGTAATTGCGTTTGGACGGGGTGGTGCTTGTGAGACGGTAGTTGATGGGAAAACCGGTGTTTTCTTCGCCAGCCAGACCGTTGAATCACTGGAAGAAGCCCTCGGCCGTTTTGAAGAATTACACGCTGCTGGTAACTTCAAAGAAACTGAAATTACAACGCACGCAAAAACCTTCAGCGAAGAACGCTTTGTTTCCGAGTTCTCCAAAATAGTAGAAGAAACAAAAAAGAAAATAGTTCCAAAATTTTAAGAGAAATAGAAAACCCCCGAAACCTGAGTTTCGGGGGTTCTTTATTACATTATTTTTGACTTTAGAAATTACCACCACCAAGTGTAGCAGAAAGCTTCAAAGAAATTGTTGGATTAGTTTCAAATGTTTTGAATGTAAGACTTGGTCCAAGACCTACCTTCAATTCCTTTATTGGTGAATAATAAAGCATTGCTGTTGTTGTAAGAGAAGTACCGCTGGCAGCAGCTATCATTTCATCTGAAGCTCCAGAAAGCTTAAGCATTTCTCTTTCTACAGAAGTTATTTCTTTTCTTCCGAAATTTCCTATTGCAAAAATACTTGCTGTAAAATCTTTGTTATTAAAGAGTTTTCCAAAACTCAACAAAGCTGCAATGTTATGACCACCAATTACATAACCTGCAGGATCCTTATCATTTCCATTGAAGTAATACTGAGCGGCAAGAGTAATCTGAGGTTCTTTCCACATGTAGGTAAAACCGGCTGTAGCTTGAATGATATTTGTTTTATCTTCCCAGTTGTGATCTGTTGCCCATTCACTTGCAGAACCATAACTGTAAACAAATTCACCAAAGAAGCCGATTTTTCTCAAACTTCCTGTTGCAGTAAGCATAGCCTTTGGTGCATTCTGATATTTATAAAATCCACCAATTCCAAATTCCCAGTTTCCGATTAAAAGATCAAATTTACCAGCAAGGGCAGTTTCCCGCATATAACTTTCTGCAGTTTGATTTGTAAAGTTTGTAGAAGGAATTACATAAAACCAGAGACAATTCTGACTGTTTGGAAACACAATCTGAGTTCTAAGGTTCAAAGCTCCATCTACCTGCTTTTCCGGATGTTCTGGATCAATTGAACTTGTATTGATCATATCTGAAACCGGACTGAAGAAATATCCTGTTCCCCAGGTAACTGTATGAATACCAAAGCGGAAGAAGGCTGTTTCCTTCAAAGAAAAATCTGTAAATAATTCCTTGAGTTTAAACCAATCAATTATTGAGTTTGTAGTCTTCTTTCCAATAATAAGAGTACCATCTGTATTTATGCCAAGCACTTCAGATGTCTGACCATCACGAAGATATCCTGTAACACTATTATTAAACGGATATGCAAAACCAAACTTTGTATAAATACGAAGTGTTTCTGTAGGCCGAGCATCAACAGAAAGCATTGCGCTTAAATCAGGCTTAAGTGTTGATGCATAAATATTCTTGGCCAGATCGTTTTCTTCCGGAGAATACAAAACCGTATTTGTTGTAATTCCGGCAGAAAGACTGCCGCCAACTTTGATGCTGCCAGTATCAAAAATTACACCTTTACTCAAGTCGGTTTTTGCAGATACGTCTTTGACTTCCACAATGCTGTCATCAGCAAATAAATCATCATCACTGCCACCAAAAAGGTCGTCATCGCTTTGAGCAAAAACAGAAGTCGCCAGCAAGAATGCTCCGAATAAAAATATCAGTTTTTTCATTAATTTAATCCCTCAAGATATGCCTTTGTAAAAATCTTATCCGGCAAGGTATCAAAGGTAAGGTCAGAAATTACCTGCTGGGTCTGTTCTCCTTTGTTGAGTTCGTCGCGCAGGATTGCCTGACTTGCTACATAACCAACCTTTCCACGAACTTCAATCTTAGACCATTTTGGAACCAGCATTGTACGCATGAGACGGTCGGAACCGGAAAAATCTTCCTGTTTAAGAATAAGCGGAATATCCTTACGAACATAGTATTTTGTTTTTGCATAAGAAGGTTCTTTTGATTTTGCCTTTAGCACAATAATATCTACAGGATATTTTCCTAGAGTTCCTTCTTCGTAAGAAAAAACTTCATAATTATCACGCCAGTATTTTGTACTTCTTTCAAGGTCATCAAGCTTAACATCTGAGTCACCAAGTGCTTCCTTTATTGAAGTATGGGTAAACTTGCGGGAAATAGGATCATAAGACCAGATGTTATCATCATTGCGAAGGAATCCTTTTCCTTTGTCTGCATCTGGGAAAAGCTGTACAACTGTCATTAATTTTTTGTCTGTTCTTTCAAACCACTTGTACTGAATGTTTTCCTTTGGTTTACCAGGCTTTTCTACAACAAGAGAAACTGTAGCAGAATAATCTCCATGGTAAGCCTGAATATCCTGGCTTGTTTCCATAATCTGATAACATTTTTCAGCGATATCTGCAGAAACCTGTGCTGTAGCAGCGGCAGTAAAAAGCGCAGCTGCTGCGATGAATGATAGAATTTTTTTCATATTAAAACTCCTTACTTAACTGTTCTCAGTGCTTCGGCAGGGCTCATGCGGGCAGCCTGTTTTGCACTTCCTCTTACAGCAAAAGTAGTAAGTGCAATCAATATAACATACTGAAGAATAACTGAGAATATTGAAATCTTGAATGAGAAGTGTCCCTTCTGCAGGAAGAAAGAAAGCGCATCGTTATTAACTGGAATGCAGTGAACAATTGCCATTACAAGAGCAGCAAAAACCAATCCAGAAAGTGCACCAATAATACACAAAATCACAGCTTCATTTGTAAATACCTTGCGGGTATCTTTACCGGTCATACCAAGTGCACGCATTGTTCCAATCTCGCGGATTCTTTCATACAAAACCATACGATATGTGTTAGACACACCTACCATTACAATCATAAGAATTACAATAAGAATTACAGTTGTAATGATGTGAACAATATTCAGTACAGTTTTAATCTGAGGAATTTCGTCATACAAAGTTTCTACTCCGTATTTTACACCCTTCCATTCATTCTCAGGCTTCTTTGTATCAACCTGTTTTTCGAGTCCCTTTCCTACATTAGTAGGATGAGTCTTCATAGCAAGAGCACGGCTTGTTACATTGATTTCCGGATTAACTTCGCTGTCCTGACGGATTCTTGCTTCAATTGCCATTGCCGCTTTTGTCTGCTGATCTTTATCGCGCAGATAAAGTGAGAACATTGAGTATCCGCCCTCCGGCATTTCTACAATTTCATTTACATCTTCAATGTCTGCATAAGCCTGCATAGAATTCATAAAGCTGTTAGATTTTATGATTCCGGTAATTGTCATGTCAGCAAAAGTATTCTGTCCGTAAACTGTCCAGGTTGAATAAATAATTTCATCGCCAACCTGAAGATTCAAAGATTCTGCAACCTTATCACTGATAATCAAACCGTTCTTCATATCAGCATCAACGCCACCACTTGTAAACTGAAAGGAATCTCTAAGACTCTTTTCATTCAAATCACGGCCATAAAGCTGAATTACAGATTTTTTTCCATTGAAAATTGCATTTCCGTTAGACATTGTAAAGCATGAATAATAATCATAATTAATGTTCAACTCATCTACAATTTTTCTTGCATAGTCTCTGTCACGTACAATGTTTACAAGCTTTGCTTTTCCACCCGGAGTGTCAGAGTTTAACCATTCAAGTCCCTGAACAATTACATTACCACCAACAAGCTGTGTAATCTGATTTTCGAGGTTTCCTACCATTCCGGTTGTAAGCCCATCTATAGCAGTTACAACAAAAAATCCGAAAGCAATTGCCACAGCAAGAATGGCATTACGTCTTTTATTTCTGGTTAGGTTTCTTAACGCTAATGATACTGTTTTCATAACTTACTGCCCTCCTCTATTCCTTACTGAGTGCCTTAATCGGTGTAATTCTGAGCGCAGACTTTACAGGATATCTGTTACTGATAATACTTCCCAAAAGTGCTACAAGAATAGTTGTTATCAGAATTTTTGGAGTTGGACTAAAGTGAAGTAATCCGCCGCCAAGAATCATTTTTGCAATTGAGTTTGTTACTGCAATATTGAAAGAATTGAAAATTGCCATACAGATAAAGGCAAAGACAATTCCTGCAAGAGCAGAAAGGCTTGTAAGAATTATTGCCTCTGAATAAAAGAGTTTTTTTACAAACTTCTTTTCTGCACCAATTGCACGCATTGTTCCAATTTCACTTGTTCGCTCAATTACAGAAACAACCATTGTATTCATGATGATGATGAATACTACAATTGCAAGAATTATGATAAGCAGGTTGAAAATAAAGCCGATTCCTTCAACTGTTCCTGAATAAGAGATAGCTGCTTTTTTCCAGTCCATCGCCTGGGCATTCAATCCTTCTTCCTTAAAGCGTTTATTCAGTTCAGCAACAAGCTTTTTATCTGCATGTGGATTATCAAGCTTTGCAAGAACAAACTGCCATGAGCCGTCATCTGTTTTATTCAACTGATCACGCAAAGTTGTATCACCAAGAATGCTGTCAAAGTCAGTAGAACTTCCAAGAATTGCTGTATCACTTTCTATATCATCAAAGAAGTCATCATCTCCACCAAAGAAATCATCTTCTGACATCTCAGAAATTGAAAGGTCTACGCTGTCCGGCAATTCCTGACTGAAGGAGTTTGCATAAGTGAGTTCTGCAAAGGCACGTGCGAGAGCCGGCTCACAATAAACACTCTGGAACATAGCAGAATATTCATTGGCAGGCTTAAAGATTCCAACAACTTTTGCTTCACGAATTACACCACCCATGCTGGCCATAAGAACATCGTCTCCAAGTTCGAGAGTATTGTTCCAGGTCTTTGAAAAGTTTTCGATAACACGGGTATCAACGATAATTTCATTAGTACCCGGTGTTGGGTAGTGACCTTCAACCATCTTCAAATCAGGGAAGAGCTCCCAGAAGCTTCCTGTTTCACCTGCAAAAAGCATAGAAATAGGGAGGTCCATAATTCCGATATCTTTCTCATCATCCTGCAAAACTGAAAAATCAATTTCGGCATCCTTTGAAAGAATTACCTGTGCAGAAATCATCTTTGACTTCATCTTAATTCCATCAGTTTCTGCAAGAATTTCTTCGATGCGCTCAAGATCATTAAGAGCCGGAATCTGTGGAACTTCACTTGAAATATTTGTTGAGTTTACACCAAATACATCTATTGAGCTTCCTTTTTCCGGAATAACCGAAATAGCAAGGTCGCCTGTTATATTTGCCCTGAAATCTTTTTCAAGTCCGCGATTTACCGATTCAAGGAAAGAGTTTCCCATCACAACAATTGCTACGCCAAAAAGAATGAACATAGAAATAATGATGGTTTTAGACTTGTGTTCCTTGAGGTTGCGCAGGGCCAGTTTTATTATGTCTTTCATTGCCGCACCACCTAAATCTTATAAACGTCTGAACCTGTTTTGTGCTCGTCGTTTGTAACCTGACCGTCGAGAATATGAACAACATGGTCACACATATCTACAATACGAGAATCATGTGTAGAGAAAATGAATGTTGTCTGCAAATCAGGATCTTTGTTCAAAGCCTTCATAAGCGAGAGAATCTGCTCTGAGTTCTTTGAGTCAAGGTTTGCTGTAGGTTCATCTGCAAGAATTACAGGAGCCTTTGTTACAAGTGCGCGTGCAATTGCAACTCTCTGGCGCTGACCGCCAGAAAGCTCATTTGCTTTATGATTCTTCCAGTCTGTAAGACCAACCTTTTCAATAAGATAATTAATCCATTCTTCCTTCTGAGCTTTTGAAAACTCATCTACAGGACTCTTTGAATTTTTATCTTTTGATTCAAGGAGAAGTGGGAATTCAATGTTTTCATAAACATTCAATACCGGAATAAGGTTGAAGGTCTGGAAAATGAAACCAAGGTGAGAACGACGGAGAGCAGTAATTCTGCGGTCAAGCTTTGCAGGAATTGCAACGCGAACCTTTTTACGCTTACCGTCTTTTTTATCTGGACCAGCAGAAGACCAGCGCGTATTTACTGTTTCTGCATCTGCAAGGTCTACACCATCATAAACATCTGTATCACCAATAATAATTGAACCGCTGCTTGGAAGGTCAATCAAACCAATCATATTCAGAATTGTAGATTTACCTGAACCTGATGGACCAGAAACCGCAGCAAACTCTCCCTTTTCTATATCAAAGGAAACACCACGAACTGCCTCAATTCTTTCCTTTCCAAGAGGATAGAATTTGTGCACGTCTTTTAAGCTAACAACTGCCATTTTTGAAAACTCCTTTTACTAGATATATATTATAATACATTTTCCGTATTATTGTATTAAGCACATAATACAGTGACACAGTAAATGTGTCAATATATTTATTAATATTTATACACTTGAGAATTGATTTTTTGTCACTGCATTTCTCGCAATGACGGTATTTTTAAATGAGTTTTTTCTTTCCCCAGCCCTGCACCAGATCTTTTGGTTCTTTAGAAAGCAGAAGTTTTACAAGCAGCAGATTTGTCTGGCTGAAAACATTCTGCATAAGCTCCTGCTGTTCAGCAGTAAAGCGGCTCAGTACCCAGTCTGCAACGCCAATTTTTTCGTTATCAGGACGGCCGATTCCAAACCGCAGGCGGAAAAAGTCTGCCGTACCAAGTACAGCCTTTGTTGAACGAAGCCCGTTATGACCGCCAAGGCCGCCGCTCCATTTAAGGCTTACAAAGCCTGGCTCAAGTTCAAGCTCGTCATGAACAACCATAATTTCTGAAGGCTGAATTTTATAAAAATTTGCGACTTCGATAATGCTGTCGCCACTAAGGTTCATGTAAGTAAGAGGTTTTAGAAAGTAAATATGAGCGGGCGCCTCTTCGGGCACAAGCACCGGAGAGCCGTCTTTTTTTGAACAGATTTTTGTATCACAGGCCCACTGGGAAAGTTCCTGCGGAGTAAAGCTGGCAATCTCGCCTTTAAACTTATTCTGCCAGCTCAATTTACCCGCAAATGGCAGAGAATCTTCAAAATACCAGCTTACATTATGCCGTGTTTTTTCATATTCTTTGCCGTAATTTCCTAAGAAGGCTACAAGTTTAATCATTTTGCAAGTTCTTCCAATGGTTTGAGATACTGCTTTACAGTTTTTTCGTCTACCTTAAAGCGGTAAGGAGTTTCGCTACAGGTTCCATAATACTGCTGCAAATCATTTGGATTATTCTTTGGCAAGGCAAAGAACTCAAGTTTAATATCCTTAAAGTTGTAAGTGATTCTGGCAGTTACAGATTTTGTTCCTTCAAGAACTGCATCTTCCAGATACCAGTCGCGGGTAGAAAGCGAAGCAAAAGAAGTAAGCCATACATTTGCCTTTCCTTCGTCCAGCTCAATTTCACCGCCGCTTACATTCCATACTACATCGTCGCCGTTACCCATTCTGGATACAGCCCAGGTTTTGTCATCAGCATCAGTAATGCTTACACCTGAAATCTCATCTGAATTAAGATTCAATACGATTGTTGTACGAGCCGCAGCAACGCTTGTATCAAAAGTATCATTTACGCCACCGGAAACAAGATAAATATCTTTTCCACCATCCACAGTCATATAACACTGAGACGAAGAAACAGCAGTTTTTCCAATTTCAATTGTACGCAAAACCTTATCGCCAAGTTTTGCAGTAACCGTGGTTTTCTTGCTGTCTGTAAGCTCATAGCGTTCAACATTGTTTCCGCTTGCAATGCTTCCTACCTTATCAAGGGCACGAATATTTTTGATTGCAGAAATATAAGAATCAACCATGCTCAAACTTGCAGGATATTTTTTCTCGCCTATAAACCAGTCTTCTCCTTCTTTGTAAAGACTGATTGTTTCCTGTGGAGTTACAATTTCCAGAGAATCAGGTTCGTCTTTAAACGTAAAATATTTTGTGGTATCACGAGCCGAAAGAATGAACTGCACAAGGCATACAGCAAGCAGAATCACATCGGCAATTATCAATACTAATTTTCGTGTTTTCATATCGCTACCTTCTATTTAGTAATTGTTCTTGTGTCATCAGGATTATATTTTTTGTTGATGGCATGACGACGTGCATTGCGAAGTCTCCATACAATCAAACCTGCAATAACAACAAAAATTGCAATTCCAAATGAATTGAAGAATTTCCAGAAGTTTGCAGCCACAGCTGACTTAATTGTAAGGTTATTAACAGAAAGGCTCTTTGTGCGCATTGTACAAAGGTCTTCATTACCGTTCAAATAATCAACCACGTTCATAAGGAACATAGAAACCGGGCTCTTTCCGTTTTCATCAATAACCTGACGTGTAGTAATTGCAGAGGAACTTGCAACAAAAAGCTTTCCAGGCATTACGCTTGATTTTACAAAGCTTGAAGTTACAAGAGATTCATCGCCGGAAGCAGCAGGAGCTTCGTCAAAGGCACTGTCAAACTTACCTTCAAGAAGAAGGGCAAGATCATACTGTGCAAAAGAAGCAGGGTCTTCAGGCGGTGTAATATAAAGCGGATGCAATGTGATTCCTGATTCAAGAGTCCATGCTTCAGGAGAAGATTTTGCAAGCTCTGTTACCTTAATGTTTTTATTTTCGATTGCAGCAGATGGATCGAGAGAACCGCTCTGCAAAAGATAAACGTAACCAAGGTTATTTGTAATTACACATTTTTTTGCAAGCTGTTTTTTATGAATTGTTGGAACCCAGTAATAAGTAAGCTCACCGTACTGAGCATTCATATCCTTAATACAGTTTTTATCCATTACCATATTCTTACCGCGGGCAACTCCGTACTTTGTAAGAAGTCTTTCGATGTTTACTTCATTTGAAACGAAGTTTCCGATTCCGTAAGACTGATTTCTTCCGTCATCATAAACACCGTCTATCAAAAGCATTACGTTTCCACCGCGCAAAAGGAACTGGTCAATTTTGTAAAGCTCTTCTTCGGTAAAATCCATTTTAGGACCATTGATGATTATAGAATTCATTCCAGCCGGAATATTATCCGAATTCAAATCAATGTCCTTAAGTTCATACATACCAGAAATCAAAGTCTCAAAGTTTGCAGCACCATCTTCAGAAGTATGATCAACTTCGCCGTGGCCTGTAATATAACCGATCGCCTTTGTGCTCGAAAGCAGACTGTGAAGGCCTTCTGTCAAAGTTGTTTCAACATCTTCGAGTCCACCGATTGCATAACCAAAGAAAGAACGCTGAACCTCAAGAGGAAGAGCATAAGATTTTTCGCCATGTTCAAGCACAAGACCAAGCGCAGCCTTTTTTGCCACACCCCTATCCTGATAAGCAATAGTCTGAATCCCATATTTTGCAGAAAGAGCATCTGCATCTTCTGCAGAAGGACTAACTGTCTTATATTCAAGACGATCAAGATTCTGTTTATTTACATTGTCAAAAGCTGAACGAATAATTTTGTCTGCTTCTTCTGCCCCACTGATTCCAAGCTGCTTAAGCTCGTCGCTGAGGTAAAGAGTAAGCGAGATTTTTTCATTCTTACCAAGACCGGCGAGTGTATCTGCCACAGAAACCATCTTAGACATTTTTGTTGTAAGATTGAATTCAAATCCGTCAGAAGTCTGAACCGGATTCATGATTTCTATGCTGTCGCCATAAGTAACGGCAAGACCCATATAAACATTCTTGAGTCCAACTTCGTTATTCTTGATTTCCTGAATCTGAACCTGCTGGATTCCAAGGTTTCTTGCAAGCTCTTCGTTTTCCGGCTTAGACATATCCATATAAGAAACCGAAAAGTTCTTGTTTGCGGCACCCTTGTATTCAACAAGAATATCTTTTACATACTGAGAAACACTGCTGTATGTAGAAGGAAGATTATCACTAAAGAAGACACGTACAGAAAGCGGAGAATCCAGATTCTTTACGAGAGTTTTACTTGCTTTTGAAAGCGAATAAGATTTTGGAGCAGTAAGGTCAAAACGTAAAAATGCCTTATGTCCTGCAACATTCAAAAGCACAAGAAAGATTACAAAAAGAATAAAATCTGATTTAGGACCTTTAAGCCACTGAATTATTTTTTTCATCATAAACTCCATTAAGCCTTAGCAGCCTGCTGAACTTTTACGGTTCCGGCAAAGAACAAAGCAGTAAGGGAAATAAAATAAATAAAATCCCTTGTATCAATAATTCCGCGCGAAACAGAAGTAAAATGAGACTTTGCCGAAAGGAAGCCCAGAACCGAAGCAAGAGTAGCCGGCAGGAACATAAGCAGGTAATCAATCAGCGAAAGCACAATACAAATTGCAATTCCGGCAAGAAAGGCAATAATCTGATTTTTTGTAATTGCAGAAGTAAAAATTCCAATAGCAGTAAAACTTGCACAAAGGAAAATTGCTCCAACATAGCCGCCAATAATCGGACCATAATCTGGAGAACCAAAAACCTCTGCAGGAATAATAAACAAAAGAGTTGGAAGCAGCATAATAAGCGTTCCAATAAAAGATGCCAGATATTTTCCTGTAACAACATCAACTTCTGTAACAGGAAGAGTCATAAGAGTTTCGATAGAACCCGCTCTTTTTTCTTCAGCAAAAAGTCTCATTGTAAGAGCCGGAATAAAGCAGGAAAGAATCAAAGGCAGGGCAGAAAAGAATGCTCTGAGCTCTGCTCTGTCCATAAGAAAGAATCCGCCGTAAAGATAGGCAAATCCAAAATAAAAGAAAATACCCGAAATAATCAGGAATAATGCAGAAACCAGATAAGCAACAGGAGAAGCAAAATAAGCCTTGAGCTCACGCTTCATGATGATAATTGCAGAACTGTTCATTTACTTTGCCTCCGTAAGAGTATGGAATACATCTTCCAAAGTATTCTTGTTGAGAGCAGCCTCATACAAATCACAACCGCCCTCAACAAGCTTTCTGATAAGCGCAGGTCTTATTTCAGAATCTCCATTAACAGAAACAACGAGCTCTGTAAGACCGCCCTCAATAGCATTTACACTTACACCTGCAACACCAGAAATAGACTTTGCAAGTTCAGCAGCTCCAGAGGCACCAGCGCCGCCCACAGTAACATAAACTGTAGACAAAGTTCCGATACTGTTCTTGAGCTCTTCGATAGAAGAATCTGCAACAAGTTTACCACCGCTAATAATGATTGCCCGGCTGCAGATTGTTTCAACCTCACTAAGAATATGAGTAGAAACAATTACCGTACGGGTCTTACCAATTTCACGGATAATCGCGCGAACATCTTCAACCTGGTTAGGGTCAAGACCACTGGTAGGTTCATCAAGAATTAAGATTTCCGGATCATTCATAAGAGCATGAGCAAGAGCAACACGCTGGCGGTTACCGCGCGAAAGCTCAGAAATATTTTTACTCATTACTTCTTTAAGTCCGCATTCTGCACAAAGAGCAGGAACTTTTTCTTCCGGATTTTGTCCATAGATTTTTGCAATGTAGACAAGATAATCTTCTACAATCATTTCTCCATAGAGTGGAGCTGATTCCGGCATATAACCGATTTTCTTTTTTGCCTCAACAGGATTTTCACAGATATTGATTCCGTCAATGGTAACCGTACCCGAGCTAGGCTCCAGAAATCCTGTAATCATTCTCATTGTAGTAGTTTTGCCAGCGCCGTTTGGGCCAAGAAGTCCTACAATCTGTCCTGTAGGAATTGAAAAGCTGACATCATTTACCGCACGAAAATCCCCGAAGTTTCGGGAAACGTGGGAAACCTCAATCATTTTTATATCCTCCTGAGTAAGTAAAAAGCGGGAATTCCCCTTATACTTACAGTTAAAATATACTAAAAATTCAGGCGAAAATCAAAACCGAATTTAAAATATTGTTCTTCCGGACAATAACTCGCCTTTATATATGAACTGATAGGAACAGAAGACATTTTTCCGGCCGCAAGGTTTATATCAATATCAAGAATCAAAGAAAATACATTTGATACCTTAACATTTGAAAAAACGTTCTGAACATAATTCATACTTCTGATATCGGGCCTGTGCCCAGGTTCCATATTATATTTCATGTTAAAACTATGACTTGCTTTTAATCCGATTCTTCTGAAATAAACATATACAGGAGTAATTCCCTGCTGTATTTCTTTTCCTATAAGAAGGATTTCTTCCGTTGTCTCAAGAGCTCTTCCACTTTTGTTTACAAAATCAACAGAAAGAGAAGCCGGAGCACTAAGAATCCAGCCATGCCAGGTGTTTAATGGCGTTAATCTTGGTATTGCTAAAGAACCATAAACACCAAAATTCATACTGATTTCCTGAGCTTCATACATAGCATAAAATCTTGCACCAACTTTCAGACCTTTGTTTTCAAAACGCGAAGAACCATACTGATGGATGCTGGAATATTCAAGAGAACTAGAAAATTCCCAAAGCTCATACGCATCTTTAATATAAGGCCAGCCGGAAAGTGACGGATACTTTTCCGGATATTTAGCTGCAAGCTCTTCATCAAAATAATCTGTAGAAGCCCTATAGATTCCCCGTAAATCAAAGGTCAGTTTTTTTATGGCAAGCCCCAAAGGAATAAACCATGAAGTTCCGGCCTGAGCTTTTAAGTCATAGCCGCCTTCCATGTTAAAATTAAAACAAGTCGCTGCTTTTATTGTTACAGGGGTAGAAGAGTTTTCTATATAGATAGCGGCAGATTTATCTTTATCAAGCTTTGTCGATTCGTGTCTTATCTTTGTTATATATTGAGATGGAAGATTTACCGTCCAGGAGAAATCCATAGGCAGATAATTCCAGCCGGCAGAAAGTATAATCGTATTATTTAAAAGCGGATCTTCCTGGGTAACCACAGACATACCAAGACCCGGCCAGTAAAGAATTCCCTCATCAAAATCTATAAGCTTGATTGGTAAGCCCGGTCTGTATGAAAGGTGAATTAAATACCTGAAGGGATTGTACAGTTTTGGATTTTCGAGGGACAAGGCCGCAGTGTGAGCCGGCTGATTTGGAACACTCTGATTTTCGCAGGCAAGTCTTCCCTCTACCAAATCAAACTCAGAAAGAGCAAGACGGCGGAACTCGTTATGGTCGTATTTTCTTGAGATGTAACAAAGCTCTCCATTATTTATCTGCGGCTCACAGGTTCCTCCAGAGACATCTGTCTGCATAAAAGAAACTTTTTCCGGCCTGTAAGAATCATCAAGAGCAATAATTCCCGTTCGTGTAAAAGCAGCAGATTCTGCAGCAGTAATACCAAACTCAAAAGTATAAAAGCCGGAATCATCAGTTTTATTAAACTGCAAATTACGCAGCCTGAACTGGCCATCCAGAAAATCAATCTGATATTTTTCTTCAGGATATTTTTTTGCTTCATCATCAAATTGAATTCTCAAAAGCTTTTGCTGAGCCTTTTCCACGATGATGCAGCAGACAAAACCCTTACCTGCATAAACCGGAGAAAACGGTACTTCATTGCGTAAAAACTCTTTTTCAAAAATCAAAGAAGATTTGCTTTCGCTGCCATTTTCGTCACTTTCACTTTGTCCAAAGGCAAAAATCTGCAGCCGCGACTTAGCCTCTGTTACATTCACACCGCATAAGGCAGTCTCGCCATTACTGCGAACAAGGAAAGAAGCTTCCCTAAGCGGAAAAACTTCTGTCAAAAACTTTCTTTCATGTAAATCATAAATACTCGTCAGGCAGGAATAAAGCCCGTCCTTTTTTTCACTTCTTTTATAAGAAACACTGAGGTAACGGCCGTCCTGCGAAAGCGACAATTTTTCAACTTCATCAGCAAGAAAAAGTCTGGAACGTTTTCTGAATCTTGCACTCTCATCATAAATTGAAACCTCATGCCTGATTTTATCGTACCAGATAAGCCCCTGCTCTGTAAAAAGAACCTGAGCAAAATCTGCCTGCTTATCATTTTCCAGAAATCTTTTTGAAGCCTTTTCAAGCCGCTCAAGTTCTGCCAGCTCAGAAGGCAGAGGAACAGCCTGCTCAAACTCTTTCCACAATTCCGAAAGAGTTTTTTTATAAACCCGGTAAAAAACCTGCTGACCAGAAAAAGGATTTATTTTTCCACATTCCTTCCAGAGCCTTTCATATTGTTCAAGCCCATACTGCGAAATCAAAAAAGCAGAAAAGGCAGTTCCCGCAGCAAGCACAACCTTTTCTCCAGGCGGTACATCCACCACTGTAGAAACCTGCATCCAGCCGGGAAACTTTCCTTCAAGCTTTGCCTGCGACAAAACCTGCAGAAAATATCCGTCGTTAATCCTGCCAAGCCCGTCTTTTCCTTCTTCCAGATAAGCCGCTCCATCTACAAAGGAAAAAGGAAGATTCCAGATTGTAGCCGGCTGATAGTTTTCTCCGGCAATATATTTTGCTAAAAACTCATTTACAGGGCTTCGAGTTTTTTGAATAAGAGCACTGTAAATTTCTCTGTAAAATAAATCCAGAAGCGAGTCGTTATAATTTGAAGTATCATAATCTGCAGGGGAATCAAAAACAACAATCCGGTCGTAAGGAGAAGGCGTAAACTCCACAGAAAGAAGGTCTGAATCAGGAGAAATTACAACCGGAATAAAAAGATTTTTTTCTGTCTTAAGTTCAAGACTTGCTTTTTTGTAAAGTGATTCTACGGCGCCAGAAAGAATAGCCGCAGTTTCTTCGCTTTCTTTAGAATAGATGATTTCAAAATGCTCTGTTTTTGCAACGAACATTTTTCTGGGCTTCGAAAGGAGACCGGCCGCAGTAAGTTTTACAGGACACAATAAAAAAAACAGAAAAACGAGGAGAGTACAAATATGCGTTTTAGCTGAATATTTACTTCTCATTTTTCTGTTTTCTTAAAACTTACTTCCTGCAGAACTCCTCAAGCACACTCTTGTAAATTGCAAGACCTTCATCTATTTCACGGTCTGTAATATTGAGCGGCGGAAGGAATCTAACTACATCCGAACCAGCTGTTGTAGTACACAATCCTTTTTCAAGACATCGCACTTCAATATCAAAAGGCTTAATGCTCGGGTCAATCTGAGTTCCAATCATAAGACCCTTACCGCGAACATCTTTTACAATAGGAAGATTCCAGCTTGCAATTGCACCGCGGATATAGTCTCCGGCATGGTTTACTCTGTCGAGGAAAGCCGGGGTGCTCACTGTATCAAGAACTACAAGACCAGCTGCACAGGCAAGCGGGTTACCTGCAAAAGTTGACTGATGGTCACCTGCAACAAAAACATCTGCAGCCTTACCACGGAAGAGGCAGGCTCCCATAGGTACGCCACCTGCAATTCCCTTAGCAAGAGTTACAACCTCAGGCTTAAAGCCAAGCCAGTCGCTCGCAAGATAAGTACCGGTTCGTCCAACACCAGTCTGAACCTCGTCTGCCATTACAATTGCACCGGCAGCACGGGCAGCATCGGCCGCAGCCTGTGCCCATTTTGGATCTATAAGATTTACACCGCCCTCGCCCTGAATACATTCAATGAAGAGGGCTGCAGTTGTATCGTCAAAGGCTCCGGCCAAGGAGTCGAAATCATTTGCCTTAATAGTCTTAAAGCCTTCCGGATAAGGAGCAAAACACTCCGGATGAAAGCGGTCCTGTCCGGTTGCAGTAAGAGTTGCAAGAGTACGACCATGAAATGAAGACTCCAGAGTTACAATTGTCTTACGCTTAGCACCACCGTTGAGCTGACCGTACTTGCGTGCAAGCTTAATGGCAGCTTCATTTGCCTCGGCACCAGAGTTTCCAAAGTAACCGCGGTCAAAACCTGTAACGCGCAAAAGATTTTCAGCAAAATCAAGACCTACATCAGAAAAATAGTAATTTGAAATATGGATCTGACGGCGAGCCTGCTTAGAGATAGCCCGAACAAGCGGCTTATAATTATGACCAAGGCAGTTAACCCCAATTCCGGCAATAAAATCAATATACTTTTTGCCGTCACTAGCCCACATTGTTGCACCCTTCGACTTTTCAAAAACCACGTCAAAGGAACCATAGTTGTTCACAATTTTCTTTTCCATATTTCACCTCTACCGTGCACAGTACCACTTTTACCCCGAAATTGCAATTATAGAATAGTCCCATCCATTGCGAGATGCAGCAGCAACGTGGCAATCTTTATTCAATTATTTTTCGAAAACCATTTCCTGAAATGTTCATTTTGAGACCATATATATAGTGTGAGATTTTATATTCTCAAAACTATATTAACGGAGGTTCATAAATGAACAAATCTAAACAAGAAGAAGAAATTACACCAGAGAAAAAGTGGAAATCGGCAACTATCGCAAATAACTTTATTTTCTACAAAATCATGCGGCATAATCCGGATGTTTGTACAGAATTACTTGAAATACTTCTAGAAATGGAAATAGACCATATCGAAATGCATGGTGAGGAAACAATCGAAACAGATTTTGAAAGCAAAGGAATTCGTCTGGATGTTTATGCTAAAAACGACAGCAAGGCATTTAATTTGGAAATGCAAGCCTCGGATAGTAAAGAGCTTCCTGAACGTTCCAGATATTATCAGGGCTGTATTGATGTCGATACTCTTCAATCCGGTCAAAAGTATAAGGAACTTAAAGATTCCTATATAATTTTTATTTGTATCTCAGACCTTTTTGAGAAAGGCCTGCCTTGTTATCGTTTTGAGAATTTATGTCTTGAAAATAATTCAATAAAGTTGAATGACCGTTCTTATAAATACTTTTTCATTGCCTCAAACTGTGATAAAATATTAAATGAAAAGCAGAAAGCATTTATGGAACTTGTTATTGGAAGAAAACCTAAAGACAAGTTTTGCGAACGGCTAGCACGCCTTACCGAGGAAGCAAAGAAAAATACTCAGTGGAGGAAGCAATATATGGAATGGGAACGACAAAGAACATATGATTATGAAAGTGGCAAAGAAGCTGGTATTGCCGAAGGCGTCCAGCAGAAAGCCAAGGAAGATGCCCGCAGCTTCTACGCTAACGGTGCTTCTATCGAACTAATTGCAAAATCACTAAACATGACAGAAGAACAGGTTTGTGAAATTGTGAGTAAGTAGATACTTGCGCAATGCCAATCAAAGAATCAGCCCCAGACCTTGTTGTGACGTCTGGGGTTGAATTGTTTAACGCCCATTTAGCCCAGCGCTTTTTTTGCGGCTTCTAAAAAAAATTAAAATTTTTCATCTCTTTTTTGTACAAAAACGAAATCCGTGGCAATTATATAGGTGGAGGAAAAATATGAGTAATATTATTAAAGAACCGAAACCTGTTGATCAGCTTACATTTACTGATGACGGAATGTTTCAAACTGTAATGCGGGATCCGAAAATCTGTGCAGAACTTGTTGAACGACTACTTGATGTGAAAATAAATCATGTTGATTATCCCGAACTTGAAAAAGAAATTGCTCCGTATTACACATCAAAAAGTGTAAGACTTGATGTATATCTTAAAGATTCGAACAAAATCATTGATATAGAAATGCAATCTTACAGTCAGGAGGCTATTGGAAAACGTACTCGTTATTATCAGAGCATGATTGATATCGATAGTCTGATGAAAGGAGATGATTATTCAGATTTAAAAGAAAGCTACATACTCTTCATATGTAAGCAAGATCCTTTTAAAAAGGATGATAAGAAACATTTTGGACTTCCCTGTTATACATTCAAGAATGCTTGTGTAGAAAATAATAGTGTAAATTTAAATGACAAATCTCTAAAGGTAATCTATAATGCAAGTGCATATGAAAGTGAAAAAAATGAAAAGATTAGAGCTTTTCTTCACTACATATACACCAATGAACCGGGAGAAGATGATTTTTCAAAACGACTCTCAGCAATTGTAAACCAGACAAAGATGAATGAAAAATTCAGGAGGGAATACGCCGCTATGAATTTACATGATAGAGATTTAATCCGAGCCGCTAAGAAGGAAGCTATAGAACAAAAAGCTATTGAAGATGCTTTAAACTTACTTAAAGAAAATGTCCCGGCAGAAACAATTGCAAAATGTGTAAATCTTCCATTAGAAGAAGTTTTGAAATTAAAAGAAAAAATAGCATAACAAAATATATCATTTATCTTACAAAAACAGCCCCAGACCTTGTTGAGACGTCTGGGGCTGAATAGTTTAACGGCCATTTAGCCTAGCGCTTTTGGGCGGTTTTTCATAAAATTTTCAACTTTTTTCTTCACTTTTGTAGAAAAACGAATTCTGAGGCAATTATATAGGTGGAGGAAAAATTATGAATGATAGTATTTTGAATAACATTGATCCTGCTATTTTTGAAAAAGTACAAAGACTAAGGTTGATTGATGATGAACTCATGACTGTGGTTTTCAATGGTGATAAGAAAGCCACTGAATTTCTTATAAAGATTCTTTTAAACAGAAACGATTTAATTGTAAAGACATCTATGACTCAGATTGAAAAACATAACCTTTTTGGGCATTCAGTTAGACTTGATATTGTTGCTGAAGATATTTTTAAGCAAGAATATAACATAGAAATTCAAAGATCAAAACATGGAGCTGGTGCAAAAAGAATACGATACCATCAGGCTATGATAGATAGTCATACGCTCAAAAAAAATGAGGATTTCGATAAATTACCAAACTTGTATATAATTTTTATTCTTGAACATGATTTGTTTAATCGCGGAAATCCAATTTACTTTGTAAACAAGACACTTGATATCAAAGATGAAGAAGGTCAATGTTTGCCTTTTAATGATGGTTGTAATATAATGTACGTCAATGGTGATTATCGTGGTGATGATGCGCTCGGGAAATTAATGCACGATTTTTCAACACCAAATGCTGATGAAATGTATTACAGTGAACTCGCCAAAAAAGTAAGATTCCATAAACAAGATGATAAGGGGGTACAAATGGCAAGTCAAATCGTAGAAGAATATGGCGATGAACGCGCTGCCGAAGCCTTCAAAAACGGGCACGAACAAGGCATTGCCGAAGGCGCCCAGCAGAAAGCCATGGAAACCGCTATTAAAATGCTTAGAAATGAATACCCTGTTTCAAAAATCTCGGAAATGACCGGCCTGCCACAGGAACAGATATTGGAGCTGGAAAAGCAGATTACTGTACCGGCGGAGAAACAAAAACAATAAACAAGCAAAAACACAGCCCCAGACCTTGTTGAGACGTCTAGGGCTGAATATTTTAACTGGCTTTTTCTACCTGTTTGGCCTAGCGCTTTTGGGCGGTTTCGGCGTTCCAGGTTTGGGCAGTTTTCTTTACTACGTATGAAAGCACACCGTTCTTTGAACCGTTTCCATAGCAGATACCTGCAGTTGCATCAGCGTCTGTTGTTTTATTTGCATAAGAAGAAGTATAGCTGATAGTTCCAGAGGCAGTTCCTTTTCCAGTAGTACCAGTTGTAGAGTAAGCAAGAGCACCTGCATTCTTCCAAAGACCTACACTTATCTCTCGATTTGTAAGCATGGAACTACCAGTTACTGTATTTTCATCTACTCCATTTGTTGGAACAACTGTAGTTTCCCAAACACCAGTACAGAATTCACCAGATGCACCTTCAAGACTTGCAGAAGAGTAAGTTGCCGGTGGATTTGCAAGATATGCATATCGCGGCATTTCTGGCTCTGCTGCTGTATAACCAATATATGGAATCTGGTTATTTCCTACCTTTGCTACATCTATTGTAAGGTTAGTACCTGTATCTCCATAAGAATCGACAGTAGCTACAACAGGAGTTCCAGAATACGTTGGAATATAAATATATTTCAAATTTGTACTATCGCTATCATAAGCAGCAATATGAATACTGTCATCAGAAGCAACAACAAGCTGGCAGTATTCACCACCTGAAGTCAATTCCTTTACAGTCCATTCAGTAGTAGTCGTTCCAGTATTTTTTTGTGCATTATCATTAACTGTATTAAGCTCATTATTATTATATGTATAATTTCTATAGGCATATTGTAAATTCGAACCATCATGCCAAACAACTACAACAACTGGAGTGTCTGTGTTCTGGGTAACACCAACACTTACATACAATCCTGCTGTCCCTAATGTATTTGTCGCATCTGATGTTTTTGCAATAATAAGATTCCTTGTTACCTGTTGTGAATATTTATGGTAAGCAGCATTAGCTCCATTACCTCTATCAATAAATTGACCATATTCTTGAGTATCGTTTACATCATCCTGGCTAGCATTACCAAATGCTGCTGTTCCACTGATTGTTCCTACTTTTAATCGAACTTCATCATTTCCTGTATCACAATAAGCATGAAATAAATCTGTGTAAACAGTACCATTATTTTCATGAACTCGTGTAGCAAGACTCTGACTTGAGAATCTATTCTTTTTTACAAATGTTTGAGTTGTAACATTATTACCCTCATCTTGTTGGCCCGTACATTCTATTCTTAAGTGATTACGATTTCTTTTATTAGCATATGGTGTTTTATTACTGTCTACGTATCCCCATCGACTTGACATAAGACTGTTTAAGTCAGTTGAACCAGATGCACTAATATCTCCTCCGACTGTAAGTGCATAAGTATATCCATTTTTATCATATGCAAGAGCATTATATGACATATAGTCGAAAGTTCGATTCCAATGTTGATATGAATTAGTATTACCCTTTGGCATAGCAAATCTTGAACTTCCATTTGAGAAAGCAAAACCGAGCATACCATCAGAAGGATTGATTTTCATTTCTAGGTTATCAACTCGTCCATCATTATATGCCTTTGCAGCTTCTCTATTAAATTCCCATACATCAATGTAAACATCGTCAGTAAGGCGGTTGTTGTTTACCCCGTTAGGCTGGCGGTTGTAGTAGTCAGCATATGCATCTGTATCACCTGTAGTTGTGTTTGATGGTGTCTTAGTTGATGCTCCCTTTGCATTGTCGTTGTTCAGGTTGTTAAGCGACTTAATATACACAGGAGCAGCGTCTGTTCCTATGTTCTTCTGAACATAAACATGCCCAGAACCTGCTCCTGCCGGAATCTCATACTTTCCGTCAGAAATAGTCGCTGTAGCAGTATTCTCTACAAGTGCATTAGTATTCTGCGACTTTTTAAGAGTATTCGGGTCATCATTTTCAAAGTTG
>Ga0129307_1000146_pt1 | contig 118967 bp, 94 predicted proteins | sample P1105metagenome_FD_94437 | JGI IMG/M metagenome (GOLD analysis project Ga0129307, IMG submission 94437) | Capybara group fecal microbial communities from Wisconsin, USA - P1105 metagenome | ecosystem: Host-associated > Mammals > Digestive system > Large intestine > Fecal | place: USA: Wisconsin... | reverse complement strand
TAAGACTGAGGAACGGATGATCTTTTCGTAGATCAGGTTCTGGAGCTCAAGAAGCAGCCGGTTGCCGCTGATGTAGGCAATGTATCTGTGGAACTCCGTGTCAGCCTTCATGACGGCGTAGAGGTCGGAGGGATCCGTCCGGTTCTGCTCCTTCATGGATCCAAGGATCGCCTGGAGATACGTGATGTCATGCTCTGTCGTCCGAGGGACGGCAAGCTCAAAGCACATGAGCTCGAGCTTCTCCCGGATCTCCATCAGGTCGCAGAGGTCCTTCCACCTGAGAGGCGCAACGACCCTCTGGCTTCCTCTCTGCTCGATCCACCCCTCGCTCTCAAGGATCTTCAGCGCGTCGCGGAGCGGCGTCCTGCTGACGTCAAGAATATTCGAGAAGCTCCTTTCGTTGATCACAGTTCCCGGGCCGATCTGCCCGCTGATGATCAGCTGCTTCAGCAGCCGGTATACCTTATCACTGTATGATTCATTCTTCTCGATCTTCGCAATGCTCTTTTCAAATGAAGCCATCCCGGGTACCGATCTTTCCTGTATTTGGTATACCATGACACCAGTAAACCAATCTTATCAGCCGCACACCGGAACCGCAACTCTTATTTTTAAGAATTTTTCCTTTCCGGAGGCAGCTGCTTCCGGAACGCAAAGCGGGACTGCCGCAATAAAGGACATTTCAGACCTTCATGCGGCAGTCCCGGTTATTTTTGGAACTGTTTATTCTTCAGTAATGCCTGCCGGCTCCTCCGCTGTCTCTTCCGCGGCTTCGCCGGAAGCACCGGCTGCCTCAGCCTCCTCCGGGAGCACCTCGTCGATCTCGTCGAGGATGTCCAGGACTGCCGGATCATCGTCCGTGATGACCGGCTCGTCTTCCGGGGACGGCGTCACGTCGGTGTCAAGCTTCACGCTTCTGTAGCGCTTCATGCCGGTGCCTGCCGGGATCAGCTTACCGATCAGGACGTTCTCCTTCAGGCCGATCAGATGGTCGATCTTTCCGGAGATGGCGGCCTCGGTCAGGACCTTGGTCGTCTCCTGGAAGGACGCCGCGGACAGGAAGGAATCCGTCGCGAGGGATGCCTTCGTGATACCGAGCATGATCTGCCTGCCCTCTGCCGGCTGCTTTCCTTCTTCGATCAGGCGGTCGTTCATCGCGTTGAACTCAAGGACGTTCATGTCCTTGCCCGGAAGCACGCCGGAATCACCGGGCTCGTCGACCTTGATCTTCTTCATCATCTGGCGGACGATGACCTCGATGTGCTTGTCGTTGATCTCAACGCCCTGCAGACGGTAGACGCGCTGCACCTCGCGGAGCATGTAGTCCTGCACAGCGCGGACGCCCTTGATCTTCAGGACGTCGTGCGGGTTCAGGGAACCGCTGGTCAGCTCGTCGCCGGCCTCCAGCATCTGCCCGTCCTCGACAACGATGTGCGAGCTGTACGGGATCAGGTAGGTCTTGCTGTTCCCGTCCTCCGGGTTCGTGACGATGATCTCGCGCTTCTTCTTGGTGTCGCGAAGCTCGACCCGTCCGGGGATCTCCGTGATGATCGCAAGTCCCTTCGGCTTACGCGCCTCGAACAGCTCCTCGACACGGGGAAGACCCTGTGTGATATCGCCGCCCGCGACACCGCCGGTATGGAAGGTTCTCATGGTCAGCTGCGTACCGGGCTCACCGATCGACTGGGCCGCGATGATACCGACAGCCTCGCCGACCTGCACTGCCTGGCCGGTCGCCATGTTCGCGCCGTAGCACTTCGAGCAGACGCCGTTCATGCATCTGCACTGCAGGATGTTGCGGATCTTCACGCTCTTCCTGCCGGTCTTTTCAAGGACCTTCATGATGAGCTCCGCGCGCTTCGGGGTCACCATGTGGTTCGCCTTCACGAGGACGTCACCCGTATCCGGGTCCTTGATATCCTCGGCGATGTACCTGCCGGTGATCCTGTCCTGAAGCTTCTCGATGGTCTCCTTGCCGTCCATGAAGGCGCGGATCTCCATGAAGGGGATGTCCCTGCCTTCGGAGCAGTCCACCTCGCGGACGATCAGGTCCTGCGAGACGTCGACCAGACGCCTGGTCAGATAGCCGGAGTCCGCCGTACGGAGCGCGGTATCCGACAGGCCCTTGCGGGCGCCGTGCGCGGAAATAAAGTACTCCAGAACGTCCAGTCCCTCACGGAAGTTGGACGTGATCGGCAGCTCGATCGTGTGGCCGGTGGTATCCGCCATCAGTCCGCGCATGCCGGCAAGCTGCTTGATCTGCTTGTCGGAGCCGCGGGCGCCGGAGTCCGCCATCATGAAGATGTTGTTGTACTGGTCAAGGCCTGCCATCAGGTCCTTGGTCAGCTGGTCGTCCGTCTTCTTCCAGGTCTCGATGACTTCCTTATAGCGCTCGTCGTTCGTGACCAGGCCGCGGCGGTAGTTGCGGGAGATCTTCTCGACGGTCTCCTGCGCCTCACGGATGAGCGTTTTCTTGCTCTCCGGGACGGTCATGTCGGAGATCGAGACCGTCATGCTCGCGATGGTGGAATACTTGTAGCCGATCGCCTTGATGTCGTCGAGGACCTCCGCCGTGCGGGAAAGCCCGTGGACGTTGATGACCTTCTCAAGGATCTGCTTGCACTGCTTCTTCTTGACCAGGAAATCGATCTCCGGCTTCAGCTCGTTGCCGGGGATGGTCCTGTCGACGAAGCCCAGATCCTGCGGGATGATCTCGTTGAAGAGGATGCGGCCCGCGGAGCTGTCCTGGATCTCGGAGAGGACCCTGCCGTCCGGCATGGTCTTCGTCACGCGGACCTTGATCTTCGTCTGCAGCGTGATCACACCGTTCGCGTACGCGAGCAGCGCCTCGTTCCTGTTCCGGAAGCACATGCCCTCGCCCTTTTCACCGTCCCTCTGCTGGGTCAGGTAGTAGATGCCGAGGACCATATCCTGCGACGGGACCGCGACCGGACCGCCGTCGGACGGCTTCAGGAGGTTGTTCGGGGACAGCATGAGGAAGCGGCACTCCGCCTGCGCCTCGACGGACAGCGGCAGATGGACTGCCATCTGGTCGCCGTCGAAGTCCGCGTTGAACGCGGTGCAGACCAGCGGATGCAGCTTGATGGCCTTGCCCTCGACCAGGATCGGCTCGAACGCCTGGATACCAAGCCTGTGCAGCGTAGGAGCACGGTTCAGCATGACCGGATGCTCCTTGATGACATCCTCGAGCACGTCCCAGACCTCGGTCTGCATGCGCTCGACCATCTTCTTCGCGCTCTTAACGTTGTGCGCGGTGCCGTTCTCGACAAGCTCCTTCATGACGAAGGGCTTGAAGAGCTCGATCGCCATCTCCTTCGGAAGTCCGCACTGGTAGATCTTCAGCTCCGGACCGACGACGATAACGGAACGGCCGGAATAGTCGACACGCTTGCCCAGAAGGTTCTGGCGGAAGCGTCCCTGCTTGCCCTTCAGCATGTCGGACAGGGACTTCAGCGCGCGGTTGCCCGGGCCCGTGACCGGACGGCCTCTTCTGCCGTTGTCGATCAGGGCGTCCACCGCCTCCTGCAGCATGCGCTTCTCGTTGCGGACGATGATGTCCGGGGCGCCGAGCTCTAAAAGGCGCGCCAGACGGTTGTTTCTGTTGATGATCCTTCTGTACAGGTCGTTCAGGTCGCTCGTCGCGAACCTGCCGCCGTCCAGCTGGACCATGGGGCGGATATCCGGCGGGATGACCGGGACGATCGTCATGATCATCCACTCCGGACGGTTGCCCGAGTTGCGGAAGGACTCGACGACCTCAAGCCGCTTGATGAGCTTCGCGCGCTTCTGTCCGGAAGCGCTCTCCAGCTCCTCCTGCATCTCCTTCGATTCCTTTTCGAGGTCGATCGCCTTCAGGAGCTCCAGGATGGACTCGGCGCCCATACCCGCGCGGAACGCGTCCCAGCCGAACTGCTCCTGGGCCTCGCGGTATTCCTTCTCCGTCAGGATCTGCTTGTAGGAGAGCGAGGTCTCCATGGGATCGAGGACGATGTAGGAAGCAAAGTACAGGACTTTCTCCAGCGTGCGCGGGGAGAGGTCGAGGATCAGGCCCATGCGGCTCGGGATACCCTTGAAGTACCAGATGTGGGAGACCGGGGCGGACAGGACGATGTGTCCCATGCGCTCGCGGCGGACCGAGGACTTGGTGACCTCGACGCCGCAGCGGTCGCAGATCACGCCCTTATAGCGGATCTTCTTGTACTTGCCGCAGTGGCACTCCCAGTCCTTGCTCGGCCCGAAAATACGCTCGCAGAACAGACCGTCCTTCTCCGGCTTCAGGGTTCTGTAGTTGATGGTCTCAGGCTTTTTGACCTCACCGTGGGACCATTCCAGGATCTTCTCCGGAGAAGCAAGACCGATCTTGATCGCGTCAAAGGTAATCGGCTCGTAGCTGGTGTTTGTTTCAGGCATTTACAAAAGCCTCCTTGTATATGAAAGCCGGCATCCGCATACTTTCGCCGGCGGAACGGGTTCCTTATTCTCCGTCATCGATATCCCTGAGGTCGTCGGAGAAATCCTCCTCCGGCTCTTCCTCAAAGCTCTCCTCCTCGACCGAGACCAGCTCGCCGTCCTTGAATTCCTGGCGGGAGAAGCCTGCGCCGGAGAAGTTCTCCTCGTCGCGGTATCTGCGGTCGCCTTCGAGGATCGAGCGCATGCTCAGGTTCTCCTCGTCGATGTTCTCCTTCAGCTCGACTTCCTCGCCGTTGTCCTTCAGGACGCGGACGTCGAGGCCGAGGGACTGAAGCTCCTTCAGGAGGACCTTGAAGGACTCCGGAACACCCGACTGCGGGATGTTCTCGCCCTTGATGATGGCTTCGTAGGTCTTGACGCGTCCGACGACATCGTCCGACTTGACCGTCAGGATCTCCTGCAGCGTATACGCGGCGCCGTAAGCCTCGAGGGCCCAGACCTCCATCTCTCCGAAACGCTGGCCGCCGAACTGGGCCTTGCCGCCCAGAGGCTGCTGCGTGACCAGGGAGTAGGGGCCCGTGGAACGCGCGTGGATCTTGTCGTCGACAAGGTGGTGCAGCTTCAGGTAATGCATGAAGCCGATGGTCGTGCGGCCCTCGAACGGCTCGCCGGTGCGGCCGTCGCGGAGCTGGACCTTGCCGTCGCGGGCGATCGGGACGCCCTTCCACTCTGCCCTGTGGTCAAGGTGGTCGCCCAGGTACTGCATGACCTCAGGCGCGAGGACCTCGCCGTACTTCTCCCGGAACTCATCCCAGGAACCGTTCACGTAGTCGTTCGCCATCTCGAGCATGTCCATAATATCCTGCTCGTCCGCGCCGTCGAAGACCGGCGTGGAGACGTTGAAGCCAAGGACCTTGGACGCGAGGGAAAGGTGGATCTCAAGGATCTGCCCGATATTCATACGGGACGGGACGCCCAGCGGGTTCAGGACGATGTCCAGCGGGCGGCCGTTCGGAAGGAACGGCATATCCTCGACCGGAAGCACGCGGGACACGACACCCTTGTTGCCGTGGCGGCCTGCCATCTTGTCGCCGACCGAGATCTTTCTCTTCTGCGCGATGTAGATCCTGACGTTCTGGTTCACGCCCGGCGGCAGCTCGTCGCCGTTCTCCCTCGTGAAGACGCGCGCCTCCACGACGGTGCCGTAAGCGCCGTGCGGGACCTTTAAGGAGGTGTCCCTTACCTCTCTCGCCTTCTCGCCGAAGATCGCGCGGAGCAGGCGCTCCTCCGCGGTCAGCTCGGTCTCGCCCTTCGGGGTGACCTTTCCGACCAGGATGTCACCGGCACGGACCTCCGCGCCGATGCGGATGATGCCGCGGTCGTCGAGGTCCTTCAGCGCGTCGTCGCCGACGCCCGGGACGTCCCTCGTGATCTCCTCCGGCCCGAGCTTCGTGTCGCGGGATGCGCACTCATACTCTTCGATATGGATGGACGTGAAGACGTCATCCTTGACCAGGCGTTCGGACAGCAGGACCGCGTCCTCGTAGTTGTAGCCCTCCCAGGTCATGAACCCGATCAGCGGGTTCTTGCCGAGGCCGATCTCTCCGCCGCAGGTGGACGGGCCGTCCGCGATGACCTCTCCGGCCTCGATGTGGTCGCCCGCGTTGACGATCGGCTTCTGGTTATAGGAGTTCGACTGGTTGCTGCGCTGGAACTTCGTCAGCTTGTAGTCCTCGATCTCGCCCGTGTCGTCGCGGCGCACGGTGATCTCGCTGCCGGAGCTCATGACGACGGTGCCGGCGTGACGCGCGACCTGGCATACGCCCGAGTCGACCGCCGCCTTGCCCTCGATACCGGTGCTCACGACCGGGGTCTCGGTGATCATCAGCGGGACCGCCTGACGCTGCATGTTCGAGCCCATCAGGGCGCGGTTCGCGTCGTCGTTCTGGAGGAACGGGACCATGCTCGTCGCGACCGAGAAGACCATCTTCGGGGAGACGTCCATCAGGTCGATGGTGCGCTTCTGGAACGCGGAGGTCTCATCCCTGTAGCGTCCGGAAACGTTGTTATGGACAAAGTGTCCCTGCTCATCCAGCGGCTCGTTCGCCTGCGCGACGACGAAGTTGTCCTCCTCGTCCGCGGTGAGGTACACGACCTCGTCCGTGACGACCGGGTCCTTCGCGTTCTCGCCGTGCTTGTCGACGACGCGGTAGGGCGCCTCGACGAAGCCGTACTGGTTGATGCGCGCGTAGCTTGCCAGGGAGTTGATCAGGCCGATGTTCGGTCCTTCAGGCGTCTCGATCGGGCACATCCTGCCGTAATGCGTGTAATGGACGTCGCGGACCTCGAATCCTGCGCGGTCCCTGGAAAGTCCGCCCGGGCCGAGTGCCGAGAGACGCCTCTTGTGGGTCAGCTCGGACAGCGGGTTGTTCTGGTCCATGAACTGGGACAGCTGCGAGGAGCCGAAGAACTCCTTCACCGCGGCCGTGACCGGCTTGATGTTGATCAGGGACTGCGGCGTGATCTCGCTCATGTCCTGCGTGGTCATGCGCTCGCGGACCACGCGCTCCATCCTGGAGAGGCCGATGCGGTACTGGTTCTGCAGCAGCTCTCCAACCGCCCTGATGCGGCGGTTGCCCAGATGGTCGATGTCATCGTTCGAGCCGATGCCCTCTTCGATGTGCATGTTGTAGTTGACGGAGGCGAAGATATCCTCCCTCGTGATGTGCTTCGGGATCAGCTCGTCCACGTGCTTCCGGATGGACTCCTTCAGCTCGTCCTCGTTCTCCGCCGCGTCCATGAGGTCCTTCAGCACGGGGTAGAAGACCGGCTCGGTGATGCCGTACTCGGTCGGGTCCTCCATGTCCACGAAGTTCCGGATGTCGACCATGAGGTTCGAAAGGACCTTGACCTTCCGGCCTGCGCCCTGGACCCAGACGTACGGGACGCCGGCGTCCTGGATCTGCGTCGCGAGCTCGCGGCGCACCTCGGTGCCCGCGGCGGCGAGGATCTCGCCGGTCTCCATGTCCACGACGTCCTCCGCGAGGACATGTCCCACGATCCTGTTGCGGAAATGAAGCTTCTTATTAAATTTGTAGCGTCCCACCTTCGCGAGGTCGTACCTTCTCGCGTCGAAGAACATCGAGTGGAGCAGTCCCTCCGCCGACTCGACGGAAAGCGGCTCGCCCGGACGGATCTTCCGGTACAGCTCAAGAAGGCCGTCCGCGTAATTGTCGGAGGAATCCTTCGCGAAGCTCGCGAGCAGCTTCGGCTCCTCGCCGAACATCTCGGTGATCTCCGCGTTGGTGCCGAGGCCGAGCGCGCGGAGAAGCACGCTTACCGGGACCTTCCTCGTGCGGTCCACACGGACGTTGAAAACATCGTTCGAATCCGTCTCATACTCGAGCCACGCGCCCCTGTTCGGGATGACCTGGCAGAAGAAGCACTCCTTGCCGAGCTTGTCATGCTCGATGGTATAGTAGATACCGGGGGAACGGACAAGCTGGCTGACGATAACGCGCTCGGCGCCGTTGATCACAAAAGACCCGGTGTCCGTCATGAGCGGAAGATCGCCCATAAAGATCTCGTGCTCCTTGTGCTCGTCCTTGTCCTTATTGTACAGCCTGACCTTGACCTTCATCGGCGCCGCGTAGGTCGCGTCGCGCTCCTTGCACTCGGCAATGGAGTACTTCACGTCGTCCCTGCACAGCTGGAAATCGACGAAGTCCAGGCTCAGATGGCCGGCGAAGTCCTCGATCGGGAAAATGTCGTGGAACACTTCCTTCAGCCCTTCACTGAGGAACCATTCATAGGAATCCTTCTGGATCTCTATGAGGTTCGGCATCTCCAGAACTTCCTTCTGCTTCGAGAAGCTCATACGGATGCCCTTACCGGCTTTGATCGGGCGCATTTTGCTTTTTTCCATGTACGTTATCACCCCTATTTAGATTCGTGAACAACGGTTACCTGTTTCGTTCGGCACGATTGCGCGGCAGGCTTTGTCGCTTTTGACCAAAAAACCCGCCGAAAGGGCATAGTTCACCCAATGGGACACCACGCCACAATAGTGCAAACTCCATAATATCATCGTGATGTCAAGGTGTCAAGCAAATAAACTTGCTTTTTGTTTCGCTTTCTGATATAATCTTTGAGCGTCATTTTATAAAAACTTTATTTACGGAGGTTCCACCGGATGAGTACTCTCACGAAAGTTCTGCTTGTCATCCTGGTCCTGCTGATCGCCGCCCTGGCCTTCCTTTACTTCTACGGCCGGCGTCTCCAGGAGCAGCAGGCATCGCAGCAGCAGGCGCTCGACGCCATGAAGCAGACGGTTTCCATGCTGATCATAGACAAAAAGAAGATGCGCCTTAAGGATTCGGGCCTCCCGCAGATGGTCATCGACCAGGCGAAGTGGTACATGAAGCGGATGAAGGTCCCGGTCGTCAAGGCGAAGGTCGGAACAAAGATCATGACCCTCATGGCCGACCAGAGCGTTTTCGACATCCTCCCGCTGAAGACCGAGTGCAAGGTCGTGGTCAGCGGCATCTACATCACCGAGATCAAGAGCGCGCGCGGCGGCATCCCGAAGCCGGAAAAGAAGAAGTCCATCTGGGACCGCATCCGCGGCAAGTGATCAGCCGCAGGGCTTTCATAAAAGCCGCAGGGCTTCTGTATACAGCCGCAGGGCTTCCATACACGAAAAGATCCGCCCCGGAAAACCAGCAGTGGTTTTCCGGGGCGGTTTTCTGTCTCTGTAAATATGCGCGCACGAAGCGCTGCCGCCGCGCGGGCAGGACCGCGCGCGGAGGCCGGCTGTGTCAGCAGGGCTTTCCCCGCGAGGAGATCAGGACCTTCATCCGGCAGTCCGACAGGTGCTCGTCCCCGATGTCCATGGAGTAGTCGACTACGACCATGATCTGGTCGCGCGACTCGCGGATCTCGATGTCGTTCGTCATGATCCCGATCATGAGGTCCCCGAACGGGGTGCTGTAGCAGCTCACCGTCCGCTCCGTCGAATTCAGGAAATCCATCCGTACGTTCGCGAGGCCGTGCTTTTCGATCTGCATGCAGCCGCCGCCGATCGTGATCACGTTCTCGGTCGACGCGTCAAGCTCCTCCACAGGCTCTTCGTAGCGCACGGTATGCATGCCGTCCCTCAGGCTGTAGCTCCCGGGGATGACCAGCTCAACATTTTCATTTTCCGCTCCCATCCGGCGGTTCCCGCTGATGGTCACGAGGACATTTTCCGTCATCAGTACTCCTCGATATCGATCTTTTCCGTATACTTCACTTCGTTCGGAAGGATGGAGCTCGCGAAATCCGAAAAGCTCTCGGCCAGGTCGCTGACGCAGAACCTGTATTTCCTGTCCGGTCCCTTCCCGTCGCCGGGATTCAGGAGCCCCTCTTTCCCGAGGATCTCCCTCAGCTCGACCGCCGTCTCGTAGGCGGGATTCACCAGCGTCACCTCGTCCCCCATGATCCTCTGGATCGTGGAGACAAGGAGCGGATAATGCGTGCAGCCGAGCACCAGCGTATCCACGTGCTTTTCCTTCAATTCCTGGAGATACCGCGACGCGATCTCGTCCGTCACCGTGTCGTGCAGGAGCCCCTCCTCCACCAGCGGAACGAACAGCGGGCAGGCCTTCTGGATCACGCGGATCTCCGGGTCGATGCTGTTGATCACCTTGCGGTAGATGTCGCTCGAGACCGTGCCGCGCGTGCCGATCACGCCGACGCGGCCGCTCCTCGTCGCGCGGACCGCCGTGAGGGCGCCCGCGTAGATGACGCCGATGACCGGGATGTCGCTCTCCCGCGCGATGGTCTCAAGCGCGTACGAGCTCGCCGTATTGCAGGCGATCACGATCGCCTTGACGTCGTTCGTCCTTAAAAACCGCACGATCTGCCTTGAAAAGCGCAGCACCGTCTCGCGGGACTTCGCGCCGTAGGGAAGCCTTGCGGTGTCACCGAAATAGACGATGCTCTCCCCCGGGATCTGCCCCATGATCTCGCGGACCACGGTGAGGCCGCCGATCCCCGAGTCAAACACGCCGACCGGCGCGTAGGTCCCCAGGTCCATTGCCCTGTGCCTTCGCTTCGGCACATAAAGCTTTACCGGATCCTGCTCCGGAAAATCCTGTCCCATATCAGGCCTTTCTTTCAAATGCCAGGTCGATCAGCTTCTGCACCAGCTCCTTCTTCCCGAGGCCCTTGTGCTCCCAGAGCTGCGGGTACATGCTGATCGCGGTAAAGCCGGGCATGGTATTGATCTCGTTGAAAATGACGTCCCCGCCCTCCGTCACGAAGAAGTCCACGCGGGACAGGCCGTAGCCGTCGATCGCGTCGAAGATCCTCACGGCGGCGGTCCTTAAGCGCTCCGCGGAGCCCTCCGGGAGCTCCGGGTCCAGAACCGTCCTGGACTGGGGGTTGTAGTACTTCGCGTCATAGGTATAGAAGGTCTCAGCGGAAAGGATCTCGCCGACGCCGCTTGCCCTGGTCGGCGTCCTTCCGCCGCCCAGGACCGCGCACTCGACCTCGTGCCCGGTGATCGTCTCCTCGACGAGGAAACGGCGGTCAAACCGGCCCGCCTCCTGGAAGCCGCTTATCAGCTCCACCCTGTCATGGGCCTGCGTCACGCCGCAGCTTGAGCCTGCGTTGCAGGGCTTCAGGAAGACCGGGTAGCTGAAGTGCTCCTCGATCCGTTTGACGACAGCCTCCATATCGGAAAGCTGCTCCCTCGTCACAAGCTCATACTCCGCCTGGCGGATGCCGAGCGAATTCACGACCAGCTTCGTGAAGCCCTTGTCCATCCCGACCGCGGAGGCCACGACACCGCAGCCGACGTACGGGATCTGCGCGAGCTCGCAGAGCCCCTGGATGGTCCCGTCCTCGCCGTACAGACCGTGGAGGATCGGGAACACAAGGTCCACCTTCACCTTGGTGTAGGCTGTTTTCTCGCGGATGATGAGGCACTGCTCCGTCGCGTCGGGGGACAGGACGCACCCGTTCTTCCCCTCGCGCCAGCTTCCGTCCCGGATCTCGTCCACACTGTTGACCCGGAGCCACCGCCCCTCCTTCGTAATGCCGACCAGGATCAGCTCATACTTCTCCCTGTCGATCTGCTCTATGATATTGCACGCGGAAAGGCAGCTGATCTCATGCTCCGAGGACTGTCCGCCAAAGACTGCGGCGATCGTTTTTCTGCTCATTTTACAGGTTCCTTTCAGATCTTAAGATTCCGGGAGATCGTGATCTCCTGGTTGTCGATATGCTCACGCGCGGCCCGCTTCGCCATCTCCAGGTTCCTCTGCTTCACGGCGGCCAGGATGTTCTCATGCTCGATCATGAGGATCTGCCGCTTCCCGGTGTCCTTGATATATTCCAGCCGGTAGCGGTAGATCTGGTCGCGCAGATTGTTCAGAAGCTGCACGAGCTTGTCGTTATATGTACCATTATATATGACGTCGTGGAACTTTTCATCCGCTCCCGCGATCCGGATCACGTCGTTCGTGCGGAGCGACTCGCGGAACTCGATCCGCGCCTCGTCAAGCTTCCGGATATCGTCCTCCGTCATGCGCTGCACCGCAAGCTCGATCGCGAGCTCCTCAAGGGAACGGCGCACCTCCAGCACGTCGCGGAGGTTCTTTTCCGTGATCCCTGCGACCTCCGCGCCCTTCCGCGGGATCATGATGACGAGCCCCTCAAGCTCCAGCTTCCGGATCGCCTCGCGGATCGGCGTCCGGCTCACGCCCAGCTTCTTCGCGAGCTGGATCTCCATAAGGCGCTCCCCCGGCTCCATCTCGCCCTTCAGGATCGCCTGCCTGAGTGTGTGGAACACGACATCGCGCAGGGGCATATATTCGTTGACGGTCATCTTGAATTCATCCGGCATGTTATTCCTCGCTTTCAGTGGTCCCGGACGGAAACAGAGTCCCGGCCGGAGAGGTCAGAAGGATCATTTCCGCTGCCCCGCCGTATTTTGCGCGGAGCAGCTTAAGACATCCTTCCGCCTGCGCAGCGTTCATGAAAAGCCCGAAGACCGCGGAGCCGCTGCCGCTCATCAGTGAGACCGCGGCGCCCGCTTCCGAGAGGTCCTCCCGGATCACGGCGATCTCCGGGTGGAGCTTCAGCGCCGGGCGTTCCAGGATATTCTTCATAAAGGGCGCAGCCCCCGCGAGGTCCCCCTTCCGAAGCGCCCGGACCACGCTTTCCATGTCCGGATGCGCCTCCGCCGGCACCCCGCTGATCCCGAGGCCTCCGTAGATATCCTTCGTGTAGCAGTCAAAGTCCGGCTTTATGATGACCACGCTGCAGTCCGGGAGGTCCGGGAGCCTTGTAAGCTTCTCCCCGATCCCTTCCGCCAGCATGGTCCCCCCGAGCACGCAGAACGGGACGTCCGCCCCGAGCGTCAGCGCGTGCGCGCAGATCTCCTGCTCTGTCATCCCGATCCCGTACATCCGGTCCATGGCGCGAAGGACCGCTGCCGCGTCCGCGCTGCCGCCGGCAAGTCCTGCCGCCGCGGGAATGTGCTTCTCGAGGCGGATCCTTAAGCCTCCCGGCAGCCTGTACGCATCAAAAAGACGCGCGGCAGCGCGCCATGCGAGATTCCGTTCGTCCTCCGGGACGCCCTCCCGGTCCGCCGAAAGCCGGATCCCCTTGTCCTCCGTCCTCTCGAAGAACACCCGGTCGCAAAGACCCACGGTCTGCATGACCATGCAGAGCTCATGGTACCCGTCCTCCCGGCGTCTTAAGACGTCAAGCCCGAGGTTGATCTTCGCGTACGCGTTTTCCTCAGCGGTCATCAGCATAAGATTGTACTTCCTTCGTATTTTGTATACAGTATTATAGAATAAATCCCTGCATCTGTAAAGCGAGTTGCGTCCCTTAACATTTTCGCGCCTTAAGGCAGGATCCGGATAGTGAGCAGGACGTCCTCCCCTGTCTCCCTGAGCGCCTTCCGAAGCTTCTCCGCCAGGCGGACCGAGGGGATGTTTTCCCTCCGGACCGTGACGCGCGCCTCCTCCGCGCCCGCCTCCGAGAAAAGGTAGCCGGCCGCGGCGAGCGATGCCTCATACGCGTACCCCTTCCCCCGTTCGCCGGCCGCGATATGGTAGCCGAGCTCCGGGACCCCGTCCTCCTCGTCCGGCCCGAAGCCGCAGAGACCCAGGAACGCCCCGTCCTCCTTCCGGAACACGCCCCAGAGCCCGTATTCATAGAAGCGGTACTGATTCTTCACATACGCCGCGAAGGTCTCCGGATCACGGAGCCTCGCCTCGCCGGGACCAGCAGCATACAGGTCCTCTCCGGGCTTCCCGGCATCGTCCCGCATGAGCCCGAGGACCAGCGGTCGGTCCTCCTCCGTCAGCTCCCGGAGGAACAGCCGCTCCGTCTCCGCGATATACAGAGGCAGAGAAAGACGGCGGCGCGCCGCAGCGGTGATCCGCTCCGGTGTGACCGCCGTCCAGTCGGTGACGGCAAGATCGCCGGTCCACGGCTCATCGGAAACGGTGACCGGGCAGCCGTGGGAAGGGTCGATCCTCACAAAAAACGTTCTTTTCATATGATACCCTTAAAAAACCGGAAGCGGCCGCCAGGCGGTCCCTTCCGGTGCTGTATTCAACGCTTCTCCGGCTCCCCGTAGGTCTCGCCGAAGGTCTCCGCGGTGACGCTCTTCATCCGCTGCTCGCGGAACGGGCGGTCCATCGCGTCCGTCCGGACCGCGGCGATGCGGTCGAGGACGTCCTCGCCTTCCGTCAGCTTTCCGAACGCGGCGTATTCGCCGTCAAGATACGGGTAATCCGCGTGCATGATGAAGAACTGGCTGCCTGCGGAATCCGGGTTCATGGCCCTCGCCATGGACAGGACGCCGCGCTTATGCTTCAGGTCGTTCTGCGCGAATCCGTTGTGGGAGAACTCTCCCCTGATCTCATAGCCCGGTCCGCCCATGCCGGTCCCCTGCGGGTCACCGCCCTGGATCATGAAGCCGGAGATCACGCGGTGGAAAATGAGCCCGTCATAAAAGCCCTTGTTCACAAGGCTCAGGAAATTCCTGACCGTGTTCGGCGCCTTGTCCGGATAGAGCTCCGCCTTCATGACGCCGCCGTCCTCCATGGTGATCGTGATAACAGGATTATTCATCGTATCCCCTCTCTCCGGGGCGCTGTCCCCGGTCACGTGCTCTTTCTATTCCTTCGGTCTTCTTACGGAGCCTCCCTGAGGAGCCGCTTCAGCTCCATCACGGTCCTTCCGAGCGGAAGCCCTACGACGTTCGTATAATCTCCGCGGATCCCTTTGATATATGCCCCGAACGGTCCCTGGATCCCGTAGGCACCTGCCTTGTCCATGGGGTCGCCCCCTGCCACGTAAGCGCGGATCTCATCGTCCTCCAGGGGGTACACGCTGACGGCTGTCCTTTCGTAAAAGCTCAGCTCCTTCCTCCCGCAGAGGATCAGCGTGACGCCTGTATATACGTGGTGCGTCCTGCCGGAAAGGCTCCGCAGCATACGCGCCGCGTCCGCCGCGTCATGCGGCTTCCCGAGGACCTCCCCGTCGCGGACTACGATCGTGTCCGCGCCGATGACCACCGTTCCCTCCGGAAGTCCCTGCGCGATATCCTCCGCCTTCGTCCTGGAAAGCGCCTTCACGAGCGCCGAAGGCGTCTTCGCGCGGGAACGCTCCTCCTTATGGCTCGGCATGATCTCCGCGCGGATCCCCGCCTGGAGAAGAAGCTCCTTCCTCCTCGGGGACGCGCTCGCGAGGACGATGCGCCTTCCTGCAAAGACCGGTCCCGGTACGCCCTCCGCCTGCCCGGCAGGGGCGCCCTCCCGGACGTTTCTTTCCTTTTCTTCCATCACCGGATCACCTGGTCCCCGTCCTTCATGACGAAATGCGCCTTCGCGCCGATCTGCCGCATCCAGCCGCGGACCTCGAGGGTCTTCCACTTGCCGCTGTTCATGCCGCCGCCGTTGTCGTTGTTCCAGAGCCACTCCGGGCAGCACCAGAGGCAGGCGGTCGGCCGGATCGCCTCGTAGACCTTGCGGTCCACGCCCTGCTCGCCGTGATGCGCCATCTGGACGATGTCGGCCCTCAACGCGCCAAGGTCGTCCTTATACTCGTTCAGGAAGCTGTTGCCTGCCGGAACGCCCATGTCCCCGAGGAACAGGACCCGCTTTCCGTCCATTTCCACCCGGAAGGCAACGGAGGAATTGTTGATCGCGTTCGTCTGGAAGAGGTACGGCTCGTTCATGACCGTGATGCGGACGTCATCCACCTGGATGACCTCGCCCTTCTTGATGTTCGGATGGTTCACGGACGGGCTCAGCTTCGACAGGGCCGCGAGATTGTCCACGACCATCTGCGCGCGGTACTCCTCGTTCGCGAAATACCATTCGATCGGCGCGTAATTATAGTAGATATTGTCGATCGTGATCCCTGCCGGGTCCTCCGCGAGGAGCCTGGTAAGCGCGCCCACGTGGTCGGAGTGCGGGTGGGTGATGAGCCACGCGCTGACGTGGCCGCCCTTGCTTAAGAGGATCTCCTTGAGGTGGGCTTCATCGTCCGCCGTTCCCCCGTCGATCATGATAAGGCTTCCGTTCTTCGTCGTGATGAGGAAGGATTCCATCTGGCTCTGCGCCCGGTTCGCGATCAGCATAAGCTCGCTGCCTGCAAAGTACGAGCTGCCTGCCGTCGTGGGGCCGGCAGCGGTCTGCTCTGCCGCCGTAGTGACTGTGGTGCCGATCATGGTGTCCGCGTTCATGGCGCCGCCGGACGGCTCCTCCGCCTCCGCGACCCCCGCGGTCTCAACGATCACGCCTGCAGCGGTCCCGGTCTGGTCCCCCTGCCCCGTCACGACTCCCACGGAACCGACTGCCGCGGTTCCGGACTGCGCCGCGGTCTCCTGCCCCGCGGTGGGTCCGTACGTTGGCGCGGAAGCCGACTTTTTCACGACCGCCGCGTAAGACGGTACCGCCATCGCTGCCGTCAGGAGGCACAGTGCCGCGATGCCCCCGATCCATTTCCTGAAGCCTTTCTTCATGTGTTACCTCCGGTATGATCTGTACTTCCTTACTGCGTGTGCGTCGCCTTGTAGACCTCGTCGATCTTGTCGCGGTCGCCGGAATACGCGCCGCCGGCAAAAACATAGTACCCGTCCGTCAGGCTGACCGCGTTGATGCCGTCATACTGCGACCACGGAACGACCTTCTGCTCCTGGCCCGGATCTATGGTCATGCTGACCAGGTAGCTGTCCGGATCCATCATATCCTCCTCACGGAACACCTGGATGTTGACGGAGTACTTTTCGTAAAGTCCTCCGAAGGAGTCCTGCGAGGAGCGCGCGATTGAGAAATCCTGGTCCGCGCACGCGTCGTTGAACTGGCGGATGAAGGCGTTCGCGTACCTCACGCCGTCCTTTTCCTCCGCCTCGTTCTTGAGCGGCCAGATGAGGACGACCGTCTTCGCCTCCTCGTCGACAAAGGTGTCGATGTAGCTGTTCAGGGGATATTCTTCCTCGTCCATGAGGACCTCCTCGCAGGAGTCCTGCGCCTCGTCAAAATCCAGCACGATGTCGTCATGGATCTCCATATCGGGATCGCCGCCGCCGATCTCCGCCGCGACGGAAGACTCGATGGAACGCTTCGCGCAGCCTGTCATCATCACGGACGATGCCGCCAGAAGGCTGATCAGGCACGCTGCAAATTTCTTACCGGTTCTCATTCCTTTTTTTTACTCTCCGTATCCTTTACTATTTAACGCGGGAAACAGGTTCCCGCGTGAAACGACTTTAGTCTTATGCATTATATAGGATGCTTTTCTGATTTTACAGTGTTTTTCAAATTTGTCAGAAAAACTTCAAAGTTTTTACTTGCGTTCCGGTCCCGATAATGGTATGTTGTTCAATAACAGGAGGATTTTTCGAAAAATGAACAAAACACTCAGAAGCCGTATCGACTGGGTCATCACCCTGGTCCCGTTCTTATCGATCCTCGCGCTCTGCGCCACCTTCTTTACCGCTCCGGAAAGCTCCACCGCTGTCCTTGAACTGATCCGCAGCTTCCTCGGTGAGGAGTTCGGCTGGTACTACCTGGTCATCGGGCTCGGCGTTTTCCTCGTGACGGTCTACATGGCCTTCTCGCGCTTCGGCATGATCCGCCTCGGCGGGGACAGGCCGCAGTACGGCTTCTTCCAGTGGGGCTCCATGATGTTCACCTGCGGCCTCGCGGCGGATATCCTTTTTTACTCGCTCTGCGAGTGGATGATCTACGCGAACGAGCCGCACGTCCTCGCGATGGGAAGCATCCAGGAATGGGCCAGCACCTACCCCCTGTTCCACTGGGGTCCCGTCCCGTGGGCCTTCTATCTCGCGCTTGCCGTCGCCTTCGGGTTCATGATCCATGTGCGCGACAGGAACCGCCAGAAGTATTCCGAGGCCTGCCGGCCGCTGCTCGGCGCCCGGACCGACGGATGGGCGGGACGGCTCATCGACATGATCGCCGTTTTCGCGCTGATCGCCGGGACCGCGACGACGTTTTCCGTCTCCGCGCCGCTTCTTTCCGAGGCTGTCACGACCATCTTCGGCATTCCGGATTCCACCGCCCTCTCGATCGTTATCCTTCTGGTCATCTGCGTCATCTACACCGTGTGCGCGTGGTTCGGCATCTCCGGCGTATCGTGGATGGCCGCGTCCTGCACCTGGCTGTTCTTCGGCCTGCTCGCATATGTTCTGTTCGCAGGCGGCATGCCCCGCTACATCCTTGAGACCGGCCTCACTGCCGCCGGGAACGTCGCGCAGAACTTTATCATGCTCTGCACCCGCACCGATCCCCTGCGGGAGACCAGCTTCCCGCAGAACTGGACCATGTTCTACTGGGCGTACTGGATGGTCTGGTGCGTCGCGGCGCCCTTCTTCATCGGCTCGATCAGCCGCGGCAGGACCATCCGCCAGGTCGTCATCGGCGGATACGTCTTCGGCCTCTCCAGCACCTGGGTCTCGTTCATCATCCTCGGAAACTACGGCCTGGGCCTCCAGATGACCGGGAAATGCGACTTCCTCGCGCTGTACGCAGCAAGCGGAGACCTCTACAGCACGGTCGTCGCGATCCTCGGGACGCTTCCCCTGTTCCGCTTCGTGCTGATCCTCCTGTCCCTCACCATGATCACCTTCTACGTGACGTCCTTCGACTCCATCGCGATCGTGGCAAGCGAATACTCCTACAAGGAGCTGAGGGCTGACGAGGAGCCCGACAAGAAGATCAAGGTCTTCTGGTCCATCCTCCTGATCCTCCTGCCGATCGCGCTGCTCTTCTCCGAGAGCTCCATGGCGAACCTGCAGACGGTGTCGATCATCGCCGCCTTCCCGATCGGGATCATCATGATCATGATCATCTGGTCATTCTTCCGGGACGCGGACCAGTTTCTCGCGGGAAAGTAACCGCATTTTATACTTTATGAAAACGGTGCTGCCGCACTAAGGCTGTTTCCTTAGTGCGGCAGCACCGTTTCTTTCTGTATAAACTGCGTATCATTCCGAAGCCGCGCGGGACAGTCCCGCGCCTCCGGAGCCTACTGCATCTCAAAGATCTCCGTCCCGAAGAATTCGCGGAGGGTCAGGTCTAGTCCCGCGGCGATCTGTCCGGCGGTGGCTAGCGACGGGTTCCCGCCGACGGCGGAAAAGAGCGTCGCCTTGGGGAGACCCGCGCGGCGCGCGAGCTCCGACAGAGAGATATTCCGCTCCTCGCAGAGTTCCAGGACCCGGAGGCGGAACGCTTCCTTCACATCCATCCCGTCAGTCCCTTCCCGCCGGGGCGCCGTTCTCCGGGGTGCTGTCCTCAGCGGCTCTGCTCTCCGGGCCGAAATTCAGCGTCTCCTCCACCAGGTAGATGGGACGTCCCTTCACCTCCTGGAACAGGATCCCGATATACTGGCCGATGATGCCGACCAGGATAAACAGCACGGTGAACATGAAGCAGATCACGCAGATGATCGTCGCGTAGCCGTCCGGCGTGCCGGTCGTGACCTTCGACCAGACCGTGTAGATGAGGAGCAGCATGCCGATCAGGCCCGAGAGGGCGCCCGCGTAGATCCCCAGCCGGAGCGGGAGGTCCGAAAAGCTCATGATCGTGTTCATCGAGAACCGGAACAGCTTCCGGATCGAATACTTGCTGTGCCCTGCCGCGCGGTCCGCGGCAGCGTACCGGAGCACGGTCCTGCGGAACCCGATCGACTGCACATAGCCCCTCAGGAACCTGACACGCTCGCGGTAATCCTTCCTTAACACCTCCGCCGCGCGGCGCGAGACCGCGAAGAAATCCGAGGCGTTCTTCTCGAAGGAGGTGCCGCTCATCGCGTTCATGACCGCGTAAAAGCCGCCGGAGGTGATGTTCTTCACAAGGCCGGCGGACCTGTTTTCCGTCCGGACCATGCTGATCACGTCGTACCCCTCGTCGAGCTTCCCGACGATCTCCGGGATGCACGCCGGCGGATGCTGCAGGTCCGCGTCCATGCAGATGACAGCATCGCCCGCGGCGTGGTCGATCCCCGCGATCATCGCGGCCTCATGCCCGAAGTTCCTTGTGAAATGGATCACCTTCACACGCGGGTCCAGCTGCGCCGCCCTGTAAAGCACCGGACGGCTTCCGTCCGCGCTCCCGTCGTTCACAAATATCAGTTCGTAGTCCCAGTCCAAAAGCGCAAGGACCTTCCCGGCCTCCCGGTAAAACAGGGGAAGGGACTCCTCCTCGTTGTACACCGAGACGACCACCGAAAGCAGCTTTCTGTCACCCATAGATCCTGATCTCCGTGCTCCCGTGCGAAGGCACGCGCTGATCCTTCGGCGGAAGCGTCATATAGTCTCCGTAAATGCAGGTCAGCACCTCGTCGTAATGCGCCGGAATGCTGAGCTCCGTGTCCTCGAAACGGATCCGCGTGGTCTCCGTGACCCAGGCGTCCTTCAGCCTGATATCGATGAACCCCGGGTCGTAGTTGGAATAGTACCACCACGACGTTTTCTTCTTATTGTATTTCGCGGCCAGGCGGTCCTGCATGAGGAACAGCGCCTTCATCGGGACCGCCTTCCCCGCGGTGCTCCCGCCGAGGACCGGGACCGTCAGGGCCCCGTACTTTGAAAGGTCCAGCTTTCTCCGGTGCCCCATCGCGAGAAGGTAGATGCCCTTCTGTTCAAGGATGGTCTTCCTTGCCGCGGCCTCGCTGTCCGGCAGTCGGTCCAGGATGAAGATATCCACCCAGAGGAGGTTCAGCTTTTCCTCGTAGAAGGCGGAGTCCTCATCCGGCACCCGCCGCTGCGAATATTCGTAGACGATGCGCGGCGTAAAGTCATAGAACCGCTTCCCTCCGCAGAACGTGTCCGGGAGGAGCAGCTTCATCCCCTCCGGGAGCTCGCGCGGGGCCACCTTCCGGAAGGCCTCCCAGCTGTTCCGCGTCATGACGATGTCCGCGTCGTCGTCCCACGGGATGAACCCGCCGTGGCGGACGGCTCCGAGAAGCGTCCCGGAATCCAGCGCGTAGCTGATCCGGAACTTCCTTGCGATGCGGTCGATCTCCTTAAGGATCTTCAGATTGGCTGACTGGACGTCGAAAAGTCCGTATGCGTTATTCATAGATATTCAGTCTCCGCTCCTTTAAAAGCGTCAGCGCTTTTCTCGTGCGCTCCGGGTCATGGTACTGGAGGATGTCCTTCAGCTCCGCGTCCGTCCTGTTTTCAAAATCAAGCGCGGTCTCGCGCATCAGCAGGAACCGCTCCTGCCGGTACGCCGCCATGTGGATCTCCCGCGCCGTCGTGACCAGGTTCCCGGCAAGGATGAGCACCGCGGAAAAAACCGTAAGCCCGCGGAGCACCTGCCTGCTCACCACGCGTTTTTCCGCGCGGCGCACAGCGTCCCGCGGTACGTCCTGCCCGGCGTCCTGCCCTTCCGCAGTCTCCGGGACATTCCCCGTGCTTACCCGGAGGCCGTCCTCCTTCGCGGATACCGCGAAGGTCACGAGGATCCCCACGATCCCGATCTGGTACTGCAGCGCGTATCTCGAGCTCATCCCGTACGAGGGATCCAGGAAGATCCAGCGCGACGCTGTGATCAGCACATGGTTCAGGAACCCTGCCGTGAGGAGAAGGAGCGGGAACGTGGTCCGCAGATAGAGCCTCTGCCGGAAGTTCAGGAAAAACGCGGCGGCGTAAAGAAGGAGGACGATGCCCCCGAGCGCCGTGAGCATCCCCCCGGAAAGCTTCAGGTGCTCCGCCGCCTCGCCGCCGACCGCCATGGAGGCGAAGGAGCGGACGAAAAACTCAGGAAGCAGCATCGGGGAACGCCCCGCCACCGTCACGATGGATTCCGTCGTGGCGCCTGCGCGCTCCTCGACCGCGACCGACCGGCTCGCGATGTAGAGAAGCAGCGGGACCAGCACCGCGAGCGAGCGCTTCGCCGCTGCCGCCCTCCCGCACTTCATGACGATCACCGAGAAGGCCTCGCCGATGAGGAGCGTCACCGCGTAGACCGCGCAGTAGGGGCCCGCGAAGAGAAGGATGATGACCGGCGGAAGGATCAGGAGCCTTGAAGCATCGCCCCTGCGGGCAGGCAGGCCCCCGCACTCCGACGACGCCGCGCGGTCCCAGACCATGTAGTGGTACCAGAAAAGCCCGAAGGCCGCGAAGTGGACCCACCCCGAGCCGTTCGTCAGCATTTCCCACTTGTTCAGCGAAAAAATGACCGCCTGTACGAGGAGCATGGTCCGCACCGGAAGCTCCTTTTCCAGGCACCAGCGCGCCGCGACTGCCGCCGAAAACGCGAGGCCCGCCGCGCCGAGCATCATGTCGAACGTCGTGCTGTAGCTGAAGAGCGTGACGTTGATGATCCTCTCAAGGTAGTTGACCGGGATCCTCGTAAGGATGTCGCCGTGCATGTAGGGCGCGAAGCTCCACACGTTTTCAAGGTAGGAGTTCACGAGGCGCATGTAGTCGGTGTAGACCACGTTCACCGTCGCGCTCCTGATATACGCGGTCAGGAACAGGAAGCCGTAGAACGGCGAAAGAAGCGCTATGATCTTTTTCACTGTCCGTTCCTCCTTCCCTGTTCCTTATGCTCTCTCCGGTCCTCAATCCGTGATGAAGGTCATGATCAGCGCCAGGCGGTCCCCGCCGCGCTGCTCCGCGGCGGGCTCCACATGGAAATTCTGCGTGAATTCAAGCTCCGTGATCCTGTACGGCTCCCCGTGGACCGTATATTCCGAAATGTTCGAGGTCAGCGGCCAGATGACCGTCTTCCCGTCCTTTTTGATGGAGACGGTCTCCCGCCCCGTGAGGTTGCCGGGATACATCATCTCCATCCGGATGTCCCCGGTCCGGCCGGTCATGACGCGGATCTTCGCGCGCTCGTCCATCCACCCGTCGCGGTAATAGCCGTAGTCGATCCCGAGCTTCAGGGAGCGGACCAGGTCCGTCGCGTCCGTGAAGGCATCGTTCGCCGGGTCTTCCTTTAAGATAAGCATGCTGTCCGTGACCTGCCCGAAATCAAGGATGGAATCCACGTGCCGCACGGTGGTCCCCTGCCCGGTGCGCTCCGGGTCGAAGGTCTTGAAGAACGTCTCCGCGGTGAAATCGCTCATCTCGTACATGTTGCCGATGATGATGATCTCCTTCCCGAGGATGTCCTTCCCGTATTTCCCGTAGGTCTCGTCGGCAAGGGAATTATAGCGCGCCTGGTTCGGGAAAAGATATATCTTCGGCCAGAATTTCCTGTATTCAAGCTGCGTGAACACCGTGAAAAGCGAGATCAGCGCGATCAGGATGGCAGGGAAGCGGTCCGAGATCCTGTAGCGGTCCCCCGCCGTCCTGTCCGCCTGCCTGGCGATCCGCGTTTCACGGCAGGCGCCGGCGAGCCGCGCGAACAGAAGAAGCTTGAACGCGTAGACCACGTAGACCCAGCGCATCTCGACGCGGATGGTCACCGCGGACGACGCCGCGCACCCGGCCGCGAAGCCGAGGAAGAACACCAGGTCGCGCAGCACCGGGAAGACCGGGAGCCCGAACCTCCGCCGCTCCCAGACCGTATGCAGGAGGACGAAGAACAGCACGGCCAGCGCGGCGTTCAGGAGGAGGATCACGATCTTCATGGCAAACGGCGTGTCCTGCCACGGAAGGCCGCACAGATGCTCCGGCCCGAAGTTGAAGCCGCACGCGTAGGCCGCCTCGACCAGGAAGTTCACGATGACGCCGCGCTTCGTGATGGTCTCCGCGACGTTCGTTCCGCCGGTCCCCGCCGGGGAAAGCGTCCCGATCATCAGGAAGCGGATCAGGAGCACCGCCGCGAGGGATGCCGCCGGAAGGATCCACCGGAGCGGCTTCCGGTCGCGCTTCACGGCCAGCGAGAAATAAAACATGGGAAGAAGCACCATGTAGCGCTCGTGCGTAAAGCAGTTCAGGAACCAGAAAAGGAGCCCTGAGCCGAACAGGAGCATACACCGCCCGTCCTCGTCCTCGTCAAGGTACTCCTTCAGGAAGATCGCCGTGAGGAGCGCGAAGAAAATGCCCATGGTCTCCATGAGGCCGAGCAGCTGGCCGGCCTGGTAGTAGGCAAAGCGGGAGGAAAGGAACAGGACCCCCGCCGCGAAGCCGACGCCCCTGCTCATCGCAAGGCGCTTCGCGAAGAAATAGAGAAAGGCCGCGAGCCCCGCGTTCAGAAGGATGTTCAGCGGCACCACCCATTCGATGTGGTTCCCGATGAGAAGGAGCTCCGCCCAGGCGGCGAGCCAGTAGACGAAGCGGCACCTTGTGGACCCGACCGGGAAGACATACTCGAGAAAGCTCTGCTCCCCCCAGCAGGACCACATGTAGAGGTCGTCCATATAGTAGCCCGACATGCGCAGTCCGCGGTTCACGAAAAAGGCCCAGCCTGTCAGCAGCGTCAGGAGCGCGAGATCCTTCAGGATCCCGTTCTGCCGTTCGAGCCTCGCGAGCTGCGCTGCCCTGACGATTCTTTTTTCAGTCACGGATCCCCGCGTGGTATTCATAAAGCGTGTTTCCCTCCTGCGTGATGACCGTCGTGATGCTGCCGTCCTCGTTCATGTACCGGATGATCTCGGCGGCGCGCGCGTGGCTTTCGAGGAACCCGTCCTCCGTGTAGAGGTAGCCGATCCCCGCGTACTCGAGATAATCCTTGAACTCGTTCAGCGTCTTCACGATGCCGACGTTGCCGCCGCTTCCCTCAAGGTCCGTGTAGCTTTCCGCGCGGCACGGATAAAGATAGCACTCCGGCTCCTCCCCCATGGCGAGCAGGCGGATGCGCGGCGCGTTGGCGAGGTACCTGTAGATCGGTTCCTTCGCGCTTAAGATCATGTAGTCCCGGTTGTCCGAGACGTGGTCGTAAAAGCCGTAATGCAGAAGCTTAGGCTCGGTGAACCCGCGCGCGCCCGCCCAGTTCGTGAGGCAGGTCATGAAGATCCCGAAAAGCAGCGCGGGCGATGCCGCCCTGAGGAGCGAGGCTCCTCCCTTCCTTTCCCACGCGGCCGCCGCCGTCAGGGCCGCGAGCGCGTAGGTCAGCATATAGTAGTTTCCGTCCACCTGGTAAAGGAGGACCAGCGAGATGCCGTCGAACAGAAGAAGGAGGCCGAGGGTCAGGTAAAGATACCTGAGAGGCCCTGCCTCATCCTTCCTCTCTCCTGCCGGCCCGGACTCCGCTTTTTTTCCTTCCGCCTCCGCGCGCTTCCCCCCGCGCGTTCCGGAAAACCCCGCGGCGCAGGCAAGAAGCAGCACCGGGAACAGCGGCGACCCCCACGCGATCAGGACGTGGAGCGCCTCGTCCCCCGCCGGCGCGAGGAAGATCCAGGAAAGCCGTTCCAGGGCATGCCTGAAAAGCGCCCCGGCATGAAGCCCCGAGAGCGCGTTCGGAATGGACTGCGCCCTCATGGGATAATGCCCGTGCATGCCGAGCCGTTCCCAGATCCCGGTGAAGACCGAGACAAAGGGGTACCCGGTAAGGTGCAGGGTCCGCAGCGTCACGCCCGCGAAGGCGGCTGCCGGAAGGACAGGCAGCGGAAGGAACCGCGCCATGCCCGGGACCGCTGCCGCGAAGCGCCTTTCATACACCGCGAGGTAAAGAACCGCTGCGATAAAAAGGACGCCGGAAAACACGAGCGCCGTGGGCTTCAGGGTAAGCGTGAGGAGCAGGAAGCCTGCCCCCGCGGCAAGGCTGTTCGAGACCGTGTCTTTACTGTCCGCCCGGATGATGTGCAGCATCTCCGCCGCGAACGCGAGCTGGAAAAACAGCGTGACCATGTCGGTCTTTGCCGATACGGACATGTTCATGATCCCGGGAATGCACGCAGCCGCGAGCGCCGCGTTCCTCCCCGCGCGCGGCCCGGCCGCGCCGTCCGCCATCCCGCGGACAAGAAGGACCGTAAGGACTCCGGCCCAGAAGGAAACGCCGATGACGAAGCCGTAGGTCGGCGTCCCGCACAGAGGAAGCGTGAGGAACTCAAGCCCCTTCGGATAGAAATAGACCTGATTCACGGAGCCCAGGTTCTCGAACACGCCGCCGCCGTTATCCAGGACATAAAGCGAGCGGAGCCCGTAATGCACGGAATCATAGTCGAGGGTGATGTTCATGCGCCCTGCCTCGAGCAGCAGGAGGGCGAGGATCAGGAGCCGGACCGCGCGTTCCGTCCGCTCCTCCCGCGCCCCGCCGTCCGCGGAAAGGCGCGCCGCGCCCGGCGCATGCGCCCGGTCCGGGGGGAGCTCCTCCGGCCAGAACGGGACCAGGCCCAGGCTGCGGAAAAGAAGGAACATGAGAAGGCCCGTGACGAGGAGAAGCGCCAGGGCCTTTTTCAGCATTCCCGCGCCGCCCATGTGCACGCCCGAAAGAAAGGCGGTAAGGATCATTTCCGCGGCGCAGCCTGTGAGAAGGTCCTCCGCGGCCCTAAGGTATCCCGGGATACGGAGCCCTGCCGCCCCCCGCCGCGCGGGGACCAGGAGCGTCTCTCCGAGGATCCCGAGAAGGCAGAGATAGGCCCCGGAAACGATCACCGCGGCAAAGCTCCGGTGGATCCAGAGAAACGCGGCGGAAATAAAAAGGAGGATCCCGGCGCGCGTTCTCCGGTCTCTGACCAGAAGGCCTGCCGCCTCAAGGAGCGCGGTCAGTACCGCGAGCTCCGCCAGCATGTGCCAGGTCCTGAAATCCCCGAACTGCTCCGCGAAGAATCCGTCCGCGGACAGGAGAAAGCACGCGCTTGCGATCAAGAGCAGCGCGCAGAGAAACAGTATTCTCTCAGTTCTCCTCGTAAGCCTCATAGGATCTCCTGTAAAAATGCAGTATCAGGTCCGCGATCCGCGCGGGCCAGATCCGGCGGAACATCTCTTCCTCCTCCGCCTCCCGCACATGGTCCCCGATGCATTTCGCCGTAGCCGCGTCCTTATGGACACGGTAAAGGATCAGCGGCCGTTCCTCGCAGACCAGCCGGCCCGGCCTTAAGGCGGCGTCGTACAGAAGCTGCCAGTCCAGGACGAATTTCCTGTCCTCCGCGAACGGGGCGCTGCCGAACGCTTCCTTTAAATAGGCGCAGGACGGGCAGATCACCGGGTTCCCGAAGGAAAGCGCGAGGCGCTTGACGAAGGAAAGGTGCGAAAGCGCCTTCAGCCTTAACGGCATGCGGAGAAGGAGCTTCACGAGCTCCGGAAGCCCCGCCCGCGCGGGCCTGCCGTTCTTGATCGTGACGGACGCCGTGGTGAAGATCGTCATGTCCGGCCACGCCGCCGCGGCGCGTTCCAGCGTCTCGGTATAGTGTTTCCCGTAGATGTCGTCCTGATGGGCAAGCGTCACATACCGCCCTCCGGCGGCATCAAACGCGAAATTCCAGTCAGGGCCGATCCCTGGCGTTCCCTTCCGGACCTTCACCGGGATCCCGTACTTTCCGGAAAGGCGGTCAAGGAAGGCGGACGGCGTCGAAGTGCAGATCAGGATCTCCGACGGGACCGTCTGCGCCTTCAGGGACTTAAGGCAGGCCTCAAGGTACGGGGACTCCCCGTACGCGCAGACGGCGAACGTATGCATCATGCCTTTGTTACCCTCAGTCTCCCGTGCCACTCTGCTGCTGTCCTCCGCAGTGTTCCGCGTCATTCCCGCGTTCCTCCCCCGTTCATCTCTTCAAGGATCCGGTCAAAAAGCTTCGGGTCGTTCACGGAGAAGCAGCAGCGCATGCCCGCCTCCTCCGCGCGCCGGATCTCCGAAGCGCGCTCCCGCCTCTGGAGTCCGATCACGGGAAGGTCCGGGAACTGCTTCCGGATGCGCACCGTACTTTCAAAGCCGTTCATCACCGGCATGCGGAGGCCCATGAGGACCAGGTCGAAGGCGCCGGTGCCCGCCTTCACGCAGGCGACCGCGCCGTCGGGCGCGTGCCCGATTCGTAGCGGCTTAACCGCCTCTGGTTCTGCGAGAAGCTCTCGTAAAGATGGGGCATGAATTCCGGGCTGATCCCTTCCCCGTTGTCCGTGACGGTGTGCGTGACCCAGACCGTGCCCCCGTCCTCTTCGATCTCCGTGCGCCAGACGACGCTCCCGCCGAGCGCGGTGTACTTGACCGCGTTGTTCAGGACGTTCGTCAGCACCTGCTCGATGCGGTGGACGTCCTGCTTTACGACCAGGCGGTCCGCCGCCATATCGCGGAACACGGAGAACCGCATCTGCCTCGTCTCCGCCGCCGGACGGATCATCGTCTCGACGATGTTGATGACGTCGCTGATCATGAAGACCCGGACCTCCGGCCTGACCCGCTTCGTCTCAAGCGTCTGGTAGTCCAGGATGTTGTTCACGAGCTTCAGCATGTAGTCCGCGCTCTGCAGGATCTTGTCAAAGTATACGGCGTCGCGGGAATCCGGATTCTGGTGCATGCCGAGCTCCGCGAGCCCGGTGATCGCCGTGAGGGGCGTCCGCATGTCATGGCTCACGCGGATCAGGAAGTCCGACTTCTCCATGGAGGCGCGCTTCCGCTCCTTCTCGCGGAGGTAATCCTCCGTGACGTCCTCGAAGCTGCCGACGAGTCCCACGATCCTGCCGTTCTCATAGCGCGGGCGCTTGCTCGCGACGATGCGCCGCTCCTCGCCGCGCACCATGCACTTTCCGGGGACGCGGACCGTGCTCTCCCCGAAGGTCAGGACACGGATCTCGTCGTTCCGGTAATCCTCCGGCTCCGGGTGCCATCCCATGTCCTCGTCCGTCTTCCCTATGATGTCGTCCAGCGAGGAAAAGCCGTAATAATCCAGGAAGGCCTGGTTCGCGCCGACGAAGCGGCGCTCGCGGTCCTTCCAGAAGATCATGATCCTGGCCGCGCCGAGGATGCTTTCCAGCTCCTCCGCTGCCGGCTTTTTCTCAGTGTTTCCCATAGAATTCCTCTTTCGTCATCTCCGCGGTCCCGCCGCAGCCCTCGCACATGCTGTAGTAGCGCACGCGGACGGGGATCGGTATGAGGAGAAGGATGAGCCAGGTCGTTTCCTTGATCAGCTTCCAGTCGCCCACATGGCCGCAGCGCGTGCAGGTATGGTACCCCTCCACGCCGCATTCCTTCCTGGTGGTATGCATCCCGATGAAAAAGAACATAAGTCCTCCGAAAAAAATCCTTGAAAACGAAAAGACCCGAATCCGGTTTGCACCAGATTCGGATCATGCATGGAGACGGAGGGATTCGAACCCTTGACCCCCACGTTGCGAACGTGGTGCTCTCCCAGCTGAGCTACGCCCCCTAAACGGCGCGGCCAGACACCTGACCGCATCGACAAAATGCATTGTACCGCAAATCACCCGGACATGCAAGCGGTATTTGCCGGAGTTTTCCGCAAATTCCGCCGCCTGTCCCGGTCCGCGACTCCGGGGCGGGCGCCGCGCGGCGCCTGCCCCGGGTATTTTCAGAAATCGTCCTCGATCACGTGCCAGGCGGCCTCCAGGCTGTTGTGCGAGCGGATGTACCGCTCCGCCTTCTCCTGCATCCCGGAAAGCGCCGCCGTGTCGTCGTAAAGCGCGTTCACGCGGTCCGCGAACGCGTCCGGACGGTCCGCGATCTCCATGACCGTCTCCGCCTCAGGAATGCCCTCCGCCCCGACTCCCGTGGTGATGACCGGCGCGCCGTAGTAGAGCGCCTCGATGACCTTGCCCTTCACGCCCGCGCCGTAGCGGAGCGGGACCACGACGATCCTGCAGGTGTTGTAAAGCGCCCGGAGCTCCTCGTCCGTGACGAAGCCCTTCACGACCACGCCGTTTTCCGGGTCGTCAAGCGCGCGGATCTCCTCCGGCGCGCGGGACCCGACGATGTAGAAATTCACCGCGGGCTTTCCTGCCGCCGCGCGGTCCGCCCGGAGCTTCGGCCAGACCTCCCGGACGAACCATATGACCGCGTCCGCGTTCGGCGGATGCGCGAAGCCGCCGACAAAGAGCAGTCCCTCGCGTTTTTCAAAGTCCCTGTCCGTGTCCTCCGGGAAGGTATCCCAGAGGTAGGCCGTGATGGCCTTGACCGGGATGCTCCGGTCCACGCGATGGATCGCCTCGCACTCGATCTCAGACGGATAGTAGGACATATCCGCCTTATGCATGAGTGAAAGCTCGACCGTCTTCCAGTACTCCGAGGATTCGCGGAGCTTCCGGTCCCCGGTGAGCTCATACTCCCTCCGCTCGCGGAGGAAATGGAGGTCGTGCCCGTAGTAGATGACCTTGAGGTGCGTCCTCGACTGGATAAAGTCGATATATTTCGAGGCGATGTGCGGACGGTTCAGGTAGACAAGGTGCAGGTCGTGCGCGTGCCGCTCGATCCACTCCCAGATGCCCGCCTGCATCGCCTGCCCGTACAGGACCTCGATGCCGAGCTGCGTGAGCGCCGTGGTGTACGGCTCCTCGCAGGCAAAGTTGTCGCCCAGGAATTTTACCTGGTACCCCTTCTTCACGAACATCTGGAGGTACTGCCAGGTCGTGCGGGAGCCCGCGTCCCGGTCAAAGGTCGGGACGTAGTGGTCCACCACGAGGATGATCTTCTTCCCGCCGCTCCGCTCTCTCGCGCGGAAGGGATCGGGATTTCCGTCGTTCTCGAACTGCCTCTTCAGCTCCTCCTTCCACTTCTCCTTCAGCTTTTCCGTGTTCTCGACCTGGTAGCGCTTAAGCCCGGTGCCCTGCACGTCCGTCCCGTTCGAGACGCCCTCGAAGTGGATGACCACGGACTTCGGCTGGTAGACCACACGGTACCCGTGCTTCCGCACCTCGAACGCGAGGTCGCTGTCCTCGCAGTAGGCGGGGGCGTAACGCTCGTCGAAGCCGCCGATCTCGTCCCAGAGGCTCTTCCGGATCATGATCGCGGCGCCGGACATGTAGTCGACGTCCTTCACGTAGTTGAATTCCGGGAGGTCCGGGTCCTGAAGCCGCCCGTAGTTCCAGCCGGAGCCGTCGCTCCAGATGATGCCGCCCGCCTCCTGGAGGCGGCCGTCCGGGTAGACGAGCTTGGAGCCCACCATGCCGATGCTCCGGTCTGACCGGATCAGGCGGAGCAGCCAGTCGAGCCACCCCTCCGTGACCTTCGTGTCGTTGTTCAGGAAAAAGATGAACTCGCCCCTCGCCTTCGCCGCCGCCTGGTTGCAGTTCTTAAGGAAGCCCTGGTTCACCGTGTTGCGGCTTATGACGAGCCCCTCCGCGAAGTGGTCCAGGACCTTCGTCGCGTCCGTGCTGACATCGTCCGCGATGATGACCTCGTAGGGGATGTCCTTCGTGTGCTCCAGGATGGACACGAGGCAGGCATAGGTGTACCCGATCTGGTTGTAGACCGGGATGACGATGCTGACGACAGGCTCCTTCGTCTCCGGGAAACGGAGCTTCCCGTGCTCAAGGTAAATGTCCCCGATCGCGAAATCGCCCTCGACCCGGTTCCGGCCCTCCGGCGTGCTCATGAGCCTTCTGTGCCGCAGCGGATGGAGGATGGCCTCCTTCTCGTACTGGAGCTTTTTCCGCTCCTTCGAGCCCTTCGGGTACTTCCTGTTGAACGCGTCGCCCGCCTTCCTGCGGAGGCGCGAGTATACCGTCTGGTGCCTGTCAAGGTAGGTGAGCGTCTTCCCGAGCTCGTTCGTCTCGTTCCGCAGGTTCCGGATGATGATCTCAAGGTTCGTCACGTGGTTGTCCGTGAGGCGCTTCACCTCGGTCATCTTCCGGATGGTGGTATCCTTCTCGCGGAGCTCCGCCCGGAAGCCGTCCAGGCGCTCGTTCGCGATCCTCAGGTCGCGCTCCGTTTTTTCGATATGGTCCCTGCTCCGGACCTCGACCGTGAAGCGGTCAAGGTACGCCGCCTGGTCGTCCCCCGCGACGTCCTCCTGGAAGGCCCGCTCCATCGCCTCCACGCGGACCAGCTCCTTCCCCTCTATGCCGAAGGCAGCGAGGAAGTCCTCCTGCCCCTTCAGGGACAGCGGCTCATGGAAGGAAAGCCAGAACGCAAGCAGCGCGCGGTAGCGGACAAAGCCCGGGTCCGCGGGCTCTTCGCTGACCCACTCGTAGTCGATGCCGGTCAGCTGAAGGGACGAAATGGCTTCGGGCGTGATCTCCGTATCCGGAGCCCCCGTCACCAGGAAATTGTCAAAAATGGAGTCCAGGTTATGGACGGTGCCGAAGCCCGTGACCCTGTCAAGGGCGGCGCGCACCGCGTCCTCCGCCGCCGCGCCCGCGCGCACCGCGCGGAGCACATAGTCCGTAAGGCTCTCCCCGCGTACCCACGGGAAGGAAGCCGTCATGCCGTCCGGGGAGATCCGCGCCTCCGCGTAGGAGATGCCGCCCTCCTCCCCGGAAAGCGTGCGGAAGCGGTCCGCGAACGCCCGGATATGCGGGACGCCGGCTTCCGAAAGCGCGCCCTTCTCTACCGTACGGCCGCCCTTCCCCTCGCGGATGACGGTCTTCAGCTGGTACAGGTCTCTCCGGTTCCGGTTGTATTTCACAAAAACGGCGGGATCCTCCCGCGTTTCCGCCTCCGCGCTGCCTGCGCCGCCGGGCGTTCCGCTGCCGGCATCCTCCCCGTCCCTCGTCCAGAAGAACAGGAAGCTGTCCGCGAACTCCGGGAACACGCCGTCCGAGCAGATCTCGTCGTACTTCGCGCCGAGGTCGATCGCGAGATACGCCGGGAACCCGTACGCCGGGATCACGCGGGACAGCTCTCCCGCGCCCGGAAGGCACCGGTCGGAATAGATGCTGAGCGGAAGCGCGCGCATGGGCTCCGCGTAATAGCGGGTGATGCTGCCCTTTCCGCCTGTCTGGAGGAGCGCCTCAAGGGCCGCCCTGCCGAGCGCGTTCTCCTCCTTCTCCGCGCCCGCGAACGCGCGGACGCCGTAGGCATTGTCCGCGGCGGCGATCAGGACGCCGTCCGGGGCAAGATGCTTTTTTGCCGCCCCGACCGCGGCGCCGCCGTTCCTTCCGAGCGTCCCGTCGAACAGGATATAGTCGAACAGCCTGTCCTCCGGAAGCGCGGAGATCCCGCAGGAAAGAAGCGTCAGCCGCTCCGCGCCGTACGCCTCCGCGCGCATTCTTGTAAGCTCAAGCGCGTCGCTGTCCTCCTCGAGGACCGTGACGGAAAGCCCCTTCCTGAGAAGCATGCCGGTCAGCGCGCCCGCGCCGCTCCCGGCCGCCAGAAGGGACGCCCCCTCCCGGAACCCGTACCACTCGAGAAGGCCCTCCCGGCGGTCCGAAAAGACTCTCAGGTTCTCAAGCGTCGGATACTCGGAAAGCAGCGTTTTCGTGTCGCTCCCGAAGCGCTCGTATAATCGTTTCAGTTCCTTTCCCTGTCCGCTCATTCAGCGCCCCCTGCCGGTTCGTACTTCGTGGTGACCTCCGGCTCCATATCAAAGTAGCCCACGGTGTTCTTGTTGGAGATGACCGTGATCCCGGCGACGTTGTACAGCCGGTGGTAGACCACGTGCTCCCCGTTCTCGTAGCCCGTGCAGCTCATGGACAGGAGATACTCCCCGCCCTGCAGCGTCATCCGCTGCTTAAACTCGACCGTGTAGGTGTCCCCGTCCTTCACCGGACGGATATCGCACCCCTCGAACATGGTATTGGTCCCGCTCAGGTCCGTTCCCTTCTTGTCGCGGATCGTGTAGGTGAAGATCGGCATCTCGAGCGGCGCGTGGAAGCGGATGATCTCCCGGATCGTGAAGGTCTCCCCCTTAAGAAGGAGGTTCGTCACGTTCCCGTTGTGGTCGAGCGTCCCGAGGTCCATGATCTCCGCGCGCCCGTCGCCGTATTCCTGGACGTCCGGGTTCAGCGTCATGCGGGACTTCATAAGACGTCCGGGCGCCTCCCGGTCCCCGGCGGCGGGAGACGCAGGGCTTCCGCCGGCATCAGCCGCCGGGGCCTTCTGCCCCTCCGGGCGCCGCTCTGCCTCAAGCGCCTCCTCAAGGTCGTCCATCTGGTTCGCCAGGATCTTCTTGTAAAGGTCGACCATCTTCCCGGCCGGGCCCTCCGCGACGAAGCGCCCGCGGTTTAAAAGGACCACCTTGTCGCAGTACTTGATGATGCTGCCCATGTCGTGGCTCACCATGAGGATGGTGGTCCCGTTCTTCATCATCTCCTCCATCCTGGTGTAGCACTTCGACTGGAAGAAGACGTCGCCGACCGAAAGGGCCTCGTCGACGATCAGGATCTCCGGCTCCACGTTGATCGCCAGTGCGAAGGCGAGGCGCACGAACATGCCGGAGGAGTAGGTCTTGACGGGCTGGTGCACGAAGTCGCCGATGTCCGCGAAGGCCAGGATGTCCGCCATCTTCGCGTCCATCTCCGCCCGGGTGAACCCCATCATGGTGCCGTTCATGTAGATGTTTTCTATGCCGGTGTATTCTGAGTTGAAGCCGGCCCCGAGCTCTAAAAGCGCGGAGATGGTCCCGTCCACCTCGACGGTCCCGGTCGTGGGGCTCAGCACCCCGGTGATGATCTTGAGGATCGTCGATTTCCCCGACCCGTTGGTGCCGATGATCCCGACCGTCTGCCCTTTTTTCACGTCAAAGGACAGCCGGTCAAGCGCGAAGAAGTCGCGGTGGTAAGACTTATGCGTCAGGCTCAGCGACTCCTTCAGCCGGTCGATCGGCCGTTCATAGAGCTTGTATGCTTTTGTGACCTCCCGTACGGAGATCGCGAGATCCTTTTCCATGTATCTCCTTATTTTACAGCACATCCGAGAAATGCGGCCGGAGCTTCCGGAACGTCCTCAGCCCGACCCAGAGAAGGAGAAGCGTGACCGCCCAGTAATAGACGGTCAGCGTGGGGCGCTGCCAGAACCAGTTCCCGGCGAGCATGCTGTCGCGGTACCCCGTCACGATGTAGAAAACGGGGTTGACCTTCAGCACCTGTTCAAGCCAGGCGGGACGGTTCGGGAACATGCCCGGGTCCCACATGATGGGCGTGAGCCACATGCCGAACTGGAGGCAGATGCTCACGATCTGCGCCATGTCCCTGAAAAACGCGTTGATCGCGGCCGTGAAGAACGTCACCGCGAGGATGTTTACCGAAAGCGCGAAGCTGTAGTACACGATCTGGATCCAGGTCGGGATGGGCAGCTTTCCGTAGCAGAAAAACATGGCGATCATGATGAGCACGAAGATCGCGTGGACCACCGCGCAGGAAACGAGCTTCAGGACGGGCAGCACCTCGACGTTGAACACGACCTTTTTTACGAGGTAATGGTACTCCTGCAGGCACGAGGTCCCCGCGTTCATGGCCTCGTTGAAGAAGAACCACGGGACGATGCCGGGCACGAGCCAGAGGACGTACGGCACGCCGGGGATGGGCGGGACGCTCTTGAAGCCGAGCTGGAAGATCATGAAGTAGATCAGGACCGTGACCACAGGCTGCACGAACATCCAGACCACGCCGAAATAGGAGCCGGCGAACCGCTTTTTAAAGTCGGACTTCGCCAGTTCCCAGACGAGCTTCCTGTTTGAAATGATCTCGCGTATGAATTCTGCGATCGTTCTCATAGTTTACCCTGCCGATCCTGGTTCGTACTGTGCCCCTCCGAGGGACGAAAGAAAGTCTACCATAATTCCCGCGTTTTCGCCACCGTCCGCCTCAGAGCCGCATGGAGGCCAGCGCGAAGATCCGGAAAAGCACGTACACGTCCATGCAGAAAAGCATGGCGAGCACCGTGCGGCCGATGTTCCTGTCGAGCCGGAAAAGGGAATTCCGGAGCGGCAGGAGGAACAGCGGCAGGACCGGCAGGAAATATCTTCCCTGGATCCCTTCAATGATCTGCGCGCCGCGCGTGGTCCACGCGACCAGCATGGCCCCTGCCGTGAGGAGCACGATCCCGGCGGCGATGAGAAGCGTCCACGCCCTGGCCGCCCGCGTCATGGGCTGCGTCTCCTCCGGCTGCCGCATGGCAAGCGCGAGGAGCCCGAGGAACATCAGGAGCGCGGCGAAGAAGGGCACGCCGAGCAGCGGGTCAAGGTTCCCGAGCCACATTCCCATCATCCCCCCGAAGAGCTCGTCGCTCTGCCAGGAGAAGGTGTTGAACACCATCCGCGCGATAAAGAACGGCTGGCGGACCAGCTCTCCCGCCGGATACCCGCGGACGGCTGCCCCGGCCGCGTCCGCTGCCTGCGCGGCCTCCGCGGCAGCGCCTGCAGACCCGGCGTAGCCCCGGATCACGGAGGCGTTCACGAGGACCATCGCGGCGGCAAGCGCCGCGAAGATGACCGCGAAGTACGCGGCCATCCTCCCCTTCCCGCCGCATTTCCGCGCCGGGATGATGAAAAAGAGGAAGATGAGCGGCGAGTAGACGAGCTTGCAGGGCCCCAGGACCGCCGCGAGGACCGAAAGCAGCAGGACGTCCCGCGCGCGCACCCGGTCCGCCCGGTAAGCGAGCCTCAGGATCTCCGCCGTCATAAGGAACGAACAGCCGAGGATCCCCGCGTCGTAGGAAAGGGACGCAGCAAGGTGGAGCGTCATGGGGAGCATCCCGACCGCGGCGAGAAGCTCCTTCCCGACCGGCATGAGGCGGACCGCCGCAGCCGTGAGAAGAAGGAAGGCCAGAAGGTTCATGAGCCGCCCGAGGAAAACAAGCCCCGGCGCGTTAAGCCCTGCAAGGCGCGCGGCCGCGAAGCCGGCCGCCTGCGGGACGTACATGGCGGGCGTCGTCCTGACGTCGGGAAGCGCGGACGAGACCATCCCGTCCTTATGCGGATAGCGCGCATCCCAGTCCCGGACCGCGCGGTACGTCGCGTTCCGCACAGGGTCGCCCAGCACCGCGGGAGCATCCTCCTCGTCGTCCCAGTCCTCCGGCGTCTTCACGCCCTCGAGGTCCTCGAGCGGGTAGTCGTCCGCCCGGACCGCCGCGAGCCCGGCCGGCGTGAGGTCCGGCTGGCGGAGCATCCGCGACGAAAGACGGTAGGCAGTGATGTAATGGCTCTGCTCGTCCGGCGCGGAAAGCCCGGGCATGACGAACAGGAACAGAAGCCCCAGGAAAAGGCCGGAAGCAAAGAACAGCCGGTGGAGGGGAAGGCTCCTCCTCGTGAAAAGGAACCCGGCCGCGGCCGACGCCGCGAGCCCCGCGGGGAACAGCCCTGCGTAAAGCTTCACCGGCAGCCCGTCCCCTGTCTGGAGGCAGGCGTCCCGTACATTCATCAGGTGGTAAAGGCCTGCCGCAAGGACAAAAAGCACGCAGAAAATGACCGGAAGCATGGCCCTCCGGTCCTTTTCCGTATGCTTTTTTTCCTGCGCGGTCCCCCTGCTCATCTCTTTCCCTCCGTTCCGGCAGCCTCTTCCGCTTCCCGCTCCTTCAGCGCAAGGTCCTGCGCGAGCTTCCGGATCCTTTCCTCCAGCATGGAGATCCGGATGCTCATGGAAAACACCTTGAAGAACAGGAGTCCTATGACGGCGAGGAACAGGAGGTTCGCCGGCGACTGCATCCCGAGCCGTTCCGTGAAGAAGAAGAGGAGCGGCGGGCAGACCGCGAGCAGGATCAGGGTAAACGAAAACAGGACCCAGAACACGGCGTCCTCGATCTGCATTTTCGATTTCCTGATCTTTCCGATCACCGACACCGTAGACAGGACGGAGACGATGATCAGTACGATTCTGAGTGTCCAGCTCATATTTCGTCCTTTCAGCAGCTTATTTCCTTAAACCGCGCGCCGTATCGGGGCGGCTGATCCTGAAGGTCTGGATAAAGAGGATCGAGACCAGCATGCGGACCATGTAGTTCATCGCGTTGACCGGGGTCAGGTAGCTTACGCCCGCCGTCCGCTCCTCCATTTCCGCCTGGATCTCCGCGACGCGCGCGCCGTTCCGGATGAGGAGGGAGACCGTGTCGGGCTCCGGCGGGTAGTTCAGGTGCCGCGCGAAGGCCGTGATCATCCTCCTGTCGTACATCCGCATGCCGGAGGTCGGATCCTTGATCCAGGTGCGGGAGCTCAGGAAGATCGCGGCCGCGATAAGCCGGCTCCCGATCATCCGCGCGGTATGCGGCTTTTTCTTCGTCACGAAGCGGGAGGCTATAACGATATTGTAGCCCTCGTCCATCTTTTCCCGCATGGGACCTATGTACTCCGCCTTATGCTGCCCGTCCCCGTCGAACTGGACGGCGTAGCGGTAGCCCTTCCGCTCCGCGTAGCGCATCCCCGCCTGGAAGGCCCCGGCGAGGCCCAGGTTCACGGGAAGGTCCAGCATCGGGAAGGAATGGCGCCTGCAGATCTCCGCGGTGCGGTCCCGGGAGCCGTCGTTCACGATGATGTAATCGAGCTCCGGGTAGTTCCGCCTCAGGTTCTCCGCGACGAAGGTGATATTCATTTCTTCATTGTATGCCGGTATGATCACCAGGATATCATTCATCCGATCCCCTCTCCCAGTAGCTTCTGTTCATGGTCGCCGCAAGGACCGCGCGGCGCGGAAGCCTCCGGTACATTTTCCCGAGGCGGTAGCCCGCGTACTTTGCGCCGCTTAAGGCCACAAGCTTCGGGATATAGCTGCCGAAGCCGCGCTTCTTAAGCCACGCAGCGTTTTTCTTCACCATGCGGATCCCCTCGGACTCGCTTTTCACGATCCCGAAGATCTCCGGGTGGTCCGCCTGGGAGACCGCGAGGTCGAAGTTCCGGCGGAACTGCTCCATGGCCGTGTAGCTGTGCGAATGGCGCACGCGCGCGTCCGCCGCGTAGGCGATGCGCCCCCCGTTGAAAAGGAGCTGCGCCGCGTAGATCATGTCCTCATTGAAGATCGCGCGGTCCGTGAAGCCGCCGAGGCGGTCGAACGTCTCCCGCTCGTACGCCGCGCAGACGTTCGACGCGAAATACGCCTTGATCCCCAGGTCCCCGATGTCATCGAGGGACTTGAACGCAGGCTCCGCCGGATAATTGAAATACCGCGAGAACGTCTCGACAGGGTCCGCGTCCTTTTTCGGGAGCTGGCGCGCGTAGGAAAGCTTCACGTCCCCGGAAAGGGGCTTTAAGAGCCTCTCCAGAAGGAACCGGTCCGCGGGCACCGCGTCCTGCGTCATGCAGACGAAATACGGCGCGCTGCTGTACCGGACGCCGCGGTTCCTGGTCGCCCCGTGGTCGAACTCCGCCTTCGGAAGGTGGTGCACCTCGGTGATGCCGTCCGCCCCGATCCGCTCTAATTCACGGTCCGCGCCGGCCTCCTCCCAGTACCTCCGCTCCGTATTCATGATAATGATCCGCTCCGGCTTCACCGTCTGGAGCATCAGCCGCCGGACGACCTCGAAAAACTCCGCGCCCGGCCTGTACACGGGGATGATGACATCGGCCCGCCTGGTCTTTTCTTTCATCATAATAATTATACTCTCCGATCCGCCGTTTTTCCCGAAGCTCAGAACGCCTTCCGGAACCTGAAGCACGCTCCCGCGGCAAAGCAGGCCGTCAGGAGGAACATGGCTGCGCAGTAGGCGGCCGCCGCGCCGGGGATCCCGGACACAGAGACCAGCCTGTCCGCGAGAAGGAAGGCCGCGGCGGTGTTGGCCGCGTAGATCCCGAAGATCAGTCTCTGCGCGTCAAGGATCACCAGCACATAGTAGAGAAGGTTCATGAGCGCGTAGAAGCCGCCGCCCAGGATCACGATGACCAGCTCCCGCGTGAAGGGGGCGAGCGCCGCCCCGGCCTCCGGCCCTACGAGGAGCGAAAGCGCCGGGATGCCGAAGAGGCAGGCCGCCCCGCAGCCAAGCGCGGTCAGCGCGGCAATAAGGCCCGAGATCTTCAGGACCGTCTTAAGGAAATGCGCGCCGTCCCCGCGGTCATGGTCCGCGGAAAGCCCCGTCAGGACCGGGCGGATCACAAAATTCGCCATCAGGTTGATGACCGAGGTCGGGATGAAGATCGTCGTGTAGTAGCTGTTGTCGGCGTCCGTCATATAGCGGTTGACCGCGTATTTCGAGGCCGCGAAGATATAGAGGTCCAGGAACACCGAGAGGAAGAGCCAGCCGCTCTCAAGAAAGAGGGCCTTCGCGCTCCCCCCGGTCCTTGTCCGTACGACCCCGGGGAACTCCTTCAGAGGGAGGACGCAGAAAAGGAACACGGAGACAAGCTGCGCCCCCGCCGCCGCGAAGCAGGACGGGATGAGGCGCCTGGTCGAAAGCATGACCGCGAAGAAGACCGCGACGGAAAAAAGCGTGCGGAACGCGTTGCTTTTTCCCGTGAGGTACAGGCGCCCCTGGCGCTGGAACTCGGAGTCGTAAACGTCCGCGAAGCCGTCAAAGATCTTGTAGGCGACCATGGCGATGATGCACCAGCGCGCCTCCGGGCTTTTCGCGAACAGGCCGGCGTAAAGGAGGCCGGCAGCCGCCGCCGCGAAGCAGGTCATGAAGCGGAAGCCCCGGTAGTCGCCGAAGCTGTGCCTGCCTGCCGTGTCCGTGATCTGCAGGGGCCGCATCCCGAAATACGCCACGATGAACATCTGCTGACCGATGGTCGAAAACGCGAAGAAGAAGATGCCTCCCGCGTCCGCCCCGAGCACCCGGGTCACCGCCGCGCCGAGCAGCATGCTGGCCAGCGCGTAGACCGCGCTGCCGACAGTGTTCCAGAGCATGTTCCGTTCCGTGATCCGTTCGTCCCCGCCGATCAGCAGCCTGGTAAGCGCGTTCATCCCTTTCCTCCGAAAAGGATCACCTCAAGCTCCACCGCGGCGTAAAAAAGCCGCGTGAAAAGCTCCTCCGCCCTGCTGATCCCCAGGTATTTCCTGTAGTAGTAAAGGGTGCTCTTCTCGCGGAGCCGCTGCCGCTTAAGAAGCGTCGCGAAGCTCTTCGAGATGGACACCGCGTGCCGGTGAAGGTACCGCACCTCCGGAAGGAGCGCCGTCCGGTACCCCTTCGCGCGGAGCCTGGCCCCGAGGATATATTCCTCCGCGTAGAGGAAGACGTTCTCGTCATAGCCCCCGGCTTCCTTCATCTTCCGGATATCCGCCATGAGGAGCGAGCCCGGGACGCAGTCGACCGCCACCGCCTGCCGGCCGCGGAACTTCCCCGCGTCATAATGAAGGGCGGACGTAAAAAGGCGCCTCGAGACCGGCCCGGATTCGAGGAGGTCGTAAAGCCACGGGCGGAGCGGCCATGCCGCAGGTCCCGCGAGGCAGTTCTCCCTGGTCCCGGGGATGTTCCTCGGATCCTCCGCAGGCCCGTTCCCGTCAGTTTCCTCCGCCGCTCCGTCTCCGTCCGTCCCCATTACCGGCACGCACTGCACCGGCGCCGCCACGGCGAAGTCCGCGTGCGCGTCGAGGAAGGCCGCCAGCCTTCCCACGGCCGCGTCGGAGAACTCCGTGTCCGGGTTCGCGATCAGGACGTACTTCGCCCCGAGCTTCTCTTCCGCGTATCTCATCCCGAAATTATTGCCCGCGCCGTACCCGCCGTTCCTGCCGGCTTCGAGCACAGCCACGCGGTCCCCCTCGAGAGGCTTGAGCTGTAAAAGACTCGCGTCCGTGGAGGCATTGTCCACCACGACCACCGCGCCGAGGTTTTCGTAATCCCGGATCCTCAGGACCTGGCGGACCGTCGTTTCAGGGTCATTAAAGTTCACGATCACTGCAGCCGTCTTCACTGTTTTTCCTCCGCCTCTTTCAGGCGCTCCGCGCGTTCCCGGATGCTTTTTTCAACGTAGCGCCGGCTGACCGCCGCGCGCACGGACGGGAAAAAGAACGTGACAAGGTCCATCCCGTGGTAAAGAAGGAGGTAGAGCTCCTGTCCCCGCTCCTTCGGCGCGCCCGCGAAGGGCGTCATCGCGAGATAGTCCGTGTAGGCCCTCCCGTAGACGTTCAGGGAGCCGCGCTTCCACGGCCGCTCGTCTCCCGCGAAATGAATGACCGCCGGCTGCCGCTTCGCGTACCGGAAGATGCGCTCCGGTACGGCCCGGTAGGATGCCTGCATGGCTGTCAGCGTCCTGTACCGGAAATACCGGTAATTCGTGAAAAAGTTGTACACCGGGGAAAACGTGCGGATCCTGCCCTTCAGGCACCCGTTCAGCGCGTCCTGGTCGTTGAAAAGGCTAACCCGGGCGATGCTCCCGTAATAGGCGAGCACCTTGTCCCTGAGGCCCTCCGCGCGCCATGCCCTCATGTCCATGACGAGCACGCCCGCGTTAAAGTAGGGCTCCTCCGGACGCATGCCGAGATATTCCTTCACCTCGCGGTAAATGGTCGGCTCCTGGGCGGCTCCGAGGACCGCGCCGCGGAGGTCCATCTCCCAGAGCTTTCTCAGCGGCTTCAGGACCACGGTGTCGCAGTCAAGATAGATCACGCGCTCCACCGTGTCCGGCAGGACGTCCCCGGCGAAAAGGCGCCCCATGGTGCTGATGTCGAACCTGCCTGTGTCCAGGGTCCCCGCGAACCTTGCGGACAGGTCCCCGAGCTCAAGGAAGCGAAGGCGCCTTCCGAAATCCGCGGCGGTACGCTGAAGCTTTTCCTTTGACCCCTCCGTGATCCCGGTCGAAAGGATATATGCGTCCAGCCTCTCCTCGTCCGCGTTGCTGTCAAAAAGCGAGCAGAGCGAGACGGCGAGGTGCTGCGCGTAGTTTTCATTCGATACGTATACGATATCCATGCTTTTACCGGACGCAGCCCGGTGCCGTTCCGGCGCGAGTGCCGGCGCGGCACCGGGCTGCGCTTAAAGTTCAGTGCTCCGTCAGTAGAACAGTCTGTTGACTGCCGAGAAGATGCCCCTCAGGGACGATCTCGTGATATTCGAGGAAATGCCGACGCCGTAGGTGGTGTTCCCGGTCGCCACGTCAAGGACGTGGATGTAGGAGGCCGCCTGCGCGTTGGAACCGGTCTGCAGCGCGTGCTCGTTGTAGTCGAGGACCTTGATCTGGATGCCAAGCGCCTCCTCGATCCCGTGCTGGACCGCGTCGATCGGGCCGTTGCCCACGCCCTCGAAGGTCTTCTCGACGCCGTGGTCCGTGTAGGTGCACTTCGCGAGCGTCGCGAAGCTTCCGTCCTCGAGCTCGGTGTCGGTGATCAGGCACTTGCGGAAGTGCATCGGCTCCTTCCTGTCGACGTAGTGCTTTTTGAACTCCGTGAAGATCTGCTCCGGAGCGACCTCTCCCTGCTCCTCGGAGATCGCCTGGATGATATCCGCGAACTCCTTGTGCATGCCCTTCGGAAGGCGGAAGCCGTAGAAGGTATCCATAATGAAGGCGACGCCGCCCTTTCCGGACTGCGAGTTGATGCGGACCACCGGCTGGTACTGGCGGCCGATATCGCTCGGGTCGATCGGAAGGTACGGGACCTCCCAGTAGGGGTTCTTCCTGTCATGCATCGCCTGCATGCCCTTGTTGATCGCGTCCTGGTGGGATCCGGAGAACGCGGTGAAGACGAGCTCGCCCGCGTACGGATGGCGCGGCGGGATCTTCATCTTGGTGCAGCGCTCATAGACCTCGGCGATCTCCTTCTCGTTGGAGATGGCAAGGTTCGGCTCGATGCCCTGGGAGAACATGTTGTAGGCGACCGTCAGGATATCGACGTTGCCGGTGCGCTCGCCGTTGCCGAAGAGCGTTCCCTCGACGCGGTCCGCGCCGGCCAGGATGGCAAGCTCGGTCGCGGCGACGCCGGTGCCGCGGTCGTTGTGCGGATGAATGCTCACGATAATGGAATCGCGCTCCTTGAAGTGGCGGATCATCCACTCGATCTGGTCCGCGTACACGTTCGGGGTGTTCATCTCGACGGTCAGCGGGAGGTTGATGATGATCTTGTTCTCCGGCGTGGCCTTGCCCCACTCGGCGATGACCGCCTCGCAGACCTCCAGCGCGAAGTCAAGCTCGGTGCCCATGAAGCTCTCCGGGGAATACTCGAGGATGATGTCGTCCCTCCCGTACTCCTCCATGAAATGCTTCACCATGCGGACGCCGTTGACCGCGATCTCCTTGATCTCTTCCTTCGTCGCGTGGAACACGACGTCCCGCTGGAGCGTGTTGGTCGAATTATAGATGTGGACGATCGGATCCGGGATGCCCTCGATCGCCTCGAAGGTCCTGCGGATCAGATGCTCGCGGCACTGGGTCAGGACCTGGACGTGGACGTCCGCGGGGATCATCTTCCGGTCGGAAAGCTGGCGCAGGAAGTCAAACTCGATCTGGGAGGCGGCCGGGAAGCCGATCTCGATCTCCTTGAAGCCAAGCTTCAGGAGGAGCTTGAACATGTCCATCTTTTCCTCGACGACCATCGGCTCCACCAGGGCCTGGTTGCCGTCGCGGAGATCAACGGAGCACCACACCGGAGCCTTTTCGATCTCCTTGTTCGGCCACTCTCTTTCCGGGTAGTCAACGACGGGGTTACGCTTGTATCGTTCAATATGGTACATAATAAGACCTCTTTCTATGTCTGGAGCCGCTGCCCGCCCGCGTTTTCCGCGGCACGGCGCAATATTACGGCATGCGTTATCTTGGATCGCCGCGGCGTTTTCCCGCCGCGCGGTGACCGGAAGCCTCAGGCCAGGACCAGGCCCTCCTCCTCCATCACCCTGATGATATAGTCAACGCATTCCTCGCATAGTCGGTCTGTCGCCGCCTCCGCCATCACCCGGACCAGGGGCTCCGTCCCGCTCGCGCGGAGCAGGATCCTCCCGTCGCCGCCAAGCTTCTGCTCCATTTCGGCGACGGCGTCAAGCACCGCCGGATGCTTCTGCGCGCTCTCCTTGTCGGCGACGCGCACGTTCTTAAGGAGCTGCGGATATACCGTCACCTCCGAAACCAGCTTGGAAAGGGGCTGCTTCGCCTCGAGCATGACCTCCATGACCTTCAGCGCGGTCACCATCCCGTCGCCGGTCGTCTCATACTTCGAGAAGATGATATGCCCGGACTGCTCGCCGCCGAGGCGGTGTCCGTTCGCCTGCATGTTCTCGTAGACGTACTTGTCCCCGACCTTCGTCTTCTCGTAGGAGATGCCCTCGCGGTCGAAGGCCTTGTAAAGCCCGAAATTCGACATGACCGTCGTGACGACGGTGTTGTTCGCAAGCTCTCCGCAGGACTTCATGTACTTCCCGCAGATATAAAGGATGAGGTCGCCGTCCACGACGCGCCCGGTGTCGTCCACCGCAAGGCAGCGGTCCGCGTCGCCGTCGAAGGCGAAGCCGATGCTGCATTTCTCACGCTTTACGGTATCCACAAGCCCTTCGATGTGCGTGGAGCCGCACCCCAGGTTGATGTTGGTCCCGTTCGGCTCCGAATTGATCACGACCGTCTCCGCGCCCAGCGCGTCGAATACGTTCTTCGCGATCTGGGATGCCGAGCCGTTCGCGCAGTCCAGCGCGACCCTATGCCCCTTGAACGAGCGCGTCGCGAGCTGGATCAGGTGCCCGATATAGCGGTTCCTTCCCGCCGAGTAGTCCCGCGTGCGGCCGATCTTATCCCGCACGGCGAAGGGGAGCTCCGGGATCTTCCCGTCGATATACTCCTCGATCTTCAGGATGACGGACTCCTCCATCTTCTCGCCATTTCCGTTGATCAGCTTGATCCCGTTGTCGTAGAACGGGTTGTGGCTCGCGCTGATCATGATCCCGCAGTCGAAATTCTCGCTGCGCACCACATAGGAGACGCTCGGCGTGGGCGTCACGTGAAGAAGGTACGCGTCCGCGCCGCTCGCCGTAAGGCCTGCCGAAAGCGCGTCCTCGAAAAGATAGCTCGAGCGCCTCGTGTCCTTGCCGATCACGACGCGGCAGCACTCCTCCTTCGGGGACTGGCCGTAATACCAGCCGAGGAACCTGCCCACAAGAAACGCGTGGCGGGGCGTGAGCGTCACGTTCGCCTCGCCGCGGAAACCGTCTGTTCCGAAATACTTACCCATTCACTAAAACTCTCCGTCTTTCTTCAGTTCTTCAAGATAACGCCGGAGGGCGTCCTTCCAGTCCGGGAGCGGCCGGAACCCGTTCTCACTGATCTTCGACCGGTCGAGCCGGCTGTTGAACGGACGCGCCGCCTTGGAAAGGCCGTACTCCGCGGTGGTCACCGGGACGACCTTCGTCGTGTATCCCGCCTGGCGGAAGATCTCGCAGGTGAAATCGTACCAGGAGATATAGCCGCCCTCGTTCGTCACGTGGTAATAGCCGTACCTGTCCGTCTCCGCCATGTCGGCGACCAGCCTTGCCAGGTCCAGCGTGTAGGTGGGCGTCCCGATCTGGTCGTTTACGACCCTGACTGTATCGTGGGTCTTCCCGACCTTCAGCATGGTCCGGATGAAATTCTTCCCGTTCCTGCCGAACACCCACGCGATGCGGACGATATAGAACTTTTCAAGAAGCGCGCTCACGGCCTTCTCGCCGTCGAGCTTCGACTGCCCGTATACGGACAGCGGCGCGTAATCCCTGCAGTCCGGCTTCCAGGGCTCCGTGCCCTGCCCGTTGAACACGTAGTCCGTGCTGAAATAGATGAGCTTCGCGTCGAGCTCCTTCGCCATGCGGGCGATGTTCGCCGTCCCGTCCACGTTGATCGCCCTGACCTTCGCGAGATTCTCCGGCTCCTCGGCGGCATCCACCGCGGTCCAGGCCGCGCAGTGCACGACCACGTCCGGACAGATCTCCGAAAGCGCCCTCCGGACCGCGTCCGCGTCCGTGATGTCCAGCGGAACGTACGGCATGGACGTGACAGGCGTCCCGTCCATAAGGCCGCTGTATGCCGGGGCGATATCCGACCCGACTCCCTCGATGCCGCGCGCGTAAAGCTCGTTCATGACGTCATGCCCGAGCTGCCCGCCGACACCGGTCACAAATACCTTCATAATACAACTCCTGTATGCTTACCTGACCTTGCCCAGGTTCTCGCGGTCAGAGTACATTTTCTCGTAATAGTTCTGGTATTCCCCGCTGATGATCTCCTCCCACCAGTCGCGGTGCGCGAGATACCAGCTGATGGTCTTCTTGATGCCGTCAGCGAACTTCGTCTCCGGCAGCCAGCCAAGCTCGTTGTGGATCTTGGTCGGGTCGATGGCGTAGCGCATGTCGTGCCCCTTCCGGTCCGCGACGTGCGTGATCAGGCTCTCGGGCTTCCCGAGCTCCCTGCAGATCAGCTTAACGATATCGATGTTCCGCATCTCGTTGTGGCCGCCGACGTTGTAGACCTCCCCGACCCGTCCGTTCCGGATGATCAGGTCGATCGCGCGGCAGTGGTCCTCGACGTACAGCCAGTCGCGGACGTTCAGCCCCTCCCCGTAGACCGGGAGCGGCTTGTCATTCAGCGCGTTCGCGATCATGAGCGGGATCAGCTTCTCCGGGAAATGATACGGCCCGTAGTTGTTGGAGCAGCGGCTGATGCTCACCGGGAGCCCGTAGGTCCGGTGGTAGGCAAGGACCAGGAGGTCCGCCGCAGCCTTGGAGCTCGAGTACGGGGAGCTCGTGTGGATCGGGGTCTCCTCCGTGAAGAAGAGGTCCGGACGGTCCAGCGGCAGGTCGCCGTAGACCTCGTCCGTGGAGACCTGGTGATAACGCTTAATGCCGTACTTCCGGCACGCGTCCATGAGCGTCGCCGTACCCATGATGTTGGTCTGGAGGAAGATGCCCGGGTCCTCGATCGAGCGGTCCACATGGGACTCCGCGGCGAAGTTCACCACGATATCCGGGTGCTCCTCCTCGAACAGCCGGTAGACTGCCTCGCGGTCGCAGATATCCGCCTTCACAAAGCGGAAGCCCGGACGGTCCATCACGTCCTTCAGCGTGGACAGGTTGCCCGCGTACGTCAGCTTGTCGAGGCAGACGATCCGGTCCTCCGGATGCGCTTCGAGCTCATAAAAGATAAAATTGCTTCCGATAAAACCGGCGCCGCCGGTCACGATGATAGTCATGCTTTTTCTCCCCCGCGCACCTTGTCGACGTACTTTCCTTCCAGGACGTCCATCAGGTACTTTCCGTATTCGTTCTTCTTCATGCTTTCGTAGGCCGCCGTGAGCTCCTCCCGGCCGATCCACCCGTTCAGGTAGGCGATCTCCTCAAGGCAGGCGATCTTGCGGTGCTGGTGCGTCTCGATCGTGTACACGAAGTTCGTCGCTTCGACGAGCGAGGCGTGCGTGCCGGTGTCGAGCCAGGTATAGCCCTGCCCGAGGATGCTCACCTCGAGCTCTCCCGCCTCGAGATAGATGCGGTTCAGGTCCGTGATCTCGAGCTCGCCGCGCTTCGAGGGCTTCAGCCCCTTCGCGTACTCCACGACGCGGTTGTCATAGAAATAAAGCCCGGTGACGCAGTAGTTCGACTTCGGCTTCGCCGGCTTCTCCTCGATGGAGATGGCCTTTCCGGTCTCGTCGAACTCGACGATGCCGAAACGCTCCGGGTCGTCGACGTAATAGCCGAACACGGTCGCGCCCTTCTCCCGGGCGGCTGCCTTCCTCAGCTCCTGCGTGAAGCCGTTCCCGGCGAAGATGTTGTCGCCCAGGATCATGGCCACGCGGTCGCTGCCGATAAACTCCTCGCCGAGGATGAACGCCTGCGCGAGGCCGTCCGGGCTCGGCTGGACCTTGTAGGAAAGGTTCAGGCCGAACTGGCTTCCGTCCCCGAACAGCTCGTGGAACCGGGGCGTGTCGTCCGGCGTGGAAATGATCAGGATGTCGCGGATCCCCGCGCGCATCAGCACGGACATCGGATAATAGATCATGGGCTTGTCATAGACAGGCAGGAGCTGCTTCGACGTGACCTTCGTCAGCGGGTACAGCCTGGTGCCGGAGCCTCCGGCAAGAATGATACCTTTCATTATTCCGTACTCCCTTCTTTTTTAAGTTGCTCCGCGGGCGCGACGGGGACCCCGCCGGCATCCACCTCGCTGCAGTAGAGGATGGTCCGCGCGTTATTGAATTCATAGGAACAGGTGACAAAGGAAAACAGGCGGTCTGCCCCTCCCTCCGGGATCTCCCGGTAGCTGCAGCCCCGCGTCATCTTTTCAACGTAGGCGTTGAACTCCAGGCGGTCCTCAAACTTCACGCGCCGCTTTTCAGGGGCGGGATCCGTGTAGAGGCAGGCCAGCGGTTTAAGGATGTAGGTGTGGTCCGGGGTGTAGAGATACACGCGCTCATGAGTCCGGAAATACGCCTCGTCCTTAAAGCTGCAGATCGCCGTGAACATACTTCCGTTCTTCATGTGGTGCCCGTAGAACACGTTATGGAGGCAGGACATGTCCGGCTCGTCATCGGCGTCCAGGTAGATGCCGTTGTAGGAGGAGACGCGGTCGATGTCCCTGTGGAGGTAGTATTCGTTGTCGCCCCTCCTGTAAAGCACCGGATAGTCGATCACCGTGTCCGGGATGAAGATCCATGCAACCACGTCCTCATTCCGCTGCTTCAGCGCCGCGAAATCGATGACGCGCTCCGCGTACTCGTCGCGCGGCGGGGGAGCCTCCGTCTCCGGGACGCCCTCCGCGACCGGCACGTACGCCTCCGTTTCGGCCGCCGCCGAGGCAGCCGCCGCCTGCATTTCCTCATATTCCCTGAGGCGGGCCCTGCGGGCGGAGATCCTTGCCCCGCAGAGCACCGCGAGGGCCAGGATCAGCACGATCACCGCCGTATGTCTCAATCTTTCCTTATCCATGAAGCCGCCTTACGATTCCTTCCGGGACATAATTAGAATATATTTTAACACTCTTTCGTCACGACTTCTACATATTTCCGCGCAATGCTCATGTTTCGCGCCGGATTCTCCGCGGAGATCCCCCGTCCCTCGAACACGTCCGCGTGGAGCTTCACGACGTCGAGCCCGGCGGTCACGCTGAAGCCCGTGCCCCCCGCGAAGCGCGGATTGCACTCGAGGAAGCGGTATTCCCGTTCCCCGGTGCGGATGAATTCGAAGTTCACGCACCCGGTGACGCCGAGCTCCTCCGCAGCAAGCGCCGTAAAGCGTTCAAGCGCATCGTCCCGGTAAACGCGCACGGAAAGCCCCGCCCCGTTATGGGTCCTCAGGCACTCCTCCCTCGCGAGAGCTACGCAGTTCCCCGCGCTGTCGCGCACGCAGTCGACGGCGACGACATTTCCGGGAAGCAGCGGCTGCACAAGGTAGCGCGTCTCGTTGCCGGGAACGGCGAAGATCTCCGTAAGCGCGCGCATGGTGTCCTCCGGGGTATGGATGCGGTAAAGCCCTTCGCTGGAGCGGCCGTTGTCAGGCTTAAGGACCAGCGGAAGGCGGGAGACCTGCTCCATCGCGGGATCCCTGTCCTCGCCGCCCCCGTACTCGCGGTCCTTCAGCCAGTCCGTCAGGCGGACGGTCGGGATCAGGGAAAAGGCTGCAGCCTGCCCGTCCCCGCCGTTCTCCTCCATCCTCGCGGCCGCCGTCCGGGCGGCCTCCGCGCTTAAGGACTTGTCCCGGGCCCTGCGGATCACGTCCTCCCCGGAGATCCAGAGCTCCGCCGGAAGGAAGCGCTCACGGCAGCCGTTCAGCACGTCGATCTCCGCGTCCGTGAGCGGCAGGATCCCGGCGGCCTCCTCCTCCTTTACAAGGGCCTCCATAGCGGAAAGATAGGCCTCCCCCGCGTCGCAGCGGGGAAGCCGGACGAACCTGTCGGTCTCCGCGCTCTCCGCGATATATTCCGGCGGGTTGAGCTCCGTCCCGACCACGCGGTACCCGAGCTCCTTAAGCCCGCGGATGACTGCCGGCGCCGAGAAGGAGCCGACTGCTGTTACGATCAGCGTTTTTTTCATGATATACCTCCGTTCCCCCGTTCCGGCACTGCCGGATAAGGAGAGTGACAAAGCGTCCCGAATCGTGTAAACTTGTATCCGTCATAAAAATGCCCTGCGGCATCACCGTAAAAAAGAGCAGTGCGGCGCCGCTGCCGTACCGGCAGGACAGCATCGCCCTCCATTATAGAAAGCAATGTAGCATTGCCCTTCATAAAAGTCAACGAACGTATCGCCGCCTTCCGCCCCGGCGGGAAAGCGCGGCGCCGTTCTTTCCTCAAGAAAGGAACCGATATGGAAAAGATCGCCAGCTTCACCGTAGACCACCTGCGTCTCCTCCCCGGGCTGTACGTCTCAAGAAAGGACGCCGTCGGGGATTCCTGCGTCACGACCTTCGATATCCGCATGACGCGCCCGAACCGCGAGCCCGTCATGAATACCGCCGAGGTCCACACGATCGAGCACCTCGGCGCCACCTATCTCCGGAACCATCCGGAGTACGGGAAGAAGACCGTCTACTTCGGCCCCATGGGCTGCCGGACCGGCTTCTACATGCTGCTCGCCGGTGACTATACGAGCAGCGACGTGCTTCCGCTGGTCCGCGGGATGTACGAATTCATCCGTGATTACGAGGGCGATATCCCCGGAGCCGCCGCGAAGGACTGCGGGAACTGGCTCGACATGAACCTCCCCATGGCAAAGTGGCTCGCCGCGAAATACTTAAAGGAAGTTCCTGCCGACGCGTCCCCGGAGCACCTGAACTATCCGGAGTGACCCTGCGCGGGCCGAAACCTTTCTCTTCCTTAATAATATCCGTAAGGGGATTGTAAGTAGCCAACAAGGGGAACAAGTGTTATCATTTTAAAAAGCTAAAAAGCATTCAGATCAAGTCAGGAGGCATATCATGACAAGGAAACCCTTCCGCGCCGCCGCGGCCCTGCTCCTTTCCGCAGCGCTCTGCGCGGCTTTTCCGGCGTCCGCGCTTGCAGGCGTCGTAAGCGGTGCGCACCAGTCCACCGCGTCTTCCAGTGAATCCGCCATGCCCGGCGGCCCGACTTCCGGCTCCGTGTCCGGGAGCAGTGACAGCGCGTCCTACGGGATCGAGGGCGCCGTCATCGGCACGTCCACCAGCGTGACGGAAAGCAGCGCTTCCGCGGAAAGCACGGCTGCCGCCGCGGAAACCGCGTCCGCTGAGACCGCGCAGTCCTCCGGGACTGTTTCCGCTTCCTCCGGCCCCGAGATCGGCGCGGCAGCGCAGGAGCTCGGCACCTCCGGCACGGTAAGCGCGGAAAGCGCAGGCGCGCAGGCACCGGCACAGACACAGTCCTACACGCAGCAGTCCTCGAATTCCGGCACCGCAAGCCGCGGCGCCTTCGGCCTTCCGAAGGCCATCCCGTTCAACGGGACCGGCGGGGACCTGGGCCAGATCGTCGCGGGCGCGGGGCTTGAAGCGCTCGGCACCGGCAACACGCCGCCGGACGACATCCTCGGCCAGGTGCAGATCGCGACCTACAAGATGATGGACGCGAATGGCAATGTCATCAACTACACTGCCACCAACGATCCGGGCGCAGGGCTTTACAATCCGGGCGGCTTCTCCAAGTTCTACATGATCCACGCCGGCGTTGCGCGCTTCTACTACCGCACCTACACCGACGCGCACGGCTGGAGCCCGTGGTGCACCTCCAAGGAGACCACGCCGTACAACGACGACGGCGCGAAGGTCCAGGCGATCCAGATCCGCATCAAGGGCTACGTGCACACGTTCAACGACGTCTACTACAAGGTCGTCCTGAACGACGGCACCATCCTCGACTGGGCGAAGAACGGCCAGACCACCGGCACCATGGGAACGGACCGCTACATCGTGGCCATCCGCGTGGGCCTCTGGCACAACACCGAAAGCTTCCCGTTCGCGACCACGAACCTCATGGCAGGCTGCCAGGCATACGACGGCGCCTACACGGATTCGACCGGCGTGCACTACTCGAGCTGGAACGGGCAGCCGTACACCGGCTGGGCGTTCATCGACCAGAAGCAGCACTACTTCATCAACGGCGAGCCGGCGCAGGGCTGGAACTACATCGACGGCTACAAGTACTATCTTAACACCGACGGCAGCGTCGTGACCGACCTCGAGCCGGTCATGGGCCTCCAGTCGAGCTACCAGATCAACTACAACAAGGCGACCCGCACCTTCTACGTGATGGCGGCGGACGGGGACAACGGCTACATCATCCCCTACAAGACCTTCAACTCGACCTGCGGGCCGGATACCCCGCTCGGCGACTTCAACACCTACGCGAAGTATGACGTCAAGTACATGCACGACGACGTCCCGGCGGCGATCTACTGCAAGTACCTGAGCCGCTTCTACAACGGCTTCATCATCCACTCCATCCTGTTCTACAGTACCAAGCTCGAGCTGGATGCCATCACCTACAACTATATCGACGACGCCGCGTCCGGCGGATGCATCCGCCTCCTGACCGGCGACTCCTACTGGGTCTACAAGAACTGCCCGACGGGCACCAGGGTCCACATCTACTATGACCAGTGGAACAAGGGTCCGGTCGAGAAGGGCGCATGCGACCAGTGCATCCCGAGAAGCCAGACCTGGGATCCGACGGATCCGAGCTCCGCGGAAGCAGCGGCGGCCCTGCAGGCAGCAGCGGCAGCCGAGGCTGAGCGCGCAGCCGCAGTCGCAAGCGGCACCGCTTCCCTCTCCGCTGAGGACGCCGAACTCGCGGCGGCCCTCTCCGCAAGCGCGCAGTAACGACATAAAGACCGGCACACCGGAAAAACAAAAGTCCCCGGAAATGAAAGCTTTGCTCTCATTTCCGGGGATCTTCTCTTTTCCGGTGCGGCCAAGGCGCGGAGCGCCTCCGGTCTCCTTTACTTTGCCTCTGAAACGTATTTGTGCAGGGTCCTTCTCACTGCGCCCTCGCCGGCAAGAAGCTCGGTGAACATACCCTCGATCTTCTCAGCGAGGCCAAGCTTCACAAGATCGGAGCCGAATACCGCGTCATTGGAAAGGATACCCTTCAGCTGGCCCTTGTAGCTTCCCGGATCGTTCCAGACCACTGTCTCCAGCTCCTTCTTAAGGGCCGGAAGCAGCGGGTCGTCGCTGATCTCGAACGCCCTGCCCTGGTCATCCACGCCCAGCAGGTAGCGGAACCAGCCCGCGATCGCGAGCGGAATAAAGGTCAGGCTCTTCACGTCCAGGGTGTCGCTGGCCGCGTAGCTCTTGATGGTCTCACCGAAACGGATGCCCACCTTCTGGCTGGTGTCGGTGGCGATACGCTGCGGCATATCCGGGATAAATGGGTTAGGCAGACGGACCTTCACGACCTCGTCGATGAAGTCCACCGGGCGCATGATGCCAGGATCCGTGACGACGGGCATGCCCTCGACGTAGCCGATCCGGGTGATCAGGCCGACGATGTCCTCATCCTTCATTTCCTTCGCGATATGATCGTAGCCCAGGGTGACGCCGTAGACGGACATCGCGGTGTGCAGCGGGTTCAGGCAGGTGGTGACCTTCATGCGCTCGGTCATGTTGACGACGTCGCGGGTGGTCATGTAGACGCCTGCCTTCTCGAGTGCCGGCCGGCCGTTCGGGAAACGGTCCTCGATGACCAGATACTGGGAGACTTCAGCGTTGACAAAGGGAGAAACGAAGGTGCCGCGGCTTGTCCTGATCGGTCCCATGCCCTCGACGCCGCAGGATGCCAGCATCTCTTCGACCTTCTTGTCCGGGCGCGGAGTGATCTTGTCGATCATGCTCCACGGGAAGGAGACCCTTTCCTCATCCTTCACATAGCTGACGAACGCCTCGCTGACAAAACCCTTCTTCTGCCACTCCTCAGCGACGGTGACGATGCTGGACTTCAGCTTCTCGCCGTTGTGGCTGCAGTTATCCATGCTGACCACCGCCAGCGGCGCGGCGCCCGCGTTGAAGCGCTCCAGAAGCAGGGCGCATACGACGCTCATGGCATGCTTCGCGTGAGCCGGTCCCTCTTCGATGTCGGAAAGCACGACCCTGGAAAAGCTTCCGGAGATGTCATACAGCGCATAGCCCTTCTCGGTGATCGTGAAGCTGATCATCTGGAGGCCCGGATCGCGGAAGATCTCTTTCATCCGGTCAAAGGATGCGTCCGCGGAGTTCACCGCGATGCTCTCCGCGATGGCGCCCATGATGTCCTTGTCCATGGAACCGTCCGCGTGCAGCGTGACCACCATGCACAGATCATCATAGGGGTGATAGCAGAGGTTGATGATGTCGTAGTCGAAGGTATCCGCCGCGATGATGCCCTTTTCCGCCTCGCCGTTGTTCAGAAGCTTCTGCTGCAGCTCCGCGACGAAACCGCGGAAGATGTTGCCTGCGCCGAAGTGGACCCAGATGGGGTGCTCCCTGGTGGCTGCCGCCATCTTTGCAACGTCATACTGCGGAAGGGAAACTCCCGCCTTCTCCCAGCCTGCCTTGTCCTGAAGGCTCGCAAGATTCATTTTCATAAGATCATCTGCCCTTTCCGCCCCGCCTGTACGCAGGGCTGCGGTCCCTGTATACACGCTTTACGTGTATACAGGGACCATCCGTTTGCACTTCTATGGAAATCTGCGGAAGCAGCCTTCGACCAGCCTTAAGGCTGTCTCAGTCTGTTTCTGCAGATTTCCGCAGCCCTGCTTATTCGCGTGCGTTTTTATCAATAGCTTCCCAGAGGCCGTTCAGGTAGGCAGCACCCAGAGCGCGGTCATAGAGGCCGTAGCCAGGTCTGCCGACCTCGTCCCAGATCATGCGGCCGTGGTCCGGACGGACATAGATGTCCTTCGGGCAGGTCTCATAGACGGCCTTCATGATGGCGTACATATCCAGGCTTCCGTCGGAGCTCAGGTGGCTTGCCTCGCGGAACTTCCGGTAGCCGAGATATTTCACGTTGCGGATGTGCAGCGCGGCGATCCGGTCCATCTCACCGAAGTGGCGGATGACAGAGGGGATGTCGTTCTCCGGGTTGGAGCCCAGGGAACCGGTGCAGAGGCAGATCGCGTTCGCCGGACTGTCATGCAGCTTCACGATGCGGTCGAAGCCGGCCTGGTCATGCGCCAGGCGGGGAAGCCCGAAGATCGGCCATGCCGGATCGTCCGGATGGCACGCCATTTTGACGCCCACCTCCTCACATACCGGAATGACGGCATCCAGGAAGTACTTGTAGTTCTCCGCCAGACGGTCCTCGTCGATCTCCTCGTAGCGCTTCAGGGTCGCTTCCAGCTCAGCGAGGCGCTCCGGCTCCCAGCCCGGAAGGGAGAAGCCCTGTGCATTGTCCAGGGTGTTCTTCACCAGCTGGACCGGGGTCAGGCCCTGCAGCTCAGCATCATCATAATACAGGGAGTTGGAACCATCCTCCGGGATGACTCTCGCGAGGTCCGTGCGGAGCCAGTCGAGGACAGGCATGAAGTTGTAGACGATGACCTTCACGCCGGCTTTTGCCAGGTTCCGGATGGTCTCGATGTAAGCGTCGATGTACTTGTCTCTGGAGGGCAGGCCCATCTTGATGTCCTCGTGGACATTGACGGACTCGATGACCTCGCATTCCAGCCCCGCCTCGCGGACGTCCTTCATGTAAGCTTCGATCTCCTCAGGCGTCCAGACCTCGCCTGCCGCCTTGTAGTCCAGGAAACCCATAAGGCCGGTCATGCCCGGGATCTGGCGGATCTGCTTCAGGCTTACGGAATCACTGTTTTTCCCGTACCAGCGGAATGTCATCTTCATATCGTTTTCCTCCTGTAAATAATGTATGCTGTGTTGCTTTCAGCCTGCTTATCTGTATTTTTTCTTTCCGGATATATTTTTTTCATCCGTTTTTACGTTTTTTTATCCTGCGGTTTTTTCAGGTATTCCGGGTACTGGGCGCGGAGCTTCTCCTCGTTCATGAACCAGCGGTCCAGATGCTCCCGGATCATTTTCTCTGCCTGGTCAGCATTCCGGCCGCGCACAGCCTCCAGGATCCTCGTGTGGTCCGCCAGGGCTTCCCCGAAGGACTCATAGTGGGACACCATGCTCCGGACCCGGTCGAAGTGGATCATCGGTCCCCGGGTAAACCGGTAGATGAACTCGCACTCCGCGATGATGAAGAAGCGGTGATGCATCTCATTGTCCAGCTCCAGGGCCTTCTCCATGTCCTGCCTGCCGTAGTAGAACTGCTGCAGGGCAATGTTCTCCTCCAGCCAGTTAAGATCCTCCTCCGTCCGCTTTTCGCAGCAGAGCCGGATGACTTCCTTCTCCAGCGCAAGTCTTGCCAGTCGCACCTCGTGGATCTTGTCGAGGTCGATGTACGCCACCCGCATGCCGCTCTGGGGATACACTTCGATGATCTCCGCCTCGTTTTTCAGCTGGATGACTGCCTCACGCACCGGCGTGCGGCTGATGCCCAGGAGCTCCGCGATCTCGTGATCCGCCAGGGGATCTCCCGGAGGCAGGCCCAGGCTGCAGATATTATCGCGAAGGACACGGTAAGCATAGTCCTTCGCCGTCTCCCCCGCCTCACGCGGTCTGATCGTAAGATTCATGGATGTCCTTCCCCGCTTTCTGTAAGCTGCTTTTGTCCTGCCGTGCTTCCCGCGCTTCTTTCCGGCCCTTCCCGGAGATCACGCTTTATACTAATATATTAGTATTCACGTTTTCATTATATGACAGTTTTTCTGAAATACAATACCCTGTTTTCAAAAAATCCGGTCCCTGTTAAATCAGCCTTCCGAAGCTTCTGTCGGAGACCCACGCGGTCACCCACGAGATCACGAGGCAGAGGCCCACGTTCAGCACCGCCTCCAGGGCCTGGCTCCCTCCTGCCAAAGACGGAAGCACGCCGTCATGCAGCACTGCGTGGATCACGAAGAAGTGGACCAGGAGGATCGAATAGCTTCTCCGGCTGACCGCCTTCAGGATGCCGGTGGAGACCCTTCCCGCCCCGCTTTCAAGCCTCCGGAGCGCCGGCTCCGCGCGCATAAGGAGCACGAATGCCGCGGAGGACATGCCCAGCATGACTGCCGAGCAGTTTGAAATATAATCGGTGTAATTCACGCGCTGTGTCATGAGCCAGAGGGAAAAGAGGAACGAAAGCACGCCCGCGGCCATGACCGGCCGGTCGTAGCGGCGCATCCAGGGCCGGAGGAGGAGGTATCCCATCAGGAGCATCCCCGGCCAGTCCGCGAGATACAGGTCCAGGCCGACGCGTGTCCCGGTGATGTACGCCGCCGTGAGAAGGAGGCGCAGCGTCACGATCATCAGCGCCAGCGCCTTCTCCTCCCGCTCTCCCATGGACTTTAAGAGGAAGCGGAGGAACCAGGCAAGGAGGTAGAGGCTGACGATCACATAGATGAGCCTGAAATGCGGTCCCATGAAAACGGCGTTCCCGGTCACCTGCCGGACGTACGTCCGAAGGTGGAACAGAAGGCTCCCGCCGGAGACGCTCATATCAAATATGTAGAAACAGGCGTAGATGAGGAGCGGGACCACGACCCGCGTCACCCGCCGCTTTAAATAGACAGGGAAGGTCTCCTCCCGCCACGGGAGCAGGAGCGCGCCGGACAGAAGTATGAACAGGAGGTTCGCGTTGAGGGAGATGATACAGAAGACCTGCGTGAGCACCCACCGCTTCGAGCCACGCTCCATCATAAGCGCCATCGGCTCCAGCACATGGATCACGATGACGAGGAGCGCCGCGAGGCACCGGGCGGCATCCATCCAGAGGAAGTGCCTGTTCCCGGCTGCCGGCAGGTCCCGGTTTTGTCCCGGTTCCCCCGGAGCCGTCCGTTCCCCGGCGGTCCGGCCCTTCTCTTCCGCTTCCCGCTTCGCCCTCAGGAAGTCCCCGGCGGAAAGCATCAGACCGGCAGCCCCGGCCCAGAGCCATAAAAGCCGGACAGGGTCCATTTTCCCGGGAAGTCCTGCGAGGAAGCCGGCATCGCCCGCGCCGGTGTGCACCGCCTCCGCCTTCCGGAGGGCGAACGGCGCGCAGATATCGACGCGCAGGTACTCCTTCCCCCGGACCGGGATCCGGATGAGCTCCGTCCCCTTCGCGGCATAGCGCTCACGGGCGTGGAACCGGTCGAAAACATCGCTGTCCGACTCGTAGACCGTAACGATGCAGTCCTCGCCGAGCGGCTCCGCGAGGAACAGCTCCAGGCGTTCCCAGTCCGAGCACCCGGACAGGACGATCTGCGGGTCCGCCGTCCCGGGGATCCACAGCTCCCCGCCTCCCGCGCCGGACAGCGAAGCCGCATCCTTTGCGGAAGGATCCGCGGCAGCACTCTCCGCGGAAAGGCCGGGGGCCTCTGCCTCATAGCTCTGTGGCGGGGCAAACGGCGATACCGTGTAGTCTGACGTATACGCGGAAAGCGCGACCGCCTCCCGCGCGCCGTTTAAGGCGTCCCCTCCCCGGGAGCTTCCCGGAAGGACGCAAAGGACGGCAAGCGCCGCGAGCAGCGAAAGAAACGGCAGCAGGCGGCGGAACTTTTTTTCTGAAAGCTGCAAGACAGGACCTCCTTTTCAGGCAGATACCACCACTATACCATACAGGCCGCGATTGCAGGCGCATAAACGGATATGATATACTCTTTAGCGATCAGGGGGCGCGGGAAGTCGCCCCGGAAATGAGGCCATTTATGAGCATCCAGGTCATTCTCTGCAGCCGCAACGGCGAAAAATACATCCATGCGCAGATCCTCTCGATCCTCCGGCAGACAGAGCCGGACGTATCCCTCCTCATCTCGGACGACGCCTCCGCGGACCGCACGCCCGCGATCGCGGCGGACTACGCGGAGCTCTATCCGGACCGCGTGACCTTTTTCCGGAGAAAAGAGCCCTCCGGCAGCGCGGCAAAGCATTTCATGACGGTCCTCCACGACCGGGCGGATGAGGACAGCTACGTCTGCTTCGCCGACCAGGACGACGTCTGGCATCCCGACAAAATGGAAAAAACGCTCGCGGCCATGAAGAAGGCAGAAAAGCGGTACGGCTCGCACACGCCGCTCATCGTCCACTGCGACATGCGCGTCACGGACGGCGCCGGGGCGGAGCTCGCACCCTCCTATGTGCGCTTCCAGCAGATGACGCCCTCGAGGAACCAGCTGAACCAGCTCCTCGTCCAGAACAACGTGACCGGCGGCGCCATGATGATGAACAGCGCGCTGGTCAGGCTCTTAAAGTCCCGCCCGGTGCCGGAGCACGCGGTCATGCACGACCACTGGGCCGCGCTTGCGGCGGCGGCCTTCGGGCACATCGTCTTCCTTGACGAATCCCTCTACGACTACCGGCAGCACGCGGACAATGTCCTCGGCGCCGCGAAGGGCAGCCGCGTCCGCGAGGTCCTGGACCGGCTGGGCCTCTTCCGGAAGGACGGGAAAACAAAGGCGGACATGGACCGCCACTCCTCCTCCGTCTACACCGCGCTCTTCCGCCAGGCGGCGGAATTCGGGCGCCAGTACGGGGACGCGCTTTCAGAGCGGGACAGAAGGACCCTCCGCGTCTTCATCTCCTTGCGGAAGCTGCCGCGCGTCCGGAAGGCCGCGGTCATCCTGCGTTACGGCTTCACCTTCAACCGGCTCCACAGGACTGTCGGGGAATGCCTCTTCATGTGAGGCGGCGGTCCCTCCGGACAGGGGCATGAAGCAGACGGAAAGAAAAAGGCAGCTGCCCTGCACCCGGATGCCGGGTCATGACAGAAAGCGAAGGATAACAGGAACGTCTGCATGACAGGAAACGCAGGATGACAGGAAACGCTGCATGACAGGAAACGCAAAATAACAGGTAAGGCAAGATGACAGGAATGCAGGAAAACAGCGGACTCGGCACGAAAGTCGCGCACGGCCTCCTCTGGAAGCTCTCCGAGCTTCTCGGAGCGCAGGGCGTGCAGTTTGTCGTGGCGCTGCTCCTCGCGCGGCTCATGTCCCCGACGGAATACGGGACCATCGGCCTGATCATGATCTTCATCACGATCGCGAACACCTTTGTCCAGTCCGGCTTCGCGACCGCGCTGATCCAGCGCCCCGAGGTCCGGGACTCGGACTACTCATCGGTGCTGCGGATCTGCCTCCTGATCTCCGTTCCCGTTTACCTCCTCCTCTGGCTCATCGCGCCGGCGGTGGCCTCCTGGTATGACACCCCGGTGCTCGCCAGCCTCCTCCGGGTCATGGGCATCGTCCTCTTTCCCGGGGCGGTGATCTCCATCCAGACCGCCTACGTCTCGAGGAGCCTGAACTTCCGCCAGCTTTTCAAGGCGACCATGGCGGCGGTCCTCCTGTCCGGCACGGCCGCGGTGGCCATGGCGGCGCGCGGTTATGGCGTGTGGGCTATGGCGGCGCAGCAGATCATCTATTATTTCGCGCTGATGTGCGGGCTGTTCGTGACCGTCGACTGGCGGCCGCGGGGCGGCTTTGAGCGGGAGCGCGTAAAAGAGCTGTTCCGCTTCGGCTCAAAGATCCTCGCGTCGGGGCTCATCGACACCATCTGGATGAACGTCTACGGGCTCGTCATCGGGAAGCGCTACTCCCAGGCGGACTTAGGCGGCTACAGCCGCGCGGACCAGTTCCCGAAGCTCATCACCTCGAACCTCTCCGCCGCGATCCAGTCCGTGCTCCTGCCCGCGTACGCGCAGAACCAGGGGGATCCGGTGACGCTGAAGGAGATGATGCGGAAAAGCATCCGCCTCTCCGCCTTTGCTGTCTTCCCCATGATGGCGGGCCTCATCGGCACTGCCGTGCCCCTCATCCGGGTGCTCCTGACCGACAAGTGGCTCTTCTGCGCCCCGTACCTCTGCCTGCTCTCCGTCTGCTACGCGTTCTGGCCCATCCACGTGACGAACCTGCAGATGATCACGGCCCTCGGACGGAGCGACCTCTTCCTGAAGCTGGAGATCATAAAAAAGGCGCTCGGGATCATCATCCTCCTTCTCAGCATCCGGCACGGCATCCTTGTCATGCTGGTCCTGAAGGCGGTGGATGAATTCCTCTGCACCTTTATCAACGCGTATCCTGTGAAAAAGCTGATCCGCTACGGGATCGGCGAGCAGTATCTCGACATGCTGCCGTCCGCGGTCTCCGCGGTCCTTATGGGAGCCGCCGTCTTCGGCATCCGGCGCCTCGGGCTTTCGCCCCTTCTCACGCTGCTCATCCAGATCCCCGCAGGCATCCTGCTCTACTGCGCGTTCTCGGCTGTCCTGAACCGCGGCACGATCCGCTTTGTCGCGGACGTGATCCGGAAGCGCGGGAGGGTCTGAAATACCGGTCATGATCCAGAAGAGCGAAAACGTCGAACCGGGCTGCCAGGGGCTATCCCCAGGGTGTCCACCGTGCGCAGGACAGGCGTCCGTTCCAGGACGGACCTTCCCTGGTCCGGCATGGACGGAAGAATGTCCCGCTGCGCCCGAGCGGACACCGGGGCATACCCCTGCAGCCCGGCACCATGATTATTCCGATCCCGGAAGGAGTCCATTCCATGAAGTATACACGGCTTCCCGGCTATACAAACGCATCCGTTAATTCTTCCGCCCCTGCGGACGATGCCCCGCTCGTAAGCATCTGCGCGGTCTGCTATAACCACGCCCCGTACCTTAAGGAGGCGCTGGACCATTTCCTCTCGCAGAAATGCAGCTTCCGCTTTGAGATCCTGATCCATGACGACGCGTCCACGGACGGCTCGCAGGACATCATCCGCGCGTACCAGGCGCGGTACCCGGACATCATAAAGCCCATCCTGCAGACGGAAAACCAGTATTCCAAAGGCATCACGAACATCTCCGGCGCGTTCAACTTCCCGCGCGCGAAGGGAAAATACATCACGCTCATGGACTGCGACGACTACTGGTGCGACGACACGAAGCTCGCGCGGCAGGCCGCGTACATGGAGGCGCATCCCGAATGCCAGCTCTGCGTCCACCCCGCGGAGGTGCGGAACGACAACGGCGAGCTGGTCAACAAGGCGCTTCTCCGGCCCTACCGCGGCGACCGCGTGCTCACGCCGGAGGAGCTGATCGACAAGGCCGGCGGCTTCCCCTTCGGCTCCATGATGCTCCGAGCGGAGCTGGTCCGCTCCCTCCCGGATTACTACGTGGACTGCCCGGTCGGCGACCGCCCTCTGGAGCTTATGGCGGCCGCGCGGGGCTTCGCGTACTATATGGACCGCCCCATGAGCGTCTACCGCTTTAACGGCGCCGGCTCCTGGACCAGCAGCATGAAGACCGGAGACTACGTGAAGAAGCAGGACGAGTACGCGCGCCGGATGCGGGCGATGTACGAGTCCTTCGACAAAGAGACCGGCGGCCGCTTCCACCGCGAGGCGGTGTCCGCGTCCCGCCGGCTCTGGTTCCTGACCCGCATGAACATCCGTGATTTCAAAGCCATCTACTCTCCGCGCTGCCGGAGGTTTTACCGGGAGCTCCCGCTCCGCGACCGTTTCTTCTGCCGCTTTGAGTACCGGCTGCCGAAGCTCTACGCGGCGCTGCAGGCAGCATCAAAGAAGCTCCGGACTCTCCGGAAATAAAGAAGGAGGCTGCCGGAGCAGGCTGTTTTCAGACATGTTCCCCTGTGTTCGGACATCTGGGGAACAATGTCTGGTCAATGGCCTGCTCCGGCAGCCTTGTTTTCATTTCATCAGGCTTCCGTTTTCTCTCCAACTTCTGCCATTTCAACGGCTTCCGCCGCTTCCCTGGTCTCCGCCTTCTCTCCGGCTTCCGCCGCTTCCCTGGCCTCCGCCTTCTCTCCGGCTTTCTCCTTCTCCTTCTTCTTTCCGGCTGCCTTTTTCTTTCCGCCCTTTTTCTTCTTCTCCGGCGGAGCGGGTCTCGCGACCAGCACCATGATGGCGCGCGGCGGCATGGTGAAGGTCTTCTGGTCCTCAAGGGCAGGCGCGTCCTCCGGCAGGAAGCCGTTGTACTCCTTTGCCGCGGTGCTGATCAGCGGATGCCAGACCTCCCCGCGGCCGGGCTTCGGCAGCGAGAACTCGCAGGGCTCCCAGTGCATGTTGTACATCACGTAAAAGGTGCTGTCCGGCGTTCCGGCGGCATCGCACGCGTAGGCCCCGTTGTAAAGGATGCCGAGCTGGCGGCGCCATGCTTCGAATTCCGGCTGCCAGGTCCTCACGCCATGGTAGGAGACGTCCGGGATGCCCGTCGCCCTGAAGTCGACAAGCTTCGGCGCCTCCGCGTAATGGAAGACGCGGTGCGCCTTCCGGAACGCGATCAGCTTTTTCACGAAGGCAAGAAGCTCCTCGTTCGTCTTCCCGAGCTTCCAGTTCAGCCAGGTGACCGGCCCGTCCTGGCAGTAGGGGTTGTTGTTGCCGCCCTGCGTCTGCCCGAACTCGTCGCCCGCAAGGATCAGCGGCGTGCCCTGCGAAAGCAGGAGCAGCATGAACGCGTTCCTTAACTGCCGGTTTCTCAGTTCCCTGATCTTCGTCTTCCGGCTGGGTCCCTCGGCGCCGCAGTTCCAGCTGAAGTTCATGTCGGTGCCGTCGGCATTGTCCTCTCCGTTCGCCTCGTTGTGCTTGATGTCATAGCTTACCATGTCCGCCATGGTGAACCCGTTCGTGTTCGCCATGAAATTGATCACGGCGAAGCCGGCCGGATTATTGCGGGTGTGGTACACGAGGCTGTTCAGCATCCCCTCGTCGCCCTTCAGGATGCGGCGCATATCGTGCTCGAAGTTCTCGTTCGCCGCCGCGAGGCGCTTCCTTCCCTTTTTCGCCCCGGTGTTCCAGCCCTCCGCGATCAGCTTCACCTCCGAAAGGTACGGATCGCCCGCGACCGCGGCTGCGTCCGCGTACCCGGAGATATGCACGCCGTCGATATGATAGAAGCGCACATAATAGCGGAGGACGTCGATCACGTAGGAGGCGCTCCGGCTTCCGTCAAAATAGAATTCGAGAATGATCTCCATCCCGGCCTTGTGGAGCGCCTTCACCAGCGCGCGCAGCTCGTTCACCGGGCTCCGGTCCTTCTTCCGGCAGTAGCCGGCCTTCGGCGCGAAGTGGTTCGCGGGCGCGTAGCCCCAGTAGTTCACCCTGCCGTCGGCCTTCCGCGGCTTCTCCGGCGCTGCCCCCGCGGGCGCGCCCTGGTCCGACTTCCGGACCATCAGCTCCTCGAACTCCTGGCACGGAAGAAGCTCCACCGTCGTGACGCCGAGCTCCTTAAGGTACGGGATCTTTTCGATGATGCCGTCGAAGGTCCCCTTCTGCACCACGCCGCTTGACGGGGACTTCGTAAAGCCCCTGACATGGAGGCGGTAAATGATGGTGTCCTCATAAGGGATGCGCGGCGGGGCATCGTCCTCCCAGTCAAACTCCGGGAGGACAAGCGGGCTCCGGAGCGGATTGCCGTACTGCTCAACCTTTCCCCAGGCGTCGCGCCCGCTGAAGGACAGCCCGTACGGATCCGCGAAGATCCCGTCATCGTCCTCGAAGTTGTACTCGATCCCGGCGAGCGATCCGAAACCGCTCTTTTCATTCACATCCTCTTCCCGAACGTCGAGAGACCAGACGCTTCCCATTTTCTCCTCAGGAGAAAACGGCAGGCTTAAAAAGGCATCGGCCTCGTTTCTTCTGTAAAGATGCATGGCACAGGCCGTCCCCTCCGAGACGACATTCACATGGAACCCCTTCTCTGTAAGCGTTACCCCCATCGGGCAGATACTGCGTCCATCTTTCATATTCAGGCCTCCTCTTAAGCTCAGGACATATATACGCGTCAGGATACGGGAGCTGTTCCCATAAGGTCAAAGGTCGATCGTAAGCTCCACCGGACAGTGGTCGCTGCCGGGGATCCCGTCGTGGATCTTCGCGTCGACGATCCTGTCCCTGACCGCGTCGGAAACGATAAAGTAGTCGATGCGCCAGCCGATGTTCTTCTCGCGCGCTTTCATGCGGTAGGACCACCAGGAGTACGCGTCCTTTCTGTCAGGGTAAAGAAAGCGGAAGCTGTCCGTAAAGCCGGAGGAAAGGATCCGCGTCATTTTTTCCCGCTCCTCGTCGGTGAAGCCGGCGTTCCGGCGGTTCGATGCCGGATTCTTCAGGTCGATCTCCTCGTGGGCCACGTTCAGGTCCCCGCAGAAGATGAGCGGCTTCTTCTCCGCAAGCCCTTTGATATACGCAAGGAAATCATCCTCCCAGCGCATCCGGTAATCCAGGCGCTTCAGCTCATTCTGGGAGTTCGGCGTATAGCAGGTGAGGACATAGTAATTGTCAAATTCCGCCGTGATAACGCGCCCCTCGTGGTCATGCTCCTCCACCCCGATGCCGTACGCGACCGACAGCGGCTTTTCCTTCGTCCACATGGCGACGCCGGAATAGCCCTTCTTCTCCGCGTAGTTCCAGAAGTCATAGTAGCCCGGCAGGTCAAGCTCGATCTGGCCCTCCTGGAGCTTCGTCTCCTGCACGCAGAAAACGTCCGCGTCCAGGTCATGGAACGCTTCCAGGAAGTTCTTCCCCGCGCAGGCGCGGAGGCCGTTCACGTTCCAGCTCACAAATTTTCTGATCATGGGTACCTCTTAAAATATAATCAGTAATGAAGACGGCTGCTGCGCAGCTTCGCTGCTCCCGCAGCCGCCGGCCTCTTCGCAGTCCGCACTATCGTGCTCCCTGCTCATACGTCCGGCCCGGCATATGTCCGCACGTCCCGGCATGTAAACATGCCGCTCCGTGCGGCCGCATGCCGGGTCTTTCATCGCTTAGCCTGGCTACTAGACTCGAGCTGCGTCTCCGACTTGCTCTCCTCAAGGGCCAGGCAGGCCACGCACGTATGACTCAAACTTCGCCTTCGGCTCGTTTTCGTCTAGTGCTCCGGCTCAGTCGTCCTTCGCGTCGGACTCGCTGACGGTGTACGTGAATCTCTTACGTGCCATTTCGTCGCTCTCGAGGTACGCGTCGTAGGTGGTGATCTTGTCGACCAGCCTGCCGTTTATGATCTCCATGATGCGGTTCGCGGTGGTCTCGACGATCTGGTGGTCGCGGGACGAGAAGATGAGCACGCCCGGGAACTTGATCAGGCCGTTGTTCAGCGCCGTGATGGATTCCATGTCGAGGTGGTCCGTCGGCTCATCGAGGATCAGGACGTTCGCGCCGCTGATCATGAGCTTCGACATCATGACGCGGACCTTCTCGCCTCCGGAGAGGACCTTGACCTTCTTTACGCCGTCCTCGCCCGGGAACAGCATGCGTCCGAGGAACCCGCGGACGTACGTCACGTCCTTGATCTCCGAATACTGGGTGAGCCACTCGGTAATGTTCTCATCGCCCGAGAAGGCCTTCGTGTTGTCCTTCGGGAAGTAGGACTGGGTGGTCGTCAGGCCCCACTTGTAGCTGCCCTCGTCCGGCTCGAGCTCTCCGGCAAGGATGCGGAAGAGCGTGGTCTTCGCGCGCTCGTTCGGCCCGACCAGGGCGACCTTGTCCGTCCGGTTCAGGGTGAAGCTGATGTGGTCCAGGACCTTGACGCCCTCGACGGTCTTCGTCAGGTTCTCGACGGTCAGCACCTCGTTGCCGATCTCACGCGAGGGGCGGAAATCGATAAACGGGTACTTTCTGCTCGACGGGCGCATCTCGTCAAGCTGGATCTTCTCGAGGGCGCGCTTTCTGGACGTCGCCTGCTTCGACTTCGAAGCGTTCGCCGCGAAGCGCTGGATGAATTCCTTCAGCTCCTTGATCTTCTCTTCCTTCTTGCGGTTCGCTTCCTTCATCTGGCGGACCATCAGCTGGCTCGACTCATACCAGAAATCGTAGTTTCCGGCGTACAGCTGGATCTTGCCGTAGTCGATGTCGGCGATCATGGTGCAGACCTTGTTCAGGAAATAGCGGTCATGGGAGACCACGATGACCGTGTTCTCGAAATTGATCAGGAATTCCTCAAGCCACCCGATCGCGTCGAGGTCCAGGTGGTTCGTCGGCTCGTCGAGAAGCAGGATGTCCGGGTTTCCGAACAGCGCGCGCGCAAGCAGGACCTTGACCTTGAGGGAGCCGTTCAGGTCCTTCATCAGGCTGTAGTGGTGGTCCGTCTCGACGCCGAGGCCGTTCAGCAGGTTCGCCGCGTCGCTCTCCGCGTCCCAGCCGTTCATGTTCGCGAACTCTGTCTCCAGCTCCGCCGCCTTGATGCCGTCCTCGTCCGAGAAGTCCTCCTTCGCGTAGAGGACCTCCTTTTCCTTCATGATGTCGTAGAGACGCTGGTTTCCCATGATCACGGTGTCGATGACCGTATATTCGTCGTATTTAAAGTGATCCTGCTCAAGGAACGACAACCGCTGTCCCGGCGTGATCGCGATATGTCCGTTCGTGGAATCCAGCTGCCCGGACAGGATCTTTAAAAAGGTGGACTTTCCGGTGCCGTTCGCGCCGATGAGCCCGTAGCAGTTCCCCTCCGTAAACTGAATGTTGACATCCTCAAAGAGGGCCTTCTTGCCCACGCGGAACGTGATGCCGTTTGCACTGATCATAGTTCTTCCCTTTCCGTTTCGTTTTTCTCAGGTCTTTCCATACTGCCCTTTTTCCGGGCTGCGGGCGCCCCGCGCCCCCCTTTCCCTTTACGGGATGCTTTTCATCTTCGCGCCGGCCGGCTGTCTCCGGTCGCCGAAGGCATGTGTATCCTCGTACGCGATCTGCCCGCCGCAGATCGTCATCAGGACCTTCCCCCGGAGCGGCTTCCCGAGCCACGGGGAATTCGTCGATTTGCTCTGCGGGACAAGGTAGCTCCACCGCATTCCCGGGTCAAAGAGGACCAGGTCCGCCGGACCCTCCTCCTTCACCTGCCCCGCGTCGAGCGCGTACAGCTTCGCGGGCTCCGTGCTCATCTTCGAGATCAGCTGCATCAGCGTGAGATGCCCCGGCTCCACCAGGTTCATGATCCCGAGGGCGAACGCCGTCTCGAGGCCTATGATCCCGCTCGGCGCCTGCGTGAACGGGCGGTCCTTCTCGTCCTTCGCGTGCGGCGCGTGATCGGTCGCGATCACGTCGATGGTCCCGTCCTTCAGCCCCGCGATGATCGCCTGCCGGTCCGCTTCCTCGCGGAGCGGCGGGTTCATCTTCGCGTTGCTCCCGTAAAGGCTCACCGCCTCCTCCGTAAGCGAGAAGTGGTGCGGCGTCGCCTCCGCCAGCACGCGGGCGCCGGCCTTTTTCGCCTTCCGGACGAGCTCGACGCTCTCCTTCGCGCTGATATGCTGGATGACGACCGTGGCGCCGGTCTCCCGGGCGAGCTTTATGTCCCGGGCGACCATGGAGCTCTCGGCCTCGCGGTCCGCGCCGATGAGGCCCATGCGCTCCGCGGCGGCGCCGCGGTTGATGCCCGGGTTCGTAATATATTTCGGATCCTCCTCGTGGAAGGAAAGCGGCAGCTTCAGCCTCCGCGCGGTCAGCATGGCCTCCCGCACGAGATCGTCCTTCAGGATCGGCATCCCGTCGTCAGTAAAGCAGACGGCACCGCACTCCTTCATGAGCTTCATGTCGACCAGCTCCTGGCCCTGCATGCCCTTCGTCACGGTCGACGCGCTGTACACGTGGATCGGCGTGAGCCTGCCCTTCCGGATCACGTTCACGATCGTTTCTTCATTGTCCACCGCAGGCTTCGTGTTCGCCATGCAGACGACGGAGGTGAACCCGCCTGCCGCTGCCGCGCGGGCGCCGGTCTCGATATCCTCCTTGTAGGTCAGGCCGGGGTCGCGGAAATGCACGTGCCCGTCCACAAAGCCGGGCGCCGCGCAGAGCCCGGTGCAGTCGATGATGTTCAGCACCTCTCCCTTCGCGCCGGCGATGAGCCGGGCGTCAAGCTCCAGCTTCTGGCCGATCTTGATGATCTTCCGCTCCGCAATGAGGATATCGCAGACCTCGTCTGTCCTGCTGCCCGGGTTGATCAGCCGGGCTTCCTTCAGCATCAGCATGTAGTTCTCCTTTACAGATCGAATGACTCTCCCGGGGTCCCGGTACCGAGGATCCTGTCCCCGTACTCCTTTGCTGCCGGGTGCGCCCTCATCTTCTGAATGACCCCGGGATCCCCGAAGAGGTGCATGGGGAAGATCAGGTCCGCCCCGACCTCCTCCATAAATTCCATGAGGCCCATGTAGTAGAACGGCCCGAGCCGCGAATCCACGGGCACGAACGCGCAGTCAGGCACATGGCCGTCCTCCTGCACAACGCGCGCGATCTTCGAAAGCGCGTCATAATAGCCCGTCCGCTGCTCCTCGTTCCAGGGGATGTCGATATCATCCCAGTGCCAGTCGTTCAGGTCCCCCGCGTGGTAGATGCGCTTCCCTCCGATGTCAAGAAGGAAGGCGACGCCCTCGTCCGTGGAACGGAAGGTGCGGACCACAAGCTCCGCGCCCTTCGGAAGCGGGACGGAAAGCGTCTCGTCCGGGCCCATGAAGACCGTCTGCCTTAAGAGGTCCGGAGGGATCCTGCCTTCCGGAATATCGTCCGAGAGGATAAACGTCACTGACGCGCCGCTCTCCGCAAGCCGGAAGATCTCCCCCGAAAAATGGTCCGCGTGCGCGTGGCTCACGAACACGAAAAGCGGCTTCCCGGGGACCGGCTCCGGAAGGTTCCCAGTATAGAAATCAAAGAGGAGCGCCGCCTCCGGAAGGACCGCGTAAAAACCGCTGTGCCCTGTAAAAGTTACTTTCATGCGTGCTCCTTTCCCTTACATTCAGCGGATTTCTCCGCAACTATATTCTACATGATAAGGACCTTAATTGCGAATATTTTTATACGCGGATCACCGCGCGGCTCCCGCCCGCGCCTGTCTTTGTCACGACGATCTGCCGGTCGATCCGGTCCTTCAGGTCCGCGACGTGGGAGATGATCCCGACCAGCCGGCTGCCCTCCGTGAGGTCGCCGAGCGCCTGAAGCGCCCGCCTGAGGGACTCCTCGTCCAGGGAGCCGAAGCCCTCGTCGACGAACATGGAATCGAGGACGATGCCGCCGGCGTTCGACCGTACCTCGTCCGCGAGGCCTAACGCGAGGCAGAGCGACGCCTCGAAGGACTCGCCGCCGGACAGCGTTTTCACGCTCCGCTTCGTCCCGTTATAATGGTCGATGATGCTTAAGTCAAGCCCGGACTGGGACTTGTTGTTCTCCGCGGTCCTGCTGCGCTCGAGCTCGTACTGCCCGCCGGACATTTTAAGGAACCTCAGGTTCGCGCGCCGGATGATCCGGTCAAAATACGCCATCTGCACGTACGTTTCCAGCTGGATCTTCCCCTTTCCGCTGAGTCCGCCGTTCGCCGTCTCAGAAAGCGTGCGCAGCCTCCGGAGCTTTTCATCCGCCGCGGAAAGCTGCTCCGCCATGCGGGCGATGCCGTCCGCCGCCTTCCGGTTGCCCTCCATCCTCGCCGCGAGGGCGGTCCGCTGCTTCCGGATCCCGTCGCGCTCCTTCTTCTTTTCCTCCATAAGGCGCCCGAGCGCTTCCGCGCCCTCTTTTTCTGCGGCGTCCCCCGTGTTCTGCTTTTCGAGGCCCTCCGCCTGGCCGGACAGCGTTTTCACGCGTCCCTCCGCGGCCCGCCAGGCCTTTTCCGACGCCTCCTTCTCCTCGAGGAGCCGGGTCCTTTCCTTTTCAAGCGCCTGAAGCCTGCCGCGCGCCGCGTTCCCGTCCGCGAACGGAAGCTCCTTCTTAAGGGTCTCCAGGGCTCTCAGGCGCGCGGCCGCCACGGCGGCGATCCGGGCAGCCTCCGTTTCCGCCCCGTGGAAGCGCTCCTCCGCCTCCTTTTTCCCTGCCTCCGTCTCGGGGATCAGCTTTTCAAGCTCCTTAAGCCGCGCCTTCTTTTCCATTTCAGCCCGAAGGACAGGGACCGCCTCCGCGCGTTCCTTAAGGATCTCCGCCTGCTCCTCCCGCATGCGGGTCTGCAGGTCCTTAAACTCCGCGCCCGGAAAAAGCCGCTCCCCCTCCGCGGCGATCGCCTGCCGTTCCGTCTTTTCCTGCGCGGCAAGCGCTCCCGCTTCACGGCTCAGCCGGTTCATCAGGCTGACGGCATCGTCCTTCTCCTTTTCCTTCTTCTTAAGCTGCGCCTCCGTCGGGACCTCGCCGCCCGTCCTTGCAGGCGCGGGATGATGCAGGGCTCCGCACACCGGGCACGGCATCCCCTCGGCAAGCCCCGCCGCCAGGATCCCTGCCTGCGCGTCGAGGAAACGCCGGTAGACAAGCCCGTATTCCTGCGCCAGGGCTTCCGCCTGTGTCCGCGCCTCCTCGTAATCCTCCTGCGCCTTCCTGCGGGCCCGGTAGGTCCTCACGCACGCGCTGATCTTTTCGTCAAGACCGCGCAGCGCCTTCTCCCGCTCGTCAAGCTTCTCCCCGCGGGTCTCAAGCGCCAGCACCCGGACGGGGGCGTCCGCGCATGTTTTCTCCTCCGCGCGGAGCCGCATAAGCTCCTCCGCGCTCTTAAATGCGGACCTCCGGAACCTTTCCCGCGCGGCATCGTTCTCCTTCCCGGCCGCTTCCGCCTCCCGGAGCCCCTTCTCCGCCTCCGAAAGGGCGTCGAATTTCGGGAGGATCCCGCGGATCCCGGCGATCTCCTGCGTCAGGCCTTCCGCGCCCTCCGCCGCCTTCGCGGCGGACCGGCACGCGGCTCTCCGCTCCTTCTCCTCTTCCTCTGCCGTGCGGAGTGCTGCCCGCAGCGCGCGGAGCTCCTGCTCCCGCTTCTCGCGCTCGGCGGCGCGGACCAGCCGTCCGTTCAGGGTCTCGATCTCCCCGTCCGCCTTCTTCTCCGCCTCATGAAGCGTCCCGTCCGCGGCGCTGTCGCGCTCCATGACGCGGCCGGCAAGCGCAAGCGTCTCCGCGTCGGACAGCTGTCCCTCCCTGCAGGCCTCGAGCGCCTCCGCCTCGGGGTCGCCGTCCGCGGCGGTGAGAAGGCGTTTCAGCTGTTTAAGCCCGCGCATAAGGTCATCAAACTCCCTGCCGGCATCGGCCGCCGCCTTCTTAAGCTCCGCCTGAAGCGTCTGGAAGCGGCCGGTCCGGAAGATCTCCCTGAAGATCCTGATCCGGTCCTCCGTCGGCGCGAGGAGGAGCTTCAGGAAATCGCCCTGCGCGATCATGGCGATCTGCATGAACTGCCCGCGGTCAAGCCCAAGGATCTCCCGGATCTCCTTCGTGACGTCGTCCTTCTTCGTGACGACGCTGCCGTCCGGGCGGGTGAGCTCCGCCTCCCCCTTCTGCGTCACCATGCCGGTCCCGCGCTTCGCGGGCCGCTCATAGTCCGTGCTCCGCTTCACCCTGTACTGCTTCCCCTTGCAGGAAAAAACGAGCTCCACCTCGGTCGGGGTATCCGGCGCGGCATACTTTGAGCGCAGCATGTCGGAGGCGCGGTACTGCCCGCTCGCCGCCCCGTAGAGGGCGAACGCGACCGCGTCAAAGATGGTCGTCTTCCCTGCGCCGGTGTCGCCGGTGATCAGGTACAGGCCGCTTTTCCCGAGCTTTTCAAGCTCCAGCACCTCCGTGCCCGCGTAGGGGCCGAACGCCGAGACGGTAAGCTTCAATGGCCTCATGGCTCCTCCTCCCAGATCCTTTCGATCATGCCGGACACGATGCGGAGCTGCTCCTCATCCATCGGCGCGTTGTTCATCGTTTCAAAGAATTCGGCAAACAGCCCGGCAGGCGTTTTCTCCTCCGCGCCGCCGGCATTGTCCACCTCCTGTACCTCGCGTGTCCGGCGGTTGTCGTAGTCAAGCTTCAGGAGGTTCGGGTAGACGACGGAAAGGCGCGCGGCGGCTGCAGGAACATCGTCCTCGTCCGTCAGCGTGACGTGCATATAGTTCCCGGTATCCAGCCCGCTGTAAAAATCTCGGCTCATCAGCTCATTGTAGGTCCCGCGGATCTCCTGCATGTCGCGGAGGGGCGTAAGCGGGACTGTCCGCACGACAGGCGCGGCGCCCTTTTCATGAAGCTCCACGACCGTCACGCTCTTCACGTGCCCGGCCTCCGAAAAGGAATACTTGAGCGGCGTCCCGCAGTAGCGGATCCGTCCGCCCTCCAGGTCCTGCGGCCCGTGGAGATGCCCGAGCGCGGTGTAGTCAAAGGCCCGGAACACGGAGGCGTCGACATTGTCAAGGCCGCCGACCGAGACCTCCTCGGACTCCGAGCGCTCCGCGCCCGTCACGAACTGGTGCGCGATGAGGACGTTCCGCTCCTCCGGGGAAATGTCCGCCGCGGAAAGCGCGGCGCGCACCGCGTCCGTGTAGTCCGCGATCTCCTCCTCCGGGAAAAAGCGCCGCACGAAGGCGGGCTTTAAAAACGGCATGAGGAAAAAGCTCACCTTCCCGAAGCTGTCCGTGAGCGTGACCTTCTTCAGGGTCCCGTCGTAGACCGGGGAAAGGTACACCCGGCTCCGGTCCATAAGGCGCGCGCCGAAGGCGATCCGCTCCGGCGAGTCGTGGTTCCCGCTGACCGCGAGGACCACGGTTCCGCGCTCCGGGAGCGCGCAGAGAAAGCTGTCAAGGACTGCGACGGCATCCGCCCCCGGGACGGTCCGGTCGTAAAGGTCCCCGGCGATGAGCACCGCGTCCGGCTGCTCCCGGTCAATGATCCCGAGGATCTGGTCAAGGATATATTTCTGGTCCTCTAGCATGGACTGCTCGTGGACGCGTTTTCCGATATGGAGATCTGAGAGATGGATAAATTTCATAAGGCCTCCCGCGGGAAAGTCTCTTCCGTCCCCGGGCTCCCGTCCTGCAGCAGGGGCCGCCCGGTTCCTTTTTTCCCGGGTTTATTATATCATGATTATTGATGAGGGATGCGAAGGACGTGGACATCCGGAAGCGGACAGGAGGTAAGGATATGGAAGAAATGGAGCTCAGGGACCGGACAGGAAGAAGCACGGAAACGCTCCCGGACGGCAGCCCGGGACAGGGCACGGAGCCTTCCGGCGGCAGCCCGGCGCAGGGCACGGGACCTTCCGGCGGCGCTCCGCGCGGCCGCGCGCTGCTTCTGTCCGCCGCGCTTGTCCTTGTCATCGCCGCAGGCGCGCTCGCCTACCGGAGCCTCAGCTCCGGCGTATCCGCGTCACAGATCCGGACCGCCCCGGCCGCGGCACCGGAGACCATCGCCGGCGGGGAGACCGTCGCGGCGGAGACTGCCGCCGGCGGGAAGACCGCTGCGGCGGGATCCGTGTCCGGAGGGGAGGCCTCAGCCGCGGAGACAGCAGGAAAAACAGCCGCAGAGGAAACGGCCGGCGAGGCTGCGAAGGAATCGGAGGCCAACGGACAGGAGACCGTTTACGCCCCGGATTTCACGGTCTACGACGCCGAAGGGACTCCGCACACGCTCAGCAGCTTCCGCGGCACGCCCGTGGTCCTCAATTTCTGGGCAAGCTGGTGCCCGCCCTGCCGGAGCGAAATGCCGGACTTCGACGCGGCGTACGCGGAATACGGAGACAGGGTCCGGTTCGTCATGGTCAACATGACCGACGGTAAGCGCGAGACCGTTGAGACCGCCTCGGCTTTCATCGAAAAACAGGGCTACAGCTTCCCCGTCTACTATGACACTGACATGGACGCGGCCTATACCTACGGGGTCAGCTCCATCCCGACCTCCTATTTCATCGGCGCGGAAGGCGCAGTCACTGCCTGGGGCATGGGCGCCCTCTCCGCCGGCGATCTTGATGAGGCGATCAAAATGATCCTGCCGTAAGGGCAGGATCATTTTTGTCTTTCCTTCAGTTTCAGGACCGCTCCGGATAGCCGGCCTCGATCCCGCGGACCGTCTTAAGCAGCTCCTCGTTCACCGGGACAGGGATCCCGTGCGCCTTCGCCTTCCTGACCACCGTCCCCGCGAAGAAATCCACCTCGCTCGGGCGCTTCGCGAGCCCGTCCTGGCGCATGGAGCACATGCCGTCCGGCGCGAGCGAATCAAGCAGCGCGACGTAATTCTTCAGGTCCTCCTCCGTGAGCGGAACATTTTCCGCCTCCGCGATCTTACGGACCTCCTCCATCGCAGCAATCATCATGTCGCGCCACCTGCCGGGCTCCTGGATGGTCCTGTAGGTCCCCTCGGAGACCATCATGACCTGGTTGATCCCGACGTTCATCATCCACTTTGACCAGATGCGCGTGATAATATCATCCTCCACCGTGCAGCCCTGTCCCGCTGCCTTAAACAGCGCTGCCGCCGCGTCAAGGTCCTCCTGCTTCCAGGGCTCGTCCTTCGGGATGCCGATCCGCCACTCGCCCGGGTGCTCGTACCAGATGACGTTCCCGTCCCTGGTGGCGTCCATTCCCTGCGCGATCCCGTATAGCACGTGCCGGTTCCCGAACGCCTCGATGAGGCGCTCCTCGCTGGAGATCCCGTTCTGCAGACCCAGAAGGATCGTATCCGGCCCGACGTGCGGGCGCGCCTCGCGGATAGCCTCGTCAAGCTGCGTTCCCTTGACCGTCAGGATCATAAGGTCCGGCGCGGGGGGAAGCTCCTCCTTCCAGCACCTGACATTGAAATCCTGCTTCACGCCATTGATCGTGAAGCCCTGTCCCTCGTAACGCTTCACGCGGTCCTCATCCGCAAGGAAGATCACGTTTTCCTTCCCGAGGTACGGGGTAAGCTTCTCCCCGCCCAGCGCTCCGAGATTTCCCATTCCTATGATCATGACACGGCTGATTTTTTTCATATTTGAACCCCTCATTTCGACCATGGGGACTGTCCCCATGGTTCAACATTTTTGCGGTGAAGTGTTTATTTTGCGACAGCTGTCGTTTTACTGCTTTTCCCGGCCTTCCGGTACTCCCGGAGCACCAGCACGAGGAGCAGGACGGCGAGGAAGGCGAAGACTGCGAAGGCGGGAACGTAGCTTCCGGTCAGGTCCGCGAGGACGCCCGGGATCAGGCTGCTGACAAGGCCTCCCACGGTGTACATGAGCTGGTAGTCCTTCAGCGTGGCGGTATAGCTTTCAGGAGTGCTGAAGTCCGCCGCGAGCACCGGGAGCCCGACGGTCCCGATCGGCATGCCGAGCGAGAACAGCGTGATCCCCGCTGCCATGACGACGGACCCGCCCGGTCCGGAAAAGCAGAGAAGCAGAAGCGCGGCCGCCTGGACGCCTCCGAACCAGAACGCCGTACGCCTCCCGCCATACCGGTCCGCCGACGCCCCGTAAAGCACCTTCGAAACGATCAGGACCAGGCCCATCCAGGACATGAGTAGCGAAACGTGCGTCATATCCAGCCCCTCCGTCCTTAAAAGCATGCTGGAGGACGAGGTCCCCGTGATATTGACCGAGCCGATACAGATCATGGCGATGACCATCGCCAGCGGGATGCTGAGTCCCGCGCCCTTCCCGGCGCCCTGTTCCGCTCCCTTCTCCGGCTGCGGCTCCTTTTCGAAGTCCGGAGGATTTTTGAGCAGCACTGCCACCAGGACCGCCGCCACGGCGTCGCCAACCGCCATCGCCGCGAAAGCGCCCTCCAGTCCGAAGCTTCCGACCAGCAGGTTGATGACCGGCGGGAGCAGCATCCCCGCGACCCCGCATCCGGACATCGCGATGCCCATCGCCGCCGCGCTGTTCCCGGAATACCACCTGCGCAGGAGGATCGAGGTCGGGATCACGCTGCCAAGTCCGTAGGCGACGCCGAACAGGCACATGCCCGCGTAGCAGCCGAGGCTGCTCTTCACCAGCGACATCAGCGCGAAGCCCGCCGCGGACACAGCCGCCATCGCCGGCATGCCGCGGCAGACGTCGACCTTCGCGTAGAAACGGGCCGCGTACTGCATGGCCGCCATGGACACCACGGAGCGGCATGTGGTCATAAAATAGATCCCTGTGTTGGAATATCCCCTGCCCTCCCTGATATACGGGAAAAACAGGGAAAACCCTGACAGGATCATTCCCATATTGACGATATACACGAGGACGCAGCACGCGCAGATCACTGCCGCGTAGCGCTTTCCTCCTTCCCCGCCTCCGGCCGCGCCGGCTCCGGCGGATGCTTTCCTGCTGTTCACCTGACTTACCTCTTGATACGCTTTCTCATAACACGATCCATGCTATAATCCTAACATATCATACCTGATCGGAGTATTGTACATGCTTTACGCGGTTTCTTTCCTGGAGGGGATCATCACCTTCATATCCCCCTGCCTCCTGCCTGTGCTGCCGGTATATCTCTCCTGGTTCGCGGGCGGAGAAAAAAGCTCCGCGCGGCATACGGCCGCGGGAGCTCTCGGGTTCATTGCCGGATTCACCGTCGTCTTCATGGCGCTCGGCGCCCTCGCCGGCACGCTCGGCGCTTCCCTCAGCGCGCATGCCGGCCTGGTGCGCACAGCCGGCGGCGCCATCCTCATCCTCTTCGGCTTAAGCTACATGGGCCTCTTCCGGATCCCGCTCTTCCGCGGAGGCGTCACCGCCCCTGACCTCAGGGCCCCCGGCTTTTTCCGTTCCTTCGTGTTCGGTGTGATCTTCTCGCTCGCCTGGACTCCGTGCGTCGGGACCTTTTTAGGCTCCGCGCTCATCATGGCCTCCCAGCAGGGAAGCGCGGGGCGGGGAATGCTGATGCTCCTTCTGTATTCCCTCGGCCTCGGGATCCCCTTCCTCATCTCCGCGCTCCTCGTGGATTCCCTGAAGGCAGGCTTCCCTCTGATCCGCAGGCATTACGCGGCGATCAACCTGGTCTGCGGCCTTCTACTCGTCCTTGCCGGCGTCCTCATGGCGCTCGGCGTGTTCTCGCGTCTCGCATGACGACCTCCCGCCGGGCAGGGACGGCGCATGGCCGCAAAGTGAAGGAGCCTGTACCGGCAGTACAGGCTCCTTTATTCATTGTGAACGCGGTAAATGCCGGCAGAGGCCGGGCGCCCTGAAAGGGCCCGCGCGCGCCGGCAGCCGCCGGCGGCTGCGGCCCCTTTCCTTCAGCCTGCCTCAGCGCACCCTGCGCCTGCCTTCAGGTATTCCGAAAGCGCCGGGACCGGGTCATAGGACAGGAGTCCTTCGTCCGGCAGCCTTCCCGTCGGGATGTTCCACGCCATGACGTGTCCCGGCGTGAAAAGATCGAACGAGGTGTTCCCCGCGCCTAAGAGGACCTCGTCCCCGGACCTTTCCTTCAGAGAGGCCGCAAGCGCCGCGCAGTGCTCCTTCCGTTTCCTGAGCTCCTCATCGCTCCCTGCCTCCGGCAGGTCCATGTGGAGCCACATGCCGGAAAGGTACAGCGTCTTTCCGGAAACAAGGTCCTTCGCGGGGATCACGGCATCCGCCGCGGCGGCCGGAAGGTTCCTGTACTCCCCCTTCACCTCCCAGCGGAACAGCATGCTCCGCTGCCCGTCAAGGATGGAAAACCCGTTCTCCTCCGAGAGCAGCCCGGAAGCGCGGACGGTCTCCTCCGTGACCGCGTTTCCTCCTTCTTCGGAGACATCGAAGGTGCGGAGCTGTTTCCCCACCGTATTCTTAAGGTCCTCCGCAAGCGCGGCGGAGGTGTATTTTTTTGTCAGCTTTCCGGTATAAAGGATATAAAACACGAGGTTCGCGGCGATCGTCAGGGCCGCAAGCGGTTTGTTGACGAACGCGGCAAGCGTTGCAGCCGCAATCAGGAGCACATTCGCGCGGAACCCGGTCCTCGCCCTCCTCTGCATCCTGCAGAGCTCTTCAAGACGGTTATTCGATGTCATCGGCGCCCTTTCTTTTCAAAACTGTCCGTAATATCTGACCAGTGCCTGCGTGCCCTCATCCCCGAGGCCTTCCTCCGCGAGCGCCTCATAGTTTTTCAGCGCCTGCTTCAGCACGCTCAGCGTGAGTCCCGATGCGTCCGCCTCGCCGTCCGCGATCTTCATGTCCTTGATAAAATGCTTGATGAAGAAGCCCGGGGCATAGTCGCCCGAAAGGATCCGGTTCCCGTAGGCGTCCAGCTGTCCGCTTCTCGCGGCGCCGGTCGAAACGGACTTCAGCAGGACCTCGAGGTCCATGCCCTTCGCCTTCGCGTAGGAAAGCGCCTCGCACACGCCGCTGATGGTGCCCGCGATCATGATCTGGTTCGCCATCTTCGCGTGCTGGCCGAAGCCGGCCGGTCCCTGGTAGTTGATGTTGGTGCCCATCGCACGGAACACGGGAAGGCAGGCGTCAAAATCCTCCCTTCTGCCGCCCGCCAGGATGGAGAGCGTCCCGTTCCTCGCGCCGGTATCGCCGCCGGTCACAGGCGCGTCCAGCACATGAAGGCCCTTCGCCGTTCCCTCCTCAAAGATCCTCACGGCAAGGGACGGGCTGCTGGTCGTCATGTCGATCAGATAAGCGCCCTGCCGCGCGTTCGCGAGGATGCCGCCCCCGCCGAAGTAGACCTCCTCGACATCCGGCGGGAAGCCGACGATCGTGATGACCGCGTCGCAGTCCGGCACCAGCTCCCGGATGCTTTCGTGGAACACCGCCCCTTCCGAGATGACGTCCTCCACCTTGCTCCTTGTCCGCGCGTAGATGTGAAGCTCAAACCCGTGCTTCATGAGATTCCGGACCATGGACTTCCCCATGATCCCCACGCCGATAAACCCGATCCTTTTCACTGTGCCCTCCTTCTTCTCCGGAAGCTTCAGGCCTCATCCTCCACCGCGGAAAGCTTTCCGGTCTCGTCGATCTCCATGATCATGCCGACGCGGTGCGCGTGGCGCCCGCCCTGGAACTCGGCGTCCATCCACTCGTCCACGATCATCTTCGCGAGATCCGGTCCCACGACGCGCGCGCCGAAGCAGATGATGTTCGAATTGTTATGCTGCTTGGAAAGTTTTGCCGAATACGGCTCGCTGCAGACAGCCGCCCGGATGCCGTGCACCTTGTTTGCCGCGAGGGAGATGCCGATGCCCGTGCCGCAGATCAGGACGCCGCCGTCCACCTGGCCCGAGGCGACAAGCTTCGCGACCTTGTATCCGCTGACCGCGTAGTCGAACCGGTCCGTGGTATCCGTACCGACGTTCACGACCTCGACGCCGCGCTCCTTAAGATGCGCCATGATCTCGTTCTTAAGCTCTACCGCCGCATGGTCATTTCCGATTGCAAGTTTCATGGTTTTCCTCCTTATATATGTCCGGCCCCCTGCAACGGGACCCGCCGGAACGCTTTCTGTCCCCTATATCATAACATAAGCGCGGCGGATATCACAGACGCGTGTACACGAGCTCCCCGAGCACCCGGTAGCCGTAGCGGTTGAAATGCAGCCCGTCCGAAAGAAGGCTGTCCGGGATCCTTCCCGCCTCCATGGCGCGCCGGTCCGCCGCCGTCGGCGTGAGCCCCGCAGCCGCGAGCCCCTCCGCCGCCATGTATTCCCGCACGTTGACGTACCGGCTGCCGAACGCCTCTTCCATTGCCTCCTCCATCGCCTGCATCTCCCGCCTGCTTCTCAACGGCATGCCGAGGACCAGAGCCTGCTCCGCCGGCACCCTGTAGAAGCTTAAGAGCGTCCTGTGCTGGAGGATCAGCTCCTCCGTGTTCCTGAAAAAGCCGTTCGCGCCCATCAGGACGATGGGGACATAGTCCCGGTAATATTTCGCCGCGCGGGTCAGGAGCCTGGTCCCCCGCGGGACCGTGAAGCCCGTTCCCGGCGCCGGCTGCCGCCCTTCCCCTGAAGGGGCGGCGCTCCCGGTCATCCGGAAGCTGTACTCCTCCGTGTACCATCCGCCGGTCAGTGAGAGGACGCCCTCGATCTCCGTCCCGTCCTCCGCGGTGAGAAAGACCCTTTCCACACCGCTGTTTCCGTAGACCAGGAGATTCGTTTCCGGGGAAAGCGGGGACGCGAACCGGACCGGCACGCTCCTTCCATCCGCGGGGATCCTGAGATCCTCCGTAAGCTCGAACGGCACCGCGCCGGCGCGGCCGAGGATCGTGATGGTATCCTCCCCGTTGACGCCGAGATTCACGACCTCCGGCGCCTTTCCGAAGCCCCGTTCCCGGGCTTCCTCTTCAAGGCGCTCCTCAAGGACATCCGGGTAGCTCACATCGCCCCCGCCGAACCCGCCGGTCAGGCTGTCGCCGACACAGGCGTATCCCTTCACATTCAGGTGATCCATCATTTCCTCCTTCCGGCCCTGCCGCTCCCGCGCATGTCCTGCCCGGTGCGGCTGCCCTCCGCCTACTCTCCATAATGCCCTGCCTTTTCCTTTAATTCAAGTCCCGCCTTCGGGACCTGCGCCGCGCGGGCTGCCGCCGGGCAGCATCCTCCGTCCTGCCGGAAGTGCTTGCCCTTCTTATGCCGTTATGATAAATTCTGCTTATCTCAGCGAGCAAAGGCCCCCGCTTCTTAAGCGGCGGGTCCTGACAGACTTGTCTCAACGGGCTTTCCCTTATGCAGGGGCAGGATACCCGAAGGATCAGGAGCATGCCATGAACGATGACTTCAGAAACGGATCTCCCGCGGACCTTACGGAGGACCGGCAGGTACTCGAGGACATCCGCACCCGCATCGCGGAGTGCGACCTTGACATTGCGGAGGCGCTGACCCGCCGCATGGACTGCGTCGAGGAGATCATCAACTATAAGAAAAAACACGGGATGGTCATTTTCCAGGGCGACCAGGAGAAAAAGCAGCGCCATATCCTCCGCGCCGCGGTCGCGGGCCATAAGCACGAGGAGGCCATCCTCGGCGTCTACCAGGAGATCATAAAAAGCAGCCGCCGGGTCCAGGCGAAGAGCCTCTTCCCGAAAAACATTTTCCTGATCGGCTTCATGGGCTCCGGGAAAACGACCGTCTCCGGGTGCCTTGGACGGCTCCTCGAAATGGAGGAGGCGGACACGGACCGCATGATCGTGAACTGGACCGGGCTTCCCGTCAAGGATCTCTTCGCCCAGTACGGGGAGGAGTATTTCCGTGATCTCGAGACCACGACGCTCCGCGCGCTGGCCCCCAGAAAACAGCTCATCATCTCCTGCGGCGGCGGCATGACGCTCCGCCGGGAAAATGTCGACCTCATGCGGGAGAACGGCGTCGTCGTCTGGCTGACCGCAACGCCGGAGACCGTTTACGAGCGCGTCCACCTGTCCATGGACCGGCCGCTTCTGAACGGCCACATGAACATTCCCTATATCCGTGAGCTCATGGCCTCCCGTGAGGAGCGGTACAGGAACGCGGCTGATGTTGCCGTCCCGACGGACGGCCTCACGATCCTCGAGATCTGCGAGCTCCTGACAAAACGCGTCCTGGAATTCCAGAACCGCGGCAGCGCGGAAGCGTGAAAAGGAGAATCAAAAAAGATCGCACCATAGAAAAAGGACAGGAAGCGGCATGCCGCTTCCTGTCCTTTTTTTCATCCCCCTGCACCGGGAAGCTCAGCCCGCGAACATCATCCCGTCGAACAGGTCTATGATCCGGATGCCGTCGATCTTCTTCTCCCAGTCCTCTGTCGTGATCGTCACCACGATCAGGCGGCCGTCCCCGTCCTCGAGCCAGACGCGGGAAGGCTCCTCATCGCATCCCGAATACCGGATGGTAAGACGCGTGCCTGCCGGGACCTTGATCTGGCGGCCCTCCCTGAAGGTCTCCGGATCCGATTCCCTGGCGGAAAAATCCTGAAGCGCGGTCAGGGTGAACCGGCCGTCAGACGTGTACCGCCCGTCGAGGGCCTCCGGGACGCCGTCCTCCCCGATGCGGAAAGGCTGCGTGCCGCTGTAGGTGCTGAGGTCGTCGATCCGTTTTACCAGCACGAAACGGTCCGGGTCCGTGATCAGGATGCTGCGCCAGCCGTAGTCATAGATCCTGTCGTGCACGCCTCCCTTGTCCTCCGTGCCTGTCCCCGACGCCCCGCCAAGATCATCCTCCGGACCGCCGGCATCCCTTTTCCCTTCGGACATGCCGGAAAGCTCTCCCTTTTTCACCGGCGCCGGCCCGTTCAGGTCAAAGACCTTCACGAAGGTATAATCATTGTCCGAGCTCGTTTTGATATATAAAAAGTCCCCTTTCTCCGCGGAATGGACGAACAGCGGCTCCACGCTGTAGAAATAGTCCTCCTCGCTGAACCGGCCGGTGCCGTTCAGCTCAACGGAAAGCTCCGAGTAGTTCCCGTACTCATCCGACGACACAAGGACGCTGACGGTCGCGGGAGTCCCGTCCGCCCTCGTGAACTCAAACGGATACATCCATTCGAACTGCTGCGTGTAGCTTTCGGAGGGCTTCATGTACTTCCCTGTAAAAAGCTCCGGATGGTCCGCCCTGCGCACCTTCGTATCCAGCCTTCCTGCCGCGTACGGGCCGACGTCATACGGGCTGAACCAGAATGCCACGCCGTCCTGCTCGACCGTGAATATGAATGAGTCCGCCTCCATCTGTCCGATCGTGGTCCGGTAATCGTCGAACAGCAGGCTGTAGCCGTCCGGCCCGCCGTTATACTTTTCCTCCAGCTGGTCCGAGAGGACCTCCTTTAGGCCCTCCACGTCCTTGATGACGTCGGTAAGCAGGATCTCTTTTCCGGTCGCCGGGTCCAGGTTCTTCGCGCCGTACAGCTCATATCCGTGGACGCCGCCGGCATAGCCGGACTCCATCACCTGGAAGCTCACTGCCTCGTCGTCCGCCCGCCGGAGCAGTATCGTATAGCTTTCCGTCCCGGGCATATCAAGTCCCCTGCAGCTCTCCGCAAGCTCTGAAAGGGCGGGAAGATACACCGACCGGTTCTTCTCGTTCATCGCGTCCAGCGCCTTTTCGAGCTGCGGATAGCGCTCCGCGGTCTCCGGGTCAGGGAACAGCTCCGCCACGCTGACATACGACGCTTCGTCGTATTCTCCGGGCCTGATGTCCGGATCGTAATGATACGCGCTCCAGCCGCCCATCTCCATCCCGAGCGGCCGGGCAGCCTCCGCGCCTCCGTGTCCGCCGGCGGTCTCCCCTCCGGCGTTCCCGTCCTGGGCGGCTTCTGTCCCGGCAGGCGTTTCCTCTCCGGCCCCGCCGGATGCTTCCTCCGAAGCGGAAGCCGGTCCTGCCCCGGTCCCGCCCGCCTCCGGACTGCTTTCCGCCGCGGCCTCCGTACCGGCTGCGGACTGCTCCGCTGCCGCCGTTTCCGTGCCCGCCGTGCTTTCCGTCCGCGGCGCGGCCTTTCCGCCGCAGCCCGCGAGCAGCACGGCGGAGGCAGCTGCCGCGATGAGGAACGCCGCGCCGGCGCTCCCCTTTAACCTTTTATTTTTCATTCCTTCTACCTCCGGACCGTATGGTCCCTTATCGTTTTCCCGTGCCCCGCCCCCTCCCGGGGGCGCGCCCGTCAGTATCCGTAAAAGATCTGGGCAAGCGGCGAGCTCTTGTCAAGGATCAGCGTCTTCTCCCCGTTCTTCATCGACTCCTTCGCGGCGTCGAGCGAACGGACAAAGGTGTAGAACTCCGCCTTCCCTTCGCTGTTATAGGCCTCGGAAAGGATCTGCATGTATTCCGCCTCGCCCTCCGCCTTCAGGATCTCTGCCTGCTTTCCGGCCTCGGAGCGCATGACGGAGACCTCGCGGTCCGTGTTGTTGCGGATCTTCTGCGCCTCGGAATTGCCCTGCGCGGTGTAGGAGGCCGCGATGTTGTTCCGCTCGGAGATCATGCGCTCGTAGACGGCCTGCTTGTTGTCGTCCGGCATGTCGAGCGACTTCGTCTCCACGGAGAGGACCTCGATCCCGTAGCCCTCGAGCGAATTCCCGATATTGTCAAGGATGTCCTGCGCGAGCTTTCCGTTGCGGTTCTCGATGATGTCCGACTGGTCCATGTTGGAGATCACGGACTTCAGCGAGGAGAACACCGAGGCGGAGATACGGGACTGCGCCTGCGCGACCTGCCCGTTCAGGTACCGCGTGAACCTCACCGGGTCGCTGATATGCCAGAGCACGAACGCGTCCGCGATCATGGTCTTCTTGTCGCGGGTGATGACGTCCGACTTCGGGATATCGTAAAGCTGCTTGTTTTTCGGCAGGGAATCCGCGTCCTGGATCACGGGGATCTTGAAGGAGATGCCCGGCGTGTCCTCGACGCGCACGATCTCGCCCCACTGCTTCACCAGTTTATATTCGTCCGGGTAGGTCACGACCGCGGCGGACGGCAGCACGAGGATGGCAAGAAGGATCAGAATGAACAGCAGTCTTTTTTTCATCTCAGTTTCCTCCCTTCCCGTTTTCCTGCGGTATCGTGATGCTGGAAAAGCTCTCCAGCGGGAGCAGTGTCTGGGTCCCGCCGTCCGTGATGTAGACCTTCAGCTCCGGCAGAACCTCCTCCATCGCCTCGTAGAACATGCGCTGCTTCGTGATGAGCGGGTACTTCTCGTATTCCGCGTACATCTGGCTGAATCTCTCTGCCTGGCCCTGCGCCTCGTTGACGCGCGCCTGCTTCACCGCCTCAGCGCTCTGGATGATCTGGTCGCAGGCAGCCTCCGCCTGCGGGATCTTCTCGTTCCTGTCCTTGTTCGCGTTGTTGACCGCCGTCTCCTTGCCCTGCTTCGCGTTCTCGACGTTCTTGAACGCGGAAAGGACCTCGTCCGTGGGCGGGAACGCGTCCTGGATCGTGATGTTCACGACGGAGAGGCCGATGTCCTCCGCGATCATGCGGTTCGTCAGCTTCTCCTTGATCTCCGACTGGATGACCGCCTTGCCGGTCGTGATGACATCGTCCACGTTGTATATGCCGACGGTGTCGCGGATGTAGGACTGCGCGAGCATCTTGAGCGTGCCCTCCGGGTCCTGCGACGCGAACAGGTACTTGACCGGGTCGCTGACCATGTACTCAAGATAAAAATCCGTGTTGACGAAATTGAAGTCCTTCGTGATCATGATGGACTCCTCGGGGATCGTGATGTCCGTGTCCTCCACGTACCCGATCGGCATTCCCTGGATGACCTTCGAGACCTCGTAGACCCGCTGCACGAACGGCAGCTTGAAATGGAGTCCTGCCTGCGACACTGCCTGCGGGTTGCCGAAGGTGGTCAGCACCGCGTAGTTGTCCTCGTCGAGGACGTACCAGCAGCCGTTCGCGACCCAGAGGAGGAGTCCTGCGAGGAGGATGATCCCGAACCGCGAAAAATCCTTCAGCGAGATCTGCCTTCTGTTTCTTCCGGGGTCGATGTTGGTGGTGTCCATGCCCTCGTGCGGGTCCTTCTTCCCCCGCCGGAACATGGACGGGTCAAAATCAAAACGAAAGCCTGCCATTTACTCTCCTTTCCTCCGGATCCGGATACCGTTGACAGTAACATTGTCCGTCACGGGGATGAGGAAATACTCCACCCCGTCGATCATACGCGTTTCCACGAGCTCCGCCGACTCCGCGGCCACGTCCAGGCTGATGCTGTCGGACCGGATGCGGATCTTCTTCGGCTCGGCGATATTCTCCGCGAGGATCGGGGCATCGTCCTCCCCCGCGAGCTCGTCGTACGCCTTGTCGAGACGTCCGACCGCCTCGTCGTCCGCGCCGTTGTCATAAAGGATCGCGCGGAGGCTGCCCTTCGTGATCTCCACAGGCTCCGGCTCGTCCTTTCCCTCCTCGACCAGGCGGTTCACCGCCTCGTTCACGTTCTTCACGTTCTCGTAGTCGCAGTTCTCGCCGAGCGCGATCTCGATGACCTCCCGGAACACGTTCTGCTCCTCCGACCGCGCGCGCGGGAGCGGGCAGCCAAGCAGCTCCTCCGCGAGCTCCTCATGCCGGTTCTCCTCATTCCTCGCGTACCAGAGGGCCGCGTGGATGTCCGCGTTCCGGTCGTTGAAGGCGGGATACAGGAAGCCTGTGTCGGGCTTCTGCACGCCCCAGTCCTCCGTCCTGTTCACGAACGACCTTTCCTCCGCGTCGTAGCAGAGCCCGTCGCGGAGAAGCGTCACCGGGCAGACGGAGAGCTGGAGGAACTCATAGACGTCCTGCGACGCGTCCTCCATGAAGACGCCGTCGGCGCCGCGCCCCGGGATGTCGTAGACCCCGTGCACCAGGAGGATGAGGTACTTTTCCGACGTCTTATAGCGGGCGATGATCCTGTCGAAAAAGCGGTCCACGAGCTCCCTGTCCTTAAGCCCGCTCTTTAAAAGGCGGTACAGCTCCGGCTGGCGGCCGCCCTCCTTTTCCTCCGAAAGCGGGAATTCGATATTGTGGAGCGTCTTCCCGAGCCTTCCGGAAAGCGCCTTCCGGAAGATGTCGCAGTATTTGAACTGGTCCTCGTCCGGGAGCACCTGGAGGAGCCCCGCGATATCCGCGATGTGCTCCTTCTGCTCATTTACATAGCAGCCGCACATCCTGTCGATGCGGCAGTCGTCCTTTGAAAAAAGCTTTCTAACTTCGATGATGCCTTTCTTATCCATAATGGCCTTTATTCCTGTCTCTTTTTTATGTCATGTCCGGCCCTGCCGGTCCCAGAAAATTATACCATAAAAAGGCCTGTCCCAAAGAGAGACAGGCCTTAAGCTTCTGTTGAGTTTTTATGAATGGTTTTTATGGATCTTTTCAGGAAAGGACGCCTGCCTTCAGGAGCGCCGCCTTCGTTTTTTCGTACGCCAGGGGGATGTTCTCGTGGACGTCCATTCCCTGGATCCCCGGGTTGAACACCTCGACGGATACGATGTCGTCGTAACCGATCGTTTTCAGGTTCTTTAACATGTCCGTGATGGGCGCCGCGCCGTCGCCCGGCCACCAGCACCTCGCGCGCTCCACGGTAAACGGCTCGCAGGCGGGGCAGTCGCTCACATGGACCGTAAAGATCTGGTCACCGCGCGCCAGAAGGATGTCCTCCGGCTTCGAGCCGCCGGCATAGTGGTGCCAGGTGTCCGGAAGGAGCCCGACATTGTCCATATTGACCATGTTGACGATATCCAGCGCCTGCCGAAACGTCTTCACGCTGTTTTTCGGGACGCCCATGTATTCCAGGGCGAGCCGCATGTCATAGGCGCGGGCGATGCCGCCGAGCACGGAAAGCGACTCCGCCGTCTCCTTCGCGATCTCGCCGGCATCGTCCGTCGGGACGCTGAACGACGCGATGACCTCAAGGTCGCGGCAGCCGACATACTGCCCGGCGTAGCACAGAAAGCTGCAGAGGTCCCGGATGTCCGCCCTGCTCTGCCCCCGGCGGAAGCTGAACCCTGCGAGGGCGTTGATGCAGACCGGCCGGATCCCGTTGTCCTCAAGGAGCGACTTCAGCTCCCCGAGCTTATGGCCTTCGTTCAGGAACCGCATCAGCTTTTCCTTCCGGATCTCCATGAAGCGGAAGCCGTATTTCGCGGCGTTTACGATATCGGTCTCCAGGGTGCCGTTGACCATGACGGTCGCTTCGTTAAAACAGGGGAACATCGCGCACCTCCTTAAGGGGCTTTTCTTTTATTTTACCAGGGCCTGTCCCGCCGGGAGAAGGCCCCCTTCATCTTATTAAAACCGCCGCGCCCTTTAAGAGCGCGGCGGAAGAAATGTGACAAAGTAAGCGGATCACTTTCCGAAAACAGCCTCGTAGTCCTTCTTGAACTTCTCGATGCCGATATCCGTAAGCGGGTGCTTCGTCATCTGCACGAGGACCTTGTACGGGACGGTCGCGACGTCCGCGCCGGTCTTCGCGCACTGCAGGATGTGGATCGGGTGACGGACGGAAGCGCAGATGACCTGGGTGTCGATGTCAGGATAGACGCTGAAGATATCCATGATATCCTCGATCAGGGCGACGCCGTCGGTGGTGATGTCGTCCAGTCTTCCAAGGAACGGGGAAACATAGGTAGCGCCCGCGCGTGCCGCAAGGAGCGCCTGGCCTGCCGAGAAGATCAGCGTAACGTTCGTCTTGATGCCTTCCTTGGAGAGGACCTTGACTGCCTTCAGGCCTTCGGGGGTCATCGGGATCTTGACGACCATGTTGGGATGCATGGCTGCGATCTCGCGGCCTTCCTTGATCATGTCCTCAGCCGCTGTCGTGCTTGCCTTGACCTCGCCCGAGATCGGTCCGTCGACGATCCCCGCGATCTCCTTCAGCGTCGCCATGTAATCCTTTCCCTCTTTCGCGATCAGGGACGGATTGGTAGTAACACCGGCGATGATGCCCATATTCCATGCTTCTCTGATCTCATCTACGTTAGCGGTATCAATGAAGAATTTCATAATTGCATTTCCCCTTTCCGGTTTAATTTTCTTTGCAAGCTTATCATACCACAATCGCGGAGCGTTTTTATGATTCTTTTCCCTTTTTTGCGACTGCGGTCCCCGAAAGGTTTTCCAGATGCTATAATAGTACTGTTTGTACCCGCCGTTTCCAGAAGGCGGGCTGTTTTCCGGAGGTCCCTGTCTATGAATAAGATCACGATCATTCTGCGGCTCGTTTCCGAGCTACTTCTTTCCCTTGGCATGATGGGCATTTTCAGAAAATGCCACTGTAAGGGTTACTGGGCTTTCATCCCCTTCGCGCGTAAATTCCACCTGGGCCTTGTGTCCGAAAAGGAAGCCGAGGGCCGCGTCCTCACCGTCATTGAGGTGTGCCGCATCTGCCTCGACATCTCGCTTTTTGCGGTCCCGAAGGAAAGCCGCCTGTACATGCCGGTGCTGGTCGCGTACATCGTGGTCCTCATGGTCGACCTCATCTACCTGGTCCGTGTCTACTTCGGGCTCTGCGAGGTCTTTCAGCGGGAGAAGCGCTGGGTCACCTGCTTCATCCTCCTCGAGCCGGTCACCGCTCTCGTCTGGGGCTTCAGCCAGAGGTTCCAGCCGGTCCGCGTCCTGACGCCGGAGGGCGGCCACGCCCCGGCGCCGGTCAGCCGCCGGACCGCGGAGACCCTGGAACGGGGCCTTACGGTCAATCTCATCCACCGCCGCGCCATCCGCTACTTCAGGATCAGGACGATCCTCGCGGATATCCACTTCAGCATCCCGCCGGGCCGCATGGTCCTCCTGCTCGGAGGCTCCGGGGCCGGGAAGACCATCTTCATGAACGCGGTGACCGGCTATGAGAAGGCCAACGCGAAGATCACGCTGAACAAGAGCGACATCTACCGCAACTATAAAAGCCTGAAGTACGATATCGGCTTCGTCCCGCAGCAGGATCTCATGCGCGACAACGACACCACGTACCTTACGCTCCTCGACGCGGCGTCGCTCCGGCTCCCGTCCACCGTCACCCAGGAGGAAAAGCGGAAGCGCGTGGATGAGGTCCTCCGCATCCTCGGCCTTTCCGCCGCGAAAAACACGATCGTGAAAAAGCTGTCCGGCGGACAGAAGCGCCGGCTCTCCATCGCCATGGAATTCATCTCCGACCCGACGCTCTTTGTCCTGGACGAGCCGGACTCCGGCCTTGACGGGACCGTCGCCCGCTCGCTCTTCGAGCGGCTCCGCGCCATCGCGGACAATGACAAGATCGTCATGTGCATCACCCACACCCCGGACCGCGTCGCGGACCTTTTCGACGACGTGATCGTGCTCTGCAAGGATTCCGCAAGGGTCGGGCGCGTCGCCTACTTCGGCACGCTCGACGGGGCCAGGGAGTTCTTTGACGCCCGGACCATGGAAGGGATCGTCCGGCGCATCAACCCGAAGGAGGTCGGCGGCGAGGGCCGCGCGGACGAGTTTATCAGCAAATACGCGGAAAAAGGAGGCCTGACGGCATGACACCTGCAAAGATCCCCCATACAGGCCGGCGGGCGCAGGTCCTGATCTATCTCGGCAAATTTTTCAGGATGTTCATCTTCCAGAACGACTGGAAGGTCCTCCCGATGGCAGCGGTCATCGCCGCTACCGTCTGCTTCGTCGTCGGGCCGAACCTGTTCGTGACCATGGAGGGCACGGTCATGGGCAGCTTCGCCCTGTCCTGCGTCTGCATCTGGAACGGGCTGTTCAATTCCATCCAGGTGGTCTGCCGCGAGCGCGCGATCATCAAGCGGGAGCACCGTTCGGGACTGCACATGTCATCCTACGTACTCGCGCACATGATCTACCAGGCGTTCCTCTGCCTCATGCAGACCTCCGTCACGCTCGCCGTATGCCGCTTCACGAATGTCCGGTTCCCCGCGGAGGGCTTCATCACCCCGTGGATCCTTCTGGACCTCGGGATCACGCTGTTCCTCGCGACCTACAGCGCGGACATGCTGGCGCTCATGATCTCGAGCTTCGTGCGCTCTTCTACCACGGCCATGACCATCGTCCCGTTCGTCCTCATCTTCCAGCTTATCTTCTCGGGCTCGTTCTTCACCCTGAGCGGACCCGCGGAAAGGATCAAGGACTTCACGATCTCCGGCTGGGGACAGAAATGCATGTGCGTGCAGGGCGAATACAACAGCCTGCCCATGGTCACGGTCTGGAACACGCTTGTCAAGATGCAGAACATGACCGTGGAGGTCGAGGGCCAGGGCGAGGTGAAGCCGCTTTTCGACTTCGTCATCTACGCCTACGACAACGGCCTGATCGACGTGATCGAGGCGGAGACAGGGCGGCAGTCCCCCAACCCGGACTATGAAAAGACAAAGGAAAACGTCTATTCCTGCTGGCTGCACCTCGCGGGTTTTATCGTCGTTTTCTCCGGCATGGCAGTCCTCTTCCTTGAATTCATCGACCGGGACAAGCGATAGCTCATATAAGCCGGGACAGGCCTTCGGACCTGCCCCGGTTTTTTCAGCTTTTCATAGCTTTTCACAGCCTTTCATATCTTTTCCGTATCGTTTCTCCCATCAAAGCGGTATTTCACTTTTCCCCGCGGACGGGCTACCATATAGGTGTCAGGAGGAAAGAAACACAGGAAAAAACAAGCTCCCCTGATCCTGAAGATTTAAAAAACGAAACCCGTCATGCGGCCATCCGGACGAAAGGAGAAATACCATGAAAGAGTTCTTTGAAAAGTTTGAGTACCTGCTGGAAGAGTATTACGAGTCCTTCCGAAAATGATCACCGCATTCAGGGAGACGTTCACCGGGACGGTCCGGTTCCCCGAGATCCTGCTCGTCAGGTAAGCTCCGGGAAGAGATGGACGCCTTGCCAGGGATACGGTCCCTGATCCAAAAACGGAACGAAAAAGGCTGCCGCGCCACGCGGGCGCCCGGGATGATCTCCCGGACTCCTGCCTGGCACGGCAGCCTTCCTTATGTCCTGTTTATTCTTATTTTACGGCCTGTTCCTGCAGAGGTCACTGGCGCATCACGCCGTTCCCGTCAACATAGTAGCCGTCCGGCGTGTAGGTGTTCGTGTACATGGCGCCGTCCGCCCCGCAGAAATACCAGAGGCCGTTCCACTGGATCCAGCCGGTGACCATATACCCGGTGCTTCCGAAGAAATACCACTTTCCGTTGATGTACTCCCAGCAGTTCGCCGGATAGCTGCCGTTGGCACGTCTGTACCACCAGCCCTTGTTGTCTCTCTGCCAGCCGGCCTGCTGCGGAGCCTTGCCCGGGCCTCCGCTGCTGCCCGCGACGACGCCGGAGGAACCGGACGATCCGGACGAACGGGAGGAAGAGGACGAGGAAGACCTTCCTTCAAAGTACTTGGTATCGGAATAATCTCCCCAGCCGCCGTGCTTCGATCCGTTCACGAGACGGACGCGGAACTTGTAGTTGCCGTCCGACTTGATATAGCTGCTGAAATTGTAGGAGGTGCTGCTGGTCTTGATGACCGTGATCTCCGAGCCGCCCTTTCTTAACTGGACCTGGTACTTTTCTCCCTTTTCCCGCTCGCTGTCCCAGTGCGCGGTCGTTCCGCTCCACCAGCAGTCCCCGTAGTAGTCGTCCGGCGTGGATGCCGACGAAGACTTGGAGGAAGATCTCGAAGAGGACCTGCTGCTGCTCCTCGAGTACGCCGCTTCATTCTCATAGTAGTTCGCGCCGGCATAGCCGCCCTCGGTCTCCCACTGGCTGGCCCTGGCGATATCCGCCCACTCACCGTACTCTACATCATATCCGTCCGCAAACACAGCGCTCGTGAACACGGACGCGGAGACGATAGCCACGACCGCGGCCATAACTCCTGCAAGCCTGATCAGTTTCTTCATACCCTTCTCCTTTTCTTTCAATGGAAATAACGGGGCGTCCTTCCTCCCCTGTATGCTTATTATACAGTTTTCATATAGCATCCGCAAGCAAGCGGATATTTCACTTCCGCCTTTTTCCGTTTTATGCTTTATGTGTCAGAAACCGTGCGTCCGGACTGAAAGGGGGAGACCATGAAATACGTATTTGTGACCGGAGGCGTCGTGTCAGGCCTCGGCAAAGGGATCACTGCGGCATCGCTTGGAAGGCTTCTGAAGGCCAGGGGCTTCAAGGTCACCATGCAGAAATTCGATCCGTACATCAATGTGGACCCCGGCACCATGAACCCGATCCAGCACGGGGAGGTCTTCGTGACGGACGACGGGACGGAGACCGATCTCGACCTCGGGCATTACGAGCGCTTCATCGACGAAAGCCTCGATTTCCACGCGAACGTCACCTCCGGCAAGGTCTACTGGGCCGTTCTGAACAAGGAAAGGCACGGCGACTACGGCGGCGGGACGGTGCAGGTGATCCCGCACATCACGAACGAGATCAAATCCCGCTTCTACGCGGCGGACCGTCCGGAGGAGGACAGGATCGCCATCATCGAGGTCGGAGGGACCGTCGGCGACATCGAGAGCCAGCCGTTCCTCGAGGCCATCCGCCAGTTCCAGTGGGAGCAGGGCCGCGGGAACGTCATCATGATCCATGTGACGCTGGTCCCGTACCTGAAGGCCTCCGGAGAGCTCAAGACAAAGCCTACCCAGATGAGCGTGAAGCGCCTGCAGGCGACCGGCATCCAGCCGGACATCCTGGTCTGCCGGACAGAGCATCCCCTTTCAGACAGCGTCCGCCGGAAGATCGCGCTCTTCTGCAACGTCCCGGAGGAGCACGTGCTCGAGAATCCCGACGCCGACTATCTTTATGAGATCCCGCTCATCCTGGAGGAAGAGCATCTCGCGGAAAGCGTCCTCTCCTGCCTGCACCTTGAAAGCCCGGCGCCGGACCTCACGGAGTGGAAACAGATGGTCGACGCGCTCCGTCATCCCTCCGGGAAGGTGAACATTGCCCTGGTCGGGAAATACACCGCGCTGCACGACGCCTACCTCTCCGTCGTCGAGGCGCTGAAGCACGGAGGGATCGCGAACCACTGCGAGGTCTCCATTACCTGGATCGAATCGGAGGACCTCACGGAGGAGACGGAGGACCGGCTCCTTAAGGACGCGGACGGGATCATCGTGCCCGGCGGCTTCGGCGGCCGCGGCATCGAAGGGATCATCCGGGCCGCGGGCTACGCGCGGCGCCACGGGATCCCCTATCTCGGGATCTGTCTCGGCATGCAGATGGCGATCGTCGATTTCGCGCGGAACATCCTCCGCTTTGAGGACGCGAACAGCACGGAATTCGATCCGGGGACCGCGCATCCGGTGATCGACCTTATGCCCGAGCAGGAGGGCGTCACCGACCTCGGAGGGACCATGCGCCTCGGGGCGTACCCCTGTGTCCTGAAGCCCGGGACCCGCGCGGCGGAGCTCTACGGGGCGGAGACCGTCTCCGAACGCCACCGCCACCGCTATGAGGTGAACAACGAGTACCGCGGCCTTCTGTCGGCCGCCGGCATGGTGCTTTCGGGACAGTCCCCGGACGGGAGGATCGTCGAGATGATCGAGCTTTCCGGCCACCCGTTCTTCCTCGGAACGCAGGCCCATCCGGAATTCCGGTCGCGTCCGAACAAGGCGCACCCGCTGTTCCGGGGCCTGGTCAGCGCCGCGCTCGCCGGGAAAAAGCAGTAAAAAAACAAGCTGCCGCATGGCAGCTTGTTTTTTGTTCTGCGCCGGCGGCTTTACAGCCGGCGGATGCGGTCCAGCGCCTCCCGGGTGTTTTCCTCGGAGCCGAACGCGGTGAGGCGGAAGAAGTGCTCGCCGCTGGGTCCGAAGCCCGAGCCGGGCGTGCCGACCACGCCGGCGTTTTCAAGCAGGCAGTCAAAGAATTCCCAGGAGGTCATGTTCCCCGGGGTCTTTAGCCAGATGTAGGGCGCGTTCACGCCGCCGTATACCGTGTACCCCGCGTCCTTCAGGCCCGCGAGGATCAGCTCCGCGTTATGCATGTAGTACGCGACCTGCGCCGCGGTCTGCTCCTGTCCTTCCTTTGAGAAGACCGCCTCGCCCGCCCTCTGGACGATATACGGCGCGCCGTTGAACCTGGTCCCCTGGCGCCTTGCCCAGAGCGCGTTCAGCTTCACGCCCCCGCATTCAAGCTTCTTCGGGATCACCGTATAGCCGAGCCGCGTCCCGGTGAACCCGGCGTTCTTTGAAAAGCTGCGGAGCTCGATCGCGCAGCGGTCCGCGCCGTCGCACTCATAGATCGAATGCGGCACGTCCTCCTCCCGGATATAGGCCTCGTACGCCGCGTCAAAAATGATGACGGCCCCCTTTTCATTCGCGTAGTCCACCCACTTCTGAAGCTCCTCCTTCGTGAGCGCCATGCCCGTCGGGTTGTTCGGGAAGCAGAGATAGATGATATCCGCCTGCTCCTCCGGGAGCGCCGGGACGAACCCGTTCTCCTCGACGCAGGGCATGTACACGACGCCGGAATATTTTCCGGCGTCGGCGTCATACTCCCCCGTCCTTCCAGCCATTACGTTCGTCTCAAGATACACGGGATAGACCGGGTCGCAGACCGCGATCCTGTCCTGCACGGAAAAAATATCCCCGATATTGCCGGAATCGCTCTTCGCGCCGTCGCTGACAAAGATCTCGTCGATATCGATATCGACCCCGCGCGTCTTAAACGCCCCGTCGCGGATCGCGCTTCTTAAAAACTCGTACCCGAGATCCGGCGCGTAGCCCCGGAAGGTCTCCTGGCAGCCCATCTCGCTGACGGCAGCCTGCATCGCGCTGACCACCGCGGGGGCAAGCGGCAGCGTCACGTCTCCGATCCCGAGCCGGACGATCTTCCTGTCCGGATGCGCCGCCTGGTAGTCCCGGATCTTTTTCCCGACCGTGGAAAAAAGGTAGCTTCCCTGAAGCTTCAGATAATTTTCATTGACCCTGAACATCTTAGTCCTCCTTTTCGCGGATATGTGTCCCTGCCAGCCCCTGGAGCGCCTTCTCCGCGCACTCCATCGTCGTGATGACGGCTTCCCTGCCGTGCCCGCCTTCGATGAAGTGCACGGCAGCCTCCACCTTCGGCTGCATCGACCGGAACTCAAACTGCCCTTTCGCCAGATATTCCTTCGCCTCGGCCACGGTCATCAGCCCGACCTTCCGCTCCTCCGGCTTTCCGAAATCCAGGGAAACATGGTCTACGGCAGTCGTGATGAGGAGGATGTCGGCGTCGATCTCCTCGGCAAGGAGCCCCGCGGTCCGGTCCTTCTCGATCACCGCCGCGGCGCCCTTCAGCCCGGAGCCCTGGCGCATGACCGGGATCCCGCCGCCTCCGCAGGCGATCACGATCTGGTCCCTGTCAAGGAGCGCGCGGACCGCCTCGATCTCGACGATCGCCTCCGGGTAAGGCGCGGGGACGAACCTCCGCCAGGCGCCGTCCGCGATCTTCGCGACATGGTTGCCTGCCTCCTCTTCCTCTCCCGCCTCCGCCTCGCTGATCGGGCGGCCGAGCTCCTTCGCCGGCTGGTAAAAGCTCTCGTCGTACGGGCTCACCTGCACCTGCGTCAGCACCGTGGAGACCGTACGGAAGATCCCGTGCTTCAGGAGCTCCGTGTGGATGGCGTTCTGGAGCTCATAGCCGATCATCCCCTGGCTCATGGCGGAGCACATGGCGAGCGGCACCGGCTCGTACTGCTCCGGATAACGCGCTGTAAGCTCCTTCATCGCCGTATAGATCATCCCGACCTGCGGCGCATTTGAGAAGACCAGCGCGATCTGGTACCCCTTCCTCACGAAGGCGGTGATCAGGCCCGCGGTCCTCCGCACTGCCCTGCCCTGTTCCCTCAGATCCATGCCGAGGTCCTTATGCCCCAGCGCGATCACGATCCTTTTTTTACTCATAGCTGACCTCCGCGAGATCCGTGAGTGACATCCTGCCGCCCGCGTTTTCAAGCGCCTCGGCGAGCGCGCGCGCCGTGTCCGCCGCCGTCAGTACATGGACGCCTGTTTCCACCGCCGCCCTGCGGATGGAGGCGCCGTCCCCTGCGCCCTTCAGCCCGTCCTCCGGGATATCCACGATGAGGTCCAGCTCATGCCCGAGGACCAGGTCCATGATATTCGGAGACTCCTGCTCCGCCTTGCGGACCTCGCTGCACCGGACGCCCAGTGCGCGGAACGCGCGGGCAGTCCCCCTGGTGGCGAAGATCCGGTAGCCGAGCGCCTCATACCGCTTCGCGACCTGTGCCATCTCCTCCTGGTCCGCGTCACGCACCGTCATGACCATATTCCTGTAGTGCGGGAGGTCGATGCCGGCGCCCCGGAAGGCTTTTCCGAGCGCTTCCTCGAAATCCGCCGAGGTGCCGAGGCATTCCCCGGTCGACTTCATCTCCGGCCCGAGGGAGATATCAGCCCCCTTCAGCTTTTCGAAGGAGAATACGGGCATCTTCACCGCGAAGAGCGGCCGCTCCGGCTGGAGGCCGGGAGCGAAGCCCATGTCCTTCAGCTTTTCCCCGAGGATCACGCGGACCGCGAGCGGGATCAGCGGGATCCCGGTCACCTTGGAGATATAGGGCACGGTCCTCGAGGACCGCGGATTCACCTCGATGATGAAGACCTCGTCCCCGTCCGCGATGAACTGGATGTTGATCATCCCGGAAACGTGCAGCGCCCGGGCCAGCTTTTCCGTATACTCCGCGATGGTCCGCTTCACCCTGTCCGTGACAGACCGCGCGGGATAGACGGAGATGGAATCCCCGGAGTGGATGCCCGTCCGCTCGATATGCTCCATGATCCCCGGGATCAGGATGTCCGTGCCGTCGCAGACAGCATCGACCTCCAGCTCCTTCCCGCGGATATACTTGTCCACCAGGATGGGGTGCTCCTGCCGGAACTCGTTGATCTGGCCGATATACTCGTCGATGTCCTGCGCGGACACCGCGATCCGCATGCCGGCGCCGCCGAGGACGTAGGAGGGCCGCACGAGGACCGGATAGCCGAGCGCCTCTGCTGCCGCCTTCGCCTCCTCCGCGGTATAGACTGTACGCCCCGCGGGCCTCCGGATCTTCTCCGCCTCAAGGATCCCGTCGAACCGTTCCCGGTCCTCCGCGGCATCCACCCACTCCGGGGCAGTCCCGAGGACAGGCACGCCCATCTCCGTGAGGTACTGGCTCAGCGCGATGGCGGTCTGGCCGCCGAACTGGACGACCGCGCCGTCCGGCCGCTCAAGCTCCACGACGTTCCTCACGTCCTCCGGCGTCAGCGGCTCGAAATACAGGCGGTCAGCAATGTCGAAGTCCGTGGAGACCGTCTCCGGGTTGTTGTTTATGATGACCGTCTCGTAGCCTGCCTCCCGGAACGCCCACGCGGCGTGGACGCTGCAGAAGTCGAACTCTATCCCCTGCCCGATGCGGATCGGCCCGCTGCCGAGGATCAGGACCTTCTTCCGCGGGGTCTCCCGCGCTGCTGCATGCGCGGAGATGAACGGCCCCGCCTCGTCCTCCATCCCGTAGAGCGAATAGAAGTACGGGGTCTCCGCCTCGAACTCGGCGGCGCAGGTATCCACCATCTTGAAGGCCGCGCGGATCCCGTGCTGTTCCCGCATCGCGCGGATCTCCTTCTCCGGGCGGCCGGAAAGCGACGCGATCACGCGGTCCGGATATTCCAGGCGCTTGGCTGCGGAGAGAAGCTCCGCCCCCGGCGGCTCGTCCTTCAGCCGCCGCTCCATCTCCACGAGGGCGGCGATCTCCGAAAGGAACCACGGGTCCACTTTCGTGAGCTCATAAAGCCTCGAAACGCTCATCCCGCGGCGGAACGCCTCTGCCGCGAGCCAGATCCTCCTGTCGTCCGGGGCTGAAAGCCGCTTTTCAAGGTCATAGTTGTCAAGCGCCGCGTATTCCGGGCACAGGAGGCTGTCCATGTGCTGCTCCAGGGACCGGATGGCCTTCATGAGGCCCGCCCCGAAGCTGCCGCTGACCGCCATCACCTCGCCGGTCGCCTTCATCTGCGTCCCGAGCGCGTGGTCCGCGCTCCGGAACTTGTCGAAGGGCAGGCGCGGCATCTTCACCACGCAGTAGTCGAGCGCCGGCTCGGAGCAAGCCGTGGTCCTGCCGGTCACCTCGTTCTCTATCTCGTCCAGGCAGAAGCCCAGCGCGACCTTCGCGGCGACCCGCGCGATCGGGTAGCCGGTCGCCTTGGACGCGAGGGCGGAGGACCGGGAGACCCTGGGGTTCACCTCGATCACGATATAGCGGAAGCTGTCCGGGTCAAGCGCGAACTGCACGTTGCAGCCCCCGGTGATCCCGAGCGCGGAGATGATGCGCAGCGAGGCGGACCGGAGCATCTGGTATTCCCTGTCCGCAAGCGTCTGGGACGGCGCGACCACGATGGAATCCCCTGTGTGGATCCCGACCGGGTCCACGTTCTCCATGTTGCAGATCGTGACTACATTGCCCGCGCTGTCGCGCATGACCTCGTACTCGATCTCCTTCCAGCCGGCGATGCTCTGCTCCACGAGGACCTCATGCACGCGCGAAAGCCGAAGTCCGCCCTCCAGGAGGCTTCGGCATTCTTCTTCATTTTCCGCGATCCCTCCTCCGGAACCGCCGAGCGTGTAGGCCGGCCTCAGGACCACGGGATATCCGATCTCCGCGGCGGCCTTAAGCCCTTCCTCCACGCTGTGTACGATCTCCGAGGCCGCGACCGGCTCCCCGATCTCCTCCATGGTCTCCTTGAAGAGAAGCCGGTCCTCCGCCTTCCGGATGGTATCCGCGGAGGCGCCGATCAGCCGTACCTGGTGCTCCGCGAGGAAGCCGTCCTCATCCAGGGCCATCGCGAGGTTCAGCCCCGCCTGTCCGCCCATATTCGGGAGGAGCGCGTCCGGCTTTTCCTTTTCGATCAGCGCCTTCAGGACGGGGACGGTCAGCGGCTCGATGTAGACATGGTCCGCGATATCCCTGTCCGTCATGATCGTCGCCGGGTTGGAATTCAGGAGGACCGTCTCGACGCCCTCCTCCTTCAGGGCCCTCAAGGCCTGCGTCCCGGCGTAGTCAAATTCTGCCGCCTGCCCTATGACGATCGGACCGGAGCCGATCACCAGGACCTTTTTTACCGACGGATCACGCATGCTCTCCCTCCATCATCCTTAAAAACTCCCTGAACAGGCCGTTCGAATCCCGGGGTCCCGGGCTCGCCTCCGGGTGGAACTGCACCGTGAGGATATTTTCCTTCACGTACCGGAAGCCCTCGTTCGTCCCGTCGTTCAGGTTCCGGAATGCCGGCACCGCCGTCCCGCCGGGCATGGAATCCTCGCGGACCGCGTACCCGTGGTTCTGGGACGTGACGTACACGCGCCCCGTCAGAAGGTCCTTCACCGGGTGGTTCGCGCCGCGGTGGCCGAACTTCATTTTGTAGGTATCCCCGCCCATGGCGAGCGCCATCAGCTGATGCCCCAGGCAGATCGCGAATACCGGCACGCCCGACCTTCCGAGCTTTCCCGCCTCGCGGACCAGCTCCGGGTCCTCCTTGGGATCCCCCGGCCCGTTGGAGATCATGATCCCGTCCGGCCTGTCCATAAGGATCTCCTCCGCCGGCGTCCGGGAGGGATACACCGTGACGTCGCAGCCGAGCTTCCGGAGACTGCGGATGATGTTCCGCTTGGTCCCGGTGTCGAGCAGCGCGACCCTCTTCGCGCCCTGCCCGGCGCTCTCCGCGTCCGCGGGGTACGAAAGGACCTCCGGGACCGAAGTCCTCTTCACCACCCCCAGGACCTGATACTGCCGGATCCGCCGGAGCAGCTCCTCGAGGGCCTCCCCCTCGTACCTTTTTGTCGTGATGCACCCGTTCATGGTGCCGTGGTCACGGAGCCGCTTCGTAAGCGCCCTCGTGTCGATCCCCGCGATCCCCGGGATCTGATACTTTAAGAGGAAGTTCTGAAGCGTGTTCTCCGAGCGCCAGTTCGAGGGCGTGCCGGAGATCGTCCGGACGATCAGCCCGTCGGCGAAGGGCCTTCCCGATTCCATGTCATCCGACATGATCCCGTAATTGCCGATCAGGGGGTAGGTAAGCGTCACAGCCTGCCCGGCGTAGGAGGGATCCGTCAGGATCTCCTCATAGCCGGTCATGGAGGTGTTGAACACGATCTCAGAAATGACCTCCTTCGGCACGCCCGCGGACCGGCCCTCGTATACTGTGCCGTCCTCAAGGATCAGATACGCTCTCATATGCCACCTCCAGTCATTCTCACGTCCGGCTCAGGGAAGGCTGTTTCAGCTTCCTCCCCCGCCGGCATCTGCCTCTGCTCACCGCACCGAAAAGAGGATCTCCCCGTAGGTCGGATACGGCAGGAAGCTGTCCGGGATCAGGGCTTCCGCGCCGTCTATGATCCCGCGCAGCACCCGCATTTCCTCAAGCACCGTTTTTTCGTAATACATCGCGCAGGCAAGCGCGTCATCTGTGATCTTTTCCGCTTCGCGCGTCTCCTCCGCAAGTGTTTTCAGGTGCTCCGCGATCTTTCCGGCGGCCTCCTCGAGGGACGCGAGGGTCCCCGTCTCCAGAACGCATGCCGCCTCCGGAAGGACCGCCTTTTTCGCGGCGGTCTCCGCGGCAAGCACGGACATGTACTTCAAAAGCCCCTCCGTAAAGTCCTTGCGCGCCATCTCCTGGAGCGTCAGGGACTCGATGTGGACGGCCTTCGCGTAGTTCTCAAGAAGGATCTCATACCTTGAAAGCATTTCCTGCCGGGTAAGGATCCCCTGTTTCGTAAAGAGGCCGATGCTCTTTTCGGAGATCCAGTGCGGCATGGCCTCCGGCAGGGACTTAAGGTTGTCCAGCCCTCTCTCCTCTGCCTCCGCGACCCACTCGTCCGTGTAGCCGTTGCCGTTGAAAATGATCCTTTTGTGCGCGGCGATCTCTTCCTTAAGGAGGGCGCGGAGCGCGTCCGGGATCTCCTTCTCCGGGACGGTCTTCAGCGCGTCGCAGTACTCCTCAAGCTTTTCCGCCACGGCAGTATTCAGCGCTATGTTCGGGTTCGCCACCGAAAGCGAGGAGCCGGGCATGCGGAACTCGAACTTGTTCCCCGTAAACGCGAACGGGGAGGTCCTGTTGCGGTCCGTCGTGTCCCGCATGATGTGCGGGAGGACAGCGGCGCCGGCGCCCATCTGCTTTTTGCCTCCGCCCTCGAAAAACGTACCGCCCTCCAGCGCGTCGAGGATGCCGGACAGCTCGTCGCCGATAAAGATGGAGACGATCGCGGGCGGGGCCTCGTTGCCGCCAAGCCTGTGATCGTTCCCCGCCGTCGCGACCGACACGCGGAGCACGTCCGCGTACTCGTCCACCGCCGCGATCACCGCCACAAGGAAGGTCAGGAAGCGGAGGTTCTCGCCCGGGTGCCTGCCCGGGTTCATCAGGTTCAGGCCGGTATCCGTCTGGAGCGACCAGTTGTTGTGCTTGCCCGAGCCGTTGATCCCCTCGAACGGCTTCTCGTGAAGCAGGCAGGCGAACCCGTGCCGGTCCGCGACCTTCTTCATCATTTCCATGGTCAGCTGGTTATGGTCGACCGCGACGTTTACTGTCTCAAATACCGGCGCAAGCTCATGCTGCGCGGGCGCGACCTCGTTGTGCTTCGTCTTTGCGGGGATACCCAGCTTCCAGAGCTCCTCGTCGAGATCGTGCATGAACGCGGCCACCTTCGGCTTCAGGACTCCGAAATAGTGGTCCTCCATCTCCTGCCCCTTCGGCGCCGGCGCCCCGAGGAGCGTGCGCCCGCAGAACAGAAGGTCCTTCCTCTTCAGGTACATATCCTTGTCGACCAGGAAGTACTCCTGCTCGGACCCGACCGTCGCGGTCACGCGGCTCACGTCCGTGTCGCCGAGAAGGTGCAGGAGCTTTACCGCGTTCCTGTTCAGCGCCTCCATGGACCGGAGGAGCGGCGTCTTCTTGTCGAGCGCCTCGCCGCCGTAGGAAATGAATGCCGTAGGGATATACAGCGACCCGTCCTTGATAAATGCCGGCGAGGACGGATCCCACGCGGTGTACCCGCGCGCCTCGAAGGTCGCGCGGAGCCCGCCGGACGGGAAGCTCGAGGCGTCAGGCTCCCCCTTCACGAGCTCCTTCCCGGAGAATTCCATGATCACCCTGCCGTCAGGCTCCGGGGAGATGAACCCGTCGTGCTTTTCCGCCGTGAGTCCGGTCATCGGCTGGAACCAGTGCGTAAAGTGCGTCGCGCCGTTCTCGACGGCCCACTCCTTCATGACGGCCGCCACGGAATTCGCCACGTCAAGCTCAAGATGCGTACCGTTCTCGATCGTCTTGTGCACCGCTTTATAAATGTCCTTCGGCAGGCGGTCCTTCATGACCCTGTCGTTGAACACCAGACTTCCGTAGATATCCGGGATCCGTAATGTTTTATCCATTGTTCGTTCTCCTTCCTTAGAGGATCTCCGCCTCTGTCACGCTTTCTTCTCCGGCACCTCCACAGGATAGCGGCGGTCGAAGCAGCCCGTGCACACGGGAAGCCCCTCCACCATATCTGAAAGCGCGCCGATCTTCATGTATCCTAAAGAATCCGCCCCGAGAAGCTCTGCCAGCTCCTTCTCCGTGTAATGGTTCGCGATCAGCTCACCGTATGACGGGACATCCGTCCCGAAATAACACGGGTGCCGGAACGGCGGGGAGCTGATGCGTACGTGGACCTCCTTTGCCCCGGCGCCCTTCAGCATCCGTATAAGGCGCGCCATGGTGGTCCCCCGCACGATCGAATCGTCCACAAGGACGATCCGCTTTCCTCTGACTGCCGCGTTCAGCACGCTCAGCTTCATATGGACTCCGGATTCCCGTTCCTCCTGCGTCGGCTTGATGAACGTCCTGCCGATGTAGGAATTCTTGTAGAACGCCGGCCCGAAGGGGATACCCGATTCCAGGGAATAGCCCTTCGCTGCAGGCAGGCCTGACTCGGGGACCCCTGTCACCAGATCGGCTTCCGCAGGATACTCCCGCGCAAGGGACCTCCCGGCCGCGATCCGCGCGTCGTAGATGCTGACGCCGTCCAGCGTGCTGTCAAGACGCGCAAAATAGATATACTCAAAAATACAGTGCGCCGGACGTCCGGTCTGCATGGACCGGTCGGACCGGATGCCGTCCGCGGAGATCGTGACCAGCTCCCCCGGCTCGATGTCCCTTATGAACTCCGCGTCCACCGCAGTGAGGGCGCAGCTTTCCGAAGCAAGAATGTACGCGTCCCCGCGTTTCCCGAGGCAGAGCGGTTTCAGCCCGAAGGGGTCCCGCATCCCGATCAGCTTCCTGGGGCTCATGATCACAAGCGCGTACGCGCCCTTAAGGAGCGGCGCGGTCCGGAGCACCGCCTCCTCGACGCTTGCCGTGTGGACCCGCTCCCGCGCGATATAGAACGCGATGACCTCGGAGTCCGTCGTCGTGTGAAATATGGCTCCGTTCTTTATGAGCTCCCACTTCAGCTCCTCCGTGTTCAAAAGGTTCCCGTTGTGGGCCAGCGCAAGCGTTCCCTTGATATAGGACAGTACCAGGGGCTGCGCGTTTTCAGCGGTCGATGCTCCTGTCGTCGAATACCGGACGTGGCCGATCCCGAGGTTCCCCTTCCGCGCGCGAAGCTCCTTCTCCCGGAATACCTCGGAGACCAGCCCGAGGTCCTTCCGCACGAAAAAGTTTCCTGCAGGTCCCTCCGTATCCGTGACCGCCATGCCGCAGGACTCCTGCCCCCTGTGCTGGAGCGCCGTCAGCCCGTAGTATATGGAGCCGGCTGCCTGTCCGCCCGCGGGGTCAAAGAACCCGAATACACCGCATTCCTCCTTAAGCTCTCCCATCCTGTATTCCTCCGGAATTTCATTGTCCGCCTGTACGGAAAGCCATCTGTCCGCCTGCGCACGGATTCACACCCCGCTTGCGCCGTAGTTTGAAAGGACGCGGGCGGAGGGATCGTTCACGTCGCAGCCCTTCCACTCCCTGTTCGGCATCCAGAAGCCGGCGATCATCTCCGCCTGGCCGGGATAGTACTTTTCAAAGATCTCCCGGTAAAGAAGGGATTCCTTCGTGAAGGGCGCGGCGTACGTGTACTGCTTTTTCCGGACGTCAAACTCCGCGTCGGTATATAAGCTCTCCGCGTATGCCTCGATATCGTCCTTCAGGGAGTGTCCGACCGCGTCGGAAAACGCTGCCTTCTCGCGCATGAGGATGTCCTCCGGGATCAGGTGGTCCTTCTCGAACGCGTGCCTCAGAAGATATTTTCCCTTCCCGTACCGGTTCAGCTTCTTCTCGGGATCGATATGCATGACATAATCGACGAACGCGAGGTCGCCGAAGGGCACCCGGCCCTCCAGGGAGTTCACCGAGATGCAGCGGTCCGCGCGCAGCACGTCGTACATGTGGAGCTCCCGGACCCGCTTCTCCGCCTCCTTCTGGAACGCTTCAGCGTCCGGAGCGAAATCCGTATATTTATAACCGAAAAGCTCGTCGGAGATCTCCCCTGTAAGGAGCACGCGGATCCCGGTGTTCATGCGGATCCACCTGCAGATAAGGTACATGCCGACCGAGGCCCGGACCGTGGTGATATCCCAGGTCCCGAGCGCCGCGATCACAGGCTCCAGCGCGCCGATGACATCGTCCCGCGTGATGATGACCTCATGATGCCTGCTGTGGATATAGTCCGCGACCTCGCGGGCGTATTTCAGGTCGATGGCGTCGGTGTCCATACCGATCGCGAAGGTCTCGAGCGGGCTGTCGAGAAGACGCGCCGCGGCCCCGCACACCAGGGAGGAATCCAGTCCTCCGGAAAGCAGGAACCCGACCGGCGTGTCCGCGTCGAGGCGCTTTTCGATCCCCTTGAGGAGGAGGTCATGGATATGCGCGGAGATCTCCTCCATGCTGTCCTCCGAATACTCCGTGACCAGGGACGGATCGCTGTAGCATACGAACTGCCCGTCCTTATAGTAGTGTCCGGGCGGGAACGGGATGATCCTCGCGCACGTCCCGGTAAGCATCTTCGGCTCCGAAGCGAACAGGATGGTCCCGTTCTCATCGTATCCGTAGTAAAGGGGACGTATGCCGATCGGGTCCCTGGCCGCGATGAAGCTGTCCTCCGCCGCGTCGTACAGGATCAGCGCGAATTCGGCGTCGAGGCGGGAAAACATCTGCAGGCCGTACTGCTCATACAGCGGGAGCAGGATCTCGCAGTCGCTTTCGCTTATGAAGCGGTAGCCGAGCTCCTTCAGCTGTTCCTTCACAGGACGGAACCCGTAGATCTCCCCGTTGCACACGCAGGCGCTCCCGTGAAGGAGGAACGGCTGCATGCCGTTTTCGTCAGGCCCCATAATTGCCAGGCGATTGAAGCCTAAAAACCCTTTCCCCGCACGGATCACGCGGGTCATGTCCGGGCCGCGGGAAACAGCTGTCAGGAGAATACTTTCGCATTTCTCATAAGAGCCGCCCGTGCCGCAGTAACCGAGAACTGTACACATAAGCCTTACCTCCTTCTTTAATTAATATTTTTTGTATTTTAATACATTTTATGCATACCAGTGATATCCGTTTTGTATATATATACGCATCATTTGCGTATCATTCGGCCACCCGGAGCGGATCGTACCATGAATCATTCTCCCCCGGCCGGGATCCGCCGCCGCCCATGCACGGCCTGTGGCTTCGCGCAAAAAAGATTCCGGTTGTCCGGAATCTTTCATATGCTACAATATAAATGTACCTCCTTAACTTAAGCAGCAAACAGGAGACCAGCCATGAAAAAACCGCTGAAGAAACTTGCGTTCGGCGCCGCTGTCGCCGCTGCAGCCTTACAGTTTTCAGCCTGCAAAAACCGGCCGGTGAGCGTCTACGGACCGCCGGAATATTTTAATAAGGAGACCACGGGAGAGCAGAAGGAAACGCCGGCTCCGTCCGCCACGGATTTCGCGCCGGAGGAGAACGTCCCGGAAGTCGTTTACGGGCCGCCGGAAGATTTCGCGCCGGAGGAGAATGTCCCGGAAGTCGTCTACGGGCCGCCGGAATACTTTGAGACAGAAACCGCGGGAGAGCAGGCGGAGACGCCGGCTGTGCCTCCCACGGATTTTGTGCCGGAGGATAACGTCCCGGTATGTGTCTACGGACCGCCGGAATGGTTTGAAAACGGCAGGGCCCTGAACGGGCCGGAGCCCGTGCTCCCGAAGACGGATCCTGCCTTCGATCCGGAGGCCAATATGAACGAAGACGTCTACGGGCCGCCGGAAATGTTTGATATTGAAGAGAATGCGGAAAAGGCGGAAAGCACTGCCTCCGCGGAGGAAAAGAAATGAGCCTCCCGCGTAAGGAGCTCCTGGCTCTGAAGGCCGCGCACCTCGACCAGCTTGCCGCCTACCGGAAAAAGCTCTGTGAGACGCCGGAGCTCCGCCATCTCTTCCTTGAGCTTACGCTTCAGTGCAACGCGCGGTGCTTTCACTGCGGCAGCAGCTGCGATCCCAACGCGCCGCAGGGGCTTCCCATGGAACAGTATCTTTCGGTACTGGAGGACGTCCGGGAGCACTTTGACTTAAAACGGATGATGCTCTGCATCACCGGCGGGGAGCCGCTTCTCTACCGCGACTTCTTCCCGCTCATGGAAAAAGCGCGGGACATGGGCTTTCACTGGGGCATGACCTCGAACGCGACGCTCATCACCCGCGATACTGCCCGGCGCCTGAAGGAAAGCGGCATGGGGACCATCTCCGTAAGCATCGACGGCCTCCCGGAAACGCATGACCGCCTGCGCGGGCTGCCCGGCGGCTGGAAAAAAGCCATGGAAGGGATACAGAACCTGATCGATGAGGGCGGCTTCCGCGCGATCCAGGTCACGACCGTCGTGAACCACCGGAACATCGATGAGCTGGACCGGCTCTTCGGGATCTTCGAGGATCTGGACATCGACTCCTGGCGCGTGATCGGCCTCGAGCCCATCGGCCGCGCGAAGGAGCACCCGGACCTCATGCTGACGCCGGAGGACCAGCGCCGCATGTTCCGTTTCATCCGCGAAAAGCGGGAGGCGGACATCCCCGTGCAGTACGGCTGCAGCCACTTCCTGGGCCTTGACTATGAGCGCGAGGTGCGCGACTGGTACTTTCTCTGCAACGCCGGCGTGTACACGGCAAGCATCATGGCGAACGGGGACATCGGCGCCTGCCTGGATATCGAACGCCGCCCCGAAACTGTCCAGGGAAGCATCTTCACGGAAAGGTTCAGCGACGTCTGGCGGGACCGGTTTGAATTCTTCCGCCGTCCTCTCTCTGCCCTTTCCCGGACCTGCAGGGAATGCCCCGAGGAAAAATGGTGCGGCGGCGGCGCCGCGCACAGCTGGGACTATGACAGGAACGAGCAGCAGATCTGCTTTAAGGATATCCTGTTCTGACGAAAACAGCCGGAGACTGATCCATGTCAGCCTCCGGCTTTGTGCTTTATGTACTCTGTTTTATGTACTCTGTTCGATGATCTCCTTCAGGGCGGTCCGGCCATGCCGGGCTGCTCCGCGCAAGCTTCATCCGCCTGCCGCCTTGAACCGCCCCGTCTTTTCAGTTTGCGACCGGCGGCAGCACATCGTCCGGGATCGGGCAGATGTATTTCTCTCCGGCCATCATCTCGTCGAATTCCTTCTTCGCGCGGGCGACGAGCTCCGGTTTCGTAAAGAGCTTTAAGGAAGCCAGTGCAAGGACCTCGGCCGCATAGCGCATACCGCGCTGGCCGACGGCATGTCCGGTACAGGCTGCGACCTGCCAGCTGTGGAGGTCGGCGCGCATATTGTAGCAGGCGGTGCCGAACATGGTAGCGGGGACCAGATGGCCGACATCGCCGATGTCGCTGGCATTATAGGCAAAGGTCCCTTCCCCGTAGATGCCGATGATCCTCTCATCCAGATGCTCCCCTTCCGGCAGGCTGTAGAGACGGGCAGGCCTGGGCGGGCAGGAAGCGTCCAGTTCGGCGGCATAGGCTTTTTCTTCCCCGGTAAACTTCGGTCCGCCGAGCTCATGCATGGCTTCATTGATCACTTCCGCCAGCACCCTGTTCTGCACGTTCGGATAGCAGCCGCCCTGCAGGTCCACCTCCACCTCGGTCTCCGTCATCATTGCAGCGCCTTTTGCGACCTTCACCAGCCGGGCATAGACCTGCTCAACGTCCGCACGGTTCTTCGCCCGCACGTGGTACCAGGTCTGGGCAAAATTCGGAACGATATTGGGGGCTTTCCCGCCTTCCAGGGTCACATAGTGGATGCGTACGCCGTCCGGGATATGCTCGCGCAGATAGTTGGCGCCGACATTCATCAGCTCGGCCGCGTCGGAGGCGCTCCGGCCGTCAAAGGGGCGCGCCGCGGCGTGGGAGATCGTTCCGTGGAATTTGAACTTGACGTTGTTGATCCCCGCGAGCATGTGCATATTCACGCCGTTGCAGGAATCCGGGTGAAAATTCAGCGCGCAGTCGATCCCGTTAAAGACACCGGCCCGGGCCATGAAGACCTTGCCGGTCAGGACTTCTTCCGCCGGACATCCGAAAAAGATCACCGTACCGGGGATCTTTTCCTGTTCCATGATCTCCTTCAGCATGACACAGGCGCCGGCATGGGCCGCGCCCATGAGGTTGTGTCCGCAGGCATGTCCCGCACCGCCGGGAACTTCGGCTTCTTCATGCGTGACAGTCTTCTGGCTGAAACCCGGCAGGGCGTCGTATTCCGCAAGGATGCCGATCACCGGACGGCCGCTTCCCCAGCGGGCCGTAAAGGCTGTCGGGATCCCGCCCACGGGCATCTCGATCTCAAATCCGTTTTCTTTCAGATAGGCGGAGAGTGTTTCGGACGCATAGGTCTCCTGCCATGCCACCTGCGGATGCTCCCACAGATCCCGGCTTAAGGCATTCAGCTTTTCCGAGTGTCGTTTCATTGCTTCCTGAACCAGATCGACCATAAGAATCTCCTTAAAAAAAATATAAAAACGTAACTGTCATTTGCGGGGATCTTTCTTATGCGTTCATTGTATCCCGATTGTGTAAACAATTCTACCTCAATCGGATATATTTCAGAAAGCAGACAAGTAATTCATACCGCCGTCCACATAGGCACGCCGTCTTCGTTTATCTCGAACTTCACGAACCCGCGCTTTTTCAGGAACTCAAGGCAGGCGTAGGTCTTGAGCCAGATCAGGATGAACGCGCGCTGCATCTCCGGCGTGATCTCCCTGCCGTACTGTCCGTAGACCCGGCGTGCCACGCCCCAGACACAGAGCGGCTTTTCCGATTTTTTCAGGCACTCGTGCATGATCTGCATCTTCCCGGTATAGTTGTCAAGCACGCGGTCGATGTTGGCAGCCGGGCCGCGGAACGGGTCGCCGTGTCCCGGGATGATCAGGCAGTCGGCATACCGGTGCTTGATCGCCCGCATGGATTCAAAGAAATCGTTCAGCGCGTTGTCGTAGGTCCCGGTGTCCCAGACGATCGAGACGATCCCGTGGATCAGCTGGTCCCCGCTGAAGAGCACCCGCTTCTCCTTTTCAAGAAGCCCCATCTGCCCCTTCGTGTGGCCCGGCAGGGGGATAAGCTCAAAGGTGAAATCCCCGTAGGAGACCGTCTCGCCGGGGTTCATCGGCTCCCAGGAGAAATCCCAGCAGTGCTCGAAGCCGCGGACGAAATCATCGCCCGACGCCCAGAACCTGTCATAGATCTCCGGGTCGGACATCCTGAGCCCAAGCTTTTTATACAGCGCCTCCTTCCGCTCCGGATCCATGAAAACGAATTCCGGCGTCGCGTCCCGCTGCATGTCGACCGGGTTGATGAACACTCTTGCGCCCTTTTCGTTCAGGATATGCGCGAGCCCGACATGGTCGCGGTGCCCGTGCGTGATGATGCAGTCGAGGTCCTGCCACCGGATCCCGAGCTCCTCAACGTCCCTTAACAGCGCTTCCAGACAGGGCGGAGACATGTTCTCCGGCATTCCGGCGTCGATGAGGAGGCTTCTCGGACTTGCCGGGATAAAGCAGAGATTCAGCTGCTTTACCTCAGTCCATCCCGTCCTGATACTGTCCACAAAGATCCCCGGAAATACTTCCTTCAGCATGAAATATCCGCCTTTCTGTTCCTTTTATTATTCATTCGTGCCGGATCACCTCGAAACGGTAAAGCTTCACGCCCCGCTCGTCCGCCCCGATCCCGGCTTTCATTTTAGCAATATACACCTGATAAGCCACAGTGTCCACGCCCTCAAGGTCCGGGAGCAGAAGCCCCCGGCGGTACCCCTTCTCCACGATCACGCCGTAGCGCTTTACGTCAAGCTCCGCCTCGGAGCTTATGGGCTCCGGCTCCCCGAGGACGTCCACGCTGATCTCAAGGGAGGCAAGCTCGCTCTCCCTGACCGCGGGGAACCTCGGATCCCTCGTCGACGCGGAGATCGCGTTGGAAACGATCTCCTCCGCGAGCGTTTCCCTGGTCGGCGCGATGGTCCCGATGCATCCCCGCAGGGCGCCGTCCTTGTGGATCGACACGAACGCCCCCGCCTGCGCGGAACGCATCTCCTCCGTCAGCTCCTCCGGCTGCGGCTCGTAGATCTGTTTCTTCTTAATATAAAGGTCGATCGTATTTCTGGCCAGCTGTACATAAGGGTCCATCCTGTTACCTCCTGAAATCATCCGGATGATAGATACAGAAACCGTAGCCTACCCCGAAGGTCGCCTCGTGAGAAAGCCTTCTTACCTTGACCGGCGTTCCTTCAAACGCGCCCCCCATGATCGTAAAGGACCGGTGGCCGCATTCCATGGCCCTGTCAAGGAACCTTTCGTCAAAGCCGGTCAGGGCCGCAAAATCCCCCTGTCCCATGACCTCCATGATCTTCTCGTCGTACTGAGGCCCCTCCGGCCGGTACCCGTACGGCCCGTCCTTTTTCTGGCAGTGGCTCAGGTCGCCGCTCGCGATGAACACACATCTTCTTCCGGTCTGATCTACTGCTTCCCGTATCATATTCCCGAAGACCCGGTGCTCCTCAAGAGAGAGCCCGGACAGCCCGATCCGCACCAGCCGGTAATCCCTGTATTCCCTGTTGATGAAATACAGCGGCACCATGGTGCCGTGGTCCAGCTCCGCGTTCCGCTCCCCGAGCGTTCCGGCAGGAAATCCGGTCCGGTCCGCCACTGCGGTGATCGCCTGCGCGAGCTCACGGTCATACTGAACGGAGAAACGGACCTGTCCCGCGTAGAAATTCCCGAAGTCCCCCTCCGCGCCGTTTCCCGGCGAGATATGAAAATAATCCCGGTACATCACGGCGTGCGGAGATGTCAGGATGACCGTCTCCGGCTTAAGCGCCGCGATATCCTTCGCGACCGCCTCAAAGGACGCAAGCGTATCCTGTATCTTTTTCTCTTCTCCACGTCCGATCTCGGGGACCGCGATCGGGGGATGGGGGACCATGTAACCTGCAAGGATCGGCATGAAAGGCCTCCTTTCCAGTCTTGTCAGCTCCTGTCCGTTTTACATTCCTATCATACTACGAAAAAGGGAAGAACGCGGCTGATTTCTTGCTTCATCCGACCGCGTTCTTCCCTGTCAGGTTTTCATTTTTCCGCTACACATTTCCAAGGAGGACGCGGGAAAGGCTCCACTGCGCGGCCTTCCGGAGCTGCTTAAGAAGCGCCAGGTCCGTCGCCGGCTCCCGGTACTTAAAGCGCGGGAAGTACCTGGTGATATGCAGCGGGATCTCCGGGTCAAGGCCCGCGATCCACGCAGCCTCCCGCCGCATGTCCTCCGGGTCGTCATTCATGCCCGGAACGATCAGCGAGGTGATCTCCACGTGGCACCTTTCCGAGGCGCGGGATATAAACCGCATGACCGTCTCAAGGTCGCCCCCGAGACGCCGGTAGATCTCCGGCCGGAAGCCCTTGAGGTCGATGTTCATGGCGTCGATGTACGGAAGGATCTCCTCCAGCACCCCGGGCTCCGCGCAGCCGTTCGTCACAAGGACGTTCACCATGCCAGCCTCATGGATCAGCTTCGCGGCGTCCCTCACGTATTCGTATCCCGCAAGCGGTTCGTTGTAGGTGAAGGCCGCGCCGATATTCCCCCGCGCGCGCTCCCGCTTCGCGAGAAGGCATAGCTCCTCCGGGGAGATCTCGTAGAGATGCCCGAGGTCCTCCTCCCCCGCCGCCGCGATCTCATGGTTCTGGCAGAAGGGACAGGAAAGCGTGCACCCGTAGCTTCCGACAGACAGGACCATGCTGCCCGGGCGGAAATACGCGAGCGGCTTTTTTTCGATCGGGTCAAGGGCGACCGCCGTCACCTTCCCGTAATTCGCGCAGACGACCTGTCCGCCGATATTCTTTCTTGCCCTGCACCTTCCGTACGCTCCCTCCGGAAGGCTGCAGTGATGCGGACAGACCGGGCAGACCGCCCGCTCCCCGGTGCTTTCGTGCCCCATAGTATCCTCTCGTTTCTTTTCAGGCGCGCACCCGTCCGGAAGCTGCCCCAAAGCTGTTTTTCAGGATCGGGCTCAGGCGCTTGTAAAGGATCAGCGTAAGGATCGTGTCGATCCCGCCCTTTAAAAGGTTCAGCGGCGCCACGCAGAACATGACAAGCGTGCCGACCGAGGTGACTGCGGCGTTGATCTTCGTACCCATGCCGACGATCGCCTCAAGCGGCATGCCGAAGAGCTGCGCGAATTTCGGAAGAAGGTAGATGCCGTTGAAGGCCGACCCGAACACAGTCATGATCAGGACGCCCGCGCCCAGCGCCAGCATCGCCTGCTTCTTCGTCTTGTTCTCAAGATAAATGACCGACGCCGGCAGCACCAGGGAGCAGCCGACCAGGAAATTCGCAAGCTCCCCGACGAAGGCGGTCGATGTGGACTTTACGACCAGCTTCAGCAGGATCTTGATGAACTCTGTCATGACGCCCGCGACCGGGCCGTAGGCAAAGGCGATGATGAGCACCGGGAGCTCGGAAAGGTCGATCTTATAGAAGGGCGGCGCGAAGGGCACTGGCATCTCGAACAGCATGAGCACCGTGCTGATGGCCGCGAACAGGCCGATCATAGAGATCTTTCCCGTGGTCAGGATACGGCCGGTATAACCGTTCCTCCGGTTCAGGCGGCGCTCCGCCGCGCGCGCGATAAAGAATACCGCGAATACAAGGAGCGCGAATTCCAGCACAAAAACGGTATTATCCGCGATTTTACTTCCAAGATCACCCATACGATTCCTCTTTCTCCGGGCCTTCAGGTCCCGGCCTGCCATATCGTCCTTCCGTCCGGGCAGCCAGGCACGGACGATACCCCTGCCGCGCTGCCCTCCTCCATAGAAAAAAGCCCCGGACGCATCCGGGGCCCTTTACAGAGACTGCATACAGAAAACGCTGTTCCCGGCAGGCCGGGCGCCATGCGCCCTGCTGTCTGCCTGTAAAAATGCCCCGGACTTAAGATCCGGGGCAAAGGAATCCACGCAAACTGAACGTTTCTTCTCTCATCCAGACTATACTGTCGGTTCCGGGATCAGGCTTCCGCCTTCACCGGATCGGCCGTGCTGCAGATGCAGACGGTTCGCGGACTATACCGCCGGTGGGGAATCACACCCCGCCCCGAAGAACGATATTTGTTTTTTTACCTCCGCTTTCGCGGAGCCGCCTTATGCTACGACACCAAGTATATACGCATATATGCCGTGAATCAAGCGGTTTCTGCCCCCGGCCTGCGGAGCCGCACGGCTTTCCGGCTTAATCCCCGGCCGGTTTCCGCCGTAACCTCCGCCGGTTTTCCGGCTTAACTCTCCGCCGGCCTTCCGCCTTAACTCTCTGCCGGTTTTCCGCCGTAATCTCCGCCGGCCTTCCGCCTTAACTCTCCGCCGGTTTTCCGCGCCGTCTCGGCGGTCCCGGAAGACGGATGCGGTCCACCGGCACATTGAAGGTGATCTTCAGCAGCCAGAGGAAGCAGAGCAGCACAAGGAGCGGGACGATACAGGACACCACGATCATGATCGCCAGGGACTCGATAAACCGGCTGACGATCTTCTCGGCACCGTCGATCGCGAGGGAGAACTTCTCCGTGACCGCGTCGGCAAGGTTCTCAATAAAGCCGGTGGCTTCGTTTTCCTTCTCCACCTCCCCCTGGAGGTCGGAGCTGAAATCCGAGGCCGATTCGATCGTGAAGTCGATCTTCTGCCGGTTGTAGTCGTAGATCACGTCCGACACCTTCACGCTGACCGGGATGACCATGACCACCGCAAGCCCGAATATCGCCAGCCGGTACGCAAGCTGCCGGAAGAACCGGTTCCCGGACAGGACGCCCGCGATCCCGGACGCGCACGCCGCCGGGATAAGGTACATGAACCCGAGGGCGCCGGACAGGATGATCAGGAACTTTTCAAGATACAGCACGGACAGCACGATCAGGAAATACGTGCTGAAATCCGCAAGCTTCTCCGCGATCGGGGTCGCCGTATCGCCGGGGATCAGGGAAACGGCGGCAGACGCCGCGGTAGATGCTCCCGTAAGCCTGAGCACCGTCCGTATGTTGCTGTCGATCAGGGCGACCAGGCCGTCGTACGTCTCCGGGCGGATGACCACGCCCCAGAGGATAAATGCCGAAAACACGCCCGCGAACAGGAACACTGCCGCCGCGGCAAGTTTTTTGACCATGTAAGCTCCTTATCTCTGCCCCGCGGAGGGGGCAGGCATCGTAACAGCGCCTTCTCAGTGGCGGATCTCGGCCCGGTAGCCGGCATCGTCCGTAAATCCGGAAACGAAATTCAGGATCATGATCTCGGCGTTCTTCTGCGCCTCGTCCAGGAGGCCGCGCTCCACAGCGGTGCCGCGCGCATGCTCCTCAAGATCCTTAAGGCCGTTATTGTAGTCCTCGACCTTGAACTTGTTGAAAATATTTTCCCTTTCGTCCAGCACCTCGAAGCTTTCCGGATCGATGAAAACGTCCATGATCTCAGCCTCGGGGATGTCGAGGATGACGGTCTTCGTCTCCGGATTGACCGTGACCCCTGTCTCCGAAAAATCGATGCCCGCCGGAACATAGCCCTCGTAGCTGAATACCAGGTTGGCCCGCGTGAATCCGACGTCAAAGTTTCCGATGGAGCTAACCTTGGAGGTCGTCGTCACATCCTTGAAAAAGTACTTCGCGGTGACCAGGAACCCCATCTTCGTCAGGCTGTCCTTGATGATCTCGCTGCTGATCTCGGTCCTGGTATGAAAGACCTGCCTGTTAAGGAGCGGACCGTTATCCGTGCTTTCCGCTCCTGCCCCGCCGCTCCGGGAAGCCGCGGCGCCCCGCGCGGAAGCCCCGTAGATCCCGGCGCCGAGGCTCAGGACGATAAAAAGCGCGATGATCACGGCATATGGCCGGTCAGACCGGTTGATCTTCATCTATGGTATGCCTCCTTATGGAAATGCGCTGTACTTCCCGTCAGCCCGCGTCGCTGTCGGTGATCGCGATGACTGCGCCGTCGGCATTCTGCGTGAAATACAGCATGCGGAGCATGCTGTGCTCCTTAAGGAACTCACGCACCGGGATCTTCTTCGTCTCGATCCCCCAGTCGGTATCGGAATACCAGACCGTATATGTGTAGGTGATGACCGCGTCCCTGTCGACCAGGACCGTTTTTTCGTAGGACTCGTCCGGCTCCGCGGGTTCGCCGACCTCAAAGGTCATCTTCATGCGGAGATAATCGCCGGTGTCCTGGAGAAGTGTTCCGTAGCCGGTCCCGGTCCTGCCTGTTTTCGGTGATGACAGGACCCGGTCATAAGCGCCCCCGGTCCGTCCGGAGGGCTCCGCCGTCTCCTGCCAGCTGCCGTCTGCGCCGACATAAAAACCGTCGGAGGTATAGGTACTGGTCTCCATCCTGCCGAATTCGTCGAAATGATACCATTTGCCGTCATCGTCCTGGAGCCAGCGGTCCCGGTAATCCTGCCCGTCCGCTCCCGCGTATTTCCAGCTGCCGTCCTCATAGCGCCAGCCTCCGGCGCCGCCCTGCGTCTCCGCCGGCTTCACGGAAGCCGCGCTTCCGCTGCCGGCGCCTTCATCACTGTACCCGCCGCCCTCGTCAAAGCCGTAGGCCAGATAGTGGATCTGCCAGTTCGGGTTTCCGTACATCTGGACCATCAGATAGTCATGGTCCCCGACCGGCTGGAGCCACGCGACCTCCTGGCCGGAAACATCCTCCACGACATATCCCGCCATGGTGTTGAAGATGGGCATGTCCCGTTTCTCGTAAAGAAGCGAGCCGTCGTTTCCTGCCGCGTAATAATCGGCCCGTCCGACCTCTCTTTTGTCAGAGCTGTCCTTCAGCTTCCAGTCCGACAGGTCCAGATTCGTGTACACGGAAATGCTCCACGTCGCTTCGGGAATGGCCTTCGCGGGATCATAGTAGGTCCTGTAGGCTCCCGGCTTGATGGCTGCCATCCCCATCTCCGGGAGGAAAATGCCGTCGCCGTCGACGTACCAGCCGTCATCCGTGACGTTCAGCCCCTGCTTCAGCTCATCCAGCTCCGTTATCCACACGTCCCGGCCATCGTCCAGCTTCTGCCAGGTGTGGAGCCCCTCCTGCAGATAATACCTGCCGGCGCGCTTCGCGTCGCTTTTATAGGGCGGTTCTCCCACCTCAAGATACTTTCCGCGGCTGTCCGTGCCGAAGGTGTAAGGCGTATTGTAGAATTCCTCGGAATCCGAGCGTGCGCGCTTCTTCCCTGTGCCGGTGTATGTAAGAAGCTCACCCTGTACCTCGTTCCATTCCCCGTTATAGGTATAGCGCGTATCCGCGAGGGCCATCTCACTGTCCTCAGCGAAAATGTCCATGACCATGCCGTCGTCCGCCACATAGACCCCGGTGTTTACAGAAAGAAGCGGCTCCCTGGTCCAGCCGTTCTCCGCGTATGCCGGGACACTGAAAGAGACTGCTGCCAGCGCGGCAGCTCCGAGTAAAGCAAACCTGCGATCGTTCATGTTCTTCCCTCCTTTTACCTTAACTATGACCGCTCCGCCGCGGAGCGTCAAGCGGCAGTTTTCTTAAGCTTCAGGGCCGAATGGTAAAAAAAAGCTTCAGGAACCGTGTTTCCACAAGGTTTCTGAAGCTTTTCAAAGAGGCGACACCGGGATTCGGACCCGGGATCAGGGTTTTGCAGACCCACGCCTTACCACTTGGCTATGTCGCCGAAAAAAAGAGCGACCGTTATGACTGCGGTCGCTGCAGCTCCCTCAGTTGGACTCGAACCAACGACACCGCGGTTAACAGCCGCGTGCTCTACCGACTGAGCTATGAAGGATCATAATACAGCTTATGCCCGTTCATCGAACGGGCTCCGATATAACGCAAAATGCATTATATCATAAAAATCGTACCCTGAAAACCACACACAGAACTTTTTTCTAAAGAACTCTTACATCTTACACCTACTCGACCTTTGGTTAAACCCTCGACCGATTAGTAACAGTCAGCTGAACATATCACTATGCTTACACCTCTGTCCTATCTACCTTATCGTCTTTAAGGGGTCTTACTACTTGCGTATGAGATATCCCATCTTGAGGGGGGCTTCACGCTTAGATGCCTTCAGCGTTTATCCCGTCCCGAC
>Ga0129307_1000145_pt1 | contig 120210 bp, 93 predicted proteins | sample P1105metagenome_FD_94437 | JGI IMG/M metagenome (GOLD analysis project Ga0129307, IMG submission 94437) | Capybara group fecal microbial communities from Wisconsin, USA - P1105 metagenome | ecosystem: Host-associated > Mammals > Digestive system > Large intestine > Fecal | place: USA: Wisconsin... | reverse complement strand
GTTACATCCGTCACGATGCAACTCAATCGTAAAGGTTGATCCTTTATTTATGCAACTGTCAATGTACTATGCCGCCGGGTCAGCGGCTGAGCTATCACATAGAAAAAATGATTGACCCTTTTTGTTGATGTTTTTTTGATGTTTTTCTTACAGTTATGTAATTATGATTCTATAGTCCTGAGAATCATTCCCGGTTTAAGTTTTGAAGCGTCACCAGAGAGCTTAACACGTAGCCTCTGCTTAGGGTGTGGAGCCGAATCCTGCTCCCTTCCAAACTCATCTATTATAGTAGTTACTTTAAGTTCTAGGTTATAATTATCCGTTGAACTAAAGAGCATAGCTTGAAGTGTATCTCCCACAGAGAACTTATTCTTCTGAGTAATAGTTATGGTTCCGTCTTCTTCCACTTCTTCAATGAGGCCCATATATACAGCATTACGTATGTAAGTATTATTATCGTAAATCTGATCTTCTTCAGATGGCTTTCCGTAATAAAAGCCTCGAGTAAAGTCACGCATTGTACATGCAGAGATTTCTTCTATATAATGAGGAATCTTTGATTCATACAGTTCTGGCGACTCAAAGTAGTCATCTATAGCCTCACGGTAGGTTCTGGCAGTTACAGCTACGTAAAGGTTTGTCTTCATACGGCCTTCCACCTTAAAGGAATCTATACCTGCATTTATAAGATCAGGGATTTTATCAATCATACAGAGGTCTTTTGAATTAAATATGTAGGTTCCGCGATCATCCTCTTCAACAGGCAGGTATTCTCCTGGGCGATGTTCCTCCATTACTGCGTACTTCCATCTGCAAGGGTGGGTACATGCACCACGGTTTGCATCACGTCCAGTAAAATAATTTGAAAGAAGACATCTGCCTGAATATGAAATACACATTGCACCATGCATGAAGGCTTCTATCTCAAAATCTTCTGGAATGCTGTCACGGATAGTTCTGATTTCCTTGAGGGATAGTTCTCTTGCAGCAACTACCCTTGTCGCTCCCATTTCCTTCCAGAACTTATAGGTCATATAGTTTGTGTTATTGGCCTGAGTACTGATATGGATTTCTGTGTTGCTATCTTGGAGTATTCCCCTGGCAATAGAGAATAGGCCCGGATCAGATATAAGGACTGCATCCACACCGATATCCTTTAACTCCTTGAAATAATCCGGAGCCTTCTCGATATCCTCATTGTGAGCATAGATGTTTGTTGTTACATAAAGCTTTACCCCTGCCTCGCGAGTAATTCTTCTAGCCTCCACCATATCTTCATGTGTAAAGTTGTCTGCTTTAGCACGAAGTCCAAAGCGGTTGCCGCCTATATAGACAGCATCTGCTCCGTAAGAAACGGCGACCTTAAGGGTTTCAAGGCCGCCGGCTGGAATCAATAATTCTGGTTTGTTCATATCTTTTTCCATTCTTTTATTATTCTATATTTAATATGTGATTAATTATATGTTCTTAATTATTTTACTTTTGTTCTTGTTATTTTACTACCGATAGAGCAAGCCCATCACCAACTGAAAGGATTGAGGTTTCAAGCCGTGAATCATTCTTTACATACGAAAGATATTCACGCATCCTGTCATGAATGGTTCTATCTCTTTTTTCAACTAAGAAATGAGATTCAAGAACATCTCCCTCAGCTAGTATATTATCTGTTACTATCACTGTATCTTTATGCGACAAACGAATAGCTTCTTCCAGATAAGTCATATACTGAGCTTTAGCTGCATCAATAAAGATAAAGTCATAGGTTTTGCCATTTATTCTTTTGAGAGTTTCTGCTGCATCTCCTTTTAGAAGAGATATTTTCTCATCAAACGATGACTTAGCGAAATTCTTTGTTGCCTCTTCTATTCTGGATTCATCCAACTCACAGGTATCTATATGCCAGTGCGCATCTCCCAAAACATCAGAGAGAGTTTCTGCCATAACCAGCGTTGAATAACCTACTGCAGTTCCAACTTCAAGAATAGTCTCTGGTTTTATAATCCTCAGCAGTACCTGAAGAAAGTCTCTGGTCTCGCGACGAATGATAGGAACATCATCAGCTATCGCTTTATCATAGATTTCTTTAAGTAGTCCTTCATCATCATGGGTATATGAAATTATGAAATCTCTTATTCTACTATAATCCATAATTTACTCAGCAGAGTCGCCACCGTCTTCTGCTCCAAAACCTGAACCTGCATCACCACCATCTTCTGGAACGACATCTTCGCCTTCAGCTCCGCCACCAGCACCCATATCTGAATTATCATGGATCTCAGTAGCGTCAGTAATAGTAGCTTTCTTCTTTTCCTCAGTTGGAACTTCAACTTTCTGGTTAGTAGCTATACCTCCAGTAATGATTCTTATAATCTCGCTGTAACGCATTGAAGGAGATAATTCATACTTGCCAGCTTTAATTGAGCCGCCGATCTCATTTACCTTTATCTTTGCGATCATTACATATTTGTTCTTTATAACACCAGCATCATAAAGAGATGCTGCTATATTACTAGATGATGAATCCTGGGTTAATTCTACAGTCACATAGCTTTGGTCACGCGGATCTTTTGCTGAATCCGCAAATACATCATGCGCAAAGTTAAATGATGTCGAAAAAGCCTTTATGAAAAGAAGAATTATTAATACATCCACAAAAGCCTGAAACGCATAATAAAGAGCTATTCTAAGTCTTGCTTCAGTTTTAAATGATTTCTGGCGTTTTCTTTCCGCAAGCATTTTTCTAGTTTTACTGTCTAACATAATTTTTCCTCATATATCTTACTGCATTTTGAATTAATGAATTATCTATCTCTCTATGAATCATTCTTCGAAATGGATTCCATCGGTTACTTTGGCAATCACGTTCCTCATCAGCTTTGATAAGGCACTTTCCGCCCGAAGAAATTCATTTACCACCGAGTTATGAAGCAATTCATCATTCTCATTATAAATTCTAAGTAGATCATCGTAAGGATTTCCATCAGTATACTTCATCACATCTTCGTATCTGCTCTTAAAGTCCATAACCTTGTTGAATAAATCTTCATTGGCTTTTAAGGACTTGCGAGCAAAGATGTAATTGCGATACTCATCTGATTCCAGGATAAGCATATTCAGTTCTTTACATTGTTCTGTTATCTTATCCATATATCCCCCAGAATAATTAATTCAATACAGATAATCACTTCACTTTTTTATAAACCTTAGATATTATAGATGTTTTAGCACTAGACCTCTTCGATTATAGGAAGGATCATAGGGTTACGCTTTGTGCGCTGCCACAGGAATTCTCCTAAATCTTCTTTTATCGAATTCTTAATACGGTTCCAGTCAGCACTTTCATCTGAGAGGCAGTATGAAAGTGTTTCAGATACAACATCCTTACACTGCTCAATCAGCATCTCTGCTTCTCGTACATATACAAATCCTCGGGACACAATGTCTGGTCCTGAAAGGATCTGATTAGAACCACTTTCAAGAGTTATAACAACAACCATCAGACCATTTTCTGAAAGATGCTGTCTATCTCTGATTACTATATTTCCAACATCACCTACTCCAAGTCCGTCAACGAAGACTCCATGAGCAGGTACCTTTCCAACAATATCAAACTTATCTTCACCAAGCTCTAGCACATCACCGCATCTAAGGATTTTTACATTCTCCTTTGGAATACCCATCTCATGAGCAAGCTCCGAGTGACGCTTCAGGTGTCTATATTCTCCATGAACTGGTATAGCATACTTTGGTTTTGTAAGTGCATATATCAGCTTTAATTCTTCCTGGCAGGCATGGCCGGAAACATGTGTATCATGATAGATAACACGAGCGCCCTTCTGCTCAAGCTCATTCATTACACGATATACGGACTTCTCATTTCCAGGTATCGGACTTGATGAGAAGATTACTACATCGCCTGGGATAAGTGATATCTTATTATGAACAGAAGTTGCAATACGTGCAAGCACTGCCATATTTTCCCCCTGGCTTCCAGTAGTTATGTAAACCAGTTTCTCATTTGGATAATTCTTAGCTTCATCTATATCGATAAGTGTATTTTCAGGAATCTGAATATATCCTAGTTCCGAAGCGATATGGATGACATTTACCATGCTTCGTCCATCCACTACTACTTTACGTCCGTACTTATATGCAGAGTTTATTATCTGCTGCACACGGTCAACGTTAGAAGCGAATGTCGCAATAATAAGTCTATGGTCACGGTTATCATCAAAGATGTGGTCAAATGTCTTTCCAACAGTTTTCTCTGATGGAGTGTACCCTGGGCGCTCCACATTTGTGGAATCAGCCATAAGTGCTAGCACGCCCTTCTTACCCAGTTCACCGAATCTCTGAAGATCGATCACACCACCAAAGACAGGAGTGAAGTCAACCTTGAAATCTCCAGTATGTACAATGATTCCCGCCGGTGTATATATAGCCAGTGCGCAGGAATCTGCAATACTGTGATTAGTTCTGATAAACTCAATACGGAAGATTCCGAGATTAATTATCTGACCATAGGTTACAACCTTACGACGAATGTTATCAATAAGGCCATGTTCTGTAAGCTTGTAATCAATAAGTCCCATAGTAAGCTTCGTAGTATAAATAGGAATGCTGAGTTCCTTCTCGATGTAAGGAATAGCTCCTATATGATCCTCGTGGCCATGGGTTACAACCATACCACGAATCTTTTCCTGATTGTCCTTAAGATAAGTTATGTCAGGAATAACAAGATCGACGCCCAGCATATCATCATCAGGAAATGCCAGTCCGCCGTCTACTACAATAATATCATCACCATATTCAATTGCTGTTATATTCATTCCAATCTGTTCAAGACCACCCAGAGGGATGATCTTAACAGTTTCATTCTTTTTCTCTATTCCCATATTCTATCTGTTCTTTTCCGATCTAAATCTGTTCTTTAACTAATATTTTTTCTGTTCTTTATTACTTTGTCTGACCATCCAGATATGTTTGAAGAATTATAGCAGCAGCCATCTTATCTATATGTTCCTTGCGAGCACTATGTGCCACTCCAGTTTCCTCTAAGATTCGATCCGCCTGAACTGTTGTAAGTCGCTCATCAATCCAAATAATTTCCAGTCCTGTTCTTCGAGATAGTTCATCTGCGAAAGCTTCAGTAAGTTCTACTCGATCACCTTCTGTGCCATTCATGTTAAGTGGCTTTCCGATAACTATCTTCTCGACTTCATACTCTGCTATAAGAGCTTCAATCCTCTGATATGTTTTTCTCAGCTTATTAGTACGTTCACGTTCTACTGTCTCTATCGGCTGCGCAGTAATAAAGAGTTCATCAGAAATAGCTACGCCGACAGTTTTATCGCCATAGTCAAGTCCCATCACTCTCATATCATTAATCTCTCTTCTTTAATCTGGTGTCTATATAATTTTCCATAAGAAGCTCAAGTATCTCATCACGCTCAGCCTTCATAATAAGACTACGGGCGCCCTTGTAGCTAGTTATGTATGTTGGATCTCCGCTCATAATATATCCAACGATTTGGTTCACAGGATTATAACCCTTCTCAGAGAGTGCCTCATATACATCAGCTACTATGTCTGATACTTCTATGGTGTACTCTCTTTCGATATTTATGTCCTGTGTATGCTGTCCTTCGTAACCGTCCATATGTTTCCCCTTTTTTCATATATATAAATCCTTTACCTAAAGGATCACGTCCGGAATTACCCATCTATATATCATAATATATATAGGGATTTGTTGCAACCTTTCTTGTATTTAGTGTATTTACTTCGAAGCTTTCTTCTTCGCTTTAAGAACTCCGTATGCAAATTCGATAGCAAAAATAAGACTTAGCAGAAATAGTATTGAAACATAGAATACTACTGCTCCATGGATTCCATATAATGCAACTGCTCCACCGCATAAGAAAAGCGACAGTAATGACGTAATAATGTAACCCACCATAATTGCATTTTGATATCTCATTACAGTAAGCAGATTTCCAAGAAGTGTTGCCATACCGAGACAACCACTTCCGATGATCATAATAAGAAGATCAAGCTTATAAGGCTTAAGGTCTGTATTGAAGATAAGTGACATTACTGGCACACCAAGTAGTGCCGCACCAATGAAGCAGATTATAGTAATTATAATTACAAACACAACCTGCTTAAATACTTCCTTCATGTACTCTGATATCTTATGATCATTCCATAGACATGAGATATGATTTATTCTTGGGTTGAAGACAAATGTCACCATCATCTGCACAACAAACACAGGCATAGCAAGGTAGTTGTATATTGCCTGAAGGGTTTCATCTCTTAATATTCCCATAATAAAATCTCTTGGGGCAAATCCAATATATAATGTGAGGAATGCACCTATCGCAAGTGGCATCGTCACAACAAGCTGTTTAAATACTTTCTTTATTCTGAGTGGTTCATGCTCTGATACATACTCCTTTGTAAGTAAAATATAAACAATCATTATGATAAATGTAACGATTGTAGATACCACTACAGTAAGATATAAATTCTTTGTGGTAACTATCATAGTGATCATAAGCAGGATTGTTACAATGTATCTTGTACCCCACATCTTGGAAGCTATATCGAGACGATCATTCTTTTGATATTCGCCGAAATATACATCCTCAAAAGCATCAGGTACCTTGAGCAAACAAACCCAAGGAACAATAAGAAGCATATCTGGACTTATTTCATCAGTATTTCCTTGAAACCACGTCATAACATACATATATCCAATTGAAAGACCCGTCATTATGATAGTTGTTATAAGTCGAGCCATTCGATATTCACGGAAATTGTATTCCCTATCCACATCAGATACCTGGAAGAATCTCACACCATATTTTCCTATGCAGAGGAAAAGATTTGCCGCTGTATATCCATATGCAAAAATACCAGACATTACCTGATTATATTTATTCTCAGAAGTAAGGGTGTGTGTCACTACCATGGAAAAGATAACCTGCTGAAATGAGAACATGATACTGGCGATCATATTCCAAACAGCACCTGACTTTTCTATATCCTTACTTGTTGTTAGAAACCTTTTTAGTGTTTTCATCTAATCTTTCCTAATTTGGTGCAGTGGAGACAGACCCCGTTGCACCATTATTTAATCTTATTAGCCTCATACTCGTCGCGGTCAAGGAATGGGAACATATCGTCGATTGGTGGGGAGACGATCTTTCCATCTGGCAGTACCTTTGATGAAAGCTTTGGTGAGAATATCTGCTCATCTGATACTACTACCTCGCAGAGGACTGGGCCTTCTGCTATAAGTGCCGCGTTGATCATGGTAGTTAGTTCTATACTGCTACTAACTCCATTTTCATCACTAAATATATTTGAGTTCATGCTGTTAATCTTGAAGTACTTAAAACCAAATGTATCTGCCAGCTTATTAAATGGTGGGAAGCTGACGCCATTTCCTTCACATACTCCCACAAGTCCATCATGGAACAGATTGTTCTGTGTCTGACGGATACTGTGATAACCATTGTTATTGAGAACAAAGAGTTTCAGATTAAGATTGTTTTCCTTTATTGTCTGAAGTTCCTGAAGGTTCATCATAAGTGAACCATCACCATCGAGACAGATTACTCTGTGGTCTTTCTTTCCATGCTCGAAGCTCTGCTCTACCACCTGATACATTTTGCCGAACACCTTTGCACGGTTATCTGCATTTGTGAGTGCAACTGCTGCACCGAGAGCTGCAGGAAGACCGTAACCCATGCTGGCACATCCGGAGTTAGTAAAGAGTCTTGTTTTAGATTTAATAACTGCTGCCTGGAAACCAATAACGCAGGCAGATCCATTTCCTGTTATACATACATCATCTTCATCCATAGATTCAAAAAGTGACTTTACGAATACGTATGGATTAAGTGGCTTATCCACTTCTGAATATTCAGGAAGAACTGCTGGATATTTCTCGTTAATTGAACGGGAGAATTCAAGCCATGACTTGTGATCAGCATTTCCCTTTCCCGTGTACTTTCCTGCATTTATCTCTCTGATAAGCGCCTGCATTAAATCCTTTACATCGGCATGCACCTTCATATCAGGATTTATAGTAGGCTTATTAAGCTCATTCTTATCAATATCAACTACGATCTTATATGCATTCTTTGCCCAGTCCTTATAGTTGTAACTGATAAGTCTGATGTTAAGACGTGAACCAAGAACCAGGATAAGGTCTGCATTTTCTGTGGCGAAGTTACCACCACGAGTTCCTACAGTTCCTGGACGTCCAACAAAGTATGGACTTGTATCTGGAAGTGTATCATGTGCATTCCAAGCAGTTACAACAGGGATGCCAAGCTTATCTACAAGGTCAAGGAATTCTTCCTCAGAGTCTCCAAGTCTGATTCCTGTTCCAGCAAAAATAAGCGGACGCTTTGCCTGAGCAATTCTTTGAAGAATCTCATCTGCAGTAGCTTCTGTAACTGGAGATGGAACCTGCTCAGTAAGAAGTTCTCGTTCTTCCTGTGTACCATTGAAATGCTTAAGCTCTTCTGTTTCAATTCGAGCAGCCTGAATATCAAGTGGAATATCAATCCATACAGGGCCACCTCTACCCTTTGTTGCAAGAAACAGTGCCTTCTCAAGATGATATGCAATCTCTGTCTCATCTGTTACCATGACTGCATACTTTGTCATATTCCGAACGCTTTCAACTATCTGATACTCTTGATCTCCCAGCTGTCTAAGAGGGATATCAGTTGCCCAGGTTGTTGTCTCTCTTTTAACCTGACCTGAGATAACAAACATTGGTATTGAATCTAACCAACCACCAAGTACACCTGTTATTGCGTTAGTACCACCAGGACCGCTAGTTACATTTACTGCTGCAAGACGTCCCGTCAGTCTTGTGTAGCCTTCTGCTGCAACACTACTTCCCTGCTCATTATGGTTGAATATAAAGTGCAGGCCTTCTTTGTGGCCAAGACTATCGTTCAGGTGCATGGCGCCGCCGCCTGTAACACCGAACACTGTGTCAATTCCATTTGCCACCAAAAAGTCTGCTACGTAATCAGATAATTTCTGTATCATTTTCTTTTCCTCGATTTATTTTGTATAAAGTGATGTTGTAACGAAGTTTACTTCGATGTCGGAGCTCAGCTCTGACAGTTTATCTTTAGCGTACTGGTTAAGTTCTTCTGTACGGTCCTTGATAAATGTGTACTCCATATCAGGATTGATAAAGTTAAGTTTATCCTCAGAGTAGCCATCGAAGCCTGCTACATTTACCTTCTTAACTCCTGCCTTAACAAGGGCCTTGAGAAGCATGATAAATGAGTTATCTATAATATCCGCCTCTTCATCGATAAGACTGCTATAGTTCAAAGTGTAATCAAAATCGATTCTCTTGCTTGTCACGTTGGATGTGGCAATAATCTGAATTCTTGTATCAGTGCTGTCTGTAGAAATGAGACGCGCCAGCGCTGATGACATTTGGAGATATCTCTTAGAGTTACTGATGAAGAGCATATCAACAGGTATTTCTGAAGGGATGTAATTGATTGCAATTATCTCCAGATTTTCATCACCATCAGCCTCTCTTGTTTTCTCAATAAAGGCTTCAAGCTTTTCTCTCTCTGTTGATACCGAGCTTCCAGGACCGATAACCAGGATATTCTTCTGAACACTGAGACCGTCAACGTTATGCTCGTGGTCGCCTTCATACTCAAAGATATCTGAAGAAAGAAGATCGAATCTTTCGGAGAGTCTCTTTATAGCATCACTGTCGTCAATATCATGACTCTGATACTCGCGATAGAGGTCCTCCATATATTTCTTATCATAAAGAAGCTTCTTTTCACCCTCAAGACGAGAAAGTAGTTCATTAATAGACTTAATTGAAAGTGTTTTCTTGTTCATCAGGTCTGCCACATAGTTTGGATGGCAGTCATTTGATGCTGAAAGATAGAAAAACAGATTGTATCCCCAGGTTGATGGCTGACAGAAGTTCATGATGTTCACATCTATCGCTTCAAGCATCTGAGATATCTGGTAATTCTTGCCATACTTCTGATTCATATGCATTGCGATAAGCTCAAGCGGTGCATTTCCCGCGCTCTTTCCCATTCCGTAAAGAGTACCATCAACAAGCATTGTTCTATCTGTCTTGTAGTCCAGCATTGCGATGCAGTTTGCATAGCCCATCTGGAAATTGTTATGCCCGTGATATCCAAGAGCGATATCTGGATCCAGATTCTTATCAAGAAGATCGATGAAATGCATTAGGTTGTTCTGGTGCATGAGTCCATATGTATCAACCATTGATACAGCATCTGGCTTTGCTTCGTTAGCAAGTCGGATGAGATCTAACATTTCCTCATCAGTATAGCTTGTAACTGAAACAAGCTGAGAAAATACAATATAACCAAGTTCCTTAAGCTGACGACAGAAATCGAGAGCCTCCACACGAAGATGCTTCTTGTAAATAACTCTGATACCATCGATATATGATTCGCTGGCTGGCTTTATATGATCAATAGAACATGTACCATAGTCGATCATACCGAAAACGATTTTGCCCTTCTTATCTACAGAGCCATAGATTTTCTCCATACAGTCTGTGTCAGGCATAATACTTCTATCAATATCAAATGGCCTTCTATCATCTAAGAAGCCAAGCTCAATATAGTCTACATCTGAATCGATGAGACGCTCGTATATACTAATAAGATTGTTATGACCAAAATTCCAGTCATTTATGTATCCACCATCACGGAGGGTACAATCCAGTAATTTTAATTCTCCCATTTTGTCTCCTTTATATAAACATGTCGAGGATGTCCAGAGGTTTCTCTGCCACACCCATGTTATCGAACTGATCTATCTCTTCTGGTGTCGTGAAGCCGAAGCCATATGTAACTCCGATGAAGTGCGCACCTGCATCAGCAGCACCAATAGCATCATTATCACTATCTCCCACCATTACAGTCTCGTCAGGACTGAATCCAAGATCTTGTATTGTCAAATTTACTATATCAGCCTTCGTCATATTGGAAGCCGCATTTGACCCATGAATAACATCAAAATACTTTGCCAGGCCTTTTTCCTCAAGAAGAGTCTTTGCCATATCTTCACGTTTATATGTAGCAACTCCAACCTTGAAACCTAAATCTCCTAATGAGAAAAGAAGTTCATCCATTCCCTCATAGTGTTCAGCTCTAAATATGTCCCCCTTAGGATACTCCTCTCTAAAGTAAGACATAGCCTCCATAGCTTTTTCTGGAGATAAACCATATAATCTCTCAAGGTTCTTATTGATAGGCGGTCCAATGAAAGACCTCATATCGTCATCATCTAGATTATGTAAACCATAATGTTCTATCATTTTTTTAACGGAACTAAGTACTCCCACAGACGTATCCAGCAGTGTTCCATCTAAATCAAAAATTATCGATCTGATCATTTAATATATAAACCCTTTTCTTTCTATTTGGTGCAGGTAGGGACAGACCTTGGTGCAGTGGGGACGGACCCCACTGCACCAAATGACCCCACAGCACATTACTACTCATCGGATAAAAAGTCAAATGTTAGCTGACTTGTCTTAGGCATATCGCCCAGAATTCCAAGCTCTGCCATCTTGTCTATTACAGTACCAGAAATGTGTGCACGGTCCTTGAGCTCCTGCTGTGACAGGAACTGACCGCCCTTTGCCGCATCTTCCATCTGCTGTGCTGCCGACTCACCCATGGAGTCAATAGCAAGGAAGCTTGGCATTATCTTGCCGTCTACAATCTGGAAACGGTTAGCTCTGGCTGAATAAATATCCAGCGGAGCAAACTCAAAGCCTCGAGCGTACATCTCCTTAACAATCTTCATATCCTTAAGGAGACCCTTCTCAGTAGCAGTCATCTTATTCTTATCTTTTGCTTTATATTCATTTAGTACACCGTCCAGGTGGGCTTCACCCTGACACATGATTTCATAAGAAAATGCGTCTGCACGGATACTAAAGTACGCAGCGTAATATGCAAGCGGATGGTAGATCTTGTACCATGCAACTCGCCAGGACATCATTACGTACGCAACAGCGTGAGCCTTAGGGAACATGTACTTAATCTGCTCGCAGCTCCAGATATACCAGTCAGGTACGCCCTTCTCCTGCATCTTTGCCTTGAAGTCCGGCCACTCGTGGCAGCCGCCGCTGGCAACGATACCCTTACGAACACGCTCCATGATAGTAAATGCATCGCCCGACTCAAGTCCCTGATTAAGAAGATACACCATAATATCATCACGACAGCATATAGCACTGGCAAGCTTACATTTACCTTCCTGGATAAGCTTCTGAGCATTACCCAGCCAAACGTCAGTACCGTGAGAAAGACCAGCGATACGAACCAAATCAGAGAAGCTCTGAGGATCCGCATCGATAAGCATCTGCATAGCGAACTCAGTTCCGAACTCAGGAACACCCAGACATCCCAGTGGAATTCCGCCCATATCTTCAGGCTTGATCTTAATAGGTTCGGTACCCTTAAAGAGGGCCATAACATTTGGATCGTCAAATGGAATATCTTTAACGTTAATTCCTGTAAGTTCCTCGAGACGCTTGATCATGGTAGGATCATCGTGTCCCAGCACGTCGAACTTCAGCAAATTGTGCTCAATAGAGTGGTAATCGAAGTGCGTGGTTATGATATCTACCGTCATATCATTTGCAGGTCTCTGTACGGGTGTGAAGCTGCAGATATCTTCATCATCAGGGGTAACTATGATACCACCTGGGTGCTGTCCAGAAGTTCTCTTAACATCAACGCAGCCCTGAGACAGACGTTCCATCTCAGCCCAGCGTTTCTCAACGCCTCGATATTTACAGTAGTCACGTACGAAACCAAGGGCAGTCTTATCTGCCACAGTACCAACAGTTCCAGCCTTAAAGGAGTGATCGCGACCGAAAAGATCACCCAGGAACTGATGAGCCTTGGCCTGGTACTCGCCTGAGAAGTTAAGGTCGATATCCGGCTCCTTATCTCCCTTGAATCCAAGGAATGTTTCGAAAGGAATATCCTGTCCTTCTTTCTTCATCTTTGTGCCACACTTTGGACAATCAGCGTCTGGCATATCGCAGCCGCACTCTCCAGCGTAGGCTTTAACTCTATCTGAATCAAATTCTGCATAGAAGCAGTTCGGACATAGGTAATGAGCAGGTAGAGGATTAACCTCTGTGATACCAGCCATAGTTGCCGCAAACGAGGAACCAACGGAACCTCTGGAGCCTACCAGGTATCCATCATCGTTAGACTTCCAAACCAGTTTCTGCGCAACAATGTACATAACTGAGTAGCCATTTCCTATGATTGAATCCAGCTCTTTATCAAGTCGCTTCTGAACAATTTCAGGAGGTGTAGGTCCATACATCTCATGCATCTTGTCATAGCAGATCTTACGAAGAGTCTTATCTGAATCTTTGATACGTGGAGGTGCTTTGTCAGGACGAACAGGGGACTTAAGTTCAAGCCAGGAAGCAACCAGATTAGAGTTTGTAACAACAACCTCCTTAGCCAGCTCCTCACCAAGATAAGAAAACTCCTCCAGCATCTCTTCAGTAGTTCTGAAGTATAGTGGTGGTTCTTCTTCCATAGCCTCTTTTACAAGGTCCACATTCTCATGTTCCTGTCCCTTAGCTGCACGCTCAGCTTTTGCATTTGCTTCCAGCTCTTCGCGGGCTTTTGCATTCAGTCTCTTTATACGAACACTGTCTTTAATAATAGCTCTATATATTGCATCCTCTGGATCAAGGAAGTATACATCACCTGTTGCAACGACCGGCTTACCATACTTCTTTCCCAGTTCTATTATCTCTCTGTTAATATCCTGCAGATCTTCTACAGTTTTAATTCTGGCAACCTTCTCTTCATCAATTAGATGCAGGTTGTTAGAAACAGGCTGTATCTCAAGGAAGTCAAAGAAGTTAACTATCTTTTCGATTTCTTCATCATCTAATCCATCAAGAAGCGCCTGATAAAGATGTCCTGTTGAAGAACCTGATCCAAGAATAAGTCCCTCACGGTACTGAACGATCTCAGACATAGGAATCTTAGGTACTCTGTCATAGTACTTAATATGTGAATTAGAGATAAGTCGATACAGGTTTGTTCGGCCAGTTTCATTTTGCGCGAAAATAAGTCCTGTATGAGCTCTGGATTTTCTTATGGCATCATCAGAAGAACGTCCCATCTCATTCAGATCATCAACTGACTTTGCACCTGTCTCATAGATCATCTTAAGAAGCTTTGCGAAAATCTCAGCTGTTACTTCAGCATCATCGCAGGCTCTATGATGATGTGCATTTGTAAGCTTGAAGTAATGAGTCAGACGATCCAGTGTATAACGTCCAAGCTCTGGCAGAAGCACATGAGCAAGTGTCATTGTATCCAGCGCTGTAAAGTCATATTCCATACCAAGGCTATGAGCAACCACCTTAATGAATGTGGTATCAAATGTAGCATTATGGGCTACAAGCATGGCATCCTTACAGAACTCAAAGAAGCGAGGCAGTACCTTATCGATGGTATCTGCATCCTTAACCATGGCATCATTTATAGATGTCAGTTTCTCTATGTTATAAGGGATTGGTTCCTCAGGATTTACGAACTCTGAAAATCTTGAGATAACCTCTCCGGATTTATCAACTCTTACAGCACCTATCTCGATGATCTTGCAGTATTTAAATGAAAGTCCAGTAGTCTCTATATCGAAAACAACGTAGTCACTGTCAAGAGTTTGTCCATGAGGATTCATAACCAGAGTCTTGATATCATCTACGATATTTGCATCCACACCATAAAGAAGCTTTATCGCATCCTTCTGCTTAGTCTTTCCCAAATACTTAGTAGCCATAGTAAATGCATTTACAACGCCAGCATCTGTAATACCGATAGCCGTATGGCCCCAGTCTATCGCTTTCTGAAGTGCACCACCAATTGGTGTAACACCATTCATTTCGCTCATCTTGGTATGCAGGTGAAGCTCAATTCTCTTCTCCTCTGCATTATCCATTCTCTTCTCTCTGGTATCGTTGGCAGTCTTTACACCATCAACCTTATTAAGAAGAAGCTCGTGTGCGAAAGTATCATTTTCCGGCACACCTTTAACCATAACGAACTTACCTGGCTTCAGCTCATCCATAATGGCTCCCATATCGTCATTCTTAACAAACAACTTAAAGCCTATGGTATCTGTAAAGTCAGTTATATATGCTGTAACGATAGTCTTCTCATTTCTAATTTCCTTAGTATCTACCTTAACTATCTGTCCCTTGATCACAACATAGTTAGGCATCTCCTCAGTAATATCTGCGATAGCAACAATATCACCCTCAACATTCTTACCATAGAAGCAGTCTAGATCGTTATAATTCTTCTTTCTGAAGTCCTCAGCCTTAGCCTTAAAGTCCTTCTTCTGAACCTCATGTGTAGGCTCCTTCTTTCTCATAAGCTCAGGAGCATAATAGACCTCATTTGAATCAACATCGTAAGTATCAACCAGCTGTTCAACTGTTTCGCTGACACGGTCCACTGTAGCCTCTGGTTCAGCCTGAGTTACCTCAGGAATCTTGTCTTCATACTCTTCTTCCTTATCGGGACGCTTAACATACTCAATAACCGTATTAATGTTAATTCCAAAACAATCCTGGAACAGACGGTTAAAGTACTTTGCGATCATAGGTTTTCTCTGAAGAGCCATCATACCCTCTGGCATGACAAATGTTATCTTCCCATCTTCGAAGCGAATATCTGAACTCTTTACCAGAGTATATTCTACCGGATGTTCCTCGCGCATTTCCTTCATGATATCGTCACCATGAACACGCATAATATATTCAGCATCATACTGATCAGACAGATGATACTTAGTTTTAATCTTTACTTTTCTATTGTCGTCATATTCATCAGCATTTCCTTCAAATACAAAAAGACGGACTGCCTGTTCCGCCTTTTTTATACTATCTAGATCAATTAAATGTGTTGATATTATATCAACATACAGGGTCTCGGACTGGGTTATATAAGTGAGCTTTTCTACCTCAACTCCGTCGAACATATCCTTAAGTTCCGGATCCAGTTCCATCCCCTGAAATGTATCAAAAAATGATTTTATTTCCAATTATCTAATTCCTTCCGAAGTTCATCCAACAGCTGTTCCTGAGGTACCTTTCTGAGGATCTCACCCTTCTTAAATATGAGACCCACGTTGTCACCGCCAGCAATACCTAGATCAGCCTCTCTAGCTTCTCCAGGACCATTAACAGCGCACCCCATTACAGCAACCTTTATATTCAGATTCTTGTATTCACTAATCAGTTTCTCTGTTTTATTTGCCAGACCAATTAAGTCAATGTGGGTTCTTCCACAGGTCGGACATGACACCAGAGTTATGCCACCTTCACTAAGTCCTAAAGTCTTAAGTATTAGTTTTGCACTCTTTACTTCTTCTACAGGATCCCCAGTAAGTGATACACGAATTGTATCTCCTATACCCTCATTCAGGATAATTCCAAGACCCACAGAAGATTTGATATTTCCACTCCAAAGTGTGCCCGACTCGGTAATACCTACATGAAGTGGATAGTTAGTCTTTTCAGCAATTAACTCATGAGTTTTTACAGACATAAGAACATCTGAAGACTTTATACTAATAACTATGTTATCGTAGTCCTGTTCTTCGATCATTCTAACCTTATCAAGAGCACTTTCAACTATTCCCTCTGCTGTAACGCCATGATACTTATCAATAAACTGCTGTTCCAGAGAACCACTGTTTACGCCAACTCGAATAGGAATATTCTTTCTTTTAGCCACATCAACTACAGCCTTCAGATTCTCCTCTGAACCAATGTTACCAGGATTAATACGAATCTTATCAGCACCTGATTCCATAGCAAGTATTGCGAGTTTATACTGGAAATGAATATCTGCAACAAGAGGCACATGAGTTCTCTCCTTCAGCTTTTCAAAAGCCCTAGCAGCCTCCTCAGTATTGGCAGTGCATCTTACAATATCACAGCCAGCCTCCTCAAGTGCAAGGATCTGACTAACTGTTGCCTCAATGTCAGATGTTTCTGTATTAGTCATAGACTGGATAGCAATCTTATTACCGCCACCAATCTCAACATTTCCTATCTTAATTTTTTTCGTATTATCTCTGTATGCCATAGTTTTTTCCTTTTTCTATTCGACCTTCTAGTTTAACGCTGCAGTGCCTCGCAGACACGCATTTTTACCCGTGTATTACATTACCAAGATCGTTGAAGAATACAAATACAGTTAGTAGCAAAAGAAGAATAACTCCAACAGCAGTTACTATTGCCTCTTTATCGCGAGGTACAGGACGACCTGCCACAGCCTCTATCAGGATGAACAGAATTCTTCCTCCATCAAGCGCTGGGATTGGGAGAAGGTTCATCATTCCAAGGTTCGCGCTTAAAAGACACGCAAAATTTACAACCGTCATAAGAACCGTCATAAACTGAACCCAGGCACTTTCCTCCTTTGTCTCCTCCTTAGCTTCCTCTATGACTGTATTCATCGTACTGCTTATTCCTACAGGACCCATCAAAGCATCCTTTGATACCTTTCCTGTCACAAGCATTTTAAGCGAATATAGTACAGTCTTAACCTGGAAGCGCACCTCGTAAACCGAGTACTTCATCTCATCCATAAGACCCTTAGAGGCCCTTCCGTTACTGATAAATCCAAAGTAATAATTTCCAGACTCCTCGTCCAGCTTTCTAGTAAGAGTAACCGTATGCTCCTCGCCATCTCTCAAATATGTTATGTCAACCGGTGTTTCAGGGCTAACAAGCATACCATAAAGGGTTATCTCGCGGTAATTATAGATTCTATCTCCATCAAGCTTTATTATCTCATCGCCAACCTGAAAGCCTGCTGCTTCTGCAGCTCCGCCTTCCATGATGTCAGTCAGGATTGGCTGATCGATATAAGTAAAATGGCATATAACAATGGAGAATAAAAAAGCAAGAATAAAGTTAAACAGTGGTCCAGCAAAACATACCATAAGTCTTGCCATGATGGATTTACTGTTAAATGCATTCTTGTCATCAGACTCTTCAGTCATTCCTTCCATCATACAGTATCCACCTATAGGAAGGGCACGAATGCTATAGTCTGTATCACCTTTTTTCCATCCTGCAATCTTAGGTCCCATTCCCACAGCGAATTCATTTACCTTTATCTTGCTAAGCTTAGCAAAAAGAAAGTGTCCAAATTCGTGAACTGACACTATCAATCCAAATGTAATTATTATCGAGATAATATTAATAATCGAACTCATAATTTCTCCAAAAGACTATAGAACTATTCCTAGTCTTAAACTCCGTAACGCTCTGTTAGTATCAGGTCTGTCTCATCACGCGCAGCAAGGATTGCACCTAGATCCGCATCCTGCTGAGGAGTATGCTTTGACATGGCATACTCGATCATGTCGTATATTTCAAGAAATGTAATCTTCTCAGAAAGAAATGCCGCAACCGCATGCTCATTTGCCTCATTCATAACTGTAGGCATAGTACCACCAATACGGCTTGCTTCCTTAGCAAGTGGGATGCCACGGAAGGTTTCGTAATCAGGTGTCTCAATCAGTATTCCAGATATCTTTGTGAAATCAAGCCTTTCACCTGCAAGATATCTTCTTTCAGGATAATAAAATGCATACTGGATAGGCAGCTTCATATCAGGAGTACCCAGCTGTGCTATTACTGCTCCATCCTCATATTCTACTGCACTGTGTATAATGCTCTGAGGCTGTATCAATACTTCGATATCATCAAGGGCTGTATCAAACAGCCAGTGAGCCTCTATAACCTCAAGACCCTTATTAACCATGCTAGCACTGTCTATGGTGATTTTAGGCCCCATAGACCAGTTAGGATGATTAAGAGCCTCCTTTACGGTAACATTCTCTATATCAGCTCGTGAGCGGCCTCTGAAAGGGCCTCCCGAAGCTGTAAGGAGTATTCTTGAAACCTTATTATTATATTCGCCCTGACAGGAACGTCTGTTCCCCTGTAAGCTCTGGAATATTGCACTATGCTCACTATCAACCGGAAGGATCTTTACTCCCTTCTCAGCAGCACGCTTCATTACCAGATGTCCAGCTGTAACAAGCGTCTCTTTATTTGCAAGGGCGATATCCTTACCTGCTTCTATAGCTGCGAGAGTCGGCTCTACTCCGATCATACCAACTATAGCAGTAAGTACCATTTCCGCTTTATCGTAAGCAGCAACTTCGCATAGACCTTTCATACCAGAGACCACATTTATCCCTGTATCAGCAAGCTTTATACGAAGAGTTTCTGCATCTTCTTCCGACATAACAGAAACAAGCTCGGGAGTAAACTCCCTAGCCTGCTTCTCAATTAGTTCTATATTCTTACCACATGCAAGCGCTACCACATTTATGTCGCCATTTACTCTGACGATATCAAGCGCCTGCGTACCTATCGAACCAGTAGATCCGATAATCGAAATATTCTTCATTTTCACCTCAGATATGTCAAAGGATAACTCTGACACATTCTTACATAGTTGTTATAACGAACTGGATCAGGTAATAAATTATTGGAGCTGTGAAGATCATACTGTCGAATCTGTCCAGCACGCCTCCATGTCCTGGAATCAATGTACCATAATCCTTTACGTCATTATTTCTCTTAATAGCAGAAGCAGCAAGATCTCCGATAACCGCTGGGATTGCACCAAGAGCGCAAACAATAAACAGCGTGATATAGATATTTACGTTATTAAACTGCTCTACTCTTCCATTGAGGAAGAACCCGTAGATAACGCCTAAAAGACCTGAACCAAGTATTCCTCCAATAAGACCTTCAACAGTCTTCTTCGGGCTCAGCTCTGGTGACATCTTATGCTTTCCGAAGAGTCTTCCAGCACAGTACGCTAGCGTATCATTTCCCCATGAACATATAAATACAAGTACAATAAAGTAGCCGCCTTCATACATTGTCCTTAGCTTATAAACAAAGGAAAGCATTACGCTTACATAGAAAAATGACATAAACGCCGCCATAATTTCTTTATCATGATATTTAGGAAATCTGAAAACATACAGCGTAAGTATTGCAAGCAGATAAAGTATCATAATAGGAATCGTAAGTCTTGTAAAAGGGATAGACTTACTTGCATCAGCAACTGGTCCATTAGATACATCAATATCATTAAATACTGTCTCTTTCAGATCTGCCAGAATAAGTACTATGTAGTAGATAAATGTCCATATCAGCGCTATCACTGTAGGAGATCTTTTCTCTATACCATAAACACGGCAGAGTTCATATACGCCCAATGCTGAAAGGATCATTGTGACAGCACCTGTCACAGCTCCTCCTATCCATAAAACAAAAAGCGATATTGCTACTAGTACTATTCCACTAATTAGTCTGGTCTTAAACATCTCATGCTCCAAAATCCAGCGCTACTTAACACCTCCGAAGCGCCTGTCTCTGCCATTATAGTATTCAATCGCCTGTTGCAGCGACTCCTTGTTAAAATCTGGCCACAAGGTATCTGTAAAATAAAACTCCGAATAAGATATCTGCCAAGGCAGGAAGTTTGAAGTTCTGATCTCACCACTGGTTCTGATAAGCAGATCAGGATCTGGAATATCAGCAGTATCCAGCTTTGAAGATATATAATCTTCTGTAATATCATCTACGGAAATAGTACCGTTCTTTACTTCTTCGGCAATCTTCTGTGTGGCTCTGGTTATTTCATCCCTGCCACCATAATTAAGTGCTACGATAAATTGAATGCCTGTATTATCTTTTGTAACCTCTTCAAGCTTCTCAATGGCATCAACTATATCAGCATCAAGCCTGTCACGACGTCCTATGACGCGAACACGCATATTATTCTTGTTGGCTTTTTCAATAGACTTTCTAAGAAAATCTCTAAGAATCAGCATGAGACCAGTTACCTCTTCTACTGAGCGTTTCCAGTTTTCAGTGGAAAATGCATATACAGTAAGGTACTTAATTCCAAGGTCCCAGGCATCCTCAATAACCTGTTCAAGATTATCTGATCCAGCCTTATGTCCAAAGTTTCTTGGCATGTGGCGCTGTTTTGCCCAGCGGCCATTACCATCCAGGATTATTGCCACATGCTGCGGAATTTTAAATTCATCACTCATAATTATACCGTCATGATTTCCTTTGTCTTAGCATCAACGAGTTTTTCTATCTCAGCAATATACTTATCAGTTGCCTTCTGGATAGCCTTCTCCTCATCTGCAAGATCATCCTCTGACATCTCACCTGCTTTGTTTTCCTTCTTAGCAGCTTCGTTAGCATCACGTCTTGCGTTACGGATAGCTACCTTAGCATCCTCACCCTTCTTCTTGATGTCTTTAGCCAGCTCCTTACGTCTTTCTTCTGTAAGCTCTGGGAAGTTGATAATAACATTTTTACCGTCATTATTAGGTGTAACACCAAGATCAGATATCTGGATAGCCTTCTCGATAACCTTAACCATAGATGCTTCCCATGGTGTGATCATAAGAGTTCTAGCCTCTGGTACAGATACGTTTGCAACACTCTGAAGATTAGTTGGTGTGCCATAGTAATCAACCTTGATCTTATCAAGAACATGTGGATTAGCACGTCCTGCTCTTATTGTTGCATAATCTGCTGTAAGATTATCAATTGCCTTCTGCATTTTTTCTTCGTAACTCATTTTTTAACCCTCCGTAAATCGTTAAAATATATAAGTATTATTTGTATTAATCAACAGTTACTGTAGTACCGATCTTTTCGCCATTTGCTGCTCGGATGATTGAATCTGGCTCGCTAAGCGCAAAAAGGATCATTGGCATCTTATTCTCCATCGCAAGAACCGCTGAAGCAAGGTCGATAACACCCAGCTTCTGGTCTACGATATCTGACATCTTCATAGTATCGTACTTCTTGGCATTTGGATTAGTCTTTGGATCACTATCATAAACACCATCTATTGCCTTAGCTGACAGAACCGCATCGCACTCTGTCTCTATAGCACGAAGTACTGCTGGCATATCTGTAGAGAAAAATGGATGTCCAGAACCACCTGCAAAGAATACAACATAGCCCTGCTCCATATAATCTATAGCCTTATCTCTAATATACATTTCTGTTACATCGCCTATAGCATAAGGAGATGTAATCTTGCACTTCATTCCTGCTCTTCTAAATGCATCAGCTGCATATATACAGTTCATAACTGTAGCAAGCATACCAATCTGATCCGCCTTAACTCTATCCATTCCGTCGGATGTACGGCCACGCCAGAAGTTACCGCCTCCGATAACTACCCCTACCTGTACACCTTTATCAACTACCTTCTTAACCTCGGCAGCCACACGAGAAACTTCCTCGTCTGAAAAGCCATGATGAGCATCACCCGCAAGGGCCTCACCACTTAACTTCAGTAATATTCTGTGTAATTCCATGTTGTTCTCCTTTATTATTCGTTTGTTGATGCATCCAGATTTTGTATACCATCTTCAAAATACTGAGAAACATCAACACTGGCGTATACCTGCTGACACATTCCTTCTACAACTGCACCGCTGCTGATCTGTACTGACTTAGACTTAATATTTCCAACGATAACTGCTGTAGATCCAATCTCAACATCGCCCTTTATATCTATATCGCCTTTTACAGCACCAGATATCTTAGCACTGTCTGCAGATATATTTCCAACTAAAACGCTGCCTGCCCCTATTCTGACCAGGCCAGTTGATGTAACAGTTCCCTGAATGTGAGCATTATCAGCATATAGGTCACCTGTAATAACGTCACCATCAACTCGTCCGCCAACTACAAGCTTACCAGAGCATTTAACATTACCTTCTACACGACCAAGAACCTCAATATCACCATCTATTTCTATATCACCTGTGATGATAGTAGTCTTGGTAATATAAGTAGTATTCTCGCTGAGGCCTGTAAGTTCCTCTTCCCTCTTTATCTCATGCTCCATCTCACTCATTTTTTTACTTTTCCCCTTCTTTTCTTTCTTCACCTGTGCCGGTTTAGAATCTACTGTTTCTGAAGAATCCAGTGAAGCCTCTTCCGCCTCATCTTCTGGTTTGATCTCAACCGTCTCAACATCAGATGAAAGCTCCTTAGACAAATCCTCTGGTATCTCAGGCATCATATCTGCACGCTTCTGGACACCTAATACTTCGTCCACATGGGCATCAACCTTCTTCTTTATATCATCAGCTGCAAGAGACACATTTTCCTCTTTCACTACCGGATCAGAAGCCTCCTCTACCGGAGAATCAGAAGTAACTGTTGTATTGGTATCTTCTGCAAATTCTTCCTCTTCCTCCTCCAGGATAGCATCTCGAACAGCCTGGGCAAAATCTCTTTTATATCCTTTGATTTTTTTCACGGCATCGATATCCTCCGTACAAACCGAAAATCAAAAATCATTATAACACATTCTCTAGTATTTATCCTATTATTTTTCACAAGATGTATGAACAAAAAGGCAAAAATCTTTTTACACATATTTTAAAGTTTGTTAATAACTTGTTCATAACTAAGGATTATATTGTAACCATAGATTTTTCATAACTCTCTCACCCTATGAATAGTGTATACAAAAAGCACCTCTTGATGAGGTGCTTTTTTCATTGTCAGATTTCTTTTCTTACATTCTACTCTAAATCTATTTTGATATTTATTCTGATATTCTACTTTTGATCTCACGGAATTCTTTCTCGATCTTTTCATCAGGCTTTTCTGTAATAAGACTTACAAACACAACAAAAAGTATTGTTGTGATCATAGACGGTATAACTGAGTTGATTCCCAGCATATCGCAAAGAGATACCCTCTCGCCTCCCAGCATCAGGAACGGAGTGAACTTGAAAAATGGAACTGCCAGCAGACCTCCTACAAGACCAGCCATGCAGCCCGCTGAATTCATCCTCTTCCAAACAAGAGACAAAAAGACAGTTGGTGATACAGAGCATCCAAGTGTAGCTATAAATGTGATGATCACACTAATAGACATCTGCTCTATATAGGCTCCAACCAAAAGAACAGTTAATCCCACAATAAAAGAAATGATAATAAGATCACGTCGGCTTTTCTTTGGATTAACCTTTATAAGCTTTCCACAGGTTATTATATCCTCGTAGATACTGGTAATAACTACATGCATCGATCCTTCTATAGCTGTAACAAAGCCAATAACAATTACTAGGATAAGAATAAACGACGCAAACCTGCCAGTACCGCTTTCGTTATAAAGCTTTGTAAAAAGCAGATAAAAATATCTAGAAAGGGAATTGGTCAGTTTTTCAGGATAAAGATATCCTCTGGAAACAGCTCCCATAAAGAAGGCTGCCTCAAAAAGAATAATGCTAAATATGATAATTACTCTTCTACCCTTGTTTATACTCTTAGGTCCCTTCTGTGCAAAGAAGATTCCAAGCATAAATGGCATACCAGAAGCCAGCAGTCCCATAGAAATAAGAGAGACAAAGTCCTCAGGTTCCAGCAGCTTTCCATTATGATAAAGAACATTTAGATATCTGCTTACGCTTCCTGTAATATCAGAGGACATCAGATTCTTCATCAGCCCCTCTGCCCCAAGAGTAGAAACCATATAGAATAAAATAAAGGAAATACCGAAAACAAGAATTACAGCCTTAGCCCAGGCTGTTTTATAGATAAGATTGATTCCAAAGTAGCCTAGCAGTCCAGAAAGCAGTATCAGAACGATTGCCATACACTTGTTAGTCTCAATATCAAAGATAACCCCAAGGATTATACTGAGTTCCTTAACAAAAAGAGCCGCAAGGACTACGGAAATGACTATTATCTCTACAGACGCAAAAAGACGCAGCAATCCGCCACGTGATTTAAATCTATATTCATAATAGCCTGGAAGTGTAAGAATCTTCCCACTCTTTCTTGTATATCTCATGAGCGGATAGGATTCTACTCCCCATACAACCAGCGTACAGATAGCTATTCCAAGGAATTCCCAGAAGATACCTGCACCAAAAAGATACAGATAAAAGGGAAGGATAACAGCTGTGGTAAAACCGGCTGTAAATACTATGGATGAAAGTGCATGCGTAGAACATTTTCCCTCACCCAGAGCAAACCTTCTAATATTCATTAGTCCCTGGTCTCCATAATTATCATATAGTCATCAGAAGAAATAACGCCCACTTCCTCTGTGAGTTCATTACTGATTCCCCGGCTCAGAACCTTTCCAAGAGTTATATCCTGCACCTCATATTTAAATCCCTTTTCAGTCAAATGGGATATCTCATTTTCGAAAGGAATTACGGATACGTATTTTCCAAACTGCTCTGCACGGGTTAGACGAACCTCTCCCTTTGCAACTCTTATACGATTAGTTTCATCAAGAATAACTGCATCTATTCCTTCGTCACAAGCAAGCTTAAGAAGATTAATACTTGCAAAAGTCTGATCAAGTCTAGTACCAGTACAGCCCATACATACGAGTTTTTCCGGCTTTAAACTAATTGCATATCTTAACGCGTGCTCAGTATCAGTATCATCCTTTTCAGGAATCAATTTCTCTACAAAAGTGATACCTTGCAGCTTTGTCAAAAACTCAGTGTCTACTGAATCAAAGTCCCCAATTGCTCTATCTGGCTTTATAGAAGCTTCACCTAAGATAACATTTCCCGCGTCCACTCCGATCACATATGGAGCATCCATAGCTTCATAGACCTGACAAAGCTGGTTCTTATTCACTTTTCCACCTGCAACTAGTAATATATTCATAAGTACCTCATTTTTAGAAATGTGTGAGGAGGTCGTGGATGTTCTGGGCTGTGTCGCCTGAGAAGACAGCCGAGCCAGCAACGATCACATTTGCTCCTGCAGCAAGGATGTCAGAAACATTATCCTTTGTAACGCCGCCATCTACTTCAATATCAAAGGAAAGACCTCTTTCCTCACGTATGGCAGCAAGTGCCTTTAATCTATTATAAGTCTCAGGAATAAACTCCTGACCACCAAATCCTGGATATACACTCATGATAAGAACCATATCCACTATATCGAGCACCGACACTATCTCAGATATAGGAGTATCAGGACTTATAGCAACGCTGGCATTCACTCCCATACTCTTAAGATTCAGAAGATCCTCTCTAAGATTTTCTGTAGCCTCAGCATGGATTGTAATATTGTCAGCTCCAATATTCACAAACTTAGCGAAATATCTGGAAGGATTGATCACCATCATGTGAACATCCATAAATGTATCTGGAATAGCTTTTCTCACATATCTAATGACTGGCGGACCAAATGAAATATTAGGAACGAAGTATCCATCCATCACGTCTACGTGAAGCATCTTCATTCCAGCATCCACAGCTATCTTTAACTCATCCTCCATATGGCAGAAATCAATAGCCAGCATGGATGGTGCAAGTTTATTCTGTAACTCACTCATAGTCTTATCCTCCCAGTCGGTTATATTATTAGTATCATTTCACTACTAAGGAAAGCTTTACCACTTTCTCCGACTCTTTACTTCGGAAAACATGTCAATATAGCTTTCATATCTCCCCCGAGATATTTTACCCTCATCAACCTTTTCTTTTACCGAACAGCCAGGCTCCGCCATATGGCTACAACCAGTAAAACGACAGGTCTCATTTAACCCTTCAAATTCTCTCATATAGAGCTTAACATCGCTCTCATCCTCCACCATGAGTTCGATGGAACTGTAACCCGGTGTATCTATAACATATGTATCCAACACACCTGGTACAGAAATAATTTCTGTATGTCTGGTAGTATTTTTACCCTTTCGAAGCTTCTTGCTTATATCCCCTGTCTGAGCATTGAAGCCAGGAACCAGACTATTGATCAGTGAGGACTTTCCAACTCCTGACGGACCAGAAAGTACCGTGCACTTACCTTCTATTGCACTACGTATATCCTCAAGACCCTGACCAGTTTTATTAGATAGTTCGATGACTTGATAGCCAGCAGAACGATAAATGTCACATAACGCGGTCAACTCTGGAAGAGGTTTTCCATCTTCATCCTCCAGAAGATCCACTTTACTGAGAACAACGATCGTCTCCATCTCCTGCCGCTCCATATTTATAAGAAAGCGATCAAGAAGACCTGTACTAGGCACCGGATGAGCACACGCAAAAATAACCAGGGCCTGATCCACATTTGCCACAGCCGGTCGAATTAGCTCCGAACTTCTTTCCTGAATATCTGTAAGGAAAGCAGTCTTCTCTTCGTCATCGATAACTTCGATCTTTACTGTGTCCCCAACCAGAGGAGTTACCCCCTGTTTTCTGAACAGCCCTCTTGCCCTTGTCTCATATAAAGCACCAGCGGCATCTACGTAGTAGAAGCCGCCGATTCCTTTAATTATCCTGCCTGTTAGATCCATATATCAATTCTTCTATTAATATTATTCATCTTCGTAGGAAAGAGTCAGCGACTTACTATACATGCCGGACACATCAGCACCATTTTCGTCCACAACAGTAAATGATACTGTTCCGTTATTATAGTCAAGACCTGGCTTCTCACCGTTAACTTCGATGTAACCACCCGGTGCAGTTACTGTAAATGCAAGATGATAACCACCATCATCATTAATATATACGCTCAGAGTAACATTTGTATTCTTAAGTCTTTCATCGCCAGTAGAAACGTTACCACTAACCTTACCCTTATAGGTCTTAGTCTCAGCACCATTTGAGATAACAATATCTATAGTTGAACCCTCTTTAACCTGAGTATCTTTTGTAATACTCTGGCGGATTACAAGTCCGGCTTCTACATCTGAATTAAACTCATATGTAACATTTCCAACTGTAAGGTTGTTAGCTTCGATACTTCCTCTTGCAGCCGCTTCAGTAAGACCTACAAGATCAGGTACACCTACAAGCTTTTCTTCCTTACCCTGACTTACATATATTACTATAGCATCGCCAACCTTAGCTTTGCTTCCGCCTGCTGGATCTGTTGAGATAACATTTCCACTCTCAACTTCATCATCAAACTTGTAAGATCTGGTTGGTTTAAAGCCCTGATTAGCAAGCGTCTCATATGCAGTATCTTCGTCCATACCTTTGACATCTGCAATCTCGAGTTCTTCTGCTCCGGCACTTACTGTAATAATGATCTGAGTATCCTTAGCAATCTCTGTATTCTCTACTACATTCTGGCTGATTACATAGCCTTCCTTTACTTCAGTAGAGTGTTCCTGAACGAACTGATAGTTGGTTGAACCAGCTTCCTTCAGTTCCTTCTCTGCAGCTTTCTCACTGAGACCAACAACATAAGGCATAATGATCTTAGCCTCTTCTGTGGTTGTCTCCTCAGTTGTTTGCTCTTCTGTGGTCCTTCTTTCACCAAAGCTGAACCATCCCATCATATTACCAACAATTACAAAGACAATTACTGCCACTATGATTGCGGCAGCAATACCACCAACCATAACTGCTTTCTCAAGCTTTGGATCTACATCATATTCATCATTTTCATCTAGATCATCGTCATCGTAACGCTCATCCTCATAGTCATCAATCTTCTTGATGCTGCGACCTGCAGGTCTGCGAGGTGGTTCTTCATAGAATTCATCGTCGTCCTGCTCAAGCATCGCATCAATACGACTTGTATCAGGTTTAACCTCGGATGATACAGGAGTTGTAGGCACCGGCTGTCTAGCTACGCTGTCCACAAAGCCCTTGCTCATACTTCCGTTCTTAATCTTCTCCATATCCTCAGAAGTAAACTGCTGAGTTGGAGCACCTGTTACAGTTGCAGGAGCAACTATTATATCAATACTAGGATTATCCTTAACTCGATTCAGATCCGCAATAAGCGCTGCGGCTGTAAGATATCTTCTCTCAGGCTTCTTCTGAGATGCCTTAAGAATAATCTTCTCAAAGCTTGGATAGATATCCGGATACAGCTGTCTTGGTGGGATCATATCATTCTGAATATGCATCAGAGCGATTGCTACGTTAGTATCTCCTTCAAATGGTACTCTTCCAGTTACCATTTCATACATGGTGATACCAAGGCTGTAGATATCACTACGCTCATCGCTGTAGCCGCCTCTAGCCTGCTCTGGTGATATATAATGAACTGAACCGATTCCAGTTGTAGACATAGTTGTAGAGGTAGCAGCCTTGGCAATACCGAAGTCTGTTACCTTAATATTTCCGCTCTTGGACACAATAATATTCTGAGGCTTAATATCACGATGAATTACGTGATGCTCATGAGCAGCCTCAAGTCCAGATGCGATCTGTATTGAAAAATCTATGGCCTGAGCCATATTTAAACGACCATTAAGATTGATGTACTCCTTAAGGGTAATACCCTCGACAAGCTCCATAACAATAAAGTATCTGCCGTCGTCTTCACATACATCATATACACTGACTATATTTGGATGAGTAAGTCCAGCAGAAGACTGAGCCTCCGCACGGAACTTGGACACGAAGTTTTGATCGGAACTATAATCAGACTTAAGAACTTTGATTGCTACAAATCTCTTAAGTCTCTCGTCCTTGGCACGATAAACCGTGGACATTCCTCCAGTTCCGACAACATCTATTATCTCATATCTGTCATCTAATATTGTTCCAGGTCTTAACATATTCTACCTCTTTTATACTGAGACTATTACAACGGAAATGTTATCATTTCCACCATAATAGTTTGCTCTGCTAATTAAAGATGCTACAGCATCATCCAGAACAGGGGTATCCTGTATAATATCCTTTATCTCATCATCCTCTACCATATTTGAAAGTCCGTCTGAGCAAATGAGAATCTTGTCACCGGCTTCAATCGGAAGCTCAAAGAAATCAGGCATCGCCTCATCTCTAGAACCCATAGCACGAGTGATTATATTCTTCTCAGGATGATTTCTTCCTTTATTACGTTCCAGCTGGCCACTTCTGATCAGTTCCTCAACAAGAGAATGATCCATAGTGATCTGCTTAATGTCATCGTTCACAATGTAAAGCCTGCTGTCACCAATATTAGCTACGTAGAGCTTATCTTCCATTATTACGGCGGCAACCATAGTGGTGCCCATACCTATCTTGTCTTTATCCTTCTCTGACTCCTTATAAAGCTCGTTGCTGGCATAAACCAGTGCACGACGAAGAAGAGAGATAGGACTCCTAACTGTTGACTGACGTACAAAATCTATAACAACACTAATAGCATACCTGGAGGCAAAATCACCCGCTGCATGTCCACCCATACCATCTGCAACGATATACAGATTTGGTAATGGCCCTACAGGTGTATCGCTCACAAATATGCTATCCTGGTTATTACTTCTCTTTCTACCTTTGTCAGTTCTTCCAGTAGATACAAGCTTCATAATCCGTACTTCCTTCGTAGCTGTCCAATAGGCAGCATCTACTATCTGCCCATACCTTTCATAATACTAATATTATATTGCACTTTTTTCAAGCATTTTCTTATTTTACGGTTATTTTGCGACTGTTTTCCCCTTAGATTCCGTACTTTCTACGCAGCTGTCCACAGGCTGCATCAATGTTTTTTCCAAGGCCTCTGCGTACAGTCGCATTTATATGATTCTTCTCAAGTATAGACTTAAATTCATCTATATGAGACACAGTTCCAGGCCTGAACTCCCTCTCATCCACAGGGTTTATCGGAATAAGATTAACGTGATAATTCCTTGATTCCAGAAGTTTCGCCAGCTGTTTTGCGTGCTCCAGTGAATCGTTAACCCCATCCATAAGGCTGTATTCTATAGTAATCCTGCGACCAGTCTTCTTAAAGTAGTAGTCCGTCGCATCCAGTGTTTCTGCAATCGTATATTTATTAGCGATAGGCATGATCGTTTTACGCAGTTCATCTGTCGGAGCATGCAGGGAAAGGGCAAATGTTATTCCCAGCCCTTCGTCAGCCAGGCGCCTGATATTCGGAACTATTCCACAGGATGACACCGTAATATTTCGAATACTAAGGTTATATCCAGCTTCACTGGTTATAAGCTTTATAAAACGTATAAGGTTATCATAGTTCTGAAGAGGCTCACCTGTACCCATTACTACAATGTTGGATACTCTGCTGCCCTCTTCGATAGCTTCCTTTGAAGGGATCCCATTTGATTCATCATTGGCTAGTTCTGCGGCTACCATATTGATTGCCATATAGATCTGGCCCAGCATTTCACTGGCGGTAAGGTCTCTAATACATCCGCCAATAGTTGATGCACAGAACTTACAGCCCATAGCGCAGCCTGCCTGAGATGATATGCAGATAGAGTTGCCGTGATGATACTGCATAAATACTGTCTCCAGCATCTGGCCATCTTCCATCTCAAAAAGAAACTTACGGGTTCCATCCTCTGAATCAGTCTGATGCGTCACATACTTAACATGAGTAATATCCTTATCCAGCTCATCCCTTATGGCTTTAGGAATATTGGTCATATCATCAGCAGAAGCCACATGCTTCTTGTGAAGCCATTCGTAAATCTGCTTTGCACGGAACTTTGGCCATCCCTTCTCTACACAATATTCAGTTAATTCATCAATATACATTGAATTAATATCCATAGTTAACCTCTGGGTGTACCAAGTATGCAATAATAAAAGCCATCGCTTCCATCAACTCCCTGAAGGAAGGTACGTTCATCTAAGATGCTGAAATCTGACGAATCGAGGAATGCACGTACCACATTTCCATTCTCAGCCGGATTGATAGTGCAGGTTGAGAAACATATTCTGCCATAAGGCTTCACATATTGGGAAGCATTTTTAAGTATCACAAGTCCCTGCTCTGACAGTTCTTTCATAATGTCAGCAGTCATATGATACTTGATATCATTCTTTCGACCCATAATACCAAGACCTGAACATGGAACATCAGCTATTACCACATCAAACTTTTCATCATCTGGTAGTGAAGCAAGCGTTTCATCCAATTCCGTCGCATCACTTATTTCTAAGTTTAGAGAAGTAACACCTAAACGTTCGGCATTTTCTCTTATCTTTTCTATCTTATTTTCAGAAATATCACGAGAGCATACTGTTCCGCTTACTTTATTTCCATCCTTATCAGTTCCACAGGTAAGCTCATATGCAAGAAGAGACTTACCGCCTGGAGCTGCACATATATCCAGTACTTTATCTCCAGGATTTATTCCTATATGTTCTACGGTATAGGTTGATGTTTCATCCTGTACTACAAAAAGACCATCCCTATATCCCGGAAGTCTTCTTATTGAATCGTACCCACTTATTCTCAGTGAACGCTCTGAAAGGATTCCAGCCTTTACTGTTATTCCAGCTTTTTCAAAACTATCCTTTAATTCCGCAGCAGTGGTCTTCAGAGTATTTACTCTTACTACTGTGTCATGCTCTATGTACTGATCCTCCAGGATTGCTCTGGCAACATCCTTACCATATGTCTTTACAAAGAAATCACATAGCCACTGAGGCGTTGAATATCTGGTATCCATGCGGCTCACCAGATAGCTGTCTAGTTTTCTTTCTTCCTTCGCACGAGCTACATTTCGCAAGAGGCCATTTATATATCCAGAAAGACCTTCGTAACCAAGAGACTTTGTGAGATTTACCATCTCCGATACAGCAGCATTATCTGGAACTGAATCCATATATCTTATCTGATAGATTCCCATTCTGAGAATTATCTGTGTATCAACTTTTTTCTCCTGCTTCTTTCCCTTTGTAGAGAATTTAGCAATTAAAAAATCAAGGGATATCCTGCGTTCAGTCACCCCTTCTACAAGTCGGGTGATGAATGCTCTATCCCTTTTATCCGAGAACTGCATAGTGCGAAGTGCGCTGTCTAACACATCTCCCACATATGCGTCCTCTGTCTCGATCTTCTTTAATATATCAAAACTAATCTTTCTAGTATCCATTTTACTTTACATACCAAGTTCTACTTTGTTTCCATTAAGAAATGCAACGCAGTCCATAGGCTTCTTTCCTTCTGGCTGAAGTGTCTTTATCTTAAGAGCTTTTTCTCCGCACTTAATGGCAAAGAATTTCTTAGTTACCTGACATACTTTACCTACAGCAACATCTGGATCTTCTACCTCTACTACTTCTGCTGAAACAAGCTTTATGCTCTTTCCATCAAGTGTTGTGTATGCGCAAGGCCAAGGATAAAGACCCCTTACAAGACGTTCTATCTCAACTGCTGGCTTAGTCCAGTCAATCTCTCCCATAGCTTTATCAAGCTTACCAGCGTAGCAGCTTTCTGCATCATTCTGAGGAGTACGAGTAGCAGTTCCCTCTTCTAATTCTTTGATTGTCTTAACAACTAGATCTGCACCAAGCTTTGATAATTCAACTGTGAGGGTTTCTGTATTATGTAAACCTATTTCGATATCAGCCTGTGAAATGATATCACCAGTATCCAGTCCCTTTGCCATATACATTATTGTAACGCCTGTCTTTTCGTCACCATTTATTATGCTGGCTTCGATAGGTGATGCTCCACGGTACTTTGGCAGAAGTGATGCATGGATATTGATACAGCCGAACCTTGGAATATTCAGAACATCTTCCGAAAGAATCTGACCGTATGCGGCTACCACTATAATATCTGGAGCAAGAGATTTAAGCTCCTCTACTACAGATGCTTCTCGAAGTTTTTCAGGCTGGATAACATTTAGCCCCATATCCAGTGCTGCAACTTTAACATCTGATGGCAGGAACTTCTTGCCACGGCCCTTTTGCCTGTCAGGCTGTGTGTACACGCCGACTATCTCATGACCGGCTTCATATATACTTTTAAGTGGGCGAACCGCGAAGTCCGGGGTGCCCATATAAACTACTCTCATATTAATCTTCCTCTTCGTATTCCTCATCTGGATCTATTGGCTCCACCTTGTAGAGACCATCAATTGCAAGATCCTTATAAAGAATTCCATCCAGGTGATCCAGCTCGTGACAGATTGCTCTTGCAAGAAGACCTTCACCTTCTACAGTAATCTCCTTCATATCTCTATCAAGAGCCTTGCAGACAACGTGCTCAGGTCTTGCTACATCTCCCTGAAGTCCTGGAAGACTAAGACAGCCCTCTGGTCCAATCTGCTCACCATCAGACTCTATGATCTCAGGATTAACAAGAACAAGTGGATTATCATCCATAACATCTATAACAACTATACGTCTGAGGACGCCCACCTGAGGTGCAGCAAGTCCAACACCGTTAGCCTCATACATTGTTTCAAACATGTCATCGATGAGTGTGCTGAGGCGCTCTGTCATAACCTCGACAGGCTTACAAACCTTTCTTAATACCTCATCGCCGTCCTCACGTATATTTCTGATTGCCATTATTTTTCTCCTTATATGGTTTGTTTATTTGTTAATCTGCCAACGAGAACCGTCCCCACTGGCAGGTTTAGATAATTCGCATTGGGTTGAAGTCGTACTGGATCTCTACGCTGTCTTTCTTTAACTCTAGTGCTTCAAAGATGTCATTAAATGTAATGTTAGAAATCTCAGCGACCTTGGTTAGTATATCATATTCCTTCGACTTTATATAGATGACCCGTCGGAAGATGTTATTAATTCGGTAAATATATGCTTCAGTTGGTCCAACCACGTCTAGACCACCGGTTGACATAATTTCCGCATTGGTTGCCATAATATTTGAGTCGCGATACTGCTTTATCGCGTCAGTTACCTTCTGTGACATATCTATACATAAGCCTTCATCTGCTGAACTCACACATATACCAAGCAAATGGTACATCGGCGGATAATGCAGAATCTCACGATATGATACTTCATAGTTATAGAAGGTCTCATAGTCCTGAGCCGCAGCTGTAGTGATTGCATAATGCTCTGGCTGATAGGTCTGGATAACCACATGTCCTGGCAGCTCATCTCGTCCAGCTCTTCCAGCCGACTGAGTCAGAAGGTCAAATGTCCTCTCTGCAGATTCGAAGTCTGTATCGAAGAGACTCAGATCCGCAAGTATATTTCCTACAACAGTTACCTTAGGAAAATCATGTCCTTTGACTATCATTTGAGTTCCAATTAGACAGTCAGCCTTACCCTCACGGAACTTCTTTATTATTGCGCCGTGGCTTCCCTTCTTTTGGGTAGTATCACGGTCCATTCTAAGAGTCTTTATCTTTGGGAAGAGATCACGTATAGTCTCCTCCACTGTTTCTGTACCTATGCCTAGTCCACCGATCAGCTTGGATTTACATTTGGGACATATATTTGGAACAGGTTCTGTATGTCCACAATAGTGACACATCAGAATATCAGTGCCACCTGGAACTATAGTCTTATGCTGCGATAAAGATACATCGCAGTTAGGACACTTCACTACTTCACCACAGTCTCTGCAGGAGATAAATGTCTTGTACCCGCGTCTGTTAATGAAGATCATGGCCTGCTCGCCGCGACTAAATGCAGTGGCCAGTCTGTTATAAAGCGTCTGTGAGATGATGCTACGATTTCCAGCACGAAGCTCCTCGCGCATATCTACCACTTCTACTTCAGGCAGTACTGAACCCTTTACTCGGTTTAGCAGGCTGTAAAGCTTATATTCGCCATGCTTCGCCTTATAGTAGCTCTCAATACTTGGAGTAGCTGTACCAAGAATTACTCTGGCACCTTCAAGCTCCGCCCTCTTTATTGCCACCTCACGGGCATGATACTTCGGAGTCTTCTCGCTCTTATAAGAAGTATCATGTTCCTCATCGATAATAATAAGCCCAAGATTCTGAAACGGTGCAAAAAGCGCCGATCTTGGACCGATCATTATATGAGTCTCACCATTTAAGGCTTTCATAAACTCGCGATACTTCTCACCTTTACTAAGCTGAGAATTCAGTATCGATATATTATCTTGAAAATAACTGCTGAATCTGGCAACTGTCTGATAGGTCAGGGCTATCTCCGGAACAAGGACGATAACATCCTGTCCACGGGAGAGAACCTCCTCCGCCATCTTTATGTAAACCTCTGTCTTACCACTTCCAGTCACCCCATGCAGTAAATGTGCAACGGGGTCCGTCCCCACTGCACCAAGGTCTGTCCCCTCCTGCACCATTTCCTGGCAGAAGTCATCGACGATGGCCTGCTGCTGTGGTTCCAATTCATCGATAGGCTGAAATTCAGGGATATTATCCCTTACATCTATCTCAGTCTTTCTTTCACGTACCTTTTCTTTTACAGGCATTACGGTCATCAGCGCACTGATCATGGTACAGCCGTAACGCTCCTTCATCCAGGCAGCCAGTCTAATCAGCTTACTCTCAATAGAGATGGCTGAGGTCGACACCTCCTGAATGCTCTTAATCTTGTTTATATCGTAGTTCGGCTCATCTGCGAGTCCAATCACATATCCAGTTCTGATGCGGTTGCCCTGGCCAAATGGAACTTTAACCACCGCTCCTACTGCAACCACTTCAAGGAGTTCATCCGGAATTCTATATCTAAAAGGTCTATCAACATTACTCTGTGAAATATCGATTATTATATCCGCATATTTCTGTGACATCCTCTTCCTCCAATATCTCCTTTATCAGGTCACGCTCATCCATATGGTGCTTTACACCGCGGATTTCCTGATAGTCCTCATGGCCCTTGCCAGCAAGGATAATAACATCGCCTTCCTTTGCATTCATTATTGCAAATCGGATAGCTTCTTTTCTATCAATTATATCTATATATTCTCCGCCTGCCTTCTCAACTGCAGACTTAATATCATCAAGAATATCCTGTGGTTCCTCATCTCTTGGGTTATCACTGGTTATTATTGTGAAGTCCGCATACTTGGCAGACACCTCTCCCATCTCATAACGACGTGACTTGGCTCTGTTTCCACCACATCCAAAAAGAGTAACAAGACGCTTTGGCTCATACTCACGGATTGCCTTAAGAAGAGATTCCAGAGACATGCCATTATGCGCATAATCTATCATCAGTGTAAACTTATCTGAAATCGGTATCATTTCAACGCGTCCACGAACCTTGATAAGTTCAAGTATTCTCTTAATCTCATCAAAGCCAACACCCATGCAGTCAGCCACTATAGTAGCCGCCATGGAGTTATATATACTGAAGTCACCAGGAAGCGCAACTCTGACATGACCTTCAAGTGTTCCTTCCAGATCATACTCAATACCCAGGATTCCACCATCCATATATAACTTATGTCCGTTTGCAATATAGTCAGCATCTTCACTCTTTCCATAAGTGATAGGTGCGGCTGTACTGCCCTCCATCATGTATTCAGCTTCCTTGTCATCTATATTATAGATACCCATCTTACAGAGTGAGAAAAGCTTCTTCTTACACTCCTTGTAATTTTCATAGCTGTCATGCTCATTTGGTCCTATATGATCAGGGGACATATTAGTAAAGATACCGTAGTCGAACTCTATGCCCGCTACTCTATCCAGCATAAGTCCCTGTGAAGATACCTCCATAACTACAGCCTCACAGTCATTATCAGACATATCACGAAGCTTCTTCTGAATCGTAATGGATTCAGGAGTAGTATTTATCGAAGGAGTTTTTGTCTTTCCATCATCTATCTCAATAGTACCAATAAGACCTGTCTTAATACCTGCAAGTTCAAGCATTTCCTTAACCATATAGGTTGTTGTAGTCTTACCCTTAGTACCTGTGATTCCAATAATTGTCATTTCATCCGATGGTGTGTCATAGTAGTTAGAACTCATAACACCCATGGCATATCTGATATTTTCAACCTCGATGATTGCAAGAGTGCTCTCCTCATCAAGATCACCGTTCACCAATATATCGTTCTCGAGCATATTCTCGAGAGCCTTCTCACCCTTTTCAGTAACTATAGCAGCTGCACCAGATCTTATAACATCCGGAATAAATACGGCTCCGTCAACCTTTGCTCCAGGAACTGCAAAGTAGAGACCTCCCTCTACAACCTTTCTGGAATCATTTGTTATATCTTTTATTTCAGTGTCAAGATCTCCGCAGATAACTTCGACTTCTAGATCACCAATTATATCCTTTAATAGCATATCATCCTCCCCAAAATAAATAAGCTATGTGTAATTTTCTGGAATATCAAATTCCTATAAATCAAAATATGGGGACGAAAAACGTCCCCAAAATAATCTAAGCAACTATTACTCGTCGTCACCCATAATCTTGATCTTGCCTTCGTAAAGCTCCTCAACTGCAACTGAAAGAGGTTTCTTTCCTTCAGTATCTCTTACAAGAGGCTCATCTCCTGCGATAAGCTGTCTTGCTCTCTTTGCAGTAGCAAGAACAATTGAGTAACGGCTCTGAACTACTGGCTCCTCGCCTGGCTCAACGCCTTCATTAGCAACGTCCATTAAGTCACGATATGATGGATGTATCATAATTCATTCCTCCTATAATAAGTGGCAGGGCGTACCCATTCACATTTTCGTCCACCTTATATATTAGTCATATTTATAAGAAAATGTCAACCATTACTTATTGATTTCATCAAGCTGTCTCTTAATTCCAATAAGAAACTCGGTACGATTCTCCTTCTTACAGGTCTGGCTTACTACGATGGAATTGACTGTATCAACACATTCCTCAAGGTCATCATTTATAACGATGAACTCATAGGACTCCATAGACTCAGCTTCCTCAGCAGCACGAGCGATACGCTTATTGATAACTTCCTGAGTTTCTGTACCACGATTTGTAAGTCGCGCGCGTAAAGTCTCTATATCCTTTGTACTGATAAAGATAAGGATCGCATCAGGGTACTGAGACTTGATATTCATTGCACCCTGAACCTCAATCTCGAGGATAACATTTTTACCTGCTGCTATCTCGTCCTCAACAAACTTTCTTGGTGTGCCATAATAGTTGTCTACATACTGAGCCCACTCAATAAGTCCGTTGTAATCAATAAGTGACATGAACTCATCAACTGTTTTGAAGTAGTACTCTCTGCCATCCTCTTCACCCTCACGAGGTGCACGAGTTGTAGCTGAGATTGAAAGACTGTAATCATACTTCTCACGAAGTCTCTTTATAACTGTGCCCTTTCCAGCTCCAGAAAAGCCAGAAACGACGATTAATTTTCCCTTTTTCATACTCTCTCCCTCTTTTACTCGAGATTCTGTACCTGCTCACGAACCTTTTCGATACAGGTCTTCATATTTATTCCAATATCTGTAACTGATAATGTATCCGACTTAGAAAGAGTTGTGTTAGCCTCGCGGTTCATCTCCTGAATTATGAAATCAAGACGACGTCCGATAGAATTACTCTCACTCTTTGCTGAATCAGTATCATCTGAACCAACTGATTCTGAAAGCATATCACGAACAGCTTTGATATGACTATGAAGTCTTACCAGTTCTTCATCAACTGCAACTCTATCTGCATAGATTGCAACCTCCTGAACGATACGGCTTTCATCAATATTTGTTGCCTCAAGCAGGTTACTTACCTTCTCAGTAAGTCTTGCCTGATATTCTTCAATAACCTTAGGTGCAAGCTCATCAACCTGATTTGTATAGCCTTCCAGCTCATTCATCTTTGCAATAAGATCTGCTGCAAGATTTGCACCTTCCTTAGCACGTGATGCCTTGAACTGCTTTCCAGCCTCATCGAGAACCTTCTCAATAATCTGATACTCTTCATCCTCTACAAAGTAGTTTTCTTCAATAGAGAATACATCTGGATATCTTGCTATGACAGTTGGCTTATAATCCTCTGTCAGTCCATAGTCAGTTTCCATCTGCTTAAAATGAGCCATATACTGATCAAGTACATCCTTGTTATACTTAACTACAGCACCTGTATCCTTAAGGCTGTTATATGTAATAAATACATCTACCTTACCACGTTCTACATAGAGCTTAAGTCTTTTTCTGATTTCAGGCTCAAATCTACTTATGCTGCGTGGCAGTTTTACGCTGATATCACAGTATCTGTGATTAACAGACTTCATTTCTATTACTACTCTTCTTGCTTCGTCAGAATACTCACTTCTGCCAAAGCCAGTCATACTATAAACCATATTTTCATACTTCCAATCGTTAGAATAATTACTTATCCATTATATTAAATGGTAGCAGTTTTCTCAACCACTTTTAAGGTACTAATCAGAAACCTTCTTACGCATTATCTCTATACTAATTCCCGTTCCTTCATCCACCTTTGTATCATGATCAATAACCGTGTCAGTCTCAGTCTTACGCATAAATTTATCGAAGTCACACATAAAACTGATTCCCTGCTCGATGGATTCATCATCTACATCAAGAAGCTCTATAGGTTTGTCCAGAAGTACATCAGTCAGGATCACGATTGTCTTCTTTTTGCCTCTCGTGATAGATACATTTAGCCTGTTTCTGCTATAGATAAACTCAATCTCCGAAAGTGCCTTCTCGATATTTGAGATACCATAGCTTACTACAACCGCTTCACGTTCCTGCCCCTGAAGTTTATCAACCGTGCCGATGTAAAGGCTATCTCGGTCCATTCCCAGCTCTTCTGAAATCTGGTCCTTCAATCTATTGATATGCTCATGATGAGGCGAAATGATAGCGAACGCACCTTTATGATTCGAATCACCCCAGAACTCTCCCTCAGTAAGATATGGATTAAGGTCCTTATCCACCATATGTTCCTTCAATAGTCTCGTAATTTCGGTAGCAAGTCTTATTTCCAAGGACTGCTTTTCAGCAGCTTTTCCTCCAGAAAGTTTTATAAGGATAAGTGGATACTCCGGATCCAGCACCTTTCTCATAAGGTCATCATCCAGAAGATTCTCTTTTGTCTTTATCTCATCTTCATTTATTAGAGTAAGCTTCTGGTTCTTTATCTTATCTCCTATAATCTCATCAGTATAAGCATGATATCCATTTCTATCCTTAGAAGCAGTACCTGCAAGGATATCCACATCATAGATTTTTTCTCCTGGATATCTGTCCAGAATTTCATTCATACGGAAGTTTTCTTCCAGCTGGCACAGATAATCCATATCACATCTTTCAGCAATATTGTAAAAGGTTCTGAAGATAGAACCATAAATATCCGGCGTATCTTCAGGTGCTTCATACTTTCCCTTAATGATCGGAGAAAGCTGATTCTCATCACCAACTATCATGAATCTCGTTGAACGGTTGGACCAGTCCATAGTGATAAGTGCATCGCTGGTCTTAACCTGAGACGCCTCATCAATTATTACAATATCGAATCCTGGATAGCTATATGGATGGAACCTGTCTCCTTCCATCCTGTCTCTTGTATACTGGCATGCATTACTTGTTGCACCAACAACCAGTGGTCTATCTATATCATATTCATACAGGATTCCATCCGCTTTCCGTGTCTCAAAAATTTCAAGAAGCTTCGGCAGAACTGGAACACTTGGATTCATATCAAGAAAACGTCTTCCTGTTTCTTCATTTACTCCATATGGATACCACCGTTCATACACCTTTATTCCAGGAATCGGACTCTCCTTTTTATCCTGATCATATTTATCAAGTTTTACAATCTGTGGCAGATAATCTTTTTCAAAGCAATCCTCCGAGGAAACATTTGCCTGAATCTTCTCGTCCAGCTTTTCAAGAATATTATTGATTGCAGCATGAGAATTAGCGGTAACCAAAATCGACATATTGTAGTTATAGCGTTCCTTGAAAAATCCAGCCAAGGCAATCACTGCTCTTGCAATAAAGTCAGTCTTCCCACTTCCTGGTGGGCCAAGAAGAAGCGTTACATTTTTTTCAAAAAACTGTTTAAACGCTCTTCTCTGAGAAGGTGAAAATGTCATGCCATCAACTCGGGCATACTTTTCAACACGCTCCTTATACTGTTCTAATCTTAAATCGCTGGATTTCTCCTGATAGCCGCCATAATTATCCACCATGTGACCAGACTCATCCGGATGCTGTCCCTCTGGATATAAGATCAAAGGATTTGAAATACCGCGAATTAACTTCTGAACTGTTTTATCTCCTACAATATCAGTGAAACGTTCCACTAAGTAAAGCTCAGTTCCAGGTTTATACTCAGTTCCTCCCATCCTCTGACCCTTAATGATCATTCTGCCGCCTTCATAACAAAACTCCATATTATCGAAGTACGCGGTATGAAAGAAATTCTGGTGATAACCACTTCCCTCTTCAGGGATATCAGGAATATAGAGGCTCTTCTTTTCGTTGAGCCTCGCCAGCTCATCCGCCGCAATATCATTTGTTTCCGCAACAATAGCTGCGAACCATGGATCCTGGAAGAAGGAATCTTTATTGATCACTTCATATTCGCAGTAGCAGCCATCCAGTTTTTTGGGTCTGCCACCTGGAAAACAAACCATAGATTCAGACTGGTAGGTTTCTGATATAACCCGGACCTTAAGGATCTTTCCATCCGAAGCCGCCTCACCGAGATCCCCCATTCGAACTCTCTTAGTATCATGAAAGGACAGAAGCTGCTCATACTTCTGCTCAATATAGAGCTTGGCAATGCGGTCATCCATACTCTCATTTATAGTTACCAAGGCAAATGGAGCCGCTGCCCTTTTGATTCCCGAATGACGAGAATCCTTTCCCTGAATCTCACCTATTATCCTTCTTTCGATATAGAGTCTCTTCAGAATATAGTTCGACAGTTTTTCTATACGAGTACTCTTTATCTCATCCTTTTTCTCAGGATCATCGTTCGTCTTACCATGCCAGATATCATTTATCGGTTCACTTTTAATTGCGTTCGAAAGTGGACTGGAATACTTCTTTCCCTTTTCATTGTCATACTGCTGTGAAAAGGCTTTACTGATATCTTCAAAATTGTTGGATATAAATCCAGGTATTACATATAAACGTCCAATAATACTACTAAGCACTACAAGTGGAAACTCATCACCAATATCTTCACCTTGAATAGCCGAGTCGGTGATCATTCGTTCCCCCTGAAGCCAGAAAATAATCGCAAGCAGTTTATTACGATACTCTGTATCGATCATGTCATCTAACAGTTCTGCAAAGAGTACTTCCTCCAGGTTGTAGGACTCATAATTATCCATTACATATCCCTGTACAGATAAGAACTCATTCATGCTTTGACAGAGGCAGTTATACTCATGAATTCGTTTAAATATGTCATATAAGTATTCAACAAACTCTTTAGTATTTGAATGAATCTCCTCTGGATTCTTAGCTATAAAGATTTTTTCCTCTTCGGCAAAGCCAGCTTCATTCTCGGAAAGATTAATATGATTCTTTCCCTTAACTATATTTATACTGACTCCGTAAAGATAAACCTCACCCAGACCAACATCCTTCTGGGATGTGATAATGATAGAAATATCCTGATACTTTGGCATCTCCATATTGAAAACTGGCTTTGGATAAGCAGTATTTCTGTTACCTATGGTCCTATCTCGAAGTGCACTTATCACATCTGACATATATCCAAGGCGATTTTTCAAGAAGCCTGACTCTTCCTTCAATCTGTCACTATTGTCTAGATCTGATATATATTCTTCAAACTCATCCAGTGTACGAGGAATCTCAGGATTCTTCCTGAACATCTCCTGTGTACGTGGTGTCATATATGGCATCAGTAGAACTGGTTCATGTTCCTTCGCCCACTTAGTACAGTGCTCCAGATTACCGCACCACTCACAGTTTTGAGAAAGACAATATGGAAGACATTCATCAAGTTTCGCACCGATATCTGTTCCGGTTAGCTCATCTTCAATACCTCTCATTTTTTCAATGACCTCTGGAAGCGCTGCATTAAAGTATGAATCAACAAAAGTACTTATATCACCTGTACTGAAGCTTTTAGGATCATCCGCTTTAAATGGCCAGACATAGCCTGTTGTTTCATCCACATATCCTGGAATATCATGCTCTTTAAGGATTGCTTTAAGCATGCGAATATAAACCACAATCTGAACCTTGTGATTAATCTTTGCACGTTTTGCGTGTTTCATATCAATAACGGAAAACTTTGGACAGGCTCTTTCCTCATCGTACTCAACCCTGACTAGATCAGACATGGAATCATTCCATATGATCTGAGATCTATCCACCTTGGACATGTATTCATTACAGAAAGAATCATTAATATATAGAACTGCCTGATAGATATACCCCGGCTTTGCTTCTCTAAGAAAACGTATGGTTTCATCTCTTCGATGAGCAGCCAGGGCTTCTCTATCAGCTTTACTAAGAGACATATCATCGCCAGGAACCATGGCAACATATTCACCACGTTCTTCTAGTTTACATAACACTTCTGTTTCCCAGGCTTCACCAGCCTGCTTTGCTACCATATTGAAGTCTTTATCTTCATCCCAGCCGATCATTTTTCTATCATGGTTGCTGAGACCGTCGTAGACCATATATCTATCACAGTTATGAACGAAATAATCACCAATTCTGGATGGTGATATCTTGTATCTCATGCTATTCCTCTCTTACTTCTTCTTGATACCAGAAATATCATAATAAGCCTGTAATAGTTTTTTCATCTGATCATCATTCAGATTTTTACTCCCATAAGCTATCTCAAATAACACCTCATCATCATTTCGATCCAGAACAATTGTCTGTTGCTGTGATTTATTCTTTTTTCCAACAAGATAATCTACGCTGGTTCCTAAAACCTGGGCCATCTGCGTTATCGTGGCATGAGTAGGTTTACGAGTTCCCTTCTCATACCTAACATATGAACTCTGAGGAATATTCATTCGGCGAGCTGCCTCAACTCTTGTTATACCAAGTGCTTCACGAGCCTTTTTCAAATTTTCAGGAATTAAAATTGGTTGCATACTCCCCCCAAAAAAACTAAATTAATCAAATTTTGGGCATAAGAAAAGCCGTCCTGACGTTCGACAGCGGAAGAACGGCTAATCTTATTACTTATCAACTCCGCTAACCGGGTCGGGTGATGTGCACTCACCCTACGACTGCTTTGTTAAGCACATTATATAAGAATATCAAAAAAATGTCAAAAGCATTTTTATATTTTATTTACATAGGACGTGGATTTGCGCAGGCTGTACATACATCGCCTGTATTAGTTGTTCCACAACAATCACATACCCACTGGCCACCTGCCTGCATCTGTCCAAACTGTCCTGGCATTCCCATGCCCTGCTGTGGCATTCCTTGCTGTGGCATTCCGCCCATCTGTCCTGGCATTCCCATGCCCTGCTGTGGCATACCCTGCTGTGGCATTCCACCCATCTGTCCTGGCATTCCCATGCCTTGCTGCATGCCCTGCATCTGCTGCTGTCTCTGTTGCTGCATCATCTGGCTCTGCATGTCATTTCCTGCAAGACCATCCATAGCTGCTCCTGCAACGGCGCCGATAGCCTGTCCAGCAAGACCACCGATGCCACCAGCCATAGCATTACCCATCTGGCCCATGCCGCCCTGCATTCCACCCATCTGGTTCATACCGCCCTGCATTCCCATGCCGCCTTGCATTCCACCCATCTGGCCCATGCCGCCCTGCATTCCCATGCCGCCTTGCATTCCGCCCATCTGGCCCATGCCGCCCTGCATTCCCATGCCGCCTTGCATTCCGCCCATCTGGCCCATGCCACCTTGCATTCCCATTCCCATGCCCATACGGCCACCAGAAAGAGCCTGCTGAATCTGCATACCCATCTGTTCGAAGTTATTATATGACATATCGCCTCTCTGCTTTGGACGACTTGACATAGTTGTAAGTTCGAACTTAATCTCGTCAAAATATGGTGAATTAACATTTATAGTTGTCTCAAACTCATAAGAATACTCATATCTTCTAGGATTATAAGGAACATTCTTTCCCTCTGAATCCTTTCTGAACAGCTCCTTCTTATGTTCCTGAGCCTCAGTAAATACGCTTGAAACCTGGCTGATATCAATAATATCAGGATTTGTAGATCTCCAGTCACGTGCTGATGATACTGCAAATGTTCCTGTGTTCTGATCAACATAAACCTTTGTATCGTTTCCAAGAACCATAGTTGGATTGAACGCAGCAACTCTCTGCTTGTTCTGCTCACGATACTCAAGATGCTGCTTTATCTCATCAAGAGTTGTATGTCTTCTTCCTGATAAGAATGGAGAAAGCTTAGATGCACAGTTCTTGCACATATTACCATCCTCCAGCTTACGGTTACCCATAAGGCTTATCTTCTCCCCACAGATATCACAGAATTTTGCATCAAAAAGTCCCATATTAAAAACCTCCCTATGTTATAAATACTATATATTCAGTTCTGAAAATTTCAGAACCAGATACCGTTATCATAGCAAATATCATATACCTTGTATATCATCCCTAAGGATGATATTTTATTTTTCCAAAGTATTTTGCTGAGTCCTTCTTCGCTATAAATTTATCTCTTATTTGAACGGCGCCATATCTTTCTACTCTCAGCCTCCTTGATCAGTTCATCACGAAAATCCGGATGTGCTATGGAGATAAGATCCTCAGCACGCTCCCAGGTGGACTTTCCTTCCAGATTTATAACACCAAACTCAGTAGCTATAAAATAAACCTGACTACGAGGCGAGGTAATAATGTCGCCGTTAAATTGCGGTGTAATACAAGATTTATAAGAGCCGTCTTTTTCCTTAAAACGTGAAGCCATACAGATAAATGCCTTCCCCCCGTGAGATGCCGAAGCACCTGTAAGGAAGTCCAGCTGTCCACCTGTACCACTTATATGTCTACCCGCAAAGCTTTCCGATGCCACCTGTCCATAAAGATCCACAGCAACGCATCCATTTATCGAAACCATGTTATCTATCTGTGCAATGACAAATGGCCTGTTAACGTATTCTATAGGATACGCAGCAACTCCCGGATTATCATCCAGCCACTCATACAGCTCAGTTGAACCGACTGCACATCCAAAGACGCCCTTTCCTCTATCTATTGTTTTACGTTTATTGGTAAGTTTACCCGAACGGTATAGTTCTAGATACGCATCCGTGCAAAGCTCGGTATGCATTCCAAGATCCTTGATATCGGACTCTGAAAGAAGCGCACCTACTGCATTAGGAATACTACCTATTCCAAGCTGAAGAGTTGCTCCATCCACGATATAAGGAATTATATGACTTGCTATCTTCCAGTCCAGTTCACGAGGCTGTACAGGTAGCAGATTTTTAAATGGTGCATGCTCGCCCTCAACGATATAGTCGATATCTGATATATGGATGCATTCATTTGAACCGCCGTGAATTCTTGGCATATGTTCATTAACTTCAACAATAACGATATCGGCCTTTTCACAGATTGGGCCTGCAACACCTGTATTAACTGAAAAATTAAAATAGCCGTGCTTATCCATAGGAGCCACACTAACCATTACCACATTTACATCAATAAAGAATTCGTAATATGCGGCATTGTACTGGAACACCATAGGTATGTAGTAGCAGAGTCCTCGGTCAGTAAGCTTTCTCTCGTAGGACGAACAATGCCAGCTATGATATACAAAATGCTCCTGCGAAGGATCACATTCTGCAACCTCTATAGGTCCAGGTATCAGATTACCTCGGATCTTCACTTCCTCCAGCTCATCTCTTCTCTTAGCCAGAGCAGCATCCAAAAGAACCGGCATACCAAGCGAACTGGTGTAATCAACCCAGTCCCCGCTTTTTACTACTTTTACTGCTTCTTCAGGAGTACGAAGTTTTTCCTTATACTCCCTGCTATAATCACGTAACATCTAATGTCCCCCGAAACTAATCTGTAACGCCGAGAATCTCTCGGATGAAATCCTCCTTCGGTATCGGCTTCGAAAAGTAGAAGCCCTGCTGATAATCAACCCCTAAATCCTCAAGCAGGTGTATCTGTGACTCTGTCTCCACGCCTTCTACTACTATCTTCTTTTTCATCTGTCGAATCATATTGATACTGTTAGTAAGAATTGTCATTCCCAGGTCACCCTTCTCAGCTGCCCAGAGAATACTCTTATCTATCTTAACCACATCAAAGTCCAGAGAAAAGATTGACTGAATGTTGGAATAACCTGTTCCATAATCATCCATTGCAAACTGATATCCACTGGACTTCAGTTCAGTAATAATCTCCCCAAGCTTTTTATAGTCATCAGCACCAACTGATTCTGTAATCTCAAATGTGATCATATGCTTATCAACCTTATAGCTATCAACTATCTGGTTGATGCGGTCAACAAAGCCCTTCTGCATACATTGGATCATTGATAAGTTTACATTTAATGTACGCATTCCCGCTCTTTCAGGAATACCACTTTCAATAAACTCACAAACCTTACCAAGAACCATGTTATCCACGTCATCGATAAGTCCCATCTGTTCAATTACAGGAATGAATTCATCTGGGAATATTGGACCAAGTTCCTTGTCATGAAGTCTAAGGAGAGCCTCAGCACCATAAAGTTTCTTTGTACTTAACTCATAAACTGGTTGATAGTATACCTCAAAGCCATCTTCTGCCAGGCCGCGATGGATAGCATTTTCCACCTCAGTTCTTCTGAGCAGATATCCCAGATCATCCCCTTCCAGTACCTGCTTATCCAGCTGCTTTGGAATAGGACTATCAATAAAGAAGAATACCTCTTCGACTGTTTTAAAATCATTTGGAATGTTTGCCTTGATGATCACTGGATTCAGACTGGTCTTTGTCTTACCCATGTTCCAGTTGCCCTTAAAACGTGCAAGTAAATCTTCAGTCAATTCATCAATAGAAATCATAGGCTCATAGTTTTTAAACAATTTTCTAAACTTTCGCTGATGATCCTCCGTATCCTTATCACCAAGAAGGATAATGAACTGGCTAGGATCAATGTTATAGATATAGAATCTCTGAACCTTAGTTTTCAGATATTCAGCAATATCATTTGTCAGATTATTAATATTAGTAAGACCTATACTTCTAAGACTTGTTCCTACGTCTGTGATCCTGAGACTCAGAATATTACAGCTAAGACCCAGCTTAATATTTGTTTCCAGATCAATCTCCAGACCATGACGATTATATATTGCCGTCTCCGCCATAATACGGTCATCTTCATTCTCCATAAGAAGCATTATGCCAAGAGCTCCCAGTGCCTCAGCAAAAAGCTCGCATCTAATATCCGGATAAACAAACTGAATCGCAAGACCTAAAACAACTACACCCATGAAACAAAGAATAGAGAGTCGTTTTTTAATTGTCATCGCATTCCAATACTTGGATATGCAGGCAATAGCAAGACACATATAAACCGCTGAAATAATATATACAACATATTCAGCAGGGCCTCGTTGAAATTCACCATTTTTGTGATAGAACAGGACTTCTGTTACAGGATTTGAAAGGACCAGTAATTCCATAAAAACTATAGGAATACTGAAAATGACCACCTGAAAATCTCTTCTCTTTTTTATAGCATCCGTTAAACACAGCTCATAAAAGAAGAAAACCGGTGCAATAAGAACATGAAACATGAAGTACATGATATGACATACTTCATCAATAAACATGCATGTATCTGATTTAGTGATGTATGGTTTCATAAACTCTGATACGGTCTCAGTAACAGAGTTTGCCATAATAATTCCAACCATAAGAATAAACGCCAGATTATGAGCTCTATCCGTTCTTCTCTGAATGATTGATTGCATTAAAATAGTAAATGACACAAGAAATGCCACTGCATAGAATGCGGTATGGAATTCATCAATAATCAAATGCATACACTTCCCCTTAGTGTACTAAAATAGTGTAATATTTTCCCCAACACTATCTTAGCAAATACATTATGTCAACTGCTGTAAATTCCCCAGAGATGGCGCTGCCATCATTGAATAGTTTGTATGATATATAACGTAACCTGGTCTAGCCTGTGGAGGCTTCTTCAGATTCTTACGTTCTGTATAATCAATCTCGATCTTTTGTGAGCTCTCCACTGCAGAGTTTTTATCCGACTCATCTGAACCGCTGGAATAAAATGCAGCCAGCCCAGCCGCTTCTTCGAAAACTCTATCCGGCACATCTTCTAGTCTCATATCATCTTCTTTCACCTTAACGATAACATGTGACCCAGGCATCTTTTTCGCATGGAACCAGATATCCTTTCCAGTAGCCAGTCCAAAAGTAAGCTCATCATTCTGAATATTATTCTTTCCAACAAATATATCGTAACCATCACTGGAAATAAAGTGAAGTGGCTTTCCAGCTGCCATCTTTCTAGCTCCCTTACTTGAGGTTTTTTTCTTTATAACCCCAGCCTTTTCCAGCTCCGATCTGAGCTCCGCTATATCCGTATCATTCTCCGCCAGTTCAAGACTATGTCTGGCAGAAAGAAGATAATCAAGTTCTTCTTTAGTCTGCTTTACAAACTCAGTAAGAGCCTCACAAGTACGCTTCTTCTTATTATACTTAGCAAAATACTTTTGAGAGTTTTCCTGAGCTGTAAGTGTTGTATCAAGAGGAATTGTAATCTCCTGATTATCATAATAATTTAGACAGGTAAGACTACTCTCTCCACCCTTCAGCTCATAGCCATAGGTGTTAAGCAATTCCCCATATATTCTATATTTATCTCTATCCTCAGTATCAGCCAGCTGACCAAGCTGAAGATCATATTTTCTTGACGCACGTTCTATAGCAGTCTGAAGCACCTTCTTAATGTCCGAGGCCTTAGAGCGTACATTTATCTGTTTTTCTTTTTCGCTGTAGAATCTGATCAGGATTCTGGATATGGTATCTGCGTTATCTAAATCCGAATCAGCTTCCTTAGTTTTATCTCCAAAATTTGTAATAGATAGATAATCCTTTGGACTTCCATCAACATATATAAGTTTCGGGCTATACTCTCCCGCCTTGATATTCTTAATTGTAAGACTTATAGCGTCAAAGATTTTATCTGTCTCATCTGCACTTAAATCTGCAAAGTTCTTTCTTCCATCCACACCAGCAGCATCAACAATATATTCTGCAGTTGATTTAGAAAAACCTGTAATAGAAGTAAAGATTGCCTTAGGAATCGGAACTGATTTTGATACAAGATTCTTCTCAAAAACATCTCGGTCAAATGGCATCTCTTCATCTACGGGATTAAGCTTCCCCTGTGAATCCGGAGCCTCATACTTCTGTCCTGGGAAAAGGATTCTCACACTATCCTTCTTAGAATCATTAGTAAGAGCTGCCCCCAGATCTGGCATCACACGACGCATGCAGTCCATGATCATATAATCAGCATCTGTCAGAATGATATTACTCTGACGTCCCATGATCTCGATTATCAGATGACGTTCTGTAAGATCACCCATCTCATCAAGATGCTCGAATACAAAATCAAATACTCTATCAAAACCTGGCTGACGGATATCAGTAAGTCGACCATTACCAAGATGCTTTCTCAGAAGCATACAAAAGGCAGGCGCCTGCATAGGTGCCTGTGGTAATGTGTCAGCGATATAAACGATAGGCAGCGAGTTATTCACTGACATATAAAGCTTCGTCTGACCTTTAAATCCTTTTATGGTAAATGTGACAGTGTCGCTGGAGGGCTGTTGCACCTTCACTACTCGCCCTCCAAGACACTCTGTCTTAATATCATGTATCACATTACTAATTACTATTCCGTCGTATGCCATTATCTGTCCTTATAATTCTGAATAAAGCTGTCCGTAAAGCTTAGCACTCTTATCCCAGCTGAAGTCCTGCTCCATAGCACGCTTCATCATTGACTGCCATGCAGCCTTGTCGTCGAAGAAGATGTGCTTAGAATAATTAATTGTATTAAGCAGTTCTCTAGCATCATAGTTAGCGAAGCTAAAGCCTGTTCCAGTTCCTTCAAACTCATTGTAAGGTTCAACTGTATCCTTAAGTCCGCCTGTCTCACGAACGATAGGAAGTGAACCATACTTAAGTGCCATAAGCTGTGTAAGTCCACAAGGCTCAAATCTTGATGGAACAAGTATTGAATCACAGCCTGCATAAATCTTATGTGAAAGCTCGTCACTGAAGTAGATATTTGCAGATAACTTAGCAGGATGGAAGCCCTGATAATATCTGAACATATCCTCGTAACGTCTGTCACCAGTACCAAGAACAACCAGCTGTGTTCCATCAGTCATCATATCATTCATTATGTGATCGATAAGATCAAGACCCTTCTGATCAGTAAGTCTCGAAACAATACCCATAACGTATACATTTTCGTCCTCAGGAAGACCAAGCTCCTTCTGAAGTGCCAGCTTGTTCTTAGCCTTATTCTTCTTGAAATTTCGTGTATTGTATTTACATGCAATCTTTTCATCCTTTGAAGGATTAAAGATGTCGTAATCAATTCCGTTTACGATTCCCCAGAGACTCTGCCAACGAGCCTGAAGCAGACCGTCAAGTCCCTCACCATAGTAAGGAGTCTGAATCTCGTGAGCATATGTATTAGATACTGTAGTGATCTTATCAGCATAAACAAGACCACCCTTCAGCATAGATGCATCCTTATTCATTTCCAGTTTATCTGGCGTAAAGAGATAATCAGGAAGTCCAGAGTATTCCTGGATTGTCTTGATATCCCAACGTCCCTGGAACTGCAGATTATGAATAGTCATAACTGACTTGATTCCCTGGTAAAATGGATTCGAAGCGAAAAGTGTTTTGAGATATACTGGCACAAGTCCTGACTGCCAGTCATGGCAATGAATTATGTCAGGTCTGAAGCCAATGCTTGGAAGGATTGAAAGTGCCGCCTTACAGAAATAGCAGTACTTCTCAATATCCCATTTTACATCTCCATAGATATTAAATCCATTGAAGTAGTATTCGTTGTCAATGAAGTATACAGGTACGCCTTCGTATTCCATATACATAACGCCAACATACTGCTGCTTCCAGCCAATATCCATATGGAAATGAGTGATATATTTCATGTTCTTCTTGTACTTTTCAGGAAGACACATATAGTTCGGAATGATGACGCGCACATCATATTCATTTCGGTCGAACTTCTTAGGTAATGTACCAACAACGTCTGCCAGACCACCAGTCTTGATAAATGGTACACACTCTGATGCAATATACGCTACTCTCTTCATAGACAACCCCTCCGTATTTATAGGTCCCTCGTTAATACTCAGGATAATAACTCTTTAGTAATTCTCGTTGCTCTGCTTGATTTTTATAAACTTCTTTATAAGATCCACACATCCGCTGATTCCAAGTTCAGATGTATCGAGAGACAGATCATAGTTCTTAATATCTGTCCACTCACATCCTGTATACTTGAGATAATAATCAGCCTTACGTTCATCGACCTTAGCAAGATAGTTTCTCAGCTCTGCCTCTGGCATATAATGTCTGGACTGAGCTCTCTTTAACTTAAAACCTATCGGAGCATGAACAAAAACATTAACTGCGTATGGATTATCCTTCAGGATATAGTTGGCACATCTACCAACAATAACGCAGGATTCACGACGCGCCAGTTCAGTAATGATCTCAGACTGATAATCATATATGTTTCTAATATATGCAAGATCATCATCCGGAATCTTTGAAGTAAGAACATCGTCAATATTTGGTGTTGGAAGTGGATCAGAATATATTTCCTTAGCTACATCAAAGAGCGATGTATCCTTGATCAGATCGTCATTTGCCACATTGCCAGACTCCATATTCTCATTCTTGGATACAAGTCTCAGCATCTCACTGTTATAACAATTTACCCCAAGTTCCTCAGCAAGACGATTAGCTATCTTCTGTCCACCTGAGCAGTATTCTCTAGCTATTGTAACCACGAATTTTTCCATACGCGCCACCCCCTTACTTCGTAATCGTTACTTATTCCACGTTAGTGTAAACGCTTTCTACGTCGTCATCTGCATCCAGAAGATCAAGGATCTTATCAAGATTCTTCTGAACATCAGGATCTGTTACAGATACATAGTTCTGAGGAATCATTGTAACCTCAGCTGAAGCCATAGCAATTCCTTCCTTGTCAAATGCATCTCTAACAGCTGAAAAATCTGCAGGAGAAGTAATGATCTCATATGAATCTTCTTCCTCAGAGAAATCCTCAGCTCCAGCATCAAGTGCGAACATCATAAGCTCGTCCGCATCCATTTCAACTTCTTCTTTATCAATAATTATCTGACCCTTCTCGTCAAACATGTAAGATACACAACCTGTAACACCGATTGATCCGCCGCCCTTTGTAAATGCACTTCTTACATTACCAGCAGTTCTGTTGTTGTTATCTGTAAGACACTTTACGATGATAGCGATTCCGCCTGGGCCATAACCCTCATATGTGTTGTATGAGAAGTTAACGTTCTCAAGATCACCAGCTGCCTTCTTGATACCACGCTCGATAGTATCATTTGGCATGTTGTTAGCCTTTGCCTTTGCTATAACGTCGCGAAGCTTAGAGTTGTTCTCTGGGTTAGGGCCACCCTCCTTAACTGCTACAGCGATCTCACGACCAATGACTGTGAATGCCTTACCCTTAGCGGCATCGTTCTTTTCCTTCTTAGCTCTAATGTTTGCAAATTTTGAATGTCCTGACATTTATTTTTCCTCTTCTTTCTGATTATTATTCTTCGTAATTTTGACTGATTTAATGAGTTTGTCCTCTATCTCCAGAGACTCAAAAGAGAATCCTCCATAATCAATCTTGATATTTCCTTCATCCTTAGGAAATCCGCCCAGCTTATAAAGGAGAAATCCGTTAAGTGTTTCAATATCTGTATCTGGAAACTCCAGCCCCTCAATCTCATCCTCCAGATCATGAAGCTTGATCATTCCATCAACAACATATCCATCGCCGATGGCAGCCTCACGAACCTCTTCAACTTCAGAATCATGCTCATCCCAGATATTACCAACTATCTCCTCAAGCACATCCTCCAGAGTAACAAGTCCATCTGTCTGACCATATTCATCAAGAACGATGGCCATGTGCTTTTTCTCTTTCTGCATCTTCTTAAGCAGCTTCAGTGTATCAAATGCTGGATGAATAAAAAGTGCTTCCTCCACCAGTTCACTGACCACAGTATCTGGCTGATGGATGTACTGCTTAGTCATATCTTTCAAATGAAGTATACCAACTATATTATCTATATCTTCTTCATAAACAGGATATCTGGAATATCCACTCTCCAGGCATTCCTCAATGATATCCTTAACCTTCGCGTCAAAACTAACCGCATAGATTTTACTGCGGTTAGTCATAATCTCGCGAACTTCCATATCATCGAGATCAAGGATGTTGGATATCATTTCCACCTCATCCTCCTGAATGAATCCGGACTTCTGTCCTTCCTCAACCATAGAGAGAATCTCTTCCTCGACCTGTTCTTCGTCTCTCTTTTTAAACATAAAACTCCTATATAAAACGTGATACTACATTATACCACAAATCCCGTGAAATTAACACATTCAAGTTACGATTAATCAATCAGATAATTCTTTGTGCCAACCTCTTTTCCGCCCTTAAAATAGACTCTCTCAACACGGCGTGAAACGTTACATACTGCTTCATAATTAAAGCTGTTGGCTGGCTCTGCTATCTCCTCAACGGAAATGCTATTCTCCCCCTGAGTTCCGAAGAGAACAACCTCATCCCCAACCTTAACCTTTTCAAACTCAAACTTGCCTTCATCTATATCAGTTACATCAACCATTATCTGGTCCATACAAACACGTCCAATGATCGGTGCATACTCTCCGTGAATAAGCACACGCCCCTTATTCGAAAGAGCTCTTGAGTAACCATCCGCATAGCCAATAGATACTGTAGCTACTCTCGTATCTTTTTCAGTCACATAAGACCATCCATAGCCTATGCCCCTTCCAGCAGGAAGAGTCTTAACATGAATAACCTTTGACTTAAGTGACATTGCTGGTTTTAATATAACAGATTTATCTACCTCTTCTGAAGGATAAAGTCCATAGATTACAATACCCAGACGAAGCATATCAAAGCCAGCAGAGTGAATCTCCATAGAACCTGCGCTGTTATCTATATGTCTGATAGCAAATGTGGCGCCTCGCTGTTCCATTTCCGAAACAAACCATGAGAACTTATCATACTGAGTCTTTGCGTCACTCTTATTCTCATAATCAGCCTTTGCATAATGAGTGAATATACCTTCTACATCAAGTCCATCCATCTCATATATCTTCATTGCCGCTGCAACACCTTCATCGTCGCATTGGAAACCTATACGGCTCATTCCTGAATCAACCTTGATATGAACCTTAGCTTTCTTTCCATCCTTGACGGCAAGCCTTGACAGAGCATCAGCCTCATTTACATCGTATATCGCAAGAGTCACATCGTACTTTAATGCATATATAAAATCTGACTCATCTGTATATCCAAGAATCAGTATAGGTGTCTCTACACCTGCATTTCTCAGTTCTACAGCCTCATCCATAGTTGCCACAGCATAGTAATCAGCTATGTCGCTGAATTCCTTTGCAAGCTGAACTGATCCATGTCCATAGGCATCCGCCTTAATGACCAGACAAACCTTTCTGTCTGAAGGGTTAAGTGCCTTCACTGTTTCTATATTGTATCTTATCGCATCTAAATCAATATCTGCTTCAACTCTTCTGAAAACCATCTTTCCTCACCTGATTTCTTTTGGTTTTTTTTTCGCATGTAACTTTTCTATTATACCACAAAAAGAGGCGTTTTCACGCCTCTTTTATATTATTCTTGACAAAGCTTCTCACGAATTATATATTATTTCAAAAGAGGCGGTTTTTTGTCGGGTGTCACCTCATTTATTTGAGCCTCCCGGGTTACGCGCTTCTTTTTTTATGTTTATTATGTCGTAAAAATACAACTTACCATCCACCTTTTGCATTACCGAAGCCTCCGCCGCCGGGGCCGCCACCCATCATCTGATTAGAGATGGTATTGGTTTCTGTTCCATTTTCTATGATAGTTCCTCCGTTATACTGAGCAGTTCCGTCATAATCGAATGTCGACTGTCCACTTACATCGATAGTTCCTCCATTTACATATATATTGCCGTTGGAGTCGATTCCATCTGTATCTCCCGCTCCCATAGTTACCTTGAGAGTTCCATCATTCATTTCAAAAGTTGGTGTGTACTCACTTGACTTGGATGCAGCATTGATTCCGTCATCCGATGCATTTATTGTTATATCTCCGTCATTAATCTGAATGTATGTTCCTTCTATACACTCTGCACCTGTTAGGTTCATATTGCTACTATCTATTTGAACTATAGTTGTAGCGTGTATTGCATCATCAGATGCTGTGATGTTAAATGTACCGCCACAGATATATATGTATCCAACTGAATCATCCTCATCATTTTCTGCGTGTAGGCCGTCATTACAGGATGCAATATTTATTGTTCCATCTGCTACTTCTATAGCATCATGTGCTTCGAAAGCGCTTCCTGTGCAGGATACATTTATTGTACTTCCTGTTATCTTAAAGGTATCTTTACTGGTTACTGCATTATCTGAAGATGATATATTTAATGTTCCGACTCCATTTATTACAAGATCGTCCTTTGAGAAGATTACTGCATCTAGATTCGTCGTCTCTTCTTTCGAGGCTATAGATGAAGCTGCAGTTTCAAATGCATCAGTAACTTCAAGGGTATTATCTGAATCCGTGGTGGTTACGAATACTTTATCAGCACTCTTTACATAGATAGCTGGCCTTGATTCATTTGAGATAGTTGCTGAATCTAGTACGATCTGTACCTTGTCTTCATCTCCTGCTTCCACATATATAGTTACTTCACTCACCTGTCCAGATATAATGTACACTCCTTCTGATGTTATAGTTATATCTTCGCCGTCACTGAGGGTGTACTTCTCAGCAGAAGTAAGATCCGCAGTTTGTTCTAAATCTCTATCCGTGAACATATCCGTTGCATCAATCATTCCATCAGATGTTACATTTGCTGTAGTTAGTAGTGAATTGCTACTATCTTCATCTCCTTCTTCACTACTTTCCTCACTACTTTCTTCACTACTTGATTTCTTCGAAAATGCTTCTTCCAGTTCGTCTTCTGTCGATTCAGCAGATACTTCATTCATGCTTAAATCTTTCGAGCTATCTATATTGCCACAGGCTGCAAATGCACTCACCATCATAAGAGATACTAATATCATACTTACCTTTTTTCTCATAGCATTATCCTCCTGATTTGATATATCTATAAACTATCTAAGTTATCAATTCGTCTACCAAGACTGATATCGAGATTTCCATTTCTTGTTCTTAGTTCATCCAGGAAGGTTTTTGAAGATATATCTGTCTTCATTACAACGCTTAGCGTTAGCTTATATAGACTACCCATGTTGCAGGTCTTCACCTCATCGTAGGAGTAGCTAGATAAGTATTTATCAAATATGTCTTCAAACTTTCCTTCGTAATCTAGATTCTCTGGAACTGTAATCTTAAGTGTTCGATGGGTTTCTGTTTCATTTCCGAACTTAGTGAGATTAAGTATCAGATTGATTACCGAGATTAGAATAGAGAAAAGGATTGCTATTCCTATATATCCCATACCTGTTGCAAGTCCAACTGCCATAGCTAGAAAGATACTGGTTATCTCCTGGCCTCTTCCTGGTGCAGATCTGAAGCGGACCAGACTGAATGCTCCCGCTACTGCGACTCCTGCGCCTATATTTCCATTTACCAGAATTATCACGAGCTGCACTATAGCTGGAAGTAATACAAGTGTTACCATGAAGCTCTTCGAGCACCTATTCTTTATAGAATATGTCACCGCTATCACAAGTCCGCATATTAGAGAAGTTAATGTTGCTGCTGCAAACTGTGTTCCCGTAAATGTTCCATTTTGTATGATTGATGAAAATATATTATTAAGCATAAGCTCTCACTCCCTTCTTTGATGTAATGCTTCTTTCTTCTATCGTGCCCACGTGCAATCTGCTTCTTAGCATAGCCTCATAGCCTCTTCCGTACTTGGAAAATGAAGCTGGAAAGATTCCAAGTTCACTAAGCTTTTCTGTAAGTTCGTACGACATGGAATCCTTCACCTTGATTTCCATCATGTATTCTCCCTCTTTTAGGATTGGAATCCCGATAGATTTATATCTAAGATCCAGCGACTCAGTATCCCATTCTATCTTGGTATCAAAGGTTACTCTGAACTCTGGATCATATATTCCAGCCATCGCGATACGGTCATAGCTGATTCTCATTGCTGGTCTTAGGTCCTCATACATATTTATAAAACCTGCAATCTCTCTGGATATCTGCGAATCATCCAGCGGTTTCCCCGCCCTTACAAGATAGTCATATGCATCCTTGTATCTCCCTGATACTCTTCTTTTATATACTATTCCGTCGTACTTCTTTTTGATTTCTATAAAGGAGTTCGTGTCATCCGTCGTCGCTCCATAAGTTCTGAGTCGAAGCTTTTCTTTATAGATTGGTTTCTCCAGCGACGTTCGTATCAGCTTATAGTCTGGTGTATCAAAATAAATGTTATTGATCCTCGTCTTTCCATAAGAATCCACCTTGGCAAATCCCTGGAGGAAAGAATAGAGGCTACCAAACTGATTGCTAGTGAGGAGGTACTTTATCTCAGTTCTTTTAAAGTTTTCTATATATCCACTCATAATCTTTCCTCCATTTCCTTTCTTTTAGCTTTCCTTAATGCTTCTTTACTACTTTTCTTTGAACGTATGATAATAGGCGAAACTTAAATGAATATTAAAAAAAGAGGAAAACCTAAAAAAGTTTTCCTCTTTATATCTTAATTAACCTATTCAGAATATTTTACTCAGTATATTCTTTATACTTTGTCACGAGCTCTGAATCTGTGATCATAGTGATGCGGCCTTCATCATATTCCGACATTACCCAGTCGTAAATCTTATGGATTAGCGGATCATTTTTAGGAAGCTCAGATTCACCATGACGCTTTCTATATTCATTTACCCAGAATCCAATTCCGGCTACACCAGATGTATTAGTGATGGATACTTTTGGTGGGCGATTCAGAAGTACACCCGTATCGAATATGTTATAGATTTCCGGATCCTTCATCATACCGTCAGCATGTATTCCAGCTCTTGTCAGATTGAAGTTGCTTCCAACAAATGGAGTCATAGGTGGTATGTCGTAATTTGTCTCGTTCTGGATATATTCAGCAATCTCAGTGATGACCTGAGTATTCATTCCATTTAATGTACCACGAAGTGAAGCATATTCGAAGACCATAGCCTCGAGAGGTACATTTCCTGTTCTCTCTCCGATTCCAAGAAGAGAACAGTTAACTGCACTTGCGCCATACATCCATGCAGTGGTTGCGTTTACGACTCCCTTATAGAAATCATTATGACCGTGCCACTCTATCATTTCCGAAGGAACATCTGCATAGTGCTGAAGTCCGTAGATTATACCCGACACACTTCTTGGAAGCGCGGCTCCAGGATAAGGAACACCGTAGCCCATGGTGTCGCAGGCACGTATTTTAACAGGAACTCCACTTTCTTTTGAAAGCTTCATAAGCTCATTTGCAAATGGAACTACAAAGCCATAGAAGTCTGCACGTGTTATATCTTCGAAATGACATCTAGGGCGAAGTCCTGCTTCGATACATTCCTTAACGATTCCAAGATATTTATCAAGTGCCTGCTGACGAGTAAGTCCCATCTTGTGGAAGATATGATAGTCAGAACAGCTAACTAAGATTCCAGTTTCCTTAATGCCTATGGACTTAACAAGTTCAAAGTCCTTCTTTGAAGCTCTTATCCAAGTTGTTATCTCAGGAAACTCATATCCAAGCTCAAGACATTTTTCCAGAGCCTTTCTATCCTTCTCGGAATAAACGAAGAACTCTGTCTGTCTGATCATTCCGTTAGGGCCGCCCAGCTTATGAAGCAGCTCATAGATATGAACCATTTGCTCCGTAGTATATGGAGCTCTGGACTGCTGTCCATCACGGAAGGTAGTATCAGTAATGAAGATATCCTCTGGCATATTTTCAGGCACGCGTCTATAGTTAAATGCTATCTTAGGTGTTTCTGTATAAGGAAACATCTCTCTGAAAAGCTCTGGCTCTCCTACGTCCTGTAGCTGGTAAATGTACGGATCCTGCTCCAGCTTATAGGTTTTCGCGCTAAGTACTATATCCTTCATCACTTTACTCCTTCATTAATTCTAAAAATATATGTACAAGTTTTAACAGATATTGTATTATGTGTAAAGTGAATAAATATGATAATAATAATTCGATTTTTCGATAATAAGGAGTAATAGATGGATATTGATACTCTCAGAACCTTTGTTACACTGGCAGATACAAAAAGCTTTACAAAGACAGCAAATCAGCTTTTTGTTGCTCAGTCAACCGTTACAAACAGAATAAACGAACTAGAAAAAGAGCTGAAGCTTAGTCTATTCAGCCGAACCAACAGAAGCGTTAAGCTTACTATAGAAGGTGAAAGATTTAAGATCTATGCCCAGAAGGTTCTGGACCTTACTGAGAATACACTGGCTGATATGACAACTGAGCACAGGTTTGAGAATCATATCAGAATAGGCAGCGCAGATTCTATATATGAAGGTCATCTGGCTCCAGAAATACAAAAGTACCGAGATAGGCACCCAGAGAATTCTCTGAAGATCACTATCGGTCTTTCGAATCATCTATTAGAGCAGCTTCAAGAGGATCTGCTGGATGCTGCATTTGTCTATATCCCACTTAAGAAATCCTCCTTCCATTCTGAACTCTATAAGCAGGATAAACTGGTTCTGGTTACAGATATCAATAACAAAAAATATCGCAAGGGAATAACTCAGCAGCAGCTGATTGAAGAGAATTATCTGATGTGTAACTTTGCCCTTCAGGATGTAGGCCAATATATCAGAAAGCTCTTTCCAAGATTTCATCAGTTTGAGCTTGAGATTGATGACTGTATGAAAATAGTGCCATACCTCCTGGGTAAGGATAATTACACCTTCCTCCCAAAAGATATGGCAGATACTTACATAAAAGAAAAGAAGCTGAGGGAAATCCCTCTTATTGATTTTGATACACCGATAATTAATAGTTATATAATCTATAAAGATTCCATGTCCGACATAATATCGGAGTTGATCAAGCATCAGCGGACTGGTTTACATAATTCAAAATGATCATTTAAACTCAACGCTAAATGTGGTCGTCCCTTCTTCTCTATTAGAAAAAGCTCTTATGGAGCCACCATGATTTAACACGATCCTCTTTGCTATGGCAAGGCCAAGTCCGTAGCGATTATCACTTCTGCTGCGAGACTTATCTGCCCGGTAGAATCTTTCAAAGATTCTTTCTTCATCGCCTTCAGCTATAGGTTCACCTGAATTAGTGATCTTAAGCTTTATACAAGCATTCGACTTATAGAGGCTGACCTTTATAGTTGAATCTTTATCACTATGCTTTATAGCATTATCAAGCAGAGTTGATACCAGTTTTTCTATCTCCTCTTTGCTGCATTTAAGAGTAATATTCTCTTCGATATCAGTATCTATAAGAACTCCTTCTTCAAATGCAACTCCCTCAAAAACAAGTGCGGTCTTCTCTACTATCTTCGAAAGATTTTCATCTTTATATGAATCGATTGAAACTCCTTCTTCAAGCTTTGAAAGATCCAGCAGACTTGCTATAAGATGATTCATTCTATTAGATTCATACTTGATATTATCAATATATTTCCCGCTTGTTTCATCACCAGATAACTCATCCGATGATGCCATGATAACAGCAAGTGGAGTTTTTAGTTCATGTGAGGCATCTGCAATAAACTCCCTCTGTTTTTCAAACGCCTCTCTTGCAGGTTTTGTTATCCAGCCGGTAACTAACCTTGAAATAAAGATAAGCAGAATCTCTATCACAGCAAAGATCACCAGAGTCTCAATCAGCAGCTTTCTTAGTTTCTTAGCTGTAGCAGCATCATTTACTATAACTATAGAATTATTCCTTTTATAGTTAAATGAATACTTCCCAAGGAAAAGATTTTCGATCACAACTGTATCCTTATCATATTCCTGAAGAATCTTCTCAGCCGCAGACGTAGCATCGAAATCCGAATTGTTATTACCGAGACTGAAGACTCTGGACACCGTTCCACTAGGAGAAACCTCCACAGTATAGACTTCATAATCCATGATCATCATGTTTTCAAAATCTTCAAAGTCCATCTCTGGAACATCGTCTGGAATATCTCCAGGCATTTCGGTATTGTCCCAAAAACCATTATCACCAGGCTCAAATCCCGACGGTTTATCTCCCTGGAAACCTATTCCGCGGTTATCTATAATATCGAGATTACGCTTAGTATTTTCATATTCCCTGCGATAACTCACCACATTTATGATGGCGAGACTTATAGCAAGAAATAAACTAAGCATTCCGAAAACCGTCAGAAAGACTTTTCTGTTAAGCTCCTTCATCCACTATCTCCATTCTGTATCCCATATTACGAATAGACTTAATAGTTACATTTGATTCTATAGCCTTAAGCTTTTTACGGACAAATGATATATACGCTTCCAGGTTATTTGAAAGAGCATCACTTTCCATGCCCCAGACTCTGTCATATATCATTTCCTTTGATAGAACCTGACTATGATTCATCATAAAGTATTCAATGAGCTGAAACTCCTTATTATTGATTTTTATGCTTTCTCCAGTGGTCTTATTGATCACTGACGGAGTTTTATAATCAAGTAGCACATCCCCAAACTCAAGTTCTGCCTTTGCTACCGCAGTAACCCTGAGGTGTGCATTTATTCGAGCAACCAGTTCATCAATATGAAATGGTTTCGGAACATAATCATTTGCTCCCTCGCCAAATCCACGAAGCTTATCCTCCAGTTCGCCCTTTGCTGTCAGCATTATAACCTTGGAGGTTATACCTTCAGACCGGATTTCCTTAAGTATTTCCAGACCATCCTTCTTAGGCAGCATTATATCAAGAAGTATAAGATCATAGATACCAGTGAGCGCATTATATAGACCATCCTCTCCATCGTAACTTACATCCACAGTATATCGCTCTTTTTTAAGTCTCTCTGCCACAAGATCCGCCAGAGATTTCTCATCTTCTACTAACAGTATTCTCATATTATGTAAACCCCAATAATCTATACCATTTAAATGGTATTACTTAAATACACATGGAATCGCATCCAGTATATCACGAGCCAGCATAGATCGTTCACCCACTCTTTCTCTTGCTATGTCGCCTGCTCTTCCATGAAGATTCACTGCCATACATACAGTATCAGCTACGTTCCCCTCTCTCTTCTGCGCAACAAGTCCTGCTATCATTCCTGCAAGAACATCCCCGGATCCACCCTTAGACATCCCAGAATTACCTGTTGTATTTACGTATAGTTCGCAGTCTCTTGCATAACCTTCAAATCCTGGTTCATCGTCCAACGTAGTCTTATACGCCACAAGAGTTCTTGCATCTTTCAAAACTGTAATTATCCCCTCAGTATAAGAAAGATTATATGCCTGATCCTTTTTACAGTCCTTCAGAAAATCCATATCTGATTTATAACCTAAACCACTGAGCATAAAGTCATAGGATTTCTTGTCATATCTCGATCTTATGATCCTCAACATCTCCATCATGTGAGGTGTGATGATCACATTTCCGATTCCAACCTTTGAAGTAAAAGAACTAAACTTAATATCATTATCTGCGCTAGAAATAATATTAAGAGCATCTGCATCCAAAACCAGCTTCTTCTTCTCGTTTACAGTCTCTGACAGCACTTTTAGCAGCTGAACCGATATGTTACCAGTTCCAAGTCCCGGACCTGCCAGGATTACATCAGCCCATTCTATAGACGCTTTATAATCACTTAAAAAATCTTTACCAAGTTTCTTCCCAGAATCATAAGTAAGCATCATTGCTTCAGGAAGCTTGTCACAAAGAGTGTCTCTATTTCTTATATCAGTAACAACCTTAACAAGTCCAGCACCTACTCTATAGACAGCCTCAGCAGCCATATAAACAGCACCATAAACCTCCCTGGAGCCCGCCACTATAAGCACCTTTCCATAGGTACCTTTATTGGAATCATCCCTTCTCTTTGGAAGCAGATTCTTTATCTCCGACTCATCATATTCATAACTGATATATAGCCCTACACCCTCTTTTTCAAGTATAGATGCCATTTCCTTCGATGTATCCGGAACATATAATCCTATACTTTCACATCTTATATCACCAGCATACTCCCGGCCTTCATTTATCAGCATACCATATTTAATATATTCAAATGTAATCGTCGCATCGCATCTTACTGCAGCCCCAAGTATATGACCTGTATCTGCACTTATTCCACTTGGAATATCTACTGCAACTACAAGAGGTCGATCCGTGATTTCCTTTTCTGTCGTACATGCATTAATCGCTTCTACAACTTCTCTCTGGATCCCAGTCACATCTCTTGTAAGGCCGACACCAAAGATACCGTCTATAACCACATTAAACTCAGCTATATCCTCCAGCTTCTCACGAAGATCAAGAAACGTAACTCCTCGCTCTTTAGCCTTATCAACCTCAGTAATATATGACTCAGTCTTTCTACTGATACCACCTATCTCATAGATATAGGTATCATAACCTCTTTCTTTTAGCATCCATGCGGCAGCAACAGCATCTCCGCCATTGTTTCCACTTTCAACTATAGATAGTATTTTATAAGAACTAAAGTCCCTTTCCTCACCCTTAACTCTTTCAGTTAGTAGTGATTCAATACTATCTGCCAGTTTTTCAGCAGCTTTCTCCATTAAAATAATCCCAGGAATCCCTAAAGACTCCTGGGTATATTTATCAATTATCTGTGTCTGTTTTCCTGTAAGATAATATCTCATTATAACTTACCTAATGCGTATATCTTATTAATATCGCCTGCTATTACATCATATGTCCAATACTTACAGCTTCTTTCATAAGAACCTGGATCATTTACCATGAATCCATTCTCATTATATCCATAGATAACAATGAAGTGTCCTGATCCTGAGTGTGTGAAGTTACCATAGTGAACACTAAGTACTAACATCTCTCCATTATCAAGATGTGACTTCATCTCAGCCTCATTTACCGATACCTCATTGCAGTAAAGACCAAAGTCTGAACATCCAACAGTAAAGAGGGCATGTGATGTACCTACACCTGTAACATAGTAATTTTTACTCATACTATAGGTAGCTACCAGCGGAGGCGATGCATTGGTAATATTAGTAAGTGAAGTAATGACCATAGCAAAGCATGTAGGTCCACATGCTGATGACTTCATGGTACCAGTACCATAAGGGTAGGTAGCCCATCTTGAGTCATACTGAAGAAGTAATGGATGCGCAGCACTCAACTCCGCATCTGTTAATGTAAGAACCCACTCACCATTAGTCTGAACAGTATTCATACTGCAAGTAACATTAATACCATTATAGTTAATGGAATTCTGGCTGGCCCATGCTTCCTTCTCAGCCTGAGCAATAATCGCCTCATCATCAGCAGAAAGCCCAACATCAACTATCTCTGGCGCATCATCTTCAGCATTACCGATCATATCGTCGTACTCTTCATCACCAACTGTGGGTTCCTGAATCTGCTGAGCATTCTGCTCAACAAACTCTCGAGTGGACTGAGACTTCTGATACTCTGCCAGAAGCATCTGTTCAATCTGCTCTTCCTTCGAAAGAGTAGCCTCTTCAGATGCCATTTGCTCCTTAGCCTTTTCATTGTTCTTACTTTCAACGAAAAGGGATAAGACGACAACAATTATCATCACTATCGGCATTAATACAAATATTAATAATTTCTTCTTTTTTTCGTTCATTAACCTTTTCCCTGCTTAGTCGTGAAGCTTACGCTTATCAACTATACGGACAGCCTTGCCTTCACTTCTAACAATAGATTTTGGTGGAAGCAGATGCATCTTAGGTCTGATTCCAAGCATCTGTACCATAGCACCTGTAAGTGCCTTACGAGCATTCTCAAGATCTGAATCCTCGCGCATAGCCTTGAACTGCTCCTCAGAGAGCTCAACATTAATATCAAATGTATCCTCGTTTCCTATACGATCAACCATGATCTGGTAGTTAGGTGTGTAACCACACTTAAGAAGAACAGTTTCAATCTGTGATGGGAATACATTAACACCACGAATGATCATCATGTCATCAGAACGTCCCTTTGGCTTACACATCTTGATATGTGTACGTCCACAAGCACACTGCTCTCTCTTAAGAACTACAAGGTCACGAGTTCTGTATCTAAGGAGTGGGAATGCTTCCTTATCAAGGGATGTGAATACAAGCTCACCCTCAGTACCCTCTGGTAGAACCTCTCCAGTTTCAGGATCAATAACCTCTGCATAGAAGTGATCCTCATTGATATGCATACCTGTCTGTGCCTCACATTCAAATGAAACTCCAGGTCCACTAATCTCTGTAAGTCCGTATATATCATATGCCTTAATTCCAAGAGCCTGCTCGATATTCTGTCTCATCTCTTCTGTCCATGGCTCTGCGCCAAAGATACCAGCCTTAAGGTTGATATCATCTGCTGTCATACCCATCTCATGAAGCTTCTCACCAATATATGCTGCATATGAAGGAGTACAGCAAAGAATAGTTGAATTAAGGTCCTTCATAAACTGAATCTGTCTCTCTGTATTTCCAGATGACATAGGAATTGTAAGACATCCAACCTTGTGAGAACCATCATGAAGTCCTGCACCACCTGTGAAAAGTCCATAGCCGTAAGCTACCTGAACAACATCCTTCTTTGAACCACCTGCGGCTACAATAGCTCTTGCGCAGCATTCAGCCCAGAGGTCGATATCATTTTGAGTATAAAAAGCTACTACTCTTCTTCCTGTTGTTCCACTTGTAGAGTGAATACGAACACAGTCCTTAACAGGTCTGCAGAGAAGGCCATATGGATATGCCTCTCTAAGGTCATTTTTTGTAAGGAATGGAAGCTTTGCTATATCCTCCATTGACTTTATATCGTCAGGAGAAACTCCCTTCTCATCCATAAGATTACGGTAGTATTCGTTATTCTCATAAACATACTTTACCTGTTTTAAAAACTTTTCTTCCTGAAGAGCCTTGAGCTGCTCCACAGGCATAGTTTCTATTTCCTCTTGAAAATACATCTTTTTTGCCATTCTAAAAACCTCCTCTGGCATCATTTTATTATTCAGGTAACCCCGATATTATAATCTTATAACTTGTCCGCCTTAACCCCATCAATTACCACATCATCAATATGCTTAATATGATCTGGGAAACGGTCTTTCTCAGGTGGAAATTGCATATAATCTCCATAATAGTTTCTAAGTGACTTATCATAATCCCCAGGAACAAAAAGCTTTTTATCTCTTACAGGAAGCTCAGTTCTGGTTTTATACCATTCTCTCCTATAAACACTGCTGGACAAAAATGTAGCCGCAGCATTTGTAAGCAGATAGTACTCACAATTTGACTTATTATTATATCTCCTGGAAACCTTTTCATATCTCTTATATAAAGTCTTAAGACTGAAAAGACATCCAATACGACTGATCATAAACATACCAAAACGTACTACAGGATTAGATGGTGCATCAAACTTACGCTTATATCTCTTACTCATAGCAAGAACATACAGAAGATCAAGCTCAGCTATCTGAATCTTTCCCTTTAATCCACCAGGATGTTTATCCATTACAAAAAGATCAATAAAAAGATGCTGACAATTATTATGATCATAAAACTTTGCTTCTTTATCGTTCTTCTTCAGCCAGACATTATCATTCATTATACGGCTTGTATAATCCCAGAAATATCCATCTTCAGCTTTTGGAACATGCAGTCTATATGGCTTCAGCTCATCAGCAAGCTTAAGAAACTTCTCAAAATCTTTTCTCTTAAAATATATATCAATATCATCGTCCCAAGGAATAAAATCCTTATGACGTACTGCACCAATAAGTGTTCCTGCTTCAAGGAAATATGTAATATTATTCTTGCGGCAAACTTCATCAAGTTTACATAACATTTCAAACTCTTTATCATGAATTCTGTCGACTATTCGTTGTTCTTTTTCTGTCATTTGTTTTTTCCTCTCCAAAAAATGAGCAACCACCCTGTAGTATACCACCAAATATCAATAGTTGCATCTTTTTTGTTTTATTAGTCTAGTAAGTGTTTTAAGCAAAAATAGAACATAGCAACACTTCGAGATGTTTTCTGCGAAGCGTTGCTATGTACTTTAATATACGAGACCATGTCTCATCAAAAGATATATCATACGATATTAGCTAATTTTCTTTGCTTCCTTCTTTACCTGAAGCTTACGCTCAGAAAGATCAAGCTCATCCTCATTTATCTCAGTCTCTTCAAAGAAATCTGCAGGTTCTTCCTGATTATCGATATACTTACGAGCATCCTTTATGAAACTTGCAATGATAAGGATGATAACCATACCAACTGGGAATGCTGCAATGATTGAAACTGACTGAATGTTATTCATGCTACTCTCACTGAAGATCAGCGCGATCGGAAGAAGGATCAGGAGCATAGCCCAGAACAGCTTCATCTTCTTAGAAGCCATCTCATCACCTCTCATATTCTTATATGAGTATGAAGAAGCAACAAGTGTGATTGAGTCAAATGATGTAGCGTAAAATGCTATCATTGAAAGTATAAGTAATACAAGTACAACCTGATAACATGGAAGAGTCTTGATAATCTCAATGATTACTGCATAGAGATCATATCCATTAGCCTCATACATACCAATTGCATCGAACTGACCGCTTACCTGAAGTCCAAGTCCGTAGTTACCAAGAACGATAAATGAAATAAGTGTTGAAGCAAGACCAAATGCATATGTTCCAAGGATAACCTGCTTAACTGTACGTCCTCTTGAGATGTTACCCATGAAGAATGGAGCAGCTACGCACCATACCAACCAGTAAGCCCAGTAATACATTGTCCAGTTCTGAGCAAATCCATTCTCTCTAAGTGCATCTGTGTAAGTAGAAAGAACTGGGAAGTTCTGAACAACAAGACCAAGTGATGAGAAACCATTCTCAAGGATATATACAGCCTTACCACTGAACACAAGTACGAAGATAAGGATTAATCCAAAAAGAACCATACATATCTTAGAAAGATTATTAACACCCTTCATACCGATCATAACTGATGTTGTATATGTTGCGCAGGTAACAAGAAGAATTGCGATTGTAACCCACTTTGTATAAGGAATACCGAAAAGTGTTGTAAGTGCACTACCAAGAAGTGGTGTAGCTACAGAGAATGTAGTTGCTGTACCAGCGATAAGTGCTACGATAGCAAGAATATCAATGATCTTACCAAGAACACCATCTGTGTGCTTTCCAAGTATTGGACGACAAGCCTCACTGTACTTCTGCTTCTTACTACCACGAACATGGATCATGAAACCGAAGCAAGCTGCAAGTACTGCATAGAATGACCAAACGATTGGTCCCCAGTGATATAAAGGAATTGCATTTGCCCAATCCTCTATACGACCCATCTCTGCTACTCTAGGCTCTTCTGCATAGTAGATCCATTCACAGAATGAATAGAACAGGATATCAGCTGCAAGACCACAGCAGAATACCATAGCGCCCCATGCGAAGAATCCATACTTAGGCTTTTCATCTTTACCACCAAGTCTGACCTTACCAAGATCAGAGAAAGAGATGTAAAGTGACACAAGGAAGATTCCAAGTGCTACTACCAGGTAATAAAGACCAAGCTCTGTACCAAGGAAGTTTCTGATAGCTGAAAGCACATTTGTTGACTCATCAGGTAAAATTACAAATGTTGCACAAAGAGCTACAAGAACTACAAGTGGTGCAATTGTTGTTACTGGATCAAGTCGACGACCACCAGTAACTGCCTTAACTATGTCCTTTTCCTTTTTTTCAGAGTTTTTCTTGTTTGAGTTTTCCTTACTCATTTCTTTTCCCTCTTTTCTTTTAACTTCTTTATTGAATGAGTCATTTGGCGAGAGAGCCATTTTGACTCATTATTGGGTTGATTTAGGAATATAGTTTACGTAGCTTGGATCTCTTTCGCATAGCTCCTCATAGCAGTCTATCTCAACTACGTCACTTCTCTTCATCTCTCTAAAACCAAGACTAAATTTATCAAAATGCTGGAACATTACTACGTCATCCCAGTAGAGCCGTCTGTTTTCAGCCTGTTCGAATTCGTACTCAAGATACTTCCTTAGTTTTGCAGCATCCTCAGCTGTCCAGCGAGATATACCAAGAAGTATCCATCCCTTCTTACCGCCTGTACGGCTGCAGCTCTTTACTGTACCTTCTTCATCAACCTGCATAAGCCACTCAACTGTATCTTCGTCTGTCCATATGCTGTTATAGCCAGTACGATCAAACTCAGGTTTTAATATGTCTGGATTGCTGATCACAAGATCACCATCAAGTATCATCAGGTCACCTTCCAGCGCTTCCCTTGCAACATATAATGAAGAAATATTGTTATAATCGTTATAGTAGTTATTATGTATAAAATGGATCTCTGGATATTTTTCCTTAAGAACGTCGAACTGTTCGCTCTTATATCCTGTAACGATATAGATATCATTAATTCCATTTGTCTTCAGTGCTTCGATGCTTGTTTCGATCATCCTTACACCGTTAACTTTTACTAATGGCTTTGGTGTATCTAGAGTTACTGGATTTAATCTTTCACCCTTACCAGCAGCCATGATTAAAGCACGTTTTACTGTATGCATGTTTTTCTTCCTGTCTTTATTTATTCCCTGTCATAAATACTTAGTACTAAATCACTACTTAGTACGTTCAATGAATAGCTTGTAGAAATCCTTGGCATATCTGTACTGTCTAAGTGAATATTCACCAAAATCTACTCCAAGGCCTCTCTTATATTCACACCAGTTGCTCCACAGAAGTCCACACATTGAAACATATGCATAAATTCTTGTACGTATATCTTCGTCTGTCTTCTTTCCAGCAACTGCGAAATATGTATCTATCAGATTATCGATCTGGTCTTTCTCATAAAGCGAATAGATTGAGAACATCGCCAGGTCCACATATCTATCCTGCATTCCTGCATACTCCCAGTCGATAAGCTGTATGCTAGTTTTTCCATTCTTCTCGACAATCATGAAGTTATCTGGAACTGCATCAATATGAGCAAGTGTAATCTCCAACTTCTGCTTATCAATATAGTCGCGAAGTGAAAGTACATTTTTCTTTGTATCCTCGTAATCGCGGTATACTGAGGAAGCTCCGTTCCAAAGTGACTCATAATATTCTATATGAGCAAATATATCGAATAGATGAGAAACCTTAAGTCCCATATCATGGAAATCTCTCAGCTTCTTCATACATATATCCAGATCCTTCTGATCTGTTGGATCACAGTTACGTGAGTTATCAATAAACTTAGTTATCTTGTATCCATTATTAGGATTCAGATAAACATTATCATCACAGATTCCCTTACCTTCGATTGCGGCGTAAACATCCGCCTCCATAAATCTATCGATAAGCTGTTCTGTACCCTCACCTGGGGTTCTCATAATATATTTATCATCGCCACAGCTGAAGAGGAACGATCTATTAGTCATACCTTTCTTCAGTACTGTTATATTCTTTATATCTGAAAGCTTTACTCCCAGTTCTTTTGCAGCAACGCTTATTGCATCATTTTCAAGGTTTCTGCTGTCTGAATCCAGCTCACGGAGCTGCTCATAGGTATTTATCTCTGTAGTCTTTGTATGGGATACAACCTTTGCATTAAGGAACATTCTGTCTTTCCTAAATGCTGCATCCTCCCAGAAGCATTCATCATTAAGAGGATTTGCATCCATCTCAAGTATTTTCTCACGAAGCAGATCAGCCTCACCATTACATACATAAGCGATACCGATCATTCTATTGCCTATCTTGTCCAGATCGTCACGTTTGCTCTCTTCAACTACACGAACAAGCTCAGCCTTACGATTAACTCTTATCCAGCTATCCTCATCAAGAATGTCGCTGACCATATACCAGGAATAAGCTTCTTCCTTGCTAAATGGATTCTCTTCGCTCCATATATCCGAAGGAACTATATATGTCTTATCAAGTCTGTCAGCTGCCATAGCCAGACTGTGAAGATTGTTCTTCGACGCATAATCGTTGTTATATACCATTTTGATATCGTACTTATCAACCAGATAGTCATAAGCTTCCATCATGAAACCAACGATCATTGTAATATCTGTAACACCAACTTCATGAAGCTGCTCTATGGTTCTCTCTACAATAGGAACTCCATCTACTGTGAGAAGACCCTTTGGAGTCTCTGTGTTGATCGGAACCATTCTCATACCGTAACCAGCTGCGAGGATTATTGCACTCTTAGGACTGTAATCTTTTATGTAGTTCTTTGCTTTCTTAGTAAGCTTCATAGAAGCATCCAGCATTTTCTCCTCAGTCAGCTCTGAGATTGACTTATTTACAGAGCCTATGGAATATCCTGACTGGTCCATAAGTGTACGCTGGTTGGTATATCCATATTTAGATAATGTAAGTAGTATGTCTTTATCAATTATTGATAATTTCATGTTGTCTCTCCAAAATTCAAGTTACGCGACTTTGTTCACAATAGGAAAACCGTTCTTGTTCACGAAATATTAATTTTCTGCAATACAAGAACGGATTATACTCTCACATTTTGTTCATGTCAACCCTGTTTTTGCAAAATCGTGAAATTCATGAAATAAAATCTCCATCTGCCAAATCTACCTTGAAATATAATCGATAATTTATTATAGTATAAGTACGTGATTGGAACTAATTACTACTAAAAAAAATAAAGGGGGTTTCAGAATATGGGAAACGCAGAAAACATCTTATTTAAGGATGGAGAATGGACTATCGAACTTCGTCCACGTAACAATTTCCACGAGGGTGAGCCAACTGTGAAGGTTTGGGTTTTAAGAGAAGCTCAAGAGGTCGCTCAATATACCGATAAGTTCCGTGGATATGGTGCTTACAAAGATAACGAAGAGCTTCTTCCAGCAGATATAACTTCTAAAGCTAAAAGCGTATGGAACAAGCTTAAAGAGACTCCATTTAGTCAGGAATTAGTTGCAGAGATTCGAGATGAATTATCAAAATAAACGTATTGGGAAACGTACGAACATTTGATTCGTACATAGTAGAATAAAACGTCTGGAAGGATATCCTTTCAGACGTTTTATTTTATTCAATATTCTGTTTCATAAGTAATTCACCAGTTCCTATAGCTATAGCAAATATAGCCATAAAATCTATCTCCCAGATGGCGCCATAGCTAAGCATCCATACTCCCAGTATCAGGATTATCAAGATAAATAATCTTGTAACAAATCGAGATAATATATCAATCTTTTGCCGAACAGCCTGAGTTCCACCCGTTCCCCAGTTATTAAGAGCCATTGGAATAATAAGCTTCACCAGATAAGCTCCAAGAAGGAAAACAAGACCTATTAGCACTGATCTGGTACAAAGGAAGATAGTATACATTACTACTATCACTGAGTAACCAACAAAATGGACTTTCTTGCTTGGATTCTTTATAAGCGCATCTAGTCCTCTTGACACAGCCCGAAGAACAACAGCAAGTAATGCTACAAGTCCCACCAGTGCATAATATAGTGGACTAAACTTTTCAGCTACAATATCACATAGAATTAGTACTGCTACCATTACAGATGAAGCACCGGCCAGAAGTCTTACTATCTCCGCAATGTAAATTCTTATACCAGAATCAGATATTTCCACTTGCGTTTCCTCTTCGAAATCATCTTCTTCCGAATCTTCTTCTGAATCAGCATCTAAATCTTCTTCGGTACGCTCATCTTTATTAATGCCATTTGATTTTTTAGAATACTCTTCTGTCCAGTTTTCAATTATCAGTTCTTCTGTTTCATGTGTTACTTCTTCAAGGATAATATCGTCATCGTCGTCGTTAGCTTCATTATCTTCAACTTTAGAATTTTCGCTTTCAACGTTGTGAGTTTCAGTATCTTCATCTGAATCATCATCCAGCATATATGGATCGTCTTCTGCTAAAGCGTCTCCCGTACGAATATATATATCCTTTTCATAAAGTACAGAGAAAAATACTACAAGGAGAAGAACAGCCAGTGTCACCGATACTGTCTCAGTCGCATACATTTCCAAAGTAATAAGGGAAATGAAGGTACCGAGAACAAATGCTGCAACATCCAGGATAATAGGCGAGAATCCGCTTTTACCTCTTTTACGTCCAAGTACCAGCCATCTATCAAGCAGGTATCTGATTACGATCATAACAAGTATTATGGCCGCATCTCCCAGAACCCCTCCTTTCGAAGAGTTATAGAGAAGTGCATTAGCTACCAGATCACCAGCTTCATATCCTATAACAGCCTGAACAATTATTGACAGGCACATTATGATATATTCGATATTCATCAACTATCTATACCCTCCCAACTCTAACCATCTTATCAATAGAAGTCTTATAAATCAAGAAACTTCACAAAAAACTTCTTTGTTTATATAGTAGCCATGTGATACAATAAGAGTCTAAGGTTAAATACTATGTGATACTATTATACTATTTGAGGGGAACACTATGGAGAATACAATTATCAAGAAGAATTTTACCTTTAATTCTTCGGATGAGAAAACTACAATTCATGCCGTCAAATGGATTCCTCAGGGATCGCCTAAAGCAATCCTCCAGATAATCCATGGCATGGTTGAATATATTGAGCGGTACGATGACTTCGCAAGATTCATGGCTTCTAATGGATATCTGGTTGTTGGTCATGATCATCTTGGACATGGTCAGTCCATTCGAAGCATTGAAGACTGGGGATATGTATCAGAAGATTGTCCTGCAAGACATCTTATAAGAGATATACATAGACTTCGCACAAACATACAGAAGGAATATCCTGATCTTCCTTACTATATAGCAGGTCACAGCATGGGATCTTATCTCCTTCGCAGATACCTTACACATAAGGGTGCTGGTCTTAAGGGTGCTATCATCATTGGAACCGGTCAGGAAAGTGATATGGTTGTAAGAAGTGGTCTTATGCTCGTCCGTGCTACCGCTAAGGCAAAGGGCTGGAGATATAGAAGCGAGAAGATTCAGAATCTTACATACAGTAATGCATATAAGCAGTATGATCTGACAAGAACAGATTATGAAAACAGCTGGGTATGCAGTGATCCAGAAGTAATGAAGGCTTACTACAATGATCCAAAATGTAGTTTCCTCTTTACAACCAGTGGATTTGAGGCACTCCTCAGCACAGTACTTTTTGATAATCAAAAACGTAATATAGATATGATTCCTAAGGCACTGCCAATACTCCTTACTTCAGGAGAAGGCGATCCAGTAGGTAATCTTGGAAAAGGCGTTAAAGAAGTTTATCAGCGCTATGTAAAAGCAGGTATTACAGATGTTGAATGTAAGCTCTACCCTGACATGCGTCATGAGATTCTTAACGAGCCTGGCAAGCAGGAAGTTTACGACGATATCCTTGATTGGATAGAACGCCATGCATAAAAACTTAGAAGCATAAAAAAAATCACCTTTACAGGTGATTTTTTTTATATCAATTACTCTGTAGTGCTTGAGTTGCTCTCCTTACGGATTACATCATGTGCTCCACCTTCTACAATACTTGTAGCTGATACAAGAGTAAGCTTTGCTTTATCCTGAAACTCTTTGATTGTAAGTGCTCCACAGTTACACATTGTTGACTTAACCTTGCTAAGAGATCTATCAACGTTATCCTTAAGTGGTCCAGCATATGGTACATAAGAATCAACACCCTCTTCGAAGTGAAGCTTCTTGTCACCACCAAGGTCATATCTCTGCCAGTTACGAGCACGGTTACTACCCTCGCCCCAGTACTCCTTAACATAGTTTCCGTTAACGAGAAGCTTCTCTGTTGGGCTCTCATCAAATCTAGCAAAGTAACGTCCAAGCATTACGAAATCAGCACCCATAGCAAGTGCAAGTGTGATATGGTGATCATATACGATACCACCATCTGAACATACAGGAATATATACTCCTGTCTCCTTGAAGTACTCGTCACGAGCCTGGCATACCTCGATAAGAGCTGTAGCCTGTCCACGACCAATACCCTTTGTCTCTCTTGTGATACAGATTGAACCACCACCGATACCAACCTTGATAAAGTCAGCACCACAATCTGCAAGGAATCTAAATCCTTCTCTATCTACAACATTTCCGGCACCAACCTTTACAGTATCGCCGTAGTTATCTCTGATCCACTTAAGTGTAATCTCCTGCCATGCAGAAAATCCTTCAGAAGAATCGATACAGAGAACATCAGCACCAGCCTCAATAAGAGCAGGAACTCTTTCAGCGAAGTCTCTTGTATTAATACCAGCACCTACAATATATCTCTTCTGAGCATCTGTGAGCTCATTAGGATTATTCTTATGATCATTGTAATCCTTACGGAATACGAAAGATACAAGTCTTCCCTCATCATCAATAATAGGAAGTGAATTAAGCTTATTATCCCAAATGATATCGTTAGCCTCAGATATTGTGCAGCCATCCTTTGCATAGATAAGCTTCTCAAGTGGAGTCATAAACTCCTTAACCTTAAGATCCTTCTCCATACGTGTAACACGATAGTCACGGCTTGAAACAATACCTACAAGCTTACCTTCAGCTGTTCCATCCTCTGTTACAGCTACAGTTGAATGACCCTTCTTCTCCTTAAGAGCAAGAATATCAGCAAGTGTAGCTTCAGGGCTAACATTTGAATCACTCTTTACAAAGCCAGCCTTATATCCTTTAACTTTGGCAACCATAGCAGCCTCATCTTCAATTGACTGAGAACCATAGATAAATGAAACTCCACCGGATTTTGCTAACGCAATCGCAAGTCTGTCACCAGATACTGACTGCATGATAGCAGATACCATAGGTATAGTCATTTCTATTGCAGGTTTCTCACCATCTTTATACTTAACAAGTGGAGTCTTAAGACTTACATTATCTGGAATGCACTCGCTTGAAGAGTAGCCCGGAATAAGTAAGTATTCGTTAAATGTGTGTGATGGTTCATTGATATAAGTTGCCATGATTTCCTCCTTTTCTTTTACACAAAATTTCTTTTAATCAAAATGTTATTGTTCGAGATTATACTCTTAATTTTACATACTGGCAAGAAGAAATTTTTAACAAAAATATATAAATAATTGTTTTAATTTTCTATTTGCCTTTTTTCAAATTATAAGTTAGTCGAACATAGTCAGAAATAAGTTAATAAGAATGATGATCACAACTATTCCAAACACAATTCCACCGGAATTATTCTTCTTAGGATTAACTCCCTGATTCATTCTGGTCTTATGATTTGCGCCATAGTAACTCTGACCATTATTTGCTCGAAAATCCTGAATCTTATTCTCAATATCCGCCACATTAGATATAGCATTTGTCTTTGCAGCATTTATTGCTGAAACAGAACCACCTACAACATTTGAAGTTTGATAATTGGTTGGAGCTGATTTATAGGCGGTTTGAGGTACTGAATCCATATCCGTATTAACCGTAGCTTTACTAGCTGAATTAAGCACCTGCTTTTCAGAAACGGAACCCTGGTTATATACAACACCGTGAATACCTCGGTTTAATCCACCTTCATCAGCATGAACATGGAAATCACCCAGCATATCCTTTTCTACTGCAGAATAATGACCGTGGCCTCTTCGATAAACTCTACCACACTTTGGACAGAGTCCCATATACATATCATAATCAAAACTCTTATGACAACATTTACATATAACCTTCATTTTATCCTCCCTGGTACAATCACATAATCCACCAAAAAGCTATATAGGCAATATATTAGCACAAACTCATATATCATAAAAGCCGCAAAAAGGGCGAATAAAGAGAATCTATTTCTTTAATAGGATATATTAGCCTTATTTACAAAAAAAGGCCAGCAGCTTTAAAAGCTGCCGGCCAAATATATCATATTGTGATTACTCAACGATAGATACAACAGAACCTGAACCAACTGTTCTACCACCCTCACGGATAGCGAAACGAAGTCCCTGCTCCATAGCTACTGGATGAATAAGCTCGATTGACATCTCAACGTTATCACCAGGCATGCACATCTCTGTACCAGCTGGAAGGTTGCAAACACCAGTAACGTCTGTTGTTCTGAAATAGAACTGTGGACGATAGTTGTTGAAGAATGGAGTATGACGTCCACCCTCGTCCTTTGTAAGAACGTAAACCTGAGCTGTAAACTTCTTGTGGCATGTTACTGTACCTGGCTTAGCAAGTACCTGTCCCTTCTCAACCTGATCTCTGTTGATACCACGAAGAAGAGCACCGATGTTATCACCAGCCTGAGCCTCATCAAGAAGCTTACGGAACATCTCAATACCAGTAACAACTGTGTTGAGCTTCTCGTCCTTGATACCAAGGATCTCAAGTGGATCGTTAAGGTGAAGTGTACCTCTCTCTACTCTACCTGTTGCAACAGTACCACGACCTGTGATTGTGAATACGTCCTCAACTGGCATAAGGAATGGCTTATCTGTATCACGCTCTGGAGTTGGGATATAAGAATCAACTGTATCCATGAGCTCCATGATCTTGTCGCCCCAAGCCGCATCGCCTTCAAGAGCCTTAAGAGCTGAACCCTTGATGATTGGGCATCCCTCGAAACCATACTCTTCAAGAGCTTCTGTAACTTCCATCTCAACGAGCTCGATAAGCTCATCATCATCAACCATATCACACTTGTTAAGGAATACGATGATGTATGGAACGTTAACCTGACGAGCAAGAAGGATATGCTCTCTTGTCTGAGCCATAACACCGTCAGTAGCTGCAACAACGAGGATAGCACCATCCATCTGAGCAGCACCAGTGATCATGTTCTTAACGTAGTCAGCATGTCCTGGACAGTCAACGTGTGCATAGTGTCTCTGTGTTGTCTCATACTCAACGTGTGCTGTAGAAATAGTGATACCACGCTCTCTCTCTTCTGGAGCCTTATCAATATTTGCAAAATCAACTGCTGCGTTTCCGTCTACTCTCTCAGAAAGTACCTTTGTGATAGCAGCTGTAAGAGTTGTCTTACCGTGGTCTACGTGACCGATTGTACCAATGTTAACATGTGGTTTGTTTCTTTCAAACTTAGCCTTTGCCATTTCAAAATCCTCCTAAATGATTTTACTTTTTTAACCTTAAACGGCATATTTGTATTCGTGACCGGGACCGGATTCGCCCCGACCACAGCACTAAAATTGATTTTACTAAATACTTAGTAAATTTTCAAGTATATTTATAGGTTAATTCAGAAAATTAAGCCTTCTGTGAAAGGACTTTCTCCTGAACGCTCTTTGGACACTGCTCATATCTATCAAAGAACATTGAGTAGTTTCCACGTCCCTGTGTTCTAGAACGAAGGTCAGTTGAATAACCGAACATTTCTGCAAGTGGTACATAAGCCTTAACAAGCTTACCATTACCAACATCCTCCATACCCTCAACACGACCACGTCTTGAGTTAAGATCACCGATAACATCACCCATGTAATCAGCAGGCATTGTTACCTCAACCTTCATAACAGGCTCAAGAAGTACAGGATTACCCTTCTTCATAGCATCCTTAAATGCCATAGAACCAGCAATGTGGAATGCCATCTCAGATGAATCGACTTCATGATATGAACCATCATATACTTCAGCCTCAACACCGAGTACAGGATATCCACCAAGGATACCAGCCTGAGCAGCTTCCTCAATACCTTCACCGATAGATGGGATATATTCCTTAGGAATGTTACCACCAACTACAGTTGAAGAGAACTTGAACTGCTCATCACCATTAGGATCCATAGGTGTAAACTTAACCTTACAATGTCCGTACTGTCCACGACCACCGGACTGCTTAACATACTTAGAATCAACATCAACAGGTGTTGTAAATGTCTCCTTGTAAGAAACCTGAGGAGCACCTACGTTAGCCTCTACCTTAAACTCACGAAGAAGTCTGTCTACGATGATCTCAAGGTGAAGCTCGCCCATTCCGGCGATGATTGTCTGACCTGTCTCAGTATTTGTATGAGTCTTGAATGTTGGGTCCTCTTCAGCAAGCTTCTGAAGTGCATCAACAAGCTTATCCTGACCATCCTTTGTCTTAGGCTCGATAGCGAGCTCGATAACAGGATCTGGGAACTCCATAGACTCAAGAATAACAGGATGCTGCTCGTCGCAGATTGTATCACCTGTTGTAGTATTCTTAAGACCAACTACTGCAGCGATATCTCCAGAATAAACCTTCTCGATATCCTGACGGTTGTTAGCGTGCATCTGAACGATACGTCCAACACGCTCCTTCTTATTCTTTGTTGCGTTAAGTACATAAGAACCCTTAGCAAGTGTTCCTGAATATACTCTGATGAATGCAAGCTTACCAACGAATGGGTCAGCAGCAATCTTAAATGCAAGAGCTGAGAAAGGCTCATCATCTGAAGCCTTCTTTGTAAGCTCGTTACCCTGAAGATCTGTTCCGTTAATCTCTGGGATATCAACTGGTGAAGGCATGAACTCGATAACAGCATCGATCATCTTCTGGATACCCTTGTTCTGATGTGCAGAACCACAACATACAGGAACCACTCTTTCCTTCTCGCCAGCAGGATCTGTAATTGGTGCACATGTAGCAGCACGAAGTGCAGCCTTCATCTCATCAATTGAAGGTGTCTCACCCTCTAGGTAAGCCATCATCAGATCATCATCAAGCTCACAGCATGTCTCAACGAGCTCTGTGTGCCATTTGTCAGCGATTTCCTTATAATCATCTGGAATATCAACGATTGAGATATCCTCGCCCTTATCATCATTATAGATGTAAGCCTTCATCTCAAAGAGGTCGATGATTCCCTCGAAATAATCTTCCTTACCAATAGGAATGTTAATAACTACAGGCTTCTTGCCAAGACGCTCCCTGATCTCATCTACAGTATTGTAGAAGTTTGCACCAAGGATATCCATCTTGTTAACGAAAGCCATACGTGGTACGTGGTATGTATCTGCCTGACGCCATACGTTCTCTGACTGAGGCTCAACACCACCCTTAGCATCAAATACACCAACTGCACCGTCAAGTACACGCAGTGAACGCTCAACCTCAACTGTAAAGTCAACGTGTCCAGGAGTATCAATGATATTGATACGATGCTCAAGAGCACCTGGCTTTGGCTTACAGTTTTCCTGAACTGTCCAGTGGCATGTAGTAGCTGCAGATGTAATAGTGATACCTCTCTCCTGCTCCTGCTCCATCCAGTCCATGGTAGCAGTACCTTCGTAGGTCTCACCAATCTTGTAGTTAACGCCTGTATAATAAAGAATTCTCTCTGTAAGAGTAGTCTTACCAGCATCGATGTGAGCCATGATACCGATATTTCTTGTTCTCTCTAATGGATATTCTCTTCCAGCCAAGACTGTTTCCTCCTTTAATAAATCTCGCATATTTTTCAATATGCATAACAAAAGTTTCTATGATTAGAAACGGTAATGAGCAAATGCCTTGTTAGCCTCTGCCATTCTGTGCATTTCTTCCTTACGCTTTACAGCTGCACCTGTGTTGTTAGATGCATCTATAAGCTCAAGAGCAAGTCTTTCCTTCATTGTCTTCTCAGTTCTCTTACGTGAGAAAAATGTAATCCAACGAAGTCCAAGAGCCTGTCTTCTGTCAGGTCTAACTTCAATAGGTACCTGATAAGTAGCACCGCCGATACGTCTAGCCTTAACCTCGAGCTGTGGCATAACATTGTTCATAGCTGCCTCAAAGACCTCGATTGGGTCCTTGCCTGTCTGCTCTTTGATCTGGTCAAAAGCACCGTATACAATCTTCTCAGCTACACCCTTCTTACCATCTAACATAATGTTATTGATAAGACGAGTAACAACCTTGTTATTGTAAATTGGATCAGCAAGTACATCTCTTTTTGCTATATGTCCTTTACGTGGCACGGTTCTTCCCTCCTTAATAATATAATTAATTCTTCGGTACTCACGATATTTCAGTTACCGATCTAGTAACACATCATAGTTACTAACATCTAGTAACTCTTTACGTGTTTTCGTGCGGTTATTACTTGGCAAAGGATAACATACATATAAGTATATAACTAATATGATGAAAACAATGCCTATCTAAAAACCAGCACTAGTTTGTTTAGCTTAGATACTTAGTAGTTTATTACTACTTATTTAGCATCCTTAGGACGCTTAGCACCGTACTTAGAACGTGCCTGACGTCTCTTAGCAACTCCAGCAGTATCAAGTGTACCACGGATAATGTGATATCTTGTACCTGGAAGGTCCTTTACTCTTCCACCACGAACGAGAACAACGCTGTGCTCCTGAAGGTTATGACCTTCACCTGGAATATAGCTTGTTACTTCCATTCCGTTAGAAAGACGTACTCTGGCTATCTTACGCATAGCTGAGTTAGGCTTCTTAGGGGTTGCTGTCTTAACAGCTGTACAAACGCCTCTCTTCTGTGGAGAGCTTGCGTTAGTTGGCTTCTTCTTCAGTGAGTTAAAGCTTCTCTGAAGAGCAGGAGCAGTTGACTTCTTTACTGCAGCCTGTCTACCCTTTCTTACTAACTGGTTAAATGTTGGCATTCTGTTTTCACCTCCTTACATTTTTATTAAATCTCTCTGTTATTCTTAAAAGCATAACAAAGGGCGTGCCTTTTCAGCGCACGCCCAATTATTATACATATTATATGTAGTTGTGTCAACGATTATTTATTGATATAAATAATATATCGAATAACATTTATTCCTCATCAGAAGCATCTGTATCATCGATAATAATATCATCTGCAGCTTTAAGTATTTCATCAGATACAAGCATTGTCTCTGTATCCTCTTCATCAGCATCAATATCTCTGATGAAATCAGTATCCAGTTTAACCTGTCTGTATCTCTTCATACCTGTACCAGCAGGAATCAGCTTACCGATAAGTACGTTCTCCTTAAGACCGATAAGTGGGTCGATCTTACCCTTGATAGCTGCACCAGTAAGAACCTTTGTTGTCTCCTGGAATGAAGCAGCTGAAAGGAATGAGTTAGTAGCAAGAGATGCCTTTGTAATACCAAGAAGTATACGTGATGATACGATTGGTCTCATCTCTTCTGTTACGAAGATTTCATTCATCTCTTCAACTTCAAGTACGTCTGCAAGAGTTCCTGGTAAGTACTCAGAATCACCAGACTCCTCGATACGTGTCTTCTTAAGCATCTGACGAACGATTATCTCGATGTGCTTATCATTGATCTCAACACCCTGAAGTGAGTAAACCTTCTGAACTTCACGAAGGATGTAGTTCTGAACTGCCTCAACACCCTTGATCTTAAGAATATCATGAGGGTTAAGTGGTCCTTCTGTAAGCTCATCACCGGCTTCTATATCCTGACCATCAACAACCTTGAGCTGTGAGCCAAATGGAATAAGATATGTCTTTGTTTCACCTGTCTCTTCATTCTTAACTACTGCTTCTCTCTTACGTGAGTTCTCAGTAGTTCTAAGCTCAACCTTACCGCCAATATCAGAGATAATAGCAAGACCCTTAGGCTTACGAGCCTCAAAGATTTCCTCTACTCTAGGAAGACCCTGTGTGATATCACCACCGGCAACACCACCTGAGTGGAAGGTTCTCATTGTAAGCTGTGTACCAGGCTCACCGATTGACTGAGCTGCTATGATACCAACAGCCTCACCAACCTGTACAGGCTGTCCAGTAGCAAGGTTCATACCGTAACACTTAGCACAGATACCAAGATGACTCTTACATGTAAGAACCGATCTGATCTTCAGCTTAGCATTATGTCTTACCTCACCAGTCTCTGGATTAGTAAATGGCTCTTTTGTATCATTCTGAACACCATACTTAATGATTCTCTCTGCTCTTGCAGGAGTGATCATATGGTTGATCTTTACAATCATTTCACCGTTAGCATCGAATACGCTCTCAGCTGCATATCTACCTCTGATACGATCTTCGAAGCTCTCAGTAACTCTCTCGCCCTCAACAAACTCAGATACATAGATACCTGGCTTTGAATCCTTCTGATCAGGACAGCAGTCTGTATCTCTGATAATGATATCCTGTGATACATCAACAAGACGTCTTGTCAGGTAACCAGAATCGGCTGTACGAAGAGCTGTATCAGACAGACCCTTACGAGCACCGTGAGCAGAGATGAAGTACTCCAGTACGTCAAGACCTTCACGGAAGTTTGATTTGATAGGGAGCTCGATTGTCTCACCTCGTGTATTAGCCATCAGTCCACGCATACCTGCCAGCTGCTTGATCTGCTGATCAGAACCACGGGCACCTGAGTCGGCCATCATATAAATGTTATTGTACTTATCAAGTCCATCAAGAAGTGACTTTGTAAGACGCTTATCTGCATCTTCCCAAACACTGATAACTGCCTGCTTACGCTCTCTCTCTGTGAGGAATCCCATTTCATACTGGAAGTTAACCTCATCAACAGTCTCCTGAGCTCCATCAAGAAGTTCTTTCTTATCAGCAGGGATAGTCATATCTGCGATAGAAACTGAGATACCACTAAGTGTTGAATACTTGTATCCAAGAGCCTTAACTTCATCAAGAACCTCAGCTGTCTTTGTAGCACCATGAATATTGATACACTTGTTGAGCATCTTCTTCAGATCGCCCTTCTTAACCAGCTTATTGATTTCAGGCTCATTTACCATATTCTCATCACTTCTATCTACGAAACCAAGATCCTGTGGAATGATCTCGTTGAAGATAAGTCTACCAAGTGTAGTACCAACGAAGTTTGTAACCTCTTTACCATCTGTTGTAGTACCTGTCTTCTTAACGTAAATCTTCTGCTGAAGGATGATATCTTTATTATCAAATGCAAGAAGCGCACGACTAAGGCTTGAGAAATGACGTCCAAGCATATCTTCTACTGTAGAAACAATGTTCTTATAGAATGTTGCAGCCGGAATTCCTTCCTTCTTGTCGCCCTTTGTCTTCTTCTTAATTACTGTAACTCTGATCTTGTCAAAGGCCTGAACCTTACCTTCTTCTGCATCCTTCTTGATTGCAGCAAGGTTAGCGTCCTCATCCTCTACAAGATATTCCTTAACGATTTCAGACTCTTCGTAAGGAACTTCCTTAAACTTATCCATTGTCAGATAGTAGATACCAAGTACCATATCCTGTGAAGGAACAGATACAACTCCACCGTCTGAAGGCTTAAGCAGGTTGTTAGGTGAGAGCAGAAGGAATCTACACTCAGCCTGAGCCTCAACTGAAAGTGGAAGGTGAACAGCCATCTGGTCTCCATCGAAGTCGGCGTTAAATGCCATACATACCAGTGGGTGAAGCTTGATAGCCTTACCTTCAACAAGGATTGGCTCGAATGCCTGAATACCAAGTCTATGAAGTGTAGGGGCACGGTTCAGCATAACTGGGTGTTCCTTGATAACATCCTCAAGAATATCCCATACGCCAGTTTCAAGTCTCTCAACCTTCTTCTTAGCAGCCTTAATATTGTCAGCCTTACCTCTGGATACAAGCTCCTTCATAACGAAAGGCTTGAAGAGCTCGATAGCCATCTCCTTTGGAAGACCGCACTGATAAATCTTAAGTTCTGGTCCAACTACGATAACGCTTCGTCCTGAGTAGTCAACACGCTTACCAAGGAGGTTCTGACGGAAACGTCCCTGCTTACCCTTAAGCATATCTGAAAGTGACTTAAGTGTTCTACCACTCTGACCACCTGTTACCGCACGTCCATGACGACCATTATCGATAAGTGAATCTACAGCTTCCTGAAGCATTCTCTTCTCGTTACGAACGATGATGTCAGGCGCTGTAATCTCAAGAAGCTTCTTGAGACGGTTATTTCTGTTAAGTATTCTTCTATAAAGATCATTTAGATCTGAAGAAGCGAATCTACCACCATCCAGCTGAACCATAGGTCTCAGATCTGGTGGGATAACTGGAACTACATCAAGGATCATCCACTCAGGCTTGTTACCTGAATTTCTAAATGACTCAACTACGTCCAGCTTCTTAATAATCTTTGCTTTCTTCTGAGCTGTAGCTGTTTCAAACTCTTCAAAGAGTTCCTTTGAATCCTTCTCAAGGTCAACCTTCTGAAGAAGTTCCTTTACAGCCTCGGCACCCATTCCTACTCTGAAGGAATCAACACCGTACTCCTGCTGCTTTGCTCTATACTCCTGCTCAGAGATAATCTGCTTCTCATGAAGATCAGTTGTACCTGGATCTATTACAATATAAGCTGAGAAGTAAAGTACTCTCTCAAGCTCACGTGGTGAAAGATCAAGCAGAAGTCCCATACGTGAAGGGATACCCTTGAAGTACCAGATATGTGATACAGGACAACCAAGTTCGATGTGACCCATACGCTCACGACGTACGCTAGACTTTGTAATCTCAACGCCACATCTATCGCAGACCATACCCTTATAACGAACCTTCTTGTACTTACCACAGTGACATTCCCAGTCCTTAGTAGGTCCAAAGATCTTCTCACAGAAAAGACCATCCTGCTCTGGCTTCCAAGTTCTATAGTTAATTGTCTCAGGCTTTGTTACTTCACCATAAGACCATTCTCTGATCTTCTCAGGAGATGCAAGACCAATCTTGATAGCATCAAAGTAAATAGGTTTTTCCTGCTCTGTATCTATACGCATTGCCATCTATCTTTTTCCTCCCTTAATCATCAAATCCATCATTATCATCGAAGTCTTCGCCGCCAAAATCATCACCGAAGCCACCAGCATCCATAGGATTTACATCATCGTCAAGATCGCCGCCGAAATCATCTGATGAACTACTATCATAGTTCTCAAGTTCTTCCTCAGTACCAGCTCTGTATCCGCCTCTCTCAAGGTCTTCTTCATAGCTAGTGTCACCTTCGATCATCTTAAATGTCTTCTTGTCGTAGTCTTCAGCACCGCCAAGCTCAACTTCGCCACCATCTTCACCAAGAACTCTAACATCAAGTCCAAGTGACTGGAATTCCTTAAGGAGTACCTTGAAGGACTCTGGTGTTCCAGGGTTAGGAATATTCTCACCCTTGATAATAGCTTCGTAAGTCTTAACACGTCCGATGATATCATCAGACTTAACAGTAAGGATCTCCTGAAGTGTTGATGAAGCACCATATGCCTCAAGAGCCCAAACCTCCATCTCTCCGAATCTCTGACCACCGAACTGAGCCTTACCACCAAGTGGCTGCTGAGTTACGAGTGAGTAAGGACCGGTTGAACGAGCATGAATCTTATCATCAACAAGGTGATGCAGTTTCAGATAATGCATGAATCCGACTGAAACAGGTGCTGGAATAGCCTCTCCAGTACGTCCATCTCTAAGCTGAACCTTACCTGTCTCATCAATAGGAACACCCTTCCACTCTTCTCTGTGGTCGCGATGCTCATAAAGATAATCCATAACATCCTTATCTACGTAATCTTTATACTTAGCTTCGAACTCTTCCCAGCTTGTGTTGACATAGTCATTTGCCATTCTAAGTTCTTTAGCTATATCTTTCTCCTTAGCACCATCGAATATAGGAGTTGATACCTTGAATCCAAGCACCTCAGAAGCAAGTCCAAGATGAAGCTCAAGAACCTGTCCGATATTCATTCGGGAAGGAACGCCGAGAGGGTTAAGAACGATATCAAGTGGACGACCATTTGGAAGGAATGGCATATCCTCAACAGGGAGTACTCTTGAAACGACACCCTTGTTACCGTGACGACCGGCCATCTTATCACCAACAGATATCTTTCTCTTCTGAGCGATGTATACTCTTACAGACTTTGTAACGCCTGGCTTAAGCTCATCGCCATTCTCTCTTGTAAATATCTTTATATCCATTACAACACCGTAAGCACCGTGTGGTACTCTCAGTGATGAATCTCTAACTTCTCTAGCCTTCTCACCGAAGATAGCACGAAGAAGCTTCTCTTCAGCAGTAAGCTCTGTCTCACCCTTAGGTGTAACCTTACCCACCAGAATATCTCCGGCACGTACTTCGGCACCTATACGGATGATACCATTTTCATCCAGATTCTTAAGAGCATCCTGGCTAAGACCAGCAAGATCTCTTGTGATCTCTTCAGGTCCAAGCTTAGTATCTCTAGCTTCTGACTCATATTCTTCAATATGAACTGATGTATAAACATCGTCCTTTACGAGGTTCTCTGAAAGAAGTACAGCATCCTCGTAGTTGTAACCTTCCCAGGTCATGAATCCGATAAGTGGGTTCTTACCAAGTGCAAGCTCACCGTTAGATGTTGAAGCACCATCGGCGATAACCTCACCCTTCTTAACTCTGTCGCCCTTGAAGACGATAGGTCTCTGGTTCATGCAGTTACCCTGGTTTGATCTAGAGAACTTTATTACATCGTACTCATCTTTATCACCGTCATCTGTCTTAACGATGATCTTAGTACTTGATGAATACTCTACTGTTCCGTCATGCTTTGCTACGATAGTAACTCCTGAGTCAACAGCTGCCTTAGACTCCATACCTGTACCAACTACAGGTGCGTCTGTCTTAAGAAGTGGAACTGCCTGACGCTGCATGTTAGAACCCATGAGGGCACGGTTAGCATCGTCGTTCTGAAGGAATGGTACCATTGATGTAGCAACTGAGAATACCATACGTGGTGATACGTCCATGAAATCAACAGTACTCTTAGGGAATACAGATGTCTCATCAAGGTGACGACCAGCTACGTTCTTGTTAATAAAATGGCCATTCTCATCAAGTGGCTCAGAAGCCTGAGCTACAATATAGTTATCTTCTTCATCAGCTGTCATGTATACAACTTCATCAGTAACTACTGGATTTTCAGGATCTGTCTTATCTACACGTCTATATGGAGCCTCAATGAATCCATAATGATTAATACGTGCAAATGTAGCAAGTGAGTTAATAAGACCGATGTTAGGTCCTTCAGGTGTCTCGATAGGACACATACGGCCATAGTGTGTATAGTGAACATCTCGAACCTCGAATCCGGCTCTTTCTCTTGAAAGACCACCAGGACCAAGGGCTGAAAGACGTCTCTTATGTGTAAGCTCTGACAGTGGGTTGTTCTGATCCATGAACTGTGACAGCTGTGATGAACCAAAGAACTCCTTAACTGCTGCAGTAACAGGCTTGATATTGATAAGTGACTGTGGTGTGATAGTCTCAATATCCTGTGTCTGCATACGCTCCTTAACTACTCTCTCAAGTCTTGAAAGACCGATACGATACTGATTCTGAAGAAGCTCACCAACTGACTTAATACGTCTGTTACCAAGGTGATCGATATCATCCTTTGTACCAACTTCATACTCAATATGCATGTTGTAGTTAATAGAAGCAATAATGTCTTCCTTTGTAATATGCTTAGGAACGAGCTCATTTACAGCTTCCTTGATAGCTTCCTCAAGCTCTTCCTCATCTTCATACTCCTCAAGGAGCTTAGCAAGAACTGGATAGTAAACATACTCAGTAATTCCAAGATCCTCTGCAGTAACCTTAGGAAGTCTGTCCTTAATCCATGGTGTGATATCAACCATCATGTTAGAAAGAACCTTAACATTAGCTGTCTCTGTCTGTACCATAACGTACTCAACAGCAGCATCCTGAATAGCCTTTGCGGTATCCTTAGTGATTTCCTCACCCTGAGCAAACATGATCTCGCCTGAAAGTGGATCGATTACATCCTCAGCAAGATAGAAGCCTACTATACGGTTCATGAAATGAAGCTTCTTGTTAAACTTGAAACGACCAACATGAGCAAGGTCATATCTTCTCTGATCGAAGAACATAGAGTTGATAAGACTCTCAGCACTCTCAACAGCAAGAGGCTCACCTGGTCTCAGTTTCTTGTAAAGTTCAAGAATACCGTCGTTATAGTTCTTTGATGGATCCTTAGCAAATGAAGCAAGAAGCTTTGGCTCTTCACCAAAGAGATTGATAATCTCTTCATCTGTACCTATTCCAAGAGAACGAATAAGAACGGTTACTGGAACCTTTCTATTTCTATCTACTTTTACATAAAATACGTCATTAGCATCTGTCTCATACTCAAGCCAAGCACCACGGTTTGGGATAACCTGACAAGAGAAAAGAGGCTTACCGGTCTTATCTCTACCTATAGAATAGTAGATACCCGGTGAACGAACGAGCTGGCTGACGATAACACGCTCAGCTCCATTAATAACAAATGTACCAGTTTCTGTCATGAGTGGCATATCACCCATAAAGACATCATGCTGGTTAATCTCACCTGTCTCATTATTAATAAGACGAACATTAACCTTGAGTGGAGCAGAATAAGTTGCATCTCTCTCCTTACACTCTTCGATGGTGTACTTCTTGTCTTCTTCATTCAGTCTGTAATCAACAAATTCGAGACTGAGCTTACCTGAGAAATCAGTTATTGGGCTGATATCTCTAAACGCCTCATCCAGGCCTTCTTCCAGAAACCACTTATAGGAATCAACCTGTACGCCGATAAGGTTAGGCATCTCAAGAACTTCTTCTTTTCCGGAATAGCTCATACGAATGTTTTTACCTGATTTGATTGGACGCATTCTGTAGTTTTCCATGTGACGTATTTCACCTCTCGTTAAAATTATCACAAATGGTTAATTTGGCTGGGTTTACGGCTGAAAATGCGCATAAAAGACACACTGCGCCCCTTCAAAAGCACAGTTTACCAATTTAACCTATAATGACAATTTACAACTATAACATTTTTAGAAAAAGAATGCAAGCAAGAATTTTAGAATTTTTAGAAATATTTTTTAGAACGGATTTAGATAAGATATAGAAAACCGTGCAATGGGGACGGACCCCTTTGCACGGTCATGTAAATTCTTTGAATATGGATTAAATTACTTAAGAGTAATCTTAGCTCCAACTTCCTCGAACTTCTTCTGGATTGACTCAGCCTCAGCCTTTGATACAGCCTCCTTAAGTACCTTTGGAGCGCCCTCAACTGCTTCCTTAGCTTCCTTAAGTCCAAGACCTGTTACATCACGAACAACCTTGATAACCTTGATCTTCTCTGCACCAACATCTGTAAGCTCTACATCGAACTCATCCTTGTCAGCGCCTGCGCCAGCACCATCACCTGCTGCTGCTGCAACTACTACTCCAGCTGCTGCTGAAACACCATACTTCTCTTCTACTGCCTTTACAAGATCGTTAAGCTCAAGAACTGAGAGCTCATCTATAGCAGCTACTAACTCTTCTACTGTCATTTTGAAATCCTCCATAATTTTTTATTTAATAAATAAATTGAAATAATATTTTTGAAGCTTTATATAACTTAAGCCTCTGCTGACTTCTGCTCTGCAACCTGATTGATAACACGAGCGAAGTTTGTAATAGGTGACTGCAGGCTTCCAAGGAGCTTGGAGAGCAGTTCTTCCTTTGAAGGAATAGTTGCGATAACCTTAATTCCCTCTGCATCGTAGTAAGTTCCTTCAACTACACCACTCTTAAGAGATACCTTATCAACTTCCTTAGCAAACTTTGCTACTACTCTAGCAGGAGCTGTTGCATCCTCTTTAGAAATAGCGATTGCTGTAGGTCCCTCAAGGTCTTTAGCGAGATCAGCGAACTCTGTACCTTCGATAGCAAGATTAACCATTGTGTTCTTGTAAACCTTGTAGATAACACCAGCTTCTCTTGTAGCTCTACGAAGCTTTGTGTCCTGCTCAACTGTTACGCCGAGGTAATCAACAAGAACAACTGACTTAGCGCCATCAAGATTATCCTTGATTTCCTGCACTATAGGTTTCTTTTCCTCAATCTTTGCCACTTTGTGCACCTCCTTATAGATTTTATAAGCTGCACATATAAAAACCTCTGTCCACATTAGTAGACAGAGGTAAAAGTCGTTTAAAATATATTAGACAATTGTCTAAGTATCACGATTTCCCCTCGGCAGGTAACCTACATGGTGTTACGTCTATAAAGACACCTGCTGTCTACGGCAGCTCATCGACCGATACTTTAACATATCTTGCAAAGTTGTGTCAAGTAGTTTTTTTATATTATTTCACTGTACATCTGGCCAAGGGAGATTCCTCCGTCTCCGCCAGGTACTTTGCTGTTAATGAAGGTTCTATAGCCAAGTCTTTCCAGAGAGCTGCCTATACCATCAAGGAGCAGGCGGTTATACATACTTCCTCCTGTAAGAGCTATATGCTGTATGTAATCTCTTCCGCAGACTTTATCAGCTATATATACTGTAGAATCTATGATTGCTTTATGGAAATCAAAAGCAAGATCTTCGATTGCAAGATCACGGGCTTTCTCATCATAAATCTCATCATGGATTTTTACAACCTTTTCCATAAGATCCGCGATAAGGATTGACTGATCCATACGGTAGATTTCTTCTTCACTCTTTGGCTCAATGACCTTCATTCGCAGTTCGCTTGGAACGATATCCTTCAGTGTGATTCCATTTCTCCTGAAAGAACGCATTGCAGCATCCTCTAGGGCTATCGGGCTTTCACCAGCATAGGTATTTCTGGATTTAAGGCTTAGGAGTGCTGTTACTGCATCGAACAGTCGTCCCATACAAGCCGAGTAGTATATTCCTATGTCGGCTCTCAGGCAGGCAGAAACTATTCCGTAGTCAGCACGATCGATGCCTAGTATTCTTAGAACCTTGTCGACCACATTTGGACTTACCAGCTGACGCTCTTCCACAGCCCTGATATATCCGCAAAGTGTAGACTTAATATCACGGGCACTCTGTTCTCCACCCATAAGCTTTACAGGAAGGAGAGCTCCAGATCTGAGAATCTTCGGTCTGGTTTCAACAGTACCGTCCGGTTTTTCTACCTCTTCATCTATAGTATCATTTAGCATGCAAGAGAATATCTCACTTCCCCAGATGGTCTCATCCAGACCGTATCCAGTTCCATCGTATGAGATTCCAAGAAGTCTTCCGGAAAGGGAATGCTCAGCAGCCACTGAAAGCACATGCGCCGCGTGGTGCTGGCGACGAACTATACGCTGTGGGATACCATCGATGTAGGTTCCCATAGCTTTATTATCTGCATCCTTGGATGACTGATAATCAGGATTCAGATCACCAACGAAACGTTTAGGATTTACGCCCAGAAGTTCCTCAAGGCGATTGATTGCTTTTTCTCTCACATCATATATAGATGAATTGGTAATATTTCCATAGTACTCAGACAGATAACATACATTTTTCTTGCCCAGTGCAAAGGAAGACTGATAATCAGTTCCAGCAGCAAATGTTTCCTTAGGAAGATCTTCATCGAAGACTATGGCTTCAGGAACATACCCTCTGCCTCGTCTGACAAGCTGAAGTTCTCTTCTCTTGGTATTACCTGTATGAATCCTTGCCACCTGAGCTACAGAATCCTCAAGAGGAGCAAGTATGCCTCTGTTATTGGTTAACATAAAATCGACAATATCTTCATCGATTTCTTCTTTTTTACCTATATATGTAGTTTCTTTTTCATCTATCGTATCATCTGCATACTCAACAGCTGATATATTTTCAGATGACTCATCACTGTCTTTTAATCCATCGATATCATCAATATTATCTGTACCATCAATACTTGGAAGGAACTGGATCATATCCATATCCTTTGTAATGATAGGCTCACCACCACGGTTACCGCTGGTGATAACCAGAGGGCCAACCTCATTTGCCAGTATGATCTGAAGTGGATCAAAAGGAAGAGTTGCACCTATATGGGCGCTACCCATTAAGACATTTGGCGCAAAGTCCGCATCTAACTTAGAATCTTCTCTCCTGGCAAGAAGAACTATAGGTCTTGCATTTGATGTAAGAACCTCGACTTCTTTGTCAGATACGTAGCAATATTTTTTTATTGTTTCAACATCTGGGAACATTATGGCAAAAGGTCTTCTGACACAGTCTTTAAAGCTTCTGAGCCTTGCCACAGAATCCTCCCTATTAGGAAGGCACATAAAATGGAATCCACCGATATCCTTGATCGCGCCAATCTTGCCAGCCTTTAGACTTTCTACAGTCTTATTCAGCATTTCCTCCTGGGTCATCTGAACCTCGTCTACAAGTCTGTTCTCATAGTATCTCAGTTTAGGACCACATTTGGCACAGCCTATATTCTGATCGAACCTGCGTCTGTTGCCCGGCTCATCATAATCAGCCTTGCAGTCAGGACACATAGCAAATGGTGCCATAGTACTATTCTCACGATCGTATGGCACGGTCTTCATTATAGAATATCTAGGGCCACATTTGGAACAACTGATAAATGGATATCTAAATCTTTTGTTATTCGGATCAAGCAGCTCCCTCTTACAGTCATCACAGGTCGCTATATCCGTAGGAAGATAACGAACGCCCTCATCGTAGCCTTCGCTCTTTATGATGCGGAAACGATCATCAAGCTCTCGTCCGTACTCATCAAGAACAACACCTTCAGTGACATTTCCCTGATCATCACTGGCACTGACCTCGCTCTTAAAATCTTCCGCCTTTTTTGTCTCTACTTTTTTCTCTTCTTCAACCTTTGGCTTTTCTTTCTTCCTAGGCGGATCCAGCCAGCCTCGGTCATAGAGATACTCTTCCTCGTACTGATCGATAGCCTCCATCTTTTCAGCAACTTCTTTCAGTTCCTTAGTGATCTTAGCTGTCTCTTCATCGTAGAGGACTTCCTTAACAGGCTTCACATCTACCTTATCAACGCGGCCGCCTTCAGGACAATTATATCTAAGGTGGTAGCACAGTTTACCTATCTCTACGTCATCACATTCAACATAGAGTTTAACCGCTCCACCAGCATTTTTTATACTTCCGACCAGTCCATGCTTTTCTGCGTATTCAGCAACGAACGGCCTAAACCCAATACCCTGTACCAACCCCAGTACAGTTATCTCATACGCACCCATAAGTAACCCCCGTAATATTTACCCCGAAACACTTTATCAACCCCTGATAAAGATTATGCTTTATTATACCATATGTGTGCGTCCTCTGAACATCTTATTTATTGTATCTTGGCATATATTTCTGATATGTATGAATAGGCTCACAGCAGAAATCAGAAGAATAAGAAGCATGATACCAATAATCAGTGCGCTAAAACGCATGAGTTTAACCTGATGCGCCTCTTCAAAGCGGGCTTCGTTTTCCCAATAAGGGTATACGATAGCATTTGTCCTCAGACTCTCGTATTCCTGCATCTTCATCCTGTCATAAAGGGAAGACACCTTAAAACGAGCTGTATTATCTATAATTTCTCTATCTCCAAAATTAAGAGATGAGCGAGCAGCCTCCTTTTCTTCATCCGTCATGAATTTTATATCTACCGCTTCAGCAACAGTATTAAGTCCGTAGTTCTTTATTGGATTTGGAAGTACCATCTCATAGCAGGTTGCAACTGTACCTTCTGCATTGCTACCGGATGACATATCCTCCTTAGCATCATCTGATGCATTATTATTCCTCACAGCACCAGCAGAACGAGTTTTGGAATAGGCTTCCATAGGAACATATACGGAATAATACTCGCCATAAGCATCATCAGCGGCTTTAAAGTCATCGCAAGCCACAACGCCTGTTACAGTATAGACTGCATCTCCGATCCAAAGCTTCATGCCTGCCGCATTACTACTTCCAAAAAGCACATTTGCCACATATTCATCTATTAGGATCTGATTCACATCAGTACTATTCATATCAAGATAGCTTCCGCCTAAAAGAGGAATGTTATGGATCAGAAAGAAATCGCCACCCACTGTATAGACATTCACATGCACCGAAGTAGAATCTTTTCTGACATCATCAAAGGTATGACCAGAGTATGCATCGTACCAGGTTCTTGCATCTGACGCAGCACCTGAATCCTTAGGTCTTTCAAGAAGAGAGTCATCATAAAGCTTCTTTTGAACTTCACTTCTGATATTATTTATATCAGTTAACCCAAGGCCCATCTCCTCTGTATAGAAGATGCTTATCTGAGCCCATTCTTCTTTATCCACGCTAAATCGCGCAGCTGCCTGCTGACTATAAAGAACTTCCTTTCTTCCCTTAGCATGAGAATGAACGCACAGCAAAATAATCCCCAACAGTATCTCTGCAGCTACGACTATAGCTATTTTCAATATTCTTTTGTTTACTAATATTTTGCTCATATATTAATTGTCAGAGAGTCGTACCTGATCTCCATTATCAAGAAGTTTTGAGGCGTTTATTACTACATTGTCGTATTCAGTCACCTCACCCTGAATAGCTGAATTTATTGTATCTGAGGCTACGACCTCAACCTTTACCTTTTTAACTATGTAACGGTTTCCAAGAGGAGTAGCTTTTACCTTTACAACATAAACATACTTTCCATCACCGTCTTCTTTTACGGCTCCATTTGGAACAACTGTATCATACTTGCCGCTCTTCTCACCTACAGCGAACTGCAGTGTTTCACCAACTTGAACATTTCCCTTTACTGAAAACTTTACCATGCTCTTCTGGTTAGGGTCCGAAGTATCAGCCTTGATACTTTTGATCTCAGCCGCCACCTCATCATCCCATACGTTTTCTATGGCAGCTTCATTTCCCACCTTAAGCTTCATAGCGTCAGTCTTTGGAATGCTGCAGCTTACCTCGTAACCGCTATCAGAAAGCTGGATATTTGCTATAGCTGTATCCGCATTTATCTTGTCTCCAGCCTTTGCTGTAATTCCTGAAATAATACCAGTTCCGTTGGCCTTTATCTCACTGGAATCATCAGCCGCCTTCAGCTTTTCAATCTTTTCCTCCTGCTCAGCTATCTTCTTAAGAGAATCAGCGTCATCGAGGGCATTTGACTGTGCAGTAAGACTGTCTGCAGTTTTCTTATTAGTAAGGCCGCGCTGAAGAGATTCCAGATTCTGAGTCTTTTCTGTGAGTGTATCCTGTGCAGCCTCCACGGTGGTCTTAGCTTCAAGCTCCGTAACAAGATCCTTCTTTGCTGTGAGATCAGTTTCAAGGGTTGTCAGTTCTTCCTTAGCTGTTGCAAGCTGTGAGATCAGAGCCTCAACATCTGTATCACCGTCATAGTTTTCCATAGCTGAATAAGCATCCACCTGAGTCTGCAGACCTGATACCTCAGTATTCTTTGCGTCATATGCAGTCTGAAGCTGGTCACGCTCTGCCTTTGCTACAGCAAGACTCTGTTCATCCGCTCTCGCCTGCTCCAGAGCCTCCTGAGCATCTGTAACCGCATCCTTTGCATTTGCTATAGAAACTTCATCATCTGTATAATCCTTGGATTCTCTCAGCTGAGACTTATCATATGACAGCTGAAGATCTTCCAGAGTACTCTCAGCCTCAGTAAGCTCAGTGTTCTCCGTCTCATCAAAGGTCATGATAACATCTCCTTCTTTTACCTCGTCACCATCTTCAACAAGAACTTCCTTAACAGTTCTTGTTCCACTAACAGTCACATCTAGATCTGTTCCAACACTGACCGGTCCCTGACAACGAACCTTCTGGGATACTTTGCCGCTAAACACAGTAGATGTTGAAACCTCAGGAAGTGAATAGTTCATTATGGTATTGGAGAAAAAGGTGAGCACCATAAGCGCCACAAAGAAGATGATTGCAAATCTTCTCAGCGTCTTTTTTCTAAAACGGATTCGGCGAAGCATTTCCTCTCGGTCCAGCTTTGTCTGAAGCTCTGCCTCAGCATCAGAAAGGATCAGAGCATTTCTCTTCCTCTGTTTTTTAAGAAGCTTCTCACGTTTTATCTCTTCATCGATTTCAGCTTCCAGTTCTGCCATGATTTCATCCTTAGGGATAACTTCAACTAAAGCATTCTGAGGATCTACATCATCAATGTTCTCTTCGATATTAGAATCTGCGTTTTCTTCGATATTTTCCAGGCCCGTAGAAATCTTCAGTTCTTCGGCTTCTTCTGCCGAGATTTCATCTCGTAAGTTATCAAGTCGTTCTTTCACTTATTTTCTCCTTAACCCTTAACACTACTTGCGTAAGCTATTCCATCCACAAGATACTCCTCACCATAAAGGAAGATAAGTATCGGAGGAACCATATATATAGTTGCGACTGCAAATGCCAGTCCAATCTCTCCATTATTAATCTGCGACAGGAAGATGGACAGCGGATGATATGCCGAATTGCTCATCATGATAAGTGGCTGTTCCACCATGTTCCAGTAATCAATAAAGACTAGGATTGCAACTGATGCGATTGGTCCTTTACATAGCGGAAGCGCTATATGCCAGAATATCTTCCATTCATTTGCGCCATCAAGCTTTGCCGCTTCAATAACGGACTCAGGGATTCTTCTCATATACTTGGTGAGCAGATACACACTGAACGGAGCAAAGATACCCGGCATGATAATGCTCCATCTCGTATCCAAGAGCCCAAACCAGTTGTTAACAATATAGTTTGGAACCAGGGTTACCTGATATGGCATCAGCATCAGTACAAGGTACAGGAAGAATATGATCTCCTTAATCCTGCCTCTGAACCTTGCAAAGGAATACGCCGCTCCCAGCGCTATGATTATCTGAAAGATCATAATCGGTATCGTAAGGAATACCGAATTCCAGAACTTCATCAGATAATCAGGACTCTTAAGCAGCACCGTCTCATACTGAGTTCCCACCACCTTATCCGGAATCAGTTTCAGATTAACTGTCTCAGTTCGGTAGGTTACGGTTCTCTCCGTACTGTCTGCCTTACTGGAGTAATCATTAAAGATAACTCCGTAGTTGGAGCTTATCTCCTGCTCCGACATAAAGGAATTTGCAAAAGTCAGAATAGTCGGAAGGAGAAATGATATCGCAAAGATCGCCGCTATAAAGGTAAGGACAATCTTCTTCACTATACCCCGCTTCTTATATCTAGTTTTTACTTGTACAGTTTCTTTCATACTTATCCTTCGACATCTTTACCTATCTTATCCTCAACAATGAAGAGGATACCGATTATTACTATCATCACTAAACACATTATTATGGCCGCCGCTGAAAGCTTCTGATAATCCAGGGACCTAAATGTATTATTCATAAAATGCTGAAGCATATAAAGGGACCCAAATGGGTAATCTCCAGTAAGCAGATAAACCTCGCGAAATACCTTAAATGAATTGATAAGGGACATTATTCCAACAAAGAATATACTTGGAGTAATGTATCTCATCTTGATAAACCAGAACTGCTTCCAGGAGGAAGCACCATCGAGTCTTGACACTTCCAGCACATCCCTTGGGATCGCACTAAGTGCAGACATAAAGAGTATCATGTTGTAGCCAAGATTCTTCCATAGGAAAAGAATAACAACAACAACCTGACCATAATCCGACTTGAACCAGTCAACAGGATTTCCACCGAATACAGTAACAGCCTGATTGATCACGCCATGATAATCGAAAAGCACCTGCCAGATAAGAACGATGGATGCAACAGGAACCATGAGAGGGCTGAGGAAGAAGGTTCGAAATGTACTCTTCATCGGGATCTCATTTTCCAGTATCAAAGCCATCACAAGAGACAGGATTATAGCAAGGGGCACAGATACAAGTGAAAACATAGCTGTGTTTCTTGCAGCATCCTGGAAGGAGCTGTTGTTTAAAACCCCTTCAAAGTTCTGCATTCCAACAAATTCTCGATTTATGATGCTATCAATATTTGCATAGTAGATTACAACAAAGAAGGGTAACACAAAGAAAACCATTACGCCAAAAAAGCTGGGACTCAGGAAAAGGCCCGCTGTGAGCCTTTCCCTCCATGTCCTAGGTTTCTTTTTGTAACGGATTTCTTCTCCTTCACTATCAAGTACTACTGTTTTTTCTTTTTTACTAAGCATGTTCTAAGCTTCTTTATTATTTATTCTCATTAACGTAGGTTGTAACTCGATTCTGAATGATCGTGCAAGTTTCATCTAGTGATTTATCGCCCTTGAAGTAAGCTTCAGCCTCTTCTTCAACGATCTCACTAACACTATTATCATACTCCACATAACCTGTAGCTGCATCTACAAGAGCTCTAAAGTCTTTTTCATCATCTGCAGTAACAGGCTCCATCTTTATTTCAAGTCCGTCCATGCCGTACATCTGGTCTTCTCTAGGGTAGATATCATTTCCATACTTATCCTTACCCTGTTCTGTGCATGAAAGGCACTGGATATACGCCTCGTAAACATCTTCTCTTATAGGAACACAGTAAAAATCCTGATAGTTCTTGCTCTGGTATTCTTCACTCATAAACTGCTTCATGAATTCCCATGCTGCATCTTTATCGGCACATTTACTTGACATAGCTACAGCTCCATCATAGGAGAAGCTAAGTCCTTCACCATCCTGATCTGGATAGCCCTTAAATGATATATCATCATCAAACAGCTTGCTATACATCTGAATCATATCAGGAGTAAGATAACCATCGACACATAGAAGCTCTCCAGACTTGATGCTATCATATGTTGAAGGCATCTCCTCTTCATAATCCATCTCGTCATTAGTTCCTGTGTTGCATATTTCAAGCATATCCTTGAAGTCCTGAGATTCAAAGTAGCATTCGCCTTTATCCCAGTTCACAAATTTTCTTCCACAATAATACATAAAGCCGTCAAGCATATCAGACTTATTGTTAGAATAGAAAATCTTTGTACCCTCAGGCTTAGATTCAACATAATCCTTCATCTCCTGGAAAGTCCATCCAGGTTCTTCGCCAACTTCAGAAGCCTTTAGGCAAAGAGTTTGAATCTCAAACCCTTGTGATACAGTGTAAAGCTTTCCATCTCGAAGCATAGCATTATATGCTGCAGGAATAAAATCATCAGCAGATATATCAGGATCCTTCTCAAGGAAAGGCGTCAGATCTTCAAAAAGTCCCTTAGCAATACACTGTCCTACGGACATATCACCAATACCATAAGATGATACATCATACATATCAGGAAGATCTCCAGAAGCTATATCCGCACTGAGCTTTGCTTCTGGATCAGACTCTTCGCTGTAATCTACCATTTTGATCTTATATTTATCCTGAGACTTATTAAAATCTGTTATTGCCTGCTTCAGCTGGATATTTCCCCAAAGGGAAGCAAGTGTAAGAACTGTTCTGTTATCTACCTGAGAAGGATCAACCTTCTTAAACTTTAAAATCTTGGATTCATATGTATCACTTGTCCAGTCACTATAAGAACAGATAAACTCATCTTCACTGAGCATAGATATGCTTCCAATATAATCTCCATCAACATCTGAAGAGGAAAAATCTACAATCTTTACAGCCTGCTTATCAGCATACTTGTATCCATAGATAGATGTTGCCGCTCTATAGAACAGATCGTATTCACCTGTACCTGGCATGATACTGTCATATGTAGGGAGATATGATACGTCTAATTCATACTCATCGCCAAATGAACCCTTTGCCACATCATATTTTTTAAGCAGGGTTTTGCTCACTTCTGTTTCTTCGTTATACTCTGAAGTCGTGATGAGGACATTTCCATCCTTATCCATACCTGAAGAATCAAAATAGCCTTCTACATTTATACTATTGATCTCTTTATAATCTGAATCAAGGACCTTAATCTCATTATCATACATTGCAAATATCTGGCCCTGATCATTAACAAGAAGACTATTCAGATAGGCATCGCTATTATCATTTACCTTAGCCATGTCTAGCTTTTCTTCAAATTCAGTTCCATTATATTCAAAAAGAGCATAATCATTTCCATCTTCACCATATACTGTCTTTATAAAGCAAAGTGTGCCATCGTTCTTTTTAATAAGACTTCCAGCATAGCCCTCTCCATCAACTTCACCTTCATAAATGCACTCTGGACTACCTCCATCCACGGAAGCTTTATACACTCTTGTTGTATACTGACTCTCCATATCATATTCTTCACTATCGCTAAGTGTAGCTAATTTTGCATCACCAAGAGAGGCATCACCAAAATCCCACTCATTTGCTAACACATATATATCATCACCATCTACAACAAAGCTTGTAGCTTCACCCTGTATTCCATCTATCGCAAAATCCGTATCTTCTGCAAACACTACATCAGGATTACTCTTCTTTGCTTCGCTGGATTTACCTGGTCCCTGCCCAGCATTACCACTGGAATCATCTTTTCCTTTTCCACAGCCAACTACGCTGAGTGCCATAGTAGCTGCCAAAGATAAACACATTGCCTTCTTAAACAGTTTTTTCATCTTTTTCCTCTCTAGTTTTCTTCTTTCTTGATCGTATAAATTGAATAAATCTTAAATCATTTCCAATTATACAACTAATTATTAATATTATGTCTTACAGTTTATTAAGATTGTATGAAGGTAAGGAGTAAGCCCACCTCTCGATACTTACATAATATTAAAAGCCGGAGTCATCTTTCAGACATCCGGCTTTCATCATTTCTTCATCAATGAGTCGTTTTGGCTCTCTCGCCATTTGACTCATTTTAGGTATGGAATAATTTCTTTGTCTGGTAGCGTGGTTCGCAAGTAAGGTTCATACCAAGCTTTTTGAATACACCCACATCAACCTGTGACAGTATAACTGAGGAATGAACCTCAAGACCTGCAAGGTTAGGAAGCTGTGCATATGCTGCCTTTGCTTCAGGATTTGTATTTGCCTCAACAGAAAGGGCAATAAGTATCTCGTCAATATGCAGGAGTGGGTTGTGGTTTCCAAGATAGTTAACCTTAAGCTCCATGATAGGCTCGATAACCTGTGGAGATATAAGCTTTGCACTATCATCAATTCCTGCAAGAACTTTAAGAGCATTTAATATAAGTGCTGATGAAGCACCAAGAAGAGTTGATGTCTTTCCTGTAATGATGCTTCCGTCTGGCATTTCCATAGCAGCCGCAGGATTACCTGTCTCTTCTGCTCTAATGTTTGCTGCAGCTACAACTGGTCTATCAGCAATAGAGATTCCAGCCTTCTTCATAAGAAGCTCTATCTTCTGTATAGCACTGTCTCCAGCATCTCCCTTTCTTCTATCGCAGAGTGCCTGATAGTAACGTCTGATAATCTCCTGATTAGAAGCCTTTCTAGTTACTTCATCATCAACGATACAGTGACCAGCCATATTTACGCCCATATCTGTTGGTGATTGATATGGACACTCACCCGAAATCTTCTCAAAGATTGCCTTGAGAACTGGGAATACTTCTACATCACGGTTATAGTTTACAACTGTCTCACCATAAGCCTCAAGATGGAATGGATCAATCATATTTATATCATTTAAGTCTGCAGTTGCAGCTTCGTATGCAAGATTAACTGGATGATTAAGAGGAATATTCCAGATAGGGAATGTCTCGAACTTAGCATATCCAGCCTTAACGCCTCTCTTCTGCTCATGATAAAGCTGGCTGAGGCAAGTTGCCATCTTTCCACTTCCTGGTCCAGGTGCTGTAACTACAACAAGAGGGCGAGTAGTCTCGATATAATCATTTCTACCAAATCCATCATCACTAACAATCATTGGAATATCTGATGGATAACCAGGTATTGGATAATGTCTATAAACCTTAAGTCCAAGAGCCTTAAGCTTCTTCTCATACGCGATAGCAGATGGCTGCTCCTTAAACTGAGTAAGAACAACTGATCCAACGAAAAGGCCATTGTTTGTGAATGCATCTATAAGACGAAGTACATCCATATCATAAGTGATACCGATATCTCCACGAACCTTGTTCTTCTCAATATCTCCAGCCTTGATTGCTATAACTATCTCTGTCTGATCCTTAAGTTCCTTAAGCATGGTTATCTTAGAATCAGGCTTAAATCCTGGAAGAACTCTTGATGCATGATAATCATCAAAAAGCTTTCCTCCGAACTCTAGGTAAAGCTTTCCTCCGAACTTTCCTATTCTTTCCATAATATGCTTTGACTGCATATCACGGTATTTGTCATTATCAAATCCTATACTCTTCATATAAACCTCTTTTCGTCAAATTGACAAATATGTTAACACCTCTCAATTATTCGAGCAGGAGCCGTTCCCACGAGAAGTATAATAACACGTTTAACGGCTCAACTCAATTGGATTTTTACATCAATTAAGTCGAGCCGTTTCACTTCTAACTTATCTATATTTGTATATTTTCTCTTAATCTTCGAGCTTCATATCTCCATCTTTAACCCAACCGATCTTGCGGAAGATTGCATCAAAGATAAGTGATAAAACTGCTGGAAGTACAAGTGATATAAGGACAAGTCCAACCCAATCCATAGTAGTGATCGCTGACTTAGTTCCGGCTGCGATATCATTTACCCAACCAGTATAAACTCCAATCTGACCAACAAGTCCGCAAGTTCCCATACCAGATGAGATTGCTGCGCCGTTCATTTCCATATGGAATACGCAAGTTGCGATAGGACCTGTGATTGCTGATGCAAGTGTAGGTGCAAGCCAGATACGAGGATTCTTTACGATGTTACCCATCTGAAGCATAGATGTACCGATACCCTGTGATACAAGGCCACCCCACTTATTCTCTCTAAATGATATTACTGCAAATCCAATCATCTGAGCAGAGCATCCTGCTACTGCCGCACCACCTGCAAGTCCTGTAAGTCTAAGAGCTGCGCATATAGCAGCTGATGATATAGGAAGTGTAAGGGCAATACCTACAAGTACTGAAACAAGGATACCCATAAGAAGAGGCTGCTGTACTGTAGCCCACATAATGACATCTCCGACTTTCATCGCACCTTTACCAATGTAAGGAGCTACAAGCCATGATAGGAATATACCTATTCCGATAGTTACAAGTGGAGTAACCAGGATATCTATCTTTGTTTCCTTAGAAATAGCCTTACCACATTCAGAAGCAATGATAGCTATAAAAAGAACAGCAAGAGGACCACCTGCGCCACCCAGTGCATTTGCAGCAAATCCAACTGTTATCATTGAAAACAGTACCAGAGGTGGGCTCTTAAGTGCGTGAGCGATTGCAACTGCCATAGCAGCTCCACTCATAGCCATAGCAAGGCCACCAACTGTGTAATCAACTCCATTAACTGTAGCAACAGGCTGTGTAAGGAATCCTATATTAAACTGTGTACCGATGGTATTGATGATAGTACCAATAAGGAGAGAACAGAAAAGTCCCTGAGCCATAGCACCAAGAGCATCGATGCCGTATCTCTTCAGAGAGATCTCAATATCCTTTCTCTTAAGGAATCCCTTGAAACCTTTTTCTTTAATAACTACCTTTTCGGTTTCTTTCTTCTCTTCCTTCTTCATTTCCAACTTCTTATCCTCAGCTACTGTCTTTTCGACTTCTGGATTTTCAGTTTTTGGATTTGAATTTTGAGGATTAGAATTCTTTTTCTTCTTACTCATATTTTCCCTCCTTTGACTCTTTCAAGGTGTCATGACACCTGTCAAAACACAAATGACGTGACACATTATAGTATCACGCCATTTAAAAGTCAATGTAAAATACATACAAGAATTATTACAAAAGAATGCCTAATTCCTTCAATTTGTCAATAGCCCTATCTATCTGCTCTTCAGAGTTAGCACTGAGGGTATGCAAATGGATTCCTTCGGTAAGCGCAGAAAGGGGAGTTGCATTTTCTTCCTTGGACTTTCTGATAAACTCATCCACATCATATCTGCTGGATATCATGAGGCCGCCTATCAGCTGTCCATATATAGGATGTTCAACTATTACATCCTCCACAGTGCATCCTGCATCAACCAGTGTGTATAGCTCTAACTGAGTCTGTTCAGCACTGTGATTTACCGCGATTCTCTTAGTCACACTCTTCTCTTTCGGAGCCGCTACATATCCTCTAGGTGTAGAAAGTATATCATTACCCTCTGCACGAAGGAGTGCCACATCGCCGACTATCACCTGGCGGCTCACTCCCATTTCTTTTGAAAGTGCAGTCGCACTGACTGGTGCATCGCTGCTCTGAATTATATCTAATATTTTTTCTCGTCTTTTATGATTGTCCATAATCCTACTTTATTCCTCAATGATCGTATGGTCAGTCTTTATGATTGCTCTCTGTATGGAGTCTTTCGAGTTGCCCCAATCAGCTTCTTTATTTCTATAGTCATGCTTATCAATAAACCAGGAAACATCCGAGTTAACCCTCTGGATATTTTCAAAATAGATATCATTTAACACAGGGATGAATTCATCCAGCTGAGCCTGATTTAGCTGCTCAGGAGCTCTCTCATAGAGCATTCCATAATGGTAAGTACAAAAGCCTTTGCAGTTCTTCAGTTTCTCCTTAAACTCTGCATCCTTCTTCCACATATGAAAGATGGTATGAATATATCTATCTAGGATTGGTGTTATTCTCTGGCACACAAAGCAGGTGCTTTCCAGATTGTCGATGTAACTAACAAGCGGAGACTTCTCTGTCTGCTTCGAGAAAAGACCTCCAGTCTTACGAGCAAGAAGACCTCCAGCCTGAGGCTTATCCTTTTCAGCAAGCGCCTTCATCTCACGTATAGTTTTATTCATATGGGTGTTCAGCATCAGCGCCACACCCAGCTTGTTCTTATCAGCATACATCATCTTGATATGCTTTGGACAAAAGCCCAGCTTATCAGTAACCTCGCGGTTATCATCTTCCATGTAGCTAGGGCCCATGGTGAAATCAATAGAGTCCCTTTCAAGGTCACGTGCCATAAGACATAGCGGGCATTCACAGTCGTTATCAAATGCATCATTAACCGGTATTGTATATAATTGTTCTGCCATAGCAGTCCTCCCTAAAACCTCATAAGTTTTTATATTAAAAGCCTTTTAAATATCTATTCGAGATAATACCATAACTCATGTAATATGGCAAAAAATGTCACTCCAGTCACGGTTGACAGGTCTGTCAAATCTATTCCTTTATCCCCCTAATTTTATTAAAATATAGATATATAAATACAGAAAGGAGAATCATATGTTTTGTTCAAAATGCGGAAAACAGATACCTGATAACTCACAGTTTTGCGAACACTGCGGCTCACCTGTTGGGCAAGGCACAGGACCTCTCCAAGGAAGCGCACCACTCCAAAATAGTGCACCACCACATCATAGTAGTAACGGAGCACTAATCGGTGTGATCATAGCGCTTAGTTCAGTAATCGTAATCGGTATAATCCTTGTTCTTCTTTTTGTTACTCCAGGATTCCTGAAAAAGGAGGATAACGCCAATACCGATAAGGCTTCCCGAAAGGAACGAGCTACTGAACAGTCAGAACCAGAAACTACTGTAGAAGAAACCACAGAAGCTACTGAAGCTACTGAGGCAGTCACAGAGGCAACTACCGAAGATGTAATAGCTACATACATCGCTACAGCTCAGTCTATGTCCACTTCTGACAGACCGAACATATCCGATGTTGAATGGTTTATGAATAGCGTCAAATGGGATGGCATCCCAACTGACGCCGAAATGATCAGTGACTATCACCTTCTAGACGGTGGATGGAAAGCATACATCGAATGGGATCCATATTATAAGGCCAACTCCCACTGCGAATACTACATGAACGTATTTATTAAAACCGTGGATACTGATAACGTGACATTTACCGTTGATTACTGGAGCATGAGTTCTCCTGACGGTACATACGATATGTCAGATGAAGGAAGAGATATCGCAGCAAGCTGGGATGAAAACTTCGACCTTACTGCCATGGATGAGATGGACAAGTTTGTCATCACAGATTTCTATTACAGAGACGGACACCAGTTTGCCATAGGAAATGTAATGAGCATCGATGGAACTGAAGGCCTGGTTGCTCTTCAGCGCGGTACCGGAATCATCGAATATACTCCTACAGAGAACTTTGTAGATTACTCTTCAAACGCTGTAGATTATGACTTCGTAATTACAGAAGCAACTACAGAGGCTAAAACCGAGGCACCTAAAGAACCAAAAACAGAGGCGCCTAAAGAACCAAAAACAGAGGCGCCTAAAGAACCAGCAGCCTCAGGAATAGATACATCATTTGCACTTCCTGCTGCAAGAGCTTATAGCGGTGCTAATACAGCAGAAGTAGCTGGTGTAGACGGCGATGCCGTCATCATTCACTGCTATGATGATATGGGTGACCACACAGCAACAGTAAACTGGCTCACCATAGATCCATCCGACTATACAGGATATGACTTCTATGGAAACTACGTAGACCTGAAGCAATACAAATAATCAATCTGAAAAAACACAAAGTATAACTTTATGTAAACTAGAATCAGAATCCAAAAAAGAGGACAATCCATCACGGATATGTCCTCTTTAGTTTACATAATATAAATAATAAGATTTTATCAAATTAAATTACATAGAACCAGTTTGCATCATCAGCTGACTTTGTAAATGCATCACCATCGAACTTCAGTTCCTGATTAGCAACATGAACCTTTGTATGAGGTGGCACAGACTTAGTAAGGAATACGTTACCTCCGATAACAGAGCCCTCTCCAATGATGGTATCTCCACCAAGTATGGATGCTCCTGAATAGATAGTAACATTATCCTCAATGGTAGGATGTCTCTTCTTATCAATAAGACCTCTTCCACCTCTTGTAGAAAGCGCGCCCAGAGTAACGCCCTGATAAATCTTTACATTCTCACCGATAACTGTAGTTTCACCTACAACCACACCAGTACCATGGTCGATAAAGAAATACTTTCCGATGGTAGCACCAGGGTTAATATCAATACCAGTCTTGCTGTGAGCAATCTCAGTCATAACACGTGGCAGCATAGGTATTCCCAGCTGGTACAGCACATGAGCATATCTCTGTACTGATATTGCAAAGAGACCAGGGTACGCAATAATGATTGCATCCTTTGATTCCGCTGCAGGATCACCTACAAAGAGAGCCTCTATATCCGTATCAAGATACGCTCTTATCTCAGGAATCTTCTTCATAAACTGAACTGTGTAATCTTCAGCAACAAGCCTTATCTCTTCTTCAGATTTACCTTCCAGCCTCTTATCAAAATGGAGTGCTAAAGCAATCTGCTTATTAAGATTGTAAGCCACATCCTCAGTCAGTGAAGCTATAGTCGTCTTTATGTTATAAATTCTATATGTTCTATCTACATAGTAGCCCGCATACACGATATGATTCAGCTTGTAGATTATCTCCTTTACTGCATCACGTGCAGGCTGACCAAAAATATCCTGCTTATCAATCGGACGTCCATTATCATAGTCGCCAACGATATCAGAAATAATTTCTGCAATATTATCGCAAATTAACTTTCCCATAATTATTCCTCAATCTTTTAATAATCAAAAGTCAGTGGAGCCTCATCGCACCACTGACTAATTATCACATACCACACCTCTTACTGCAAGTTATAAATGAGTCGATTGGCGAGAGAGCCCTTTTGACTCATTAGACATACTGACGGAGGGTATCGACGAGATCTGGGATCGTTGACTCAAAGTCAACACCGTACCAAGGCTCTGCCGGATTCTGGAGTGTCACCTCAATAGTTTTTGCTGTATAGTCAGCAGCGATCTTAAATGCATCATTCAAACTAAGACCACGAGTGATAGCACCAACTGAAACGCTGGCGAAGATATCACCTGTACCGTGGAACGATGCATCAACCTTATCAGTCTCGTATACAATCCTTTCACCTGTTACTGTATCAATACCATATACACCAGTCTTTCCCTCATTAAAAGCAATTCCAGTAAGCACCACCTTCTTTGCCCCAAGCTTTGCAAGTTTTCCAAGAAGTTCATCAATGTACTCTCTGTCGTAATCTTCCTTATATTCTGTATCCGTCATGAAGCAAGCCTCTGTAAGATTTGGAACTATGATATCCGCCTCAGCACAAAGACCAGCATTCAGCTTTGCGTACTCCATATCAAACGCAGGATAAAGTTTTCCGTTATCAGCCATAACCGGATCAATGAAGATAAGTGTATCATCTCCACCAAAGTCCTTAAAGATTTTCTTTGCAATCTCAATCTCTTCTGCAGATCCTAGATAACCTGTGTAGATTGCATCGAACTTTACGCCCTGACTCTTCCAATGCTCTGTAATAGGAAGTAGCTGATCTGTAAGATCCTTTACTGTGAAGTCAGGGAACATTGTATGGGTAGATAAAACTGCAGTTGGAAGAATTGTTGTCTCGACTCCCATAGCAGAAATAATAGGAAGTGCTACTGTAAGGGAGCACTTGCCAAGACATGATATATCCTGAATTGTTAGTATTCTTTTCATATTTTCCTCCTTTACTTCTTCACTATTTATGGTGTATATTACAGCTAAAACTGACCCCTTGAAAATATCCAATTCAGGGTTTTTTAAAGAGGTCAGATAGATCAGTAGTAATTCGAAAGGAAGAGAAATGTTATCTTACTCATTTTTAGATGATAAAAAAGTACCACTATATGAGCAGCTGTATCAGTTTATCCGCGACGATATAATGGAAGGACATTTAGATACTAACAGTATTCTACCTTCAAAAAGAAGCCTTGCTAAACAGCTTTCCATTAGTATCACAACTGTTGAAAATGCATACAATCAGCTGGTGTCCGAAGGATACATCTATTCCAAACCAAAGAGTGGATATTATGTCAGTGATATTCCTACGGCTCCCAGTGAGACACCTCGTTATAATGAATCCTCATATAAACACGTTAAAACAGATTCTGTAACCAGCGAAAAAGAAGATAGACCTGAATACTATGCGGATTTTAGTTCAAATGCCAACGATCCGGCTACATTTCCTTTTTCAACCTGGGCGAAGATCAACAGGGAGATTCTATCAACAGAGCAGACAAAGCTTATGACTAACTCTCCATCCAACGGACTTGCAGAGTTAAGATACGCAATCGCAGAATATCTTAAAGAATTTAGAAACATTTATACTCATCCTGACAATATAGTTGTGGGTGCTGGTACTGAAACCTTATACTCTATCCTTGTACAATTACTGGGATTCGATCTGACATACGCTGTAGAAAATCCAGGCTATGAGAAGATATACAAGATGCTCAGCTCGAGTAATCTTAAGGTCAAAAGAATATCTATGGATGAATTCGGTATTATCCCAACGGAGCTTATCAACGAAGAGGTCAATGTAATTCACACTACTCCATCTCATCATTTTCCAACTGGAATCACTATGCCTGTCAGTCGACGCAACGAGCTGCTTAGCTGGGCTAATACTTCTGATAAATATATAATCGAGGATGACTACGACAGCGAGTTTCGTTTCAGTGGAAGACCTATTCCTTCACTTACAAGTATTGATAGGAATGAAAAGGTAATCTACATGAATACATTTACCAAGAGCCTTGCATCCACAATACGTATCAGCTATATGGTTCTGCCAGATCATCTCAGAGACCTTTATCATGAGAAGCTGTCCTTCTACTCCTGCCCTGTTTCAACATTTGAGCAACTGACACTGGCCCGCTTTATAAGTAAAGGCTACTATGAAAAGCATATCAACCGAATGAGGACCGCCTCCCGTAAGAAACGAGACCTGCTACTAAAGACAATAAAATCCAGTCCCATTGCCCGCTTTTCTGAAATAAGCGAGGAACAGTCTGGATTACATTTTATATTACATATAGATCTTGGAAAAACCGACACGGAGTTTATCGAGGCCTGCCTTGAAAAGGATATCCATATCCAGGCTATCGCTAAAAACAGTTTCATGATCAACTACTCCTCTATCCCACTGGATAGGATTGAGGAAGCAGTGAAGAGGCTGGCTAGTGTAGCCTGTTAAGCCTCAGGGTTCTCGTTTTTCTTTCTCGCTTTAATAAGCATTACAAGTGATACGATGACCATTACGATCACAACCGAAAAGATTATATATATGACAAAGCTACTTTCACGGACAACCTGCTCAGGCTCACCATTATCATAGAAAACATATACGGAATCATCTCGTTCTGACAGCTTAAGATCATCACTAATCTTTAAACCATTTCCAGTTGATTCAGGAGTCTCAGCATCAACAGAACCTTCCTCACTATCTACTAAGATACTTGGAAGATCACCGATAGCCACTTCTGAATCTTCTGATGAAGAATCCATAGTTGAAAAACCTGTTTCATCTGAAGACTTTTCTGATGCCGCATCAACATCTGATGAGGATTTATCTGATACTGCATCAACATCTGATGAAGATGTTCCAGCTTCCTGAGATGTTTCCTGGGAAGAAGGCTCAGATGTTGAACCAGTCTGCCCTTTATACTTTTGCACATCAGGATCATCATCAAATTTACCATCAAGATAATCTTGATAAGCAGCTGCAGCTCCTGCACGAGTTGGTGCATATCCATGAGCCGAAAGCCATGCCTTTGCTGCAGCTATCTGCTCTTCTGAATATCCAGAGGAAGACGCACTACCCGAATCCGATGAATCTCCCGAATCAGATTCACCACCTTCTACTCCCATCTCTGCTACAGAACTCATTGCAAAAACTCCATTTTTATTTCCAGCACAGATTGATAGAGACAACAAACATGCTACCAATACCATCACTACATATTTTTTCATATTAGTTTTCATACCACCTACAATAACACTATTAATCTTCATACCGCTTACTATAACACTCTAGAAGATTTTCTTCAAATATGTTATATTGTTATTCGATTTTTGTAACTTCGGGGAGATAATAAAATGACACAGAACAAAGTTAACATCGATTTAAGTAACAAAACTATTCTTATAACAGGAGGAGCCGGATTCGTTGGAGCCGCACTTGTAATGCGCCTGTTAAAGGAATCAAAAGCTAGTACCATAGTCAACATAGACAACGTCAATAATTTCTATGATACAAAACTAAAGCAATACAGACTTGACTTAATTGAAAATGCAGCAAAAGAAAGCTCAGTTAACTATGTATTTATCAAGGGAGGTATAGCTGATAATAATCTTCTCAGAAATACCTTCACCAATTATAAGCCATCTATCGTTGTAAACCTGGCAGCACAGGCAGGTGTAGAATATGCAGCTGACCATCCAGATGCATATCTCGAGAGCAACATCATCGGATTCTACGGAATACTCCAGTCATGCAGATACAGCTACGGAAATGGTCATAACGGTGTTGAGCACCTTATCTTCGCTTCTTCAAATTCAGTATATGGCGACAACAAAGATATACCATATCGCATAGAAGGAAAAGCTGATACTCCTGTATCACTGTATGGTGCAACCAAGAGATCAAATGAGCTCTATGCTTACACCTACAGCAAGTTATACGGAATCCCAACTACAGGTCTTAGACTCTTCTCTGTATATGGACCAGCCGGCAGACCTGACATGTTCTACTACAACGCAACAGAAAAGCTTACACAAGATAAAAATATAGCTCTTTTCAACTATGGAAATCACAAGAGAGATATGATATATATCGACGATGTAGTTGATGGAATAATGAAAGCTATGGTCAAGGCACCAGAAAGAACAACCGGAGAAGATGGACTTCCTGCTGCACCATATGCACTCTACAACCTGGGAAGCGGCACTTCGATAGAGCAGCATGATTTTATGAAGACTCTTCAGGACGAGCTGATAAATGCAGAAGTTCTCCCTCAAGACTTTGATTTCGAAGCACATAAAAAGTATGTTGGAATGAAGCTGGGAGATATCCCTGTAACATGTGCTGACATAACTGCATTCGAAGAAGACTTTGGGTTTAAGCCAACAACTGATCTAAAGACAGGACTTGGCGCTTTCGCTAAATGGTATAAAGAATATTACAAGATTTAAAAAAAGAGCTCGAGGAGTATATCTCCTCGAGCTTCTTATTATTTCTTTTCGCCATATCCATAACTATCATAGTAACCATAGTTTCCTTTATGATAGCCATAATATCCTTTGCCACCATTTGGCACCTTGTTTAGAATGGCTCCCAATATCTTGCAGCCACCCTTTTCAAGCTGTTTCTTAACATTTTGAACCACCTTGTAGCTTACGTAATCAGATTCAATAACCAAGATCGAACCGTCACAAACCTTCGCCACAAGAACAGCATCTATAACACTTCCTAAAGGTGGACAATCGATGATTATATAATCATAATCCTCCTTCAGAGTTTCTATCATCTTTTTAAACTTCTCACTTCCAAGAAGCTCAGCAGGATTAGGTGACTTAGTTCCAGTAAATATAATGTATAGTCCATCTAGATTAGTCTCATAAACTATATCATCCAGCTCCGACTGTCCAGAAAGATAATGACTAAGTCCCTTGGTTTCAATATCAGCTCCATATCTGGCAACGACAACAGACTTTCTGATATCAGCATCAATATAGAGAACCTTCTTACCATCATCAGCAAATGATCTAGCAATATTGAAGCTCACCTCTGTTTTTCCTTCATTTGGAGCACTACTGGTAATAGCGATTGCTTTTATGTTTTCACCAGAAAATGTTATATTCGTACGAACTCTCTTGAAAGACTCATTTATCTTAAAATCCAGTTCTTTTAAATTATCAAGATTAACCTTGTTCAAATCTATCCCCTCAAAACTTGAAATATATTAACTAGCCTTCTTCTTAAGGAAACTTCTCTTATGAGTAGCACCCTTTCCATGAGAACGTCTCTTGGATGTACCCTCCTGTAGTGGGATAACGCCCAGAGTATTCAGGCCCAAGTACTTCTCAACATCATCAGCTGTCTTAATAGAATCATTAAGCAGATACATCAACGTAATAAGTCCACAAACAAGTACAAAACCTACGAGCGCACCTATAAGTGCATTTTTCTTAAGACTTGGTTCTGAAGGATTCTTAGGAATCTGGCCATAGTCCATAATATTCGGTGCTTGAGTCTCCATAACCTCTGCCATTTGCTGGGCACTTACATCCGCTAATTCATCAACTATTTTCTTAGCAAGAAATGCGTCATGATTACTTACGGTTATCTCAAGAAAACGAGTATTGGTTGGATTATTAATAGATATGGACCCGCTCAACTGTTCATAGCTCATATCAAGATCGAGATTCTTGATAACTGTTTCTACAACAGGGCGACTGGTTATAACAACCATATAGTCCTGTGTGAGCTGAGTGCCCATCTGAATATCAGCCAAGGAGGTAATACTTGTAGACTTAGTTAGCACATACATAATGGATGTGGATTTATAAACTGGTTTCATAAACAGCATAGTGTAACCGGAAGCAATTCCTATTCCAAGTGCTGTAACAAGTATTATAAGCCAAAGCTTAGAAAGAAGAACTTTTACAAGTTCCAGAAGATCTATTTCAATTTCTTCATTTTCATTCATAAAATAAAACACCCCTAAATAAGTATAACTCTTATATTTTATATCTTATTGAATTATTAGTCTAGTATATTAATCCATTACTAGTCTATGTATTTACCATCAACAATATATTGCGCTGCCTCTTCAAGCATCCACTTTGAATTCTCTTCACCACATTTTTTTACTATCCACGAGATGTATTCCTGAGAGTAAGGCGCTCTGGAATCATGATTATGAGCATCTGTCGCAAAGAAGGTAATAAATCCTTTCTTTATAAGTTTTCTGCTCCACCTCTTGTTTTCATTTAGAAATCCGTTTTCAACGCTGGAAATATTCATCTGCAACAGAGCTCCTTTATCAATCAGTTCCTGAACTCTGTCCAGTTTCCCCTCAAGAGCTTGGTATCTTTCAACATGAGCAATGATCGGCCAGAACCTGGCAGATATCAATTCATCAATCGCATGGACGATCTCGGTAAATGGGGTTTTAATATTATACTCTATCAACACATACTTAGTTCCATTCATTGTATGAATGTCACCCTCTTTTAGCTTTGTGACGATACCTTCCTCATAAAGTATCTCATTTCCCAAGAAAAGATGAAGATCATCCATATCCCCCGATGCACTCACTTTTCGCTTCAGTTCCTCAAGCTTCTCGTCAAGTTCATCGAAGATATAATTATTTCGTCCCAGCATATAATGAGGAGTAAGTATTATATCTCTCGTTCCTTCGTTATATGCCATCCTAAGCATGTCCAGTGACATTTCCATATCACGAGAGCCATCATCCACACCAGGAAGAATATGGGTGTGCATATCAAATAATCGCATATTAACCTACTCCTTAACTCTCTGCATATTCTTATATACGCCAGTAAGAGTCATACCAATAACAGCACCAAAAGTCCCAACGATCATAAGCAGCTTAATAATCCAATCAACATGTTCATTAAGGAAATAATATAAATAGTCTGGTTCAATAAATATCTTGAGTCGACTATGAATCACAAATAATGTAATTGCAATAATTACAGTTGCGAGTGTTCCAGCTATTACAGAAACAGCAACCGTCTTTACACCTCTATCACGTCTGAGATCCATGGTAACGTTCAAGATTACAGCTATAATCAAGGATATCACCGATAGTCCTACAGAAATCACTAGAGTCATCCTAAGATCCTGTTGTGTCCTGTTAATATACGGAGCGATACTACAGTTCTTAGTCAAATCACTCGCTTGCATACTCTGTAGCACCTGTTTCTCAGATATTAGAAAATCCTCATATTCTTTTATTTCTGCGCCGCCCGCATTTATTTCTTCTGTAAGATACTGAGTGTACGCATATTTAAAATATCCACTACTTTGGATATTTTGAATAATTCGGCTATTATTATATAGACCTATAGCTAATGCAAGACCGACAAATGTCATCACCGCAGATACTGCAGACGAAACAACCAATACTTTGCGGGACATTTTTCTTATCTTTCTTCTGATCTTGTGTCCATCCAAAGGTTTCTTTCTCTCCTTAGAACTCAGACGAATACATTTCTTTAAGATAAGCACAATCATTACTAATGTGTTTACTATAACTGTAATTACGCTGACAACTATAGGAACTATACAACACCAACCTGGAACAATACTGGAGTCAGCTTCAAGAACAACCTTACTATCTCCATTAGTTATAACGAGCTCATCTTCACTTAGAATAATCTTTGCATCAGTTTCAGTAGCCCTAGGCTTCGTAGAAGTGCTTCTTCTGGTATTATCCTCAGATTCAATGTCTTCGAACATTTCTTTAACTTCTTTGTCACTCAGTTCCTTCGCTGCATTGCTTGCTTTATCAGTAAAATCAGTGGAATCGCCAGAATTATCTGAAGAATCCTGGGTTTCATCATCTGGGGTCCAATCATCTAAATCAACTGTATTTTCAGAAGCATCTGAATCATCTGTAATGTCTGTAGTTCCAACGGAGGATGTATCTTCTTTTGAAGATGTTACCTCGTAAATATATCCTGAAGCCGCACCAGACTGCACATTCGAATATATATAGCTTATAGCTTTATCAGCCTGAGCAGCTGTAAGATCCACATCATCAGATGCAAGATAACTATATAACTGACTGATATAACTAGAGTACGCTTTGTAGGTCTTGCCATTATAAGTAAAAGTACCGCTTGCCGCCGCAATAACACGCGCTTCATCACCATTGATATCTCCGGCCCAGATTTTGAGACTTGCTACGCTGGATGATATCAACAATGCGAAGAACAATATGCATATGTACTTAATTACTCGATTCATATAAATTTAAAGCTGCCGAGTGTACACCACTCGGCAGCTTATATCTTTCTCTTAGTTTCCCAAGTAATGATTTCTACTGTGTATTCACCTATATAAGTGATTACTTCTCAACCTTTTCTGCTGTAGCTACACCACTCTTTGTAAGAGACTGTACCCAAGCCTGACCTGTAAGATCACCATCAAGAACAATCTTTGTACCTTCAATAGATGCATCATAAGTAGTTCCATTAGCCTTGAATGATACCTTTGTACCATTAGCACTAAAGTCTGAGAATGTTACACCACCACACTGTACTGATCCAGAATATGAACCCTTACCACTTGTGTTAATAGCCTTTACAAGATCTGTAAGCTTAGAATCAAATGAAACTGTTACCTTTTCAGTAGTAGTTCCATTAACAACATCAGCGATAGTCTTGTCAGAACCAACAATAACAATCTTTCCGTTGTCGTTCTTTACTGTATAAGTCTTGCCATTATATGTAACGTCCTTTGTAGTTCCATTTGAAGTATATGCTGCAAGAAGACTTTCGAGATCAGCGCCCTTTCCACTTGGAGCAAATGTAAATGTAGCTGAAGCGTCTACATTAGGAGTAAACTCTGTGTTGTAGCTCTTCTCTGTCTCTTCTGGCTGCTTCTCTGGTTCCTCAGGAACTGGAGTATCCTGCTTCTCTACAAGATATCCTCTATCATCGAATGTATACTCAACACCGTCAATCTTAACTGTTGTGTTCTTCTCATAGTAACCTGATGAATCCATGTAATACCAACCGATACTATCCTTGTACCACTGAGCCTGATACTCATATGTCCAGTACTGATTAGCACCTATCCAGTATCCATCTACCCATTCACTCTGAGCATACTTTCCATAATCCCATACATAGTACCATCCGCCGTTTGTCCAGCACCAGCCCTTGCACTCTGCATAACCAGCTGCATTGAACCAATACTTTGTTCCATCGATCCACTGAGCTGTGTTTGCAGGATACCAACCTGATGTATCCTGATAATACCAAGCCTTAGAATCCTTCTTCCAAGAAGCTGTATTCTTATATGTCCAATATCCATCTGAGCCAAGCCAGCATCCATCTATCCATTCACTGTAAGCATAAGTACCATCAGAGTTCTTATACCACCAGCCACCGTCGCCGTTAACCCACTCACCACCAGCAGCCTTAGCTGATGAAGGAACAAGTACGCTACCAACAACAAGTGCAGTTGCAACTATACCACCTAAAAGTTTTTTCATAATCAGTATTCCCCTTCTCATAAATTTTTTCCATACTATGGAATTAACGATACGAATTAAATACTACTACTTTTTATTGTAAAAATGGTTCAATCACAAATTTTATGTGATGGCTGATTCCTGACATACTCCTTCCGGCTCATATCCATGATCTTCAAGAAGAAGTATTCATCATCAGGATAGCCATATCCGTGACGACGGAGGG